>Ga0247727_10013996_pt1 | contig 13413 bp, 10 predicted proteins | sample WisWelCaveWW1625_FD_202498 | JGI IMG/M metagenome (GOLD analysis project Ga0247727, IMG submission 202498) | Biofilm microbial communities from Wishing Well Cave, Virginia, United States - WW16-25 | ecosystem: Environmental > Aquatic > Deep subsurface > Groundwater > Cave microbial mat | place... | reverse complement strand
CTTGAAGGTCACGACGGTGAACGGCAACACCAACGGCGGAGTCGACTACGAGGAGCTCTACTCGTTCGGCCCGCCGGCCGCTCCTCACTGATCCGGATCGCTCGTCGGGCACACGTCCGTCGCCGGCGGATTGGTGACCAAAATTGACGGCGCCATGCCCGAAATCCAGTTGAGCACGACGTTGAACATGGTGTAAGGGCCCCCCCCGAACGGAATATTCACGTCAAAAATATCCGGGTTGCTGCGAAGCGTTTCATGCTTTGTGCACGTTGGCCCAAACGCCCCGGGAATCACGCTGATATTACCGCCCTCATGAGCGGTGCTCTGGATGTTCGCCAGTCCGGTGAGCTGATCCCGCACCAGTTGCGCGAAGCTCTCAAGATTGATCAACCCTTGCCCCGGAACAGTCAGACCGGCTTGAATGTAATCTCTTGAGACGTTCATGTCCTGCTGACCCATGCGCACGAACAATGGTGTCGTGATATGGTGCCGCACATCGTGAGTTAGGTCCGAACATTGCCAGTCGGTACCTGGCATGTTCAGCCGGTGCCAAGCCAGGCAGCTCTCGTCCCCTTGCTGGCGCCAGAGCGCCGAGCCGCCGTTTTGATCTTCATTCTGCATAAAAGCCTGGTAAGTGCATAGACCCGACGAAATGCAGTAGGTGCTGGTTGTGAAGTCCAGGCCTTCGTATGAGGGAGAGAAGCCGGAATCAATGAGCGCGCGGATATCCAGCGCACAGCCCTGGTTTCCGCGGCAATTGGTATTGAACTGGCGCAAGGTGTTCGCAAAACGGTCGATATTGTTGATTACCCCAGACGAGCCGGCGGATGCCCCGGCCAATACTACCTGCTCGGCCTCATCGAGATTCGGCAGTTGCTGATTGGCGCCCGCCATCGTGTACAACAACGGCTGGCCCCCCTGCCGGCGGAGTGTATCGAGCACCGCATCGACGATGCGGCTGCCCAGAAACTGTATCTGAAAGGTCTTCGGAACGGCCGTGACCGGGTCCGCCGCGGTGACCAACAGGTTTACAGCCTGGCCGCTCCAGGCGTCCGAACTGCAATAGTACACGAACACTTGATTCCAACTGCCCCAGGGGTTGTCCGCACGCCGATCCGTAATGCCTTTCCCCGGAATGCCCGGAACAGGAGCCCATGTCGAGCTCATCTTCTTGTTCCCAAAGTTGGTACCCTCCGCGCACCAGCGCATCGCACATGAGTCCGGAGTGCTGCACAACCCACCGCCTTGCAGTTGAATCAACCAACGGTTGCGGTTCGCTGCGCCCGAATACGGACGGAAGTACATTACCGCCGGAGTTCCGTCATTACACACGGCGAGTGGGAACCGCGTTAGATCGAGGTCGTATCTCTGTAATTCCATGCCGGCCGCCAGCCCTCCTGCTGTCCCGGGGGAACCACACTTAAGCACCTGCGCGATCGTGCCGTTGTTGCCACTGTAGGCTGGGCCCGGAGTGCTCCAGAAGAAGACAGGCAGCAAGAAAGTGAGTGGTCTGAGCTTCGCAATCATGTTCTATCGCCTCCAACCGATGTACGGGCTGGTTGCTCTTTCAACCTGTCTTGGCGACAGTCGCCGGCAAGAATGGACATCCGTGGGAGAAAAAGTTCCCTTCCAACGGCGGCCGACCGGGCCGCCCACCGACGTGGGCGGCTGATTCCGCGGTGTGATATAAAGTGAGGGCGCCCCCCGGAGCGGTTTTCGATGGAAGGCGAGGGTTCGGTCACACAGCTTCTGCGGCGATACAACCAGGGCGACAAGGCTGCGGCGGACGAAGTTATTCCCCTGCTCTACGGCGACCTCCGGCGGCTGGCCCGCCAGCGACTGCGGGCGGAGCGACCCGGCCACACCCTCGGCACCACCGCCCTGGTGAACGAATGCTATTTGCGCCTGGTCCAGAACCGGCAGTTGGCCGCCGAAGATCGCAACGATTTCCTGGCCATTGCCAGCCAGACCATGCGGCGTGTGCTGGTGGATTACGCGCGGACCCGGCATCGGCAGAAGCGGGGAGGGGACCAGGCGCAAGTCCCGCTCGAAGAAGCCGACAGCTTTCTGAGCGATCGCGAGGCGGAAGAGGTGCTCGGCCTGGACTCCGCGCTAGAGAAGCTGGGTCACGCCGACGCTCGAGCCGCTCGCGTCGTGGAATTACGTTTCTTCGGAGGACTCTCTCTCGACGAGACCGCCGAGGTACTGGGCGTCTCGGCGAAAACGGTGCAACGGACGTGGCTGGCCGCGCGCGCCTGGTTGCGCAAGGAGATCGGGTCGCTCCCGTGACCGCTCGAAGATGAAAACGACGCCAAACGAGATGGAGGGGAACGTGACCAGCGACCCCGCCGCCTGGGGGAAATTGCAGGCGGGCTTCGAAGGCGCACTCGAGCTGGACGTCGCGGAGGATCGAGAAGCCTTTCTCTATCGAACTCTGGCCGGCTCGCCCGAGTTGCTGCGGGAGGTTCGCGAGATGCTCCGGGCGCACGAAAGCGCCGGTCCACTCGAAATCGAGAAACGCCTTCTGAGCGAGGATGGCGGGAGCGAGCCTACTCTGGCGGGACGCACCATCGGCGTCTACTGGCTGGAGCGGTTAATCGGCCGGGGAGGCATGGGCGAGGTTTACCTTGCTGAGAGAAGGGAACACCAGTTCCGGCAGCAGGTGGCGCTGAAACTGCTCCGGCCGGGCTGGCATGGTCCGGACTCGCTCGCCCGTTTTCGACTGGAGCGGCAGATTCTGGCCAAGCTGAACCATCCCCTGATCGCGCCGCTGCTGGACGGCGGCGTAACGGAAGATGGCAGGCCATATCTGATCCTGCAATACGTTAAGGGGCAGCCGATCAACGAATACTGCGATCGCAAAGATGTTGCCGTCGAGCGACGGCTCGCGCTGTTCTGCGAAGTAGCTCGCGCGGTGGAATATGCGCATCGCAACCTGGTCGTGCACCGGGACCTGAAGCCCTCCAACATTCTGGTCACCGAGGAAGGACAGATTCGTCTCCTCGATTTCGGGATTGCCAAGCTCCTGGATCCTTCTCCGGAGGAGATGGGAGCGCCGGCAACCCGGGCCGATTCGCGCATGATGACGCCCGAGTATGCCGCCCCGGAACAGATTCGGGGCGAGCCCGTAACAACTGCGACGGACGTTCATGCGCTGGGCGTGCTGTTGTACGAGCTGTTGACCGGGCAGCGGCCGTTCGCCTCCGGGGACTGGAAAAGAACGGCGCTCGAAAAACGGATCACGGAGGAGGACCCAGTGCCGCCCAGCCGCGCCATGGGTCCTTCGCGGCCGGCGAAGATGCTTCGGGGGGACCTCGACGCGATCGTCCTGAAGGCGCTCCGCAAGGAGCCCGAAAACCGCTATCCCTCCGCTGGGCAAATGGCGTTGGACGTGGAACGCCACCTGGCCGGAGAGCCGGTTCAGGTCCGCGGGCCCTCGTTCGGATACCGTTTCGGGAAACTGGTCCGGCGGAACAAGATCGCCTCGACTCTGACGGCCGTGTGTGTGCTGTTGTTGGCCGGACTGGCCATCACCGCTTCCTATCAATCGCGAAGAGTCGCGCGGGAACGGGATCTGGCCAGGGCCGAGCAGCAGAAGGCGGCGAGAGTGGTCGGACTACTGGTGGAGATGCTGGCGGCTGGCAATCCGATGAATGAGCCGCAAGGCAAGGAGCTGACCCTCGGGGAATTCCTGCGAAGAACCGAGAGGATGGTCGTCGAGAGCCGCAGCCTGGACGCCACCGTCCAGGCTCGGCTCAAACATCTGCTGGGCGAGGCTTACCTCGCCCGAAGCCAATTCGGCCAGGCTCGGGCGATGCTCGAAGATGCGCTGCGGCAAACCCGGTCCGTCTATGGCGAGGATGCTGAGGCGACGGCGGCCGTCCTACACGATCTAGCGCGGCTGGCGGCTGCCACCGACTCTGGCGAAAGGGCGATTCCTCTTCTGCGACAGTCCCTGGAGCGGAACCGGCGCCTTTTGGGAGATGAGCACGAAAAGGTCGCCGGCTGCCTGCGCGATCTCGGCAGGGCCCTTCCGGTTTCCGACGAGAGCAGAACCCTGCTGGAGCGGGCGCTGTCGATCGAGCGCGCGCATTCCCCCAGACCGAACCCTGGACTCGCCTACAGCCTCAGCGCGCTGGGCCGGTATCACTTGCTCGCCCGCAATCTCGAACCGGCCGAGCGGTTCTTTTCAGATGCCCTGAGCATGCTGAATCGGCTCTATCCGGAGGGACACCCCGCGGGCCTGGACGTCGCCTCCAACCTGGCGACGGTCTACTTCTTGCAGGGCCGGTTTGGCAAGGCGGCGGAACTGAACGCCTCGCTGATCGAACTGAAGTCGAAGCTGGTCGGTCCGGAAAGCGTCGATGTGGCCATCGGTTTCGGCAACCTGGGCACGGCGCTGGCATCAAAAGGGGACCATCGCAAGGGGGAAGATGCGGTTCGGCGGGGGCTTGCCCTTCTCGTAAAGCTGCTGGGCTCGGAGCACGCTCAAGTCGCCAATGCCACGCGCAACCTGGCAGCCATCCGGTACCTCCAGGGAAGCTACCCGGAAGCTCGGGCGCTAATTGAGCAGGCCATGGCGATCCAGCGGCGCTGGGGCGGAGATGTAGTCGCGCTTTGGGGCATGGAAAAGCATCTCGGCGCTGTCATGATTCGGACGGGCCAACGCGCTGAGGGCCTGCGTCGGTTGAGAACCGCTGTCGCGAAGTTGAAGTCGCTCCAGCCTGGCGGTCATAGCTTGATCGCGGACACGCAGGCTCGGCTCGGATTCGCACTGCTCGAATCCGGCGCCGCAAGCGAGGCGGAGTTGCTCTTCCGTGACGCCCTGGTCTTGCGCCGCGCCAGCCTTCCCGTCAACCATCCGCAAATCGCCGAGGCCGAATGCGGGCTGGGTTGGGCGTTTGCCATCCAGGGACGATCGCGCGAGGCAGAGGCGTTGCTGGCCAGGAACCTGCCGGTCTTCCGTTCCTGGGGGCTCGCCGATCCGGTTACCGTCCGGCAGCTTGAGAAACAATTATCCGAGTTGCGCGGACCGCCTTGACCTGCTGCCAGAATGGCGGGGCCTGGAGATCCGCCCGCGGATGCCGGACGAAGTGTGGAACACTCCTTCTTGCCGGCGGAGGATCCACTTGGAATCGACCGGCTGCCCGAGGTTGTTGCTGAGGCGCGCATGATTCGGCCGATGTGCGTGTTGACGTAGAGGCCGCTTTCCGATAGGCTGTCGCTGGAACCAATCGACGGTGAAACCGTCGTTGACTTAGGAGCGCCGACGGGCGCCCGTATTCCGCCCTCGGGCGGATCGGCGGCCCGTCGCTCACACCAATCGACGGTGAAACCGTCGTTGACTTAGGAGGCGCGGTCGTGACTCTGAAGCCACTGTCGGCCGGGGCGGTGCCGGCGGCATTAGTGAAAGCGGAGCGGTACCGGCTGCTGAACGAGCCGGGCGAGGCGGAGAGCATCTGTCTCGACGTGCTGGGGATCGAGCCTGGCAACCAGAAGGCGCTGGTGGTGCTGATCCTGGCGCTGACCGACCAGATGGACAAGCGACCGAGCGTTGAGGAAGCGCGTCTGCTGCTGGGCCGCCTGTCGAGTGAATACGAGCGGGCCTACTATGCGGGGATCATTTGCGAGCGGGAGGCCAAAGCCTATACCGAGCAGAACTGGCCCGGCTCGCACTTCAGCGCCTATCACGCCTTTCTCGAAGCGATGGGGTGGTATGAGAGGGCGGAGGCGATTCGTCCGCCGGATAACGACGACGCGGTGCTGCGGTGGAACACCTGCGCACGGTTTCTGCTGCGGCACCCGCATTTGCGGCCGGCGCCGGAGGAGCGGTCGGAGCCGATTCTGTCGGAGTGAGAACCCGAAGTTAGTCGGGTGCAGCGAGGGTCGGGTGGAGGACGGTGGCGTGGAGATCGTATTCGATCGGGTTGGGCCGGCCGACGCGGATCATGGTTCCCTACTCGTCCCGGCCGGCCAATAAGCGCGCGCGTGCGCGCGAAGACACGTGAGGCGCCAATCCCGGTACAATATTGGCTCAATGGCTGAGCCTTCCTCCGTTCGAGTCTCGCGCATCGGCGGACGGGCGCGCATGGTTGGTAAACGCGCACAAGGGAACACGGCGGCGGCGTTTTCTGATTTAAGCGAGGACGCCGCCGCGTCCTGTGCGCTCCTTTGGACGACGCTCCGGACTTTCGCGTTATTCTGGCTTTTCGCTTCCATGACTCCGGGACAGGACCGCACACAGGCCCGATCGATGGTCATCACCGGGCGAGGCATCGTGGCCACTTCACAGACGCTCGCCTCGCAAGCGGGCGCGCAGGTGCTGGCGCGCGGCGGCTCCGCGGTGGATGCGGCGATCGCGGCCAATTCCGTTCTGCACGTTGTCGAGCCGATGATGAACGGCATGGGCGGCGACCTGTTCGTGATCTATCGCGAAGCCCGGACCGGCAAGCTTCACGGATTGAACGCCAGCGGATGGGCGCCCAAAGGACTGGATATTGCCTTCCTGCGCAAAAACGGCCACTACTCGATGCCCGGGGAAGGGATTCACTCGGTCACCGTACCTGGGTGCGTGGACGGATGGGAAAAGCTCCACCGGAGATTCGGACGACTCGCTTGGGCCGACTTGTTCCGCCCGGCCATTTATTACGCCGAGAACGGATTTCCGGTCACCGAGCTCATTCAGCGAAGCTGGCGCGACGGTTTTTCCAAGCTCGCCGCCGATGACAGCGCGCGGAGCGTGTACTTGCGGAACGGCTCGGCGCCGGAGGTCGGCGAGGTGTACCGTTTGCCGGAGCTGGCCAAGGCGTTTCGCCTCATCGCCGGACAGGGAGCGGCGGCCGTCTACCGGGGTCCAATTGCCAAGGCTCTTCTGAAGACCTCCAAACGGCTGGGCGGCACGCTGGCGGCCGAGGACCTGGCCGGGTACCAGTCCGAGTGGGTCGAGCCGATCTGGACCGAGTATCGCGGCTGGAAAGTCTACGAGCTGCCGCCGAACAGCCAGGGTCTGGCGGCGCTCCAGATGCTGAACCTCCTCGAACGGTTCCCGCTCGGCGATCTCGATCCGATGAGCGCCGACGCTTTCCATCTCAAGATCGAGGCACAGAAACTGGCCTACAAGGACCTGGAGCGCTGGGTCGGCGATCCGCGCTTCCGGCAGACGCCGGTCGCCGGCCTGCTTTCGAAAAAGTACGCGGCCGTTCGCGCGCGGCTGATCGACCCCGAGCAGGCGCGGTGCAATCCGGCGGCCGGCAACCCGCTCGCCGGCGCCGGCGACACCATCTACCTGAGCGTGGTGGATGGGGAGGGGAATATCGTCTCGCTGATCCAAAGCATCTACCTGAGTTTCGGCTCAGGCGTCGTGGTCGATGATTACGGCTTTCATCTCCACAACCGCGGCGCCCTGTTCACTTTCGACGAAGACCATCCCAACGCTCTCCAGCCTCGCAAGCGCCCGTTTCACACGATCATTCCCGCCTATATGGAAAAGGGGAACCGGCACATCGGCTTCGGCATTATGGGCGGGTTGAACCAGGCGCAGGCGCATGCGCAGTGGGTGTCCAACGTCGTCGATCACGGCATGAACCTTCAGGCGGCGCTCGAAGCGCCGCGGTTCACCAAAATGAATTTCAGCGGCTGCGATGTGATGCTCGAATCGCGCGTGCCCGCCTCGGCCGTCGAGACCCTGCGGTCGCGCGGCCACTTCGTCCAGCTCGTCGGCGATTTCTCCTCCTGGATGGGAGGCGGCCAGGCCGTCATGCACGACTCCAGGGCCAAGGTGAATTACGGCGCTTCCTCCCCGCGGAAGGATGGGGCCGCCGTTCCGGAGCCGGACGGCTACTTCGCCGACACGGAGAAGAGGCCGCGGTGAGACATTTCTTCCTTCCCGATGTCGAGCACAATCCGAATCCCGGCGGGCCGTTCGCCGGGATGATCAAGCTGGCGCGCGAGCGCGGCGCCGAGATGTCGCCCATTTGGCTGTTGTGCGGATTCAAGCCGGATGCCATGGAGTTCCTGATGCCGCTCACGCACCAGGTCATGCGCGGTCCCTCGCCGCTCAGCCCCGGCATGCGCGAGCTGATCGCCGCCTTTACATCGGCCCGGAACCACTGCGTCTACTGATTGCAGGCGCATTCGGCCGGGGCGGCTGAACTGTTGGGCGACCGGGAGCTGGTCGATGCCGTCTGCTCCGACTACACGACGGCGCCGCTGGCCGCTCCCGAAAAAGCCCTGTTCGCCTTCCTGGCGAAGGTCAACGACCGCTGCCACGAGGTCGCCGAGCGGGATATCGACGCCCTGCACTCGGAAGGCTGGACCGACGAGGCGATCTACGACGCGTTCACCGTCTGTTCCCTGTTCAACTTCTACAACCGCTGGGTGGACGCCTTCGGCGGCCAGCCGATCTCCGCCGCCGAGCAACGGCTCACGGGCCGGCGACTGGCGGCGCGGGGATACATCGTCCGGCAGGAATAAGAGCTCCCTCACTTGTGATATGAACCGATGTGTCCCGATTGCCCTGTTGCTTTTTTCCAGTATACTGATTCTCACCAGGAGGTGCGTCCCGTGTTTCGTATCGTCATTCTCGCGCCGGTCTTCGCCACCCTGCTCGCGGCCCAGGATAAACCCCGCAAGCTCGACACCGCGACCTTCATGGACATGGAGTCCGTCGGCAGCCCGTCGATTTCACCCGACGGACGCCAGATCGTCTTCAGCCGCACCTGGACCGACCAGATGAAGGACCAGGACCGGAGCAACCTGTGGATCATCGACCGCGACGGCGCGCGGCTGCGCGAGCTGACGCACGGCAACTGGCGTGACAGCAGCCCGGCCTGGTCGCCCGATGGGAAACGCATCGCGTTCCTCTCCGACCGCGATGGCACCACGCAGATCCACGCGATGTGGGCCGATACCCGCGAGGTCGCGCAGCTCACGCACCTCACCCAACGCCCCACCGGGCTGGTCTGGTCGCCCGACAGCCGCCAGCTCGCCTTCAGCGCGCAGGTCGAGGACGAGGACCCCATTCTCTCCGTGAAGCTGCCGCCGAAGCCGAAGGGCGCCGAGTGGGCCAGGCCCGCGATCCTGATCGACCGGCCGTCGTGGCGGCTCGACGGCGTCGGCCCGCTCACCAAAGGCTACCGGCATGTGTACGTCGTCGATGCCGTGGTCGGGGGCACGCCGCGTAAAATCACCGACGGCAAGTACAATCACAGCGATCCGGAGTGGTCCGCCGATGGCCGCACCCTCTACGTCTCCGGAATCCGCAAACCGGACGCCGAGTATCAGCGCAATGATTCCGAGATTTATGCCATCGATCTCACCACCGCCGCCGTCAGGACGCTGACCGATCGCAAAGGCCCCGATGGCCAACCTCGGATTTCGCCCGATGGGAAATGGATCGCCTACACCGGCTATGACGACCGCCGCTACACTCGCCACCTCTCGAGCCTCCACTTGATGGACCGCGATGGCGGCGGCAAGAAGTTGTGGCTGGGGGACCTGCCGGACTCGCCCTCGGGCGTCGAGTGGGCGCCGGACTCGAGCGGCGTTTATTACTCGATGAACGAGCGTGGGACCACCAACCTGTACTTTGCCGGCCTCAACGGCCGAACGCGGAAATTAACCGACGGGACGCACGTGCTCTCCGGAGTCTCCATCTCACCGGCGGGCCAGGCGGCGGCGGTTCGTTCCACCTTTCACGAGCCGGGAGTGCTCGTGACGTTCTCGCTCGACAAACCGGCCGTCCGGACGCTGGCCGATGTCAACCGCGATGTGCTCGATGGGATCAGGCTCGGCGCGGTCGACGAGATCTGGGTGACCGGACCGGATGGGCTCAAAGTGCAGGGCTGGCTCGTCAAACCGGCCGAATTCGATCCCGCCAAAAAGTACCCCTTGCTGCTGTACATCCACGGCGGGCCGTGGTCGGCCTACACGGTCGCTTTCAACTGGGGCTGGCAGCACTTCGCCGCCAACGGTTACGGTGTGCTCTACATGAATCCCCGGGGCAGCACCGGCTACGGCCAGCCGTTCGTCAATGGCATCCAGTACTCGTATCCGGGAAAAGACTACGACGACCTGATGGCCGGCGTCGACGCAGCCATCGCCAAAGGCTGGATCGACCAACGCAACCTGTTTGTCTGCGGCGGCAGCGGCGGCGGCGTGCTGACGGCTTGGATCGTCGGCCACACGACTCGTTTCCGCGCCGCCGTTTCCATGCGGCCCGTTATCAACTGGCATTCGTTTGTCGGCACCACCGATGGTCACTCCTGGTACGACCAGTTCCGCAAGTTCCCCTGGGAGGACCCGCTCGAGTACGCCGTCCGCTCGCCGCTCCATTACGTCGCCAACGTCACCACCCCCACCATGGTCATGACCGGCGAGGCCGACCTCCGCACCCCCATGGGGCAAAGCGAGGAGTTCTATCGCGCCCTGAAGATGCTCAAGAAGGAAACACTGCTGGTCCGCATGCCGGAGGAGTTTCACGGCTGGCGTCGGCCCTCGCACCGTCTCGCGCAACAGCTCTACCTGATGGCCTGGTTCGAGAAGTACCGCATCAAGGATGGCAAGCCGGCTGGCCCGGGCGTTCCGTCGGGCCAATAGTTTTTGCGCCGGATTTAACTGAACACTACTTGACACTGTCGTATTTTATGGTATCCTGAGTACGGCAGGTTGGGCTGTGAACCGTCATTGTTCCACCAAGGCGCCGAAAGTGGACCCACATTGCTCGCTGGGGGAACTGGCCGATGCGACCGGCATCCCGGAGAGAACGATCCGGTTCTACATCGCGCGGGGCTTGGTGGATGGGCCTGCCCGAGGTGGTCGCGGAGCCTATTACACCGATGCGCATCAGGAACGGATCGAGGCGATCCAGGCTCTCCAGCGGGAAGGGATGACGCTGGTTGAAATCGGGCTGAAACTGGCAGGGGGCGGCCAAGCAGCGCTGCCGGCTCCGGCGGCCTGGTGGAGCTACCCGATGGGCGGCGACGTGATCGTCCAGGTGCGGGCGGCCTTGAGCCCCTGGCGCATGCAGCAGGTGCAATCGGCCCTGGCGGAATTGATGCGGCGGCTTGGCCAGGCTGAGGAGCCTGTTCAGAAGGGAAAAAAGACATGAGCGCGACGGCGATATTCTCTCCCACAACAGCTTCGACCGGCGAACCGGCAAAACTCGCAATGCAGAGGCTCTGGCTGACCGGGAGGATCCTGCCGGTTGGGGCGCGGTTGTGGGTTCGTCATGAGTTCCGCTCGGCGGAGGCGCGGCCGGTCGAGGTCGTGTACTGCTTCGGACTGCCGCGCGACGCGGCGCTCAGGCGGTTTCGCGTGTCGGGCGTTGGCTTCGAGATCCATTCCGAGCTGCGCCGCACGGCGGAGGCGGTGAAGGAATACGAGAAGGGAATCGAGAGTGGCTCGCTTTCGACGCTGGCCCGGCAGTACGGCGACGGGCTGGTGAACCTCACGGTTGGCAACATTCGGCCGGACGAGGACGTCGTGGTTCTGCTGGAGATCCTGGCCGGCGTGGACATGCGCGATGACGGCCTGCGATTTCGGTTTCCTTTCACGCTGGCGCCGGGCTATCACTCGCAGGCGCGCGCCGTCCTTCTGAGTCCTGGGGAAGGCGAGATCGAGCTGCCGTCGGATCCGTTCGGTGATGTGATCCTGCCGCGATTCATGGCGTCGGCGGACCGGTTGCATCAGGTAGGTTTTTCGCTGGAGGTGGAAACCGGCGGGAGCGTCGGCGAAGTCGCCTCACCGTCGCACGGCATCCGCTACCGGCAACAGGCGCCGGGCCGCGCAGTGGTCGAGCTGGCGCCCGCGTCTGACGTTCCCAACCGCGATCTGGTTCTCGATGTAGGGCACGCCACCCCCGGTGCACGAGTGCTGGCCGGCCCCGATGCGGGTGGCAAGACCCAGTTCGCGGCCGTGATTCCATCCACGACGTTCGGCGAGAACGCCGGCGCCGCGCGGCGCGTGGTTCTCCTGCTCGACTGCTCGGCTTCCATGGACGGTCGGCCGATGGACCAGGCGCGGCGGGCGATTGAGGCGTGCCTGGCGGCGCTCGACGCCGGTGATGAATTCGGACTCGTCGCATTTAACGACCGGGTGGAGATTTTCCGGCCTGAGCCAGTCCCGGCGACACGGGAGATGCGCGATCGCGCGGAAGAGTTTCTGGGGAAGGTCGCCCCGCGGGGGGGAACCGAGCTGGCGGCGGGCGTTGGCGCCGCCGCGCGGGTATTGGGCGGGAACGGCGACATCATGATTCTCACCGACGGAGAAGTGTTTGGGACCGAGGCGATCCTGGCGTACGCGCGGGCGTCGGGTGCGAGGCTGCATTGTCTCGGGATCGGCGCGGCGAGCCAGGATCGTTTTCTTGCCCTGCTGGCCGAACAGACCGGCGGCGTGAGCCGATTCCTGACGCCGCGCGAGCGCGTCGACCGGGCGGCGCTCGATTTATTCGCGGCGATCGGGCGGCCGGTTGCCGGGGATGCCAGCGTGCGGCTCGCCGGCCGGACGGAGCCGCTCGAGCCACCACGCGTCATCTATGCCGGCAAGCCGATGGTTGTTTTCGGCGAAGCGCTCGACGGCGCCGTTTCACTCGACGTGCGTTGGGCCGGCGGCTCGATCCTCCTGCCGCTGCCCGATTCCAACCCGGCGCTCGGTACGACTCTGCGCCTTCTGCGCGGGGCGCGGCTTCTGACGGATCTCGACGCCAGATACAATCCAACTCCCGCGGATGCCGCCGCCCGCCGGGAGGCGGGCCGCGTGAAGGAGCGGCTCCGCGCTCTGAGCGAGGAATACGGGCTGGCCAGCCGCGAGATGTCGCTGGTCGCGGTGATCCGGCGCGACGGGGATGTCGCGGGCGAGATCCCAAAGACCAGGGTGGTCGCCGTCGGGATGGCGCAGGACACGACGTTTCCGGCATATTTCGACGCCTCTGACATGGTTTATTCACTCTGTTCAATTCCAGACGCGGCCTCTCCGCCCAAGAACGCCATTGTGAGCAGACTGCGCGGTTCTCGAGGGTTCCTCAGCGCCGCGATCCCCACCGACCCGCTGGTCGCCTTGGCGGCGCGGCTCGAGCCCGACGGTGGCCTGTCGGGCTCGACCGAGATCCGGCGCGTGGTGAACTCGCTGGTGGCGCTGCTGGCGATGCTCGAGGATGCGGCCGAAGCGTTTCGCGAACACGTGCGCAAGCTGCTGGTTTTTCTCGACCAGGCGCCGCTGGAGGGACCGCGGCGGGCGCTGGTGGAAGCCGTTCAGCGGCTGGCCAGGAGCGGCGTTGTCCCATCCGGGGACTGGCGCAAGCACGCCGAGAATCTCACCGCCCGCGGGAAAGTGAACGAGCAAGCCTTCTGGAAAACACTCGAGAAAGCGGTGGAAAAGGCCAGAGCCCTCACCGGACGGCCATCGTGACAATCTGGC
>Ga0247727_10013995_pt1 | contig 13414 bp, 12 predicted proteins | sample WisWelCaveWW1625_FD_202498 | JGI IMG/M metagenome (GOLD analysis project Ga0247727, IMG submission 202498) | Biofilm microbial communities from Wishing Well Cave, Virginia, United States - WW16-25 | ecosystem: Environmental > Aquatic > Deep subsurface > Groundwater > Cave microbial mat | place... | reverse complement strand
CCCGCCGGATAGCGCCATGTAACCGGCGCCGATGAGAACGACAACTCCCGCCACCGCGAAAACAATTTTCCGTTGCGCTTGCAGGCGCGCATACAATTCCAGCATTTGTTGTTGCAGGTGAAAGAGAATTCTTTCAAGACGAAACTGCAACGACTGTGCCTGCTGTTCCTGGCGTTGAACCGTCCAACTTGCCATTTCTGCCGGGGTGAAATCTGCTGTAATGGTTGCCACCGCTCGAGCTAAAGCATCGTGACGTCCGGCTTGCTGCAATGTCTGCTGTTTTTCAAAAAGCAACTGCCGCAAAAGCGCATTGTTTTCCTCGCCGTGTTGAAAGGCGCGAATATAATACCAGGTGGCAAATTCATCCTGCCGGCGGGAATTGAGCAGCCGCGTGAGACAAAGAGAAATAATCTCCGGCGCCAGCGGCCCGTTGCGCGCCAGGTATTTGCCGAAAATATGCTCGGCGCGTAAATGCGTCCGGCGTTCCTGCAAATATTGCCGCGTCAAAAAGGTGAGGAGCTCATGGTCATCCGGCTGCCGCTCCAACAATTCTTCGGCGAGGTCGATGATGGGAAGCGTCAATGCCGGCTGTTTGAGCGCATAGTTCTTCAGCAACTCATAGCTTTCTTCGGCGCGAATGCCCTCGCGCATGGCCTCGACAACCTGCTCGCGAGGTTGGGCCTTTTCCAGATGCGCCGCGTGAAAAGAAAAATATTGCCGCAGCAAACGCCGTTTTATTTTTTCCTGAAAATTTTTGGCGAGCAGGCCGCTTGCAAAAAGCGCTTGCAGCCGCGCCAGCACGGCTTCCGTTTGCTCATTTTGATTTTTACTCATGGCTTCGCGCCCCGCTTCTTCAAGAAGAGAAAATCTTTGCGTGCCCAGACGACTTAAAATGAAACTAACCATGGCAAAAAGCAAGACCCCCACGAGCGCAATGACGATGGTATCGTCGAAAGTTGCGCCCGGCGCGATCCATTCGCGCAATAGCCACAATACGGCGTAGGCCGCGAATGGCAGCAGCAACAGACTCCAGAACAGACGAAGAATGATCCAGCGGAAAGTTAGCATAATTTTTATTATTGCCGTTTGCAAAAGTAAGAGGAAAATGTCATGCTGGAAGCATCCTTTTATAAATTGAGCGCCGTGCTTGATTGGAAAAGGATTCCTCCGGAATGACATTCAAGGAGGGTGTCGGCATCAGTTACAATTGTTAGCGCAAAGTTCAATTGCCCGTTAACCGGTCAATTGGCAAACCGGCGAACATTCTCATCCCGTTTCAGTTGAATCCGCTTTCGGCGCATTTCGCGGTTGTTCCCACAACGGCGAAGCAGGCGGTTGAATATTCTCCGGCAACACCACGCGGAGGCTGTTTTCAGGATCGGCAACTTGCGCGCCGGTCACCGGATCGACGTACCAGATTTTCAGGCCGGCCGGCATTTCGAATTCCTGCGGCGGATAAAAAGTCTGCGCACGTTTCATGAACTCCGTCCAGATCGGCACGCCGCCGCGAGCGCCATCGACGCCGCGCCGCGGTTTGCGTTCATACATTTTATATTCGCGATCATAACCGACCCACGCGGAAACCGACAGCGCGGTGGTGAAGCCGTTAAACCACGCATCAGTATAATCCGTGCTCGTGCCGGTTTTGCCCGCGGCCGGCGCGTCAAAACCGAGCGAACGAACTCGGCTGGCGGTTCCGCCGTCAACCACGCCGCGCATCATGTCCAACATCTGATAAGTCAGGCGTGCCTCGAAACGCGTGTCGCCAAAAACAAAGGCGCGATCCAGCACGACGCCATTGATATCTTCCACGCGCTTGATGATGATCGGTTTGTAATAAACGCCATTATTGGGAAAAACCGCATAAGCCGCGGCCATTTCCAGCGGCGAGATGCCGGCGCTGCCAAGCGCCAGTGACAACACCTCGTCCTGCGGTGAGCGCAGCGTCGTGATGCCGAAACGTCGGCAAGTCTCAACCACGCGTTTGGGTGTCAGGCGATCAGTAAGTTGCGCTGAAATGGTATTGATCGATTGCATCAATGCCGATTTCAAAATCAAGTGCCCGACGTGACGGCGGCTGAAATTGCGCGGCGTCCAGGTCTGCCGCGTTTGCAGCCGATACGACACCGCGGAGTCGGTGATTGCGGAGATCGGCGTCATTTGTAAATTTTCCAGCGCCGCATAATAAACGAACGGTTTGATGCCGGAGCCGACATGACGGTTGCTGTTCACGGCGCGATTGAAACCGCCGGGAAAATATTTTCGCGCGCCGACGAGCGCCCGCACTTCGCCGGTTGGCACCGAGACCGCGGCCAATGCGCCCTGCAAAGGCGCGCCGCTGGAATCGAGCTTTGCTTCCAACTGCGCCACGCCCAGCGCCACACTCTCTTCGGCGATTGCTTGCAATTGCGGATCCATCGTCGTATAAATTTTCAAGCCGCCATAATATACGGCTTCGCGGCCGTATTTTTTTTCGGCTTCCGCAATCACGTAATCGATAAAATCATTGCCGAACGCCGGGCGGCCGGTGAGGTTGATCGAATCGGCGATCGCGAGATTGTACGCCGCGTCGTCAAGGTAGCCCTTCGATTTCATGCGACGCAAAACTAACCGTTGCCGTTGCAGCGCATTTTCATAGTGCGAAAACGGATTCAAGTAAATCGGCGAGTTGACAATGCCGGCGAGCGTGGCGGCTTCCGGCACGGTCAAAGCCGCGGCGGATTTGCCGAAGAATTGTTTCGCCGCGTCTTCGATGCCATACGCCGTGCCGCCGAACCAAACCCAATTGCAATACGCTTCGAGAATTTGTTCTTTGGTGAAAATTGATTCGATTTGCAGGCTGATCAGAATTTCGCGAATTTTTCGCAGCGGGTCCTGCCGGAAATGGAAGAAAAGATTTTTGACGAGCTGCTGCGTCAGGGTCGAGCCGCTCTGCAGGCGCCGTCCCATGAGAACAAGAGTTGCGGCGCGCATCATGGCAATTTTGTCGACGCCGTGATGCGAATAAAACTCCGCATCTTCAGCCGCCAGCAACGCCTGTTGAAAATTCGGGCTGATTTGTGCAAGCGGCACGTAGGTTTTGCCGCCGAGGCGATGCACCAGCGAGCCATCCGCCGCATAAAACTCGGTCGGCTGGCCGTAAACCAGATTGCGCAAATCGTCGGGAATGTGCGGCAGATCCCGGATTAAAACAAAAAAGCCGGCGCCGGCGAGCAGAAAAATTCCGGTTATGGCGGCGAGCAGAATGAAGAGGAGCCGTTGGCGCATTGGAATTTGGCGTTATTTCATGAGAAAATACCACTTTTAAAATATCTACTGCCGTCGCAGGCGATAAAACTCATAAGCTTTCGCGCGGTCGGGCGAAAGTAAATCCATCAAATAATCTTCGGGCAGATAGTAAAGATAAGCCTCCGTCTCGGACACGGCCAGCGCGACTTCGACAAATTCATTGGCGTTCTGGTTGGAAATGCCGACGGCGGTGATTTGTCCGGCCGCCTGCGTGAGCAACGGAACTTCCTGAATGAATTGCCGTCGCCGCAATGGATGAAGACTTTCAAACAAATTCCAGAATTCACCCGCAGTGAAAAGGTAATCCGCAAAGCGGCTCTCGCTGCGAATGTTGACATTGCGCTCTTTGCCATAATTCATGAGCAAGCTCATCTGGTCGGCGTTCAGCGCCGCTCGCCGAACGGTCTGGCTGCCGGCATCAAGCATTACGAGGTTGAGCTGTGAACGATTGCCGCTCACGGCCACATTGGCGGCGCGCAGCGTGCGGGCATCGGTGACGAGCGAGTCGGGATTGAACAGCAGCGGCTGCAGGAAATAAGGAAGCTGATGATAAATTTGCAGAAATTGAGCCGGCGGCAAAATCGTTTGCCGGTTGGTTTCAACATACTGCGCCAGTTCTTCAAAATTCGAGATGCTTTCCAATTCCAGCGCCTGCCGGCGGCGTTCGCGCGTCACGTTTTCCAATTGCACGCCGGCCATGCCGCGTTGCTGCGCTTGCTCCCAACTCCGCCCGGTTTTTTCCCGTCCGGCGTTTTGCCAGACGAGATACCTGCCCATCGCGCGCTCGACGATGTCAAAAGCCATTTCGCCGAGAACCACGAGGCCAATGATGAGGCCGGCGAGCAGATAGTGCCGATAGACGAGTTTTTGATAATTTAGGAGACTGTCGGACATAGCCCAAGTTAAATTACAAAATTAGTATTTATACAAAGAGGTAAATTTGTAATTAAAATTCAATAGTCTACTCATGATCAGACTGATCGTGAGTAGACTCCCGGCCATTTTACACCTTTCGATTCGGCGTCGCCACCGAATGCGTTCCATCCGGCAACTCACTGAGCTGATAATCCCCGAACAAAATCGGCTCGATCTCGCGCAGACAGAGAAAGACGCGAACCGCCAGCGCGCGAATTTCCAACTCGGAATGATCGCTCGCGCGCATTTCGATGACGTGTCGCCACGCGCGCACGTTGCCGGTAATCACCATGATGGTTTCGGTTTCATTGGGCAAAAGCCCGCGCGCGGCCTGGTTTACTTTCTTGCGCAAATCGGTTTTTGCCTCGGCGCTTAAAATCGTGGCGCCGCTTCCCTGTTCCGCCAGTAGGGCATCGGCTAATTGGTGATAATCGGCATAAGCGCGGTCGATTCTCTCTAAAAACAGTTGATGAAATTTCCCGCCGTCTTGAAATTCGGGGCGCTCGACAAATCGCAAAACGCGGCCTGAGACGTAACGCTGCGAAAGCTGAGAGAATCCAAAACCGGCGCGGTGGCGAATCAACTCGTGGGTCAGGCTGCGCGAGATACCGTATAAAAGAAAGGAAAAATTCGCATGTTCCAACACTGAGCCGTGGCCGCTCTCCATGATACTTTTGAAATACCGCTCGGCCTCGCGGTTCATCGTGCGCTTCGGGCTGAAACTCGCGTAGCATGTTTGCCCGGCAATTTTACAAAGCTGCGCGCCGGAAGATAATACCGTCGGATCATCCAGGTAGCTCCCAAATTCCAAAGCAGGATCAAATCCTTCCAAAAAATTTTTGACGCCGGAAATCTCGACCTGCGGCTTGGCGATGAGCGCAACCCCCGGCGCGGTGAGATAAGGCGTGCCCTGCGCTGATTTGAAAACCGGCGCATGAATGGCGGGAAAATTATTTTTGTTGCGGCCGCCGAAACGATTAAAAAGTTCCTGTGTGGTCATTGAAAAATATTATTGAGTTGCACTTGACATTTCAACAAAGTAACAAAATTTCAATTGAAAAGCAATGTTGATTTCCATTAGAGTCTGGAGATTTTAACGCGACGAGGAAAATGATATTTGCGAAGTGACAGGTTAAATCCGGCTGGCGCGCGACGATTCTTTTGGATTCAACTTTAAAGTGCCTTATTGCGCCAGCTGGACTTCTCTCGACTCGATATTGCCGAGCAGGAGGGGGAGATTTTTACTCAGCCTCTCTTTGAAGTCGGTAGAATAACCCTTTCCGTGCAGCACGATTTTTCCATCCTTATTAATCAAGACGTAGCGCGGCAATTTATCGGCATCGTATTTTTGCGCCACGAGGCCATACGTATCCAATAAAACGGGCAACTTGAAGCCGTGCTTTTTCATAAATGCCGTCACCAGCCCCGGCTTCTCGGCGACGTCGATTAAAAATATCCTTAAATCCTGCCCGGCAAATTTCCCGGCCATTTCTTCCAGTTCGGCGATTTCTTTCAGGCAAGACTCACACCACGTGGCGAAGAAGCTTAAAATTACGACTAATTGTTTTTTGCTTTTCCACGGCTCGCGCCATTTGCCGCAAAAATTGCTGAGATAAAATTCCTCGCCGTTCAAATTTTTCAGGAAAAATGTCGGTGCGGCGCTTCCCACCGTTAAGCTATCATTCTTACTGCTTTGTGCAAACGCTGCGTCGGCGGGCGGCAAAAGAATGATAAAAAACAGGAACAAAAAAATGTCCTCCTGCCAGGGGCGGGATCTTTTTTGTCGCCGGCAATCTCTTTGAATTTTAAAAAGCTTCCTACGGAATGACATCGCAGCGATGCCACGTTTGAACATTTCCATTTCTCGCGCAAATCTCAAGAATCTCAAAACTGCCGGTTTTCGGCGGCCTGAATATTTTGCCGAATCACTTCTGGTAAATCGGCTTTTCGTTTTTCGCGATAGTTATACGAGACTATAATGCCTTTACCTTCAGCGGCGATTTTTTGCAGACGGTGGCTGACGACGCGATATTCCATGCTGAAACGATCGCTGCCGATTTCCGTGACGCGCGCGCCGATCGCAACCGTGTCGGGATAGGCCAGGGCTTTGCGGAAATCACACTGCGTTGAAGCGAGAATCGAGCCGACGCCGTCATTGGCCGCGGGATCGATAAAATTGATTTTCGTTAAATAAGCGACGCGCGCGCTTTCGAAATAGCGAAAATAGATGGTGTTGTTGACGTGCCCCAACGCATCCATCTCGCCCCACGCGATGGGAAATTGCACGATGACGGGGAAATCGTGAAGGAGAGTATCAACTGGTGAGATTTTTTCTGCGGTCATTCCAATGTTTCAATTTTGATTTCAGTGCAACGGTCAAGGCGATGGTCGTTGGTGAAAAAAACTTCACAGGCGCTCGTGATGGCGGCGGCGAGATGGATAGAATCGGGAGTTTTGAAGTTGTATTTGGCGCGGAGTTCGGTAGCGGTGTCAATTACCTCGCGAGTAATCTCAATGACATCCTTTACTTTATCAGCAAAAAACCGATCGTAAGTGATCAAAAGCTCGTGATCTTGATCACGTATCGGCTTGACTCGACATTCAAGCCGTCCCATCTCTGAAGTTAGCAGTTCCAAATTGGTATCTTCCAATCGTGACGCAACCTTCTCGAAAAAAGGCTCTTTTTCTTCAACAAGATAGAGGATAATCGCTGTGTCAAGATATTTCACCATCATTCACCCCATGCCTCACGTTCTTCCCGAACTTGTTGATCAATCTCGTCCTTCGTCCGGAAATGAAAGCCTTGGCTTTTTAGATTGGCGCGAGCCTTTCGCACCCATTCAATAAGCGTTTTACCATTGCGCTGTTCTGGCGACATTGGCTTTAAAGTGATACGGACCCGTCGAGCGGCTAATGAAACCGGATTGTCCAGGCGCACAAGCTGATCGGTTTCGAGTGTTCCCGTGATTGTACATGAATCATACATAATTCACCTCTTAAGTTTGTTCCATAAAGTTACCTATAAATTGAAATCTATAAACAAAATAGCAATCCGCCACGACAAAAGCAAGCCTGAATTACACTGCCCACGCATCTCCAAAACCACGCGCTGAAATTTGGGCTTGAAAAGTATTAACGATTTTTGTATTTTGTCTTACTCCGGTCGGCATAAAATGAAGTAAAAAATCATGACTAATCTTGTTTAATCCCAATGCGCGAAACCAAAATCCAAACCAATGATTTCCGCTTCGACGAGTTTTATCCGAGAATTAAAAAATTTCTCCAGGCCGACGTTTCTGAATTTGTGCTCGACGGCAAGCGCGTGCGCGGCTATCGCAGTCCGGATTCCAAACCGATCTGGCTGCGCGATCACACGCTGATGATGCGCGGCTACAAATATTTTGAAGCGGACATGACCAGCGCGGCCGAGCATTTTGCCGAGATGCAGGCGGCGAATGGTCGGTTGTTCGATTATTTCGTCATCGGCGAAGAGCGCGAGAACTGGGCCAAATATGTGCGCGTGCCGGTCGAAGCGGATGTCGAATTTTATTTGCCAATAGCCGTTTATACCGCTTGGCAAACGACTGGCGACGATGAATGGATGGCCCGCCTGCTGCCGCACTGCGAACGCGCGCTGCAATACATGATGAGCCATCCGTAAAATGATTCGCGACACCGGTGAAACGTATTTGTGGTATTTTCCCGACGGTCGGCCGAGCACGAAAGAAGCGAGCACGAGTCCCGACGCGCAGCCGACCGACGGCTGGGGAAGCTCCGCCATGCCCGGCGCATTTATGGAAGGTTTGTGCGGCATCGAAGATCAGCATAAGCTTTTTGAAGTTGTGAAACTATCGCCACGGTGGGCGATTACATCATTGCAGCAAGCTGCAGTGGAGGTGACTTACGGCGCTTCGAATGCAGGTTTCGGGTATGAATGGAAGTTGCAGGAAGATGGTTGTGAGCTGACGATGCAAGCGGAGCAGACGAGAGTCGATCTCCATTTATTATTACCGACGGAAAAACGCGTTGCAAAAATTTTTGCGAATAATCACGCCGTTCCTTTCTCGCCGGCAACGGTTGAACAGAGCAACTACGTTGATGCACAATTTGAAGTGAAAAAGAAATTGAATCTGCAAATTTCTTTCGATTAACCGGCAAATCGCCAATACAAAGGAGAAACATAAATGCTTACTGCCAATCAATCACATCCCAAAATCAAAGGGCTGGAGCTCAGCGAAAATTTATCGGATGCAGAACTCGATGCGCTATGGGGTGGAATTACGTGGTTGCGCCCAAAGGAGCATGTTGAAAAATTGCGCCACTTCATTAGCCTCGAATTTGCTTTGACGCGACTGCTCGCCGGCTGGGTGCCGGCGTGCGGGAATTATGATTGGAAAACGCAAATTCCGGCGCGCCTGTTTGAAGACATGCAACATATTCGCCGCCTGCACGAACGTCTGCAAGAATTGCCCGGCGGCACCGCGGAAATTGCGCCGCCGGCAGCGCTAATGAAATTCATCGAAACGATTGGCGCGGCAGACAGCGCCGAGAGTTTTTTGAGCGCTTTTTATTTTGACCTCAAACGCGATTTGTTGCACGCCTATCAAGATTACCGCGATCTTTGCGATCCGGTTTATGACGCGCCGACAATTTATATTTTAGAAACGATCATCCCGGAAAAGCAGCGCCAGTTGGGGTGGGCCGCAAATTTATTGCAGCATATCAAATTTAACCAAACGCTCGTCGCGCAACTCTCGCGCTGGCGTGAATTTGTGCGGCAATGTATTGCGAGGCTGGGCGGCCTGGGCAACACCGCGCCGGGTTGGCATGCCAACATGCTCCCGGCTAATCCCGTTCGCGAACCCGCCGGTCCGGCGCCGCTCAAACCGCAACAAGATGCGCGCTTCAAGCTGATGAATCGTTTTCCGCTCAACCAACAGGAAGATCCGACTTACGGAACATTGAAAGACATCATTTTCCAAAATGCGACGGAGTGGCAAGTCATCGATCCGATGTGTTACATTTTTTACGGCGTGCGCAACATGCCGCTCGATTTTTTTGTCGATTTCTCCCGCCACATTTGGGATGAAGCGCGCCATTCGCTGATGGGCCTGCGCCGCTTGCGCGAGCTGGGTTACGACATCGGCGATTTTCATTGGCCGCATTACGCCAATCGGGTGGAAGCGATGGAAGAATACTTTGCCGAATTAACGATGGTCGGCGAAGCGTGCAGTTTTACGCGCAAGAAAGGGAGCATCGTCCCGTTTCTGAAATTCAAAGATCCACAAAGCGCCATGCTACCCGAGATTGATTGCGTCGATGAGCGCTTGCACGTGCGCTTCGGACGCAAGTGGCTGCCGGTGATGTTCAAAAACAATAAGGGCGATGAACGTCCGCTCGAAGTCATTGCCGATACCACGCGGCTGCGCCTGTCGCAAGATTGGACGCAATTTGAAGGACTAACAGAAGAAGAGCGGGAGAAGATCGCACAAAGTGTTGCAGGCTTCTGCACGACGATTGAGTTTTCGCTGGATTTTACGGTGTATAAGTAGGCGGGTTGCTGGTGGCTTGTTGCTCTTCATAATCCTGGCGGGACTCGGCCTCCGTCATCTTGGGCAGATTCCGCTTGAGTTCTGCTTCGATAAATTTATTCATGCGACCATATCCGGCAAGCGTCTTTCGAAGCAGTTGCCGGCTTGCCGAATCACGAGGCAGTTGCGTTGGAAACTTTTTCTGCACGAATTTTCTCAGCGCCGCTTGTTAGATTTGAATTTCGCGTATTCTTCAATGGTGAGTTTGTTGGTGCCAAAATTCAACGTAACGATCGAGTCTTGCATTAGGAGCGTGCCGATAGCAGGTTCTTCGTCATTGGAAAGAGAGATTTTTATTTTTCCCTTAATCATGGCTGTTCCTTCCCGGCCGTTTCCCATCTGAAGCGCCGCGCCCGCCAAAATGCACAACAGCGCGATAACCGATTCTAATGGTATAAAATACCACTTCAGGATATTTTTTTTCATTTTGTTGAGCGCCGCGTCATGTGAACGACTTATGGCATAATCACCATTAACAGGGTGGATGGTGATATACTTTCCCCAATGCTCGGCTTCGAGCTTCGAGCGGAATGGTTCATAAATCTTCCGTGCCGCCTCGCCATATGCGTTAATTTCTTGCCGCGTTGGCATGCGGTCTGTGGTTAAAGCTTCCATATTGATCACCTCTTTTTATGTCATCGCCTTGCAGCACATTTTCTTATTGACAAGATAAGAAAATATCGGCAAATTTACAAATTGGAAAAACGAAAAATTTGCCATGGACATCAAAGAACACTTCTATTCCGACGATCCGCGCATCGGCCATCCGGACGTGCGCACGAATCCGCCGGAATGCGTTTACTATTTTCTCGGCAACGGCGAAATCGAAGCCGCGATTCAAGTCAATCGCTCCGGCCAGGGCACGCCGCTCGGAATTTTGTTCATGCATCCGGAAAAATTCGGCAAGAAGCGCGACGCGCTGAATTTTCATCCCGACCGCGGCGTTGAAAACACGCAAATTCATGTCACGGTAAATGGCCGTGAATATTCTCCCGACGCCGCGACGCTGCAAGTTCGGTGGGCGAGTAAAGAGCTGGTCCCGCTCGTTTCCGCAGAATGGCAAGCCGAAAAAAATTGCGTCCGTGAAGAATTTTTTTGTCCAACTCGGCATTGGCCGCTTCTGCGCCGCGTTGTGACCTTGCAAAATCAAGATCAAATCGAGCAGTCTGTTGCTTTGTGGACGGCGATATGGCAATGCGAAGTGGAAACCAAAAAGCAAAGGGAGTTTAATTTAGCCGCCGGCAGCGCGGCGACAATCGTCTTCGACTATTCTCTTTTTACGCGCGACTTTGACCATCGCCTCGTTGAATTGACCTTGTCAAACGACTCACAAATTTCTGCCGAAACGCAAAAGCATTGGCAGCACGCCACCCAATTCGATTGCGGCGATCCGGCGTTGAATCATCTCTTCGCCGCTTCCAGCGTGCAGCTTCCCGCGGTGATTTCGTCCTCCGGCGCGATGGATGCGAGCATCTGGCAATACAATCTCGAATGGGTGCGCGATCAATCCATGACGGTGGTGGGGCTGTTGATGACCGGCCATCACGAGTTGGCGTACGCCATGCTGGATCGCCTTCTACGGCAATTCGTCACCGACCGCGGCGATACGGTTGATTCAAGCCGGCTACGCGAACCCGCAGAAGTGGAGCTCGATCAAAACGGCGCTTTGCTCTACGCCTTGTGGAGCTGCTGGGTTTGGTGCGGCGACGCCGGCTTCGGTCTCATTCGCAAACACTGGAAAAAAATCGTCGCCGTGGCGGAGTTTCCTTTGCAGGATATTTTCTGGGATAAAGAATCCAGGCTGCTCAAAAACACGCGCGAGTTTTGGGAGCGCCACGCGGTTTACGGCATTCGCGAAGGTTATGAATTGGCGTATCAATTTTTCGTCGCGCTCGGTTTAAAAAAAGCGGCGAAGATGGCAAAAAACCTGGGCGAGAAAAAATTAGCCCGTCGTTGGCGTGACGCCGCGGCAACTATCAGGCAGGCCATGCTGGCGCATCCTCGTTTCGCGATGATCGACGACGGGCATTTGATCAAACGCCGGCTCGCTTCGGGAGACGTGCAACGTACCGCCGACGTCCCCGATCGTTCCATTCTGCCGGATGGCACGCCTTTGAAAACTGAACCGATTTGTTATCTTGATCCCGATGCGTCCGCCGCACTGCCCATCGCTTTCGAGTTTGTCGATCCGCACAGTGAATTGGCCAAGCAAACGTTGGCGCATCTCGAAACGTTGTGGAATCAACGTTGGAACACCGGCGGATACAGCCATTACCATGTGACTTCCGAACCGGACTCGCCGGGGCCGTGGCCCTTCGCCACGCTGTTTGTCGCGCGCGCTTATCACGAAGCAGGTGATTATGCAAAAGTCTCTCGCGCTTTGCAATGGCTCTCACAAATTCAAGGCGCCGCCGCCGGCAGTTGGTTTGAATTTTACGGCCCGCGCCCCGTGCCGCCGTGTCCGCAGGTCGGCGTCATCCCGTGGACGTGGGCGGAGCTCATCATCTTTTTTATTCATCACCTGCTCGGCGTGCGGCCGAAAGTTGATCATCTGCTGATTCGTCCGCGCTTATTGCCGGAGTTGAAGACGATCAAGTCAAATTTGAGATGGCGCAGCCATCGTGTGGATTTGGAAATCCACCGTGCGGAAAAACCGGGGGAACGTGGCGCGCTGGTTAATGGGCAACAAAAATCTTTGCAGGATGGCAACTTGGTTTTGCCGCTGCCGGAAAGTGATTTAGAAATTCAAATGATGATTTAAAAGCTCCCCAATTATTTTGCCACAATTATCTTGCAAAAATTTCTTTACGGTGGCTTTGGTTTTTTGCATGCGCCGTTCTTTTTATCTTTGACCCGTCCGCGTTGAGATTGAAAAACGAGGTTATCATGGACATCAACTACATCGCCCTTGCGATTCCCGTCTTCTTGCTGTTGATCGGCATTGAAGCGCTGTTTGCCTGGCGTGAACAGCGCGAGTATTATCGTTTCAATGACGCCATCAACGATTTGAGCTGCGGCATCATCCAGCAAATCATTGGCGTGTTTATGAAGGCGATCCTGTTTGCGGGGTATCTTTTTCTTTTCGACCGTTTCGCGCTGCTCGACATTTCCGAGAAATCCATCCCGGCATGGGTGGTGCTTTTCTTCGGCGTGGATTTTTTCTATTACTGGTTTCATCGCATGAGCCACGAGATGAATGCGCCGTGGGCCGCCCACATCGTGCACCATCAAAGCGAAGAATTCAATCTCGCCGTCGCGCTGCGGCAAGGAACGTTTCAAAGCTCGTTCTCGTGGATATTTTATTTGCCGCTGGCGATCATCGGTTTTCCGCCGATGATGTTTCTCGCCATGTCCGCGTTCAACACGCTGTATCAATTTTGGATTCACACCCGCGCCATTGGCAAACTCGGCCCAGTGGAGTGGGTGCTCAACACGCCGTCGCATCATCGCGTGCATCACGGTCGCAATCCCAAATATCTCGACAAAAACCACGCCGGGACGTTGATCATCTGGGATCGGATGTTCGGCACGTTTCAAGCGGAGGAGGAAGAAGTCGTCTACGGCGTGACCGAGCCGTTGAACAGTTGGAATCCGATGTGGGCGAATTTGCAATATTGGGC
>Ga0247727_10013994_pt1 | contig 13416 bp, 12 predicted proteins | sample WisWelCaveWW1625_FD_202498 | JGI IMG/M metagenome (GOLD analysis project Ga0247727, IMG submission 202498) | Biofilm microbial communities from Wishing Well Cave, Virginia, United States - WW16-25 | ecosystem: Environmental > Aquatic > Deep subsurface > Groundwater > Cave microbial mat | place... | reverse complement strand
CTCGTCGGCGCGGATCGCGTCGAGGCGCGCGCCTGGGGCGCCGGCGCATCGGCGGCGCTCACCGGCCTGGAGGCGCTTCTCGGCCTCGATGAGGACGCAGCCGGTTTCGAGCCGAACCGTCATCCGCTCGTCGCCCGCCTCGCCCGCGAGCTTCGCGGCGTCCGCCTCGGCCGGACGGGGGCCGTGTTCGAGGCCCTCTTTCCGGCGATCCTCGAGCAGAAGGTCACCGGCACGGAGGCGTCGAGCGCGTTCCGCGGCCTCGTGCTCCGCTACGGCGAGCCGGCGCCGGGCCCATTCCGGCTGCGCCTCCAACCGGCGCCCGCGGTCCTCGCCGGGCTGCCGTACTACGCGTTTCACCCGTTCGGCGTGGAGCAGCGCCGTGCCGACGTCATCCGCCGGGTCGCCCGTGACGCCGCCCGCCTCGCGCGCCTGGCCGGCGGTCCGCCGGCGGCCGCAGCTGCACGGCTCCAGCGCTACCCGGGCATCGGGCCATGGACCGCGGCGGAGGTCGCGGTGCGGGCATTCGGCGATCCCGACGCGGTCAGCATCGGCGACTTCCACCTGCCGAACCTCGTCGCCTGGGCGCTCGCCGGCGAGCCTCGCGGCGACGATGCTAGGATGCTCGAGCTGCTCGAGCCCTGGCGGGGCCACCGGGCGCGCGTGGTCCGCCTCCTCGAACTGAGCGGCATGGTGGCGCCGCGCTACGGCCCGCGCCTGCCGGCACGCGACATCCGACGGGGCTAGCTCCAGGGCCGGCGACGCAGTTGATCGCCGAATGACCGCCCGGGTGTCATGAGATGCGATCCTGGCGGGCGGCCGGCGGCAGGAAGACCGATCCGTGCTTTGGGCCAAGCGCGGCACGCACGACCGTCCTGCCAGGTGACCGTACCGGGCGTCATCCGGCGATCGCGTTCCTGCTCAGGACACCCCGGTGGTCGATCGGCAAGAACCTCGCCTGCGGGCGGGGGGTCGACCGCCGAGTCGCTCGATCGTCAGCCGAGCGCGGCGACCATCGCCACGAGGTGCGCCGGCGTGCTGCCGCAGCAGGCGCCGATGATCGTCGCGCCCGCGGCCCGGACCGCGCGCGCGTAGTCGGCCATGAGCGGCGGTTCGGCCAGGTAGACGGCGCGCATGTCCACCAGCTCCGGCATGCCGGCGTTCGACTTCGCCACCAGGAGGGCGCCGGGGTCCGCGGCGCGCATCTTGGAGATGACGGGGATGAGCTCGTCGGGGCCGTTGCCGCAGTTGCCGCCGACGGCGTCGGCGCCCCAGCCGCGGAGCGCCACGACCGCGTCCTCCGGCTTGACGCCCATCATCGTCCGGCCGCGCGTGTCGAACGTCATCGTCGCGATGAGCGGGATCGAAGGGGCGACCCGGCGGACACCCTCGATGGCCGCCCGCACCTCCTCGAGGGCAGACATCGTCTCGATCCAGATGATGTCGACGCCACCGGCGACGAGCGCCCCGGCCTGCTCGGCGAAGACGTCGACCGCCTCGTCGTGCTCGAGCGTCCCGAGCGGCGCCATGATCGAGCCGCTCGGACCGATGTCGCCGGCGACGAGCGCGTCCGATCCGGCGGCGTCCACCTCCGCTCGCAGAATCACCGCCGCCATCTGGTTGAACTCGGCGACCCGCCGCTCGTTGCCGTGAAGGCTCAGCCGGAGGCGGTTGCCGCCGAACGTGTTCGTGAGCATGATCCTGGACCCCGCGTCCAGGTAACCGCGATGGACCCGCCGCACGACATCGGGCTGGGTCAGGTTCCACATCTCGGGCGGATCGCCGAACTGGAGGCCGGCCGCGAACAGCATCGTGCCCATCGCGCCGTCGGCGAGGACCGGGCCGCCGGAGCGCACGAGGGCATCCCAGCGCTCGCGCCCGGCGGACGGCGCCGGGGCGAGGCGATCCCCCGTCCCATCGACTCGCTGGCCCATCTCCCTCCCTCCTGGCTGTGCAAGCATAGTGGCTTGACCCGGTGCGACCGCCGCAGAGCCATGTCCGCAGCCCGGGTCCTGACCGGCGGGGTGACTGGTGGCTGACGCCGCGGAACAGCCGACCTGGATCCACCTTCTCGTCGCGGACCCCGGCGCCGGGGCGGTGCTCGCGGTGGTCGAACGAACCGGACCGGCGCGACTGCCGGCGATCGAGCGGGACATGGGCCCTTTCGAGACGGAAGCGATCGCGGCGGCGGTGATCAGCCGACTGGGAGGCGAGCTGCCGATCCTTCGGATCGCGCCGGTCGGCCTGACGTGGGAGCACCGATCGAGCCACGTGCTCGTCGAGCTCGAGCCGCCGTCGGACCTGACGCCGCCCGCCGGCTGCGGCTGGCTGCCATTGGGCGAGGCCTTGGCCGAGTCGCTCGGGCCGCCCGAGATCCGGCCAGCGCTCGAACGCTCGCTCGCCGAGCAGATCGACGGGCGGCCGCTGGCGCGACGCCCGCGCTGGTCACGCCCGGGGTTCCTGGCGCGTGCCCGCGGCTGGATGTCCGATCGACTGGCGGAGGCGGGGACGCCGGCCGTGGCGACGCCTCGGCTCCACCAGCTGTGGGGCCTGTCGGCCATCCTTCGCGCGGACACCTCGGCTGGGGCCGTGTTCCTGAAGTCGTGCGCCGCCGTGTTCGCCGACGAGCCTGCGATCACCGCCGCCGTGGGCCGGGTCGATCCGGGCGCCGGACCGACGGTTGTCGCTCGCGATGACGCGGAGGGCTGGCTCCTGATGCGCGACGTCGGCGGCGACGCGCTCGGTGAGGGACCGATCGAGCGATGGCCGGACGGACTCGTTGCCCTGGGTGCCCTTCAACGAGCGTGGCTCGACTCGCTTGCGGCGATCCCGTTGGAGGACCGTGGGCCGGAGATCCTCGCGACATCGCTCCCAGCACTCGTGGAGGATCCCATCCTCGACGGGCTGCCCGACGACGCTCGCCGGCGGCTCAGGGACGCGCTCCCGCGCCTCGACGCCGCTTGTCATCGGCTCGCCGGACTCGGCCCCGGACCGACGATCGTCCATGGCGACTTCCATCCCTGGAACGTCCACCGGTCGGACGACCGGATCGCGATCATCGACTGGTCGGACTCGTGCCTCGGCCACCCGTTCCTCGATCTCGTGACGTACGTCGGCCGGACGACGGATGTCTCGGCGCGGCGGGCGATGGTGGCCGGGTACCTCGACGGCTGGTCCGTCGGCTTCGCTCGCGACGACCTGGAGGAGGCGGCCCGGCTCGCGCTGCCGCTGGGCGCATTCCACCAGGTCGAGAGCTACCGGCGAATCGTCGCCTCCCTGGAGCCGGATGACCGGTGGGACCTGGAGTCGGCCGCCCCTTCGTATGCGCGGGCCGCGCTCGGCTGGCTCGAGGCGGGACTGGCGACGTCCGTCGGCGCCTGACGCGCTGACCGCTTGACCGGGATCGGGCGACACAGGACGATGCGCCTTCCGATGCCACTCGCACGACGCCACTTCATCGCGATGCTCCTGGCGGCGGTCCTGGCCGCCTCCGTAGCCGGCGTCGCGGGGCCGGCGGGCGCCGCGGGGCCGGCGGGCGCCCTCGGCGGCGCGCCACGGCTGCTCGAGCCGTTCCGGATGGACCTCGGGGAACGTGGCGACTTCGTGTCCCAGGCGACGACGACGTGGTGCATCGGCGCGAGCATGCAGATGATGCTCAACATCGTCCGCCCGGTGAACGACACTTCGGTGGAGACCCAGGAGGCGCTGATGGTCCTGGCCCGCTCGTTCCGCAAGCGGGCCTATCAGTCGAACGTTCCGATCGATCAGGTACGTGGGGCATCTGCGCGCGGCTTGGCCGCCGGGCTCACCAAGCTCGGAGCCGGACAGTACCGGGTCACGTCCGCCGCTTCATTGGAGCAGGCGGTCGAACTCGTCGCACGGGCCATGCGCTCGACCGGCCGACCGGCGGGCATCCTCGTCTGGAAGGGCCGCCATGCCTGGGTCGTCAGCGGCTTCGAGGCGAGCGCCGACCCGGCGACGACGTCCGCCATCGCTGTCACCGGCCTCGTCGTCATGGACCCCTGGTACCCGCGCACTTCGCGGGCCTACGGCGCGTCGCCCAAGCCCGGCGCGACGCTGACGATGCGGCAGCTGGCGGCGGACTTCCTGCCGTTCGAGAATCTCCATCGGACGAGCCGCTGGGCGGGTCGCTTCGTCGTCGTCATCCCGTACGACAGCTTCCGCGTCCTGCACCGGCTCCCGCACGCAGCCTGACGTACGCGGGCGGAGGAGGACGCGTCGCCGTGCCCGAGATGCCGAAGTTCGAGAAGTCGTCGCCGGAGATCGTCGGCCGCTTCGCGGCTGCGATGGATCGCACCGCGGCCCCCGACATCGCGCAGCGGAAGATGTTCGGCTACCCATGCGCCTGGATCGGCGGCAACATGGCGACCGGCCTGTTCGCCGAGGAGTGGTGGGTCCGCGTCGGCGAAGCGGACCGCGAGCGCCTGCTGGCGATCCCCGGGGCCCACCCGTTCGAGCCGATGCCCGGCCGCTCGATGGGTCGCTACGTCGTCCTGCCACCAGCCGTGGTCGACGACGAGACCAAGCTCGACGCCTGGTTGGCGATCTCGTTCGCCTTCACGCGCACGCTGCCGCCGAAGAAGTAGGTCGAACGGCCCTAGTCGGCCGCGCCGCCGCGAGGCCAGCTGCTCATCGGGTGTTCAACTGGTGGAGTCCGCGCGCTGCGGTCGGCCGATTGAGGTCGATCCTGCTCGTGACGTGAGCAGAACCTGCATCCGGACGGTGATCGTGCTCACCGCGTGAGCAGGAACCTGACCTGCCGACAGCCCGTTCGTCCGGTTGAACGTGGGATGAGCAGGCCTCGGTCCGCCGTCACCCGTCGTTGGGAGCGACCCGGACGACGTAGCTGAGCGACCCGTCGCGGTACTCGGCCGTGACGCGCCAGCAGCCGGACGAGGCCGCCACTGCTCGCGCCGCCACGGTTCCGGGCTCGGTCAGCCCGCGGACTGCCTCGTCATGGCGACCGGGTCGATGGCGGCGTCGAACTCGCCGGCGGTCAGGTAGCCGAGGGCCAGGGCGGCCTCGCGCAGGGTCGTGCCCTCGTGATGGGCCTTCTTGGCGATCTCGGCCGCTCGGTCGTAGCCGATCCGGGGGGTGAGCGCCGTGACGAGCATGAGCGAGCGGCCAAGGTGACCGGCGATGACCGCCTCGTCCGCCTCGAGGCCCTCGACGGCGTGCTCCCGGAAGGAGCGGCAGCCGTCCGTCAGAAGCTCGATCGCATGGAGGAGGTCGAGCGCGATGACCGGCTTGAAGACGTTCAGCTCGAAGTTGCCCTGCGAGCCCGCGATCGTGATCGCGGCGTCATACCCGAAGACCTGGACGCAGACCATCGTGAGCATCTCGGACTGTGTCGGGTTGACCTTGCCGGGCATGATCGAGGAGCCCGGCTCGTTCTCCGGCAGGCGCAGCTCGCCGAGGCCGGCCCTGGGGCCGGACGCGAGCCAGCGCAGGTCGTTGGCGATCTTCATCAGGCTCGTCGCGAGCGTCTTGAGCGCTCCGGACGCGAAGACCGTCGCCTCCTGACCCGCGAGCGCCGCGAACTTGTTCGGCGCGCTGACGAACGGGATGCCGGTCTGCTCCGCGATCCGCCGGGCCGCCCGTTCGCCGAACTCGGGGTGGCTGTTCAGCCCGGTTCCGACGGCCGTCCCGCCGAGGGCCAGCTCGTACAACCCGGGCAGTGCGGCCTCGATCCGGGCGATGCCGCCATCGAGCTGGGCGACGTAGCCACTGAACTCCTGGCCGAGGGTCAGCGGCACCGCGTCCTGGAGGTGTGTGCGGCCGATCTTGACGATGTGGTCGAAGGCTGCCCGCTTCACATCGAGCGCGTCGCGGAGCGCCCGGACGGACGGCAGCAGGCCGTGCAGGATGGCCATCGCCGTCGCCATGTGGAGCGCCGTCGGGAACGTGTCGTTCGACGACTGGCTGCGGTTGACGTCGTCGTTCGGGTGGATCGGCGTCTTGCCGCCCCTCCCTCCCGTCGCGAGCTCGTTCGCCCGGCCCGCGATGACCTCGTTGACGTTCATGTTCGACTGCGTGCCCGAGCCGGTCTGCCAGACCCGCAGCGGAAACTCGTCCGCCAGCTTCCCATCGACGATCTCCTGGGCGACCTGCGCGATCAGGTCCCGCTTCTCGGGGGAGAGCAGGCCCAGGTCCGCGTTCACTTCGGCGGCAGCGCGCTTGAGGACGCCGAAGGCCCAGATGATGCCCGTGGGCATCACGTCCCGGCTGATCGCGAAGTGCTGAAGCGAGCGCTCCGTCTGGGCGCCCCAGTAGTGCTCCGCCGGCACGTGGAGCGGACCCATCGAGTCGGTCTCGGTCCGCGTCTCAGCCGGTCGATCGGGGTGGCTCACAGCGCAAGTATCGCCCACCGCGCGGTCCCGCCGATGGAGGCGATCACATCGACTCAGTCGCCGGCGGCCCTCTGCCAGGCCTCGAAGGCGCGGTAGGTCGGCTCGATGATGTAGGACGCTGCGGAACGACCGTCCGCCCGTCCGTGCGACCGCGCGTCGGGAGTCTTGACGCCGTTGCCGGTGATGAGCGCGACGACCTCTTCGTCGGCCCGGAGGACGCCCGCGGCGCGGGCCTGGGTCAGCGCGGCGACGGTCACGCCGCCGGCGGTCTCGGCGAAGATCCCCTCGCGGGCCGCGAGTCGGCGGATCGCCGCGGCGGTGGCCTCGTCCTCGACGGCCTCGATCGAGCCACCGCTCCTTCGCGCCAGGTCGAGCGCGAACCGTCCGTCAGCGGGAGCGCCGATCGCGAGCGAGCGGACGATCGTGTCGGGCGCCCGGACCGGCCGGATCTCGTCGACGCCCTCGGCGAAAGCGGTCGCGACCGGCGCGCAGCCTGCCGGCTGGCCGCCGACGAAGCGGACCGGCTTCGAGGCCACCAACCCGGCCGCGACGAGATCGTCGAACCCCTTGGCGACCTTGGTGAACAGCGAGCCGGACGCGATCGGCCCGACGACGGCGTCCGGCAGCCGCCAGCCGAGCCCCTCGGCGATCTCGAAGGCGAGCGTCTTGCTGCCCTCCGAGTAGTACGGCCGGAGGTTCACGTTGACGAACGCCCAGCCCTCCTCGTCGGCGATCTCGAGGCACAGCCGGTTGATCTCGTCGTACGTGCCGGCGACGCGGATGACCGTCGCGTCATAGGCGAGGGCGTGGTCGACCTTCGCCGGCTCGAGGTCGGCCGGGACGAAGACGACACCGTGCAGGCCGAGCGCCGCGGCTGCCGCGGCCGTCGCGCCGGCCAGGTTGCCGGTGGACGCACAGGCGATGGTGTCGAAGCCGAAGTCCACGGCACGGGCTGCGGCGAGCGCGACCACGCGATCCTTGAACGACAGGCTCGGGTTGCGGGTGTCGTCCTTCAGCCACAGCCGATCGAGCCCGAGCTCGGCGCCGAGGCGGTCGCCGCGAACGAGCGGCGTACTCCCGACCGCCAGCGAGCGCTCCGGGGCCGCCTCCACCGGCAGCAGCTCGAGATATCGCCAGATGCCGGGCGGCCGCGCCTCGATCCTCGCCCGGTCGACCTGCGCCCGGATCGCCTCGTGGTCGTAGGCCACCTCGAGCGGGCCGAAGCAGGCGGCGCAGACGAATGATGGCCCTGTCGGCTCCTCGCGGCCGCAGGCGCGACAGCGGAGACCCAGGATCCGCGGGCGCATCGAGGCCGTCACGGCATGCTCGGCGGCCTGGATCGTCGTCGCGCTCGTCATCGCTGGGCTCCTCGTCGGTCGCGCGCATGTCACAGACGGTGCGCACGGGCTGTCGAGAGCGACGGAGCCGGTCGGCCGGGGAAGAGCTCCTGGAGACCAGAAGACCCTTCCTGCTGAGGAAGGGTCTCGGGAGATCCCTTATCTCGCAGGCGGTTCCCTGCCCGGAATTGGCACCGTGCCGGCGTCGCCGCCGGTCGGTTGTCGTAGCTTCACAGGGCCGGTCCCTCCGCCACTCTCGATAAGGCTCTTCAGTTGTGCGCGGACCATACCCGAACCAGGCTGTGCAGCGCAAGGCTACGCAGGCGTTGGCCCGGACCGACGCCCTGCGTCTCGGCTGGCCGTGCGCCGGAGGGTCGTCCCGACTAGGCTTGGGACCGTGCGACGCATCCTGCTGTGGATGGCCGGCAACCGCTGGCTGCGCGACCGGATCCCCCGCCTCTGGTTCGCCCGCCGCGCCGTCCGCCGGTTCATGCCCGGTGAGGATTCGGGATCGGCGCTGGCGGCCGGCCAGGCGTTCGCCGTCGAGGGCATCGGGACCCTGTTCACCCGTCTCGGTGAGAACCTGACCCGGATCGAGGAGGCGGACGAGGTCGCGGAGCGTTACCTCGGCCTGCTCGACGAGATCCGCGACCGGCGGCTGGACGGCGAGGTGAGTGTCAAGCTGACGCAGCTCGGCTTCGACCTGGACGTCGAACGGACGCTGGGACATGCGCGACGCCTCGCCGCGAAGGCAGCGGAGTCCGGCCGGACGTTCTGGATCGACATGGAGGGCAGCGCCTACTGTGAGGCGACGATCGCCTTCTACGAGCGGCTCAAGTCCGACCATCCGAACGCCGGCCTGTGCCTGCAGTCGTATCTCCGACGGACCGCCTCGGATGTCCAGCGGCTCCTCCCGCTCGAACCTCAGATCCGTCTCGTGAAAGGCGCCTACGACGAGCCGGCCTCGATCGCCTACCGGTCGCGCCACGACGTCGACTCGAACTACGTCGCCCTGTCGGTCGCGATGCTCGAGGCGCTGCGGGCGGGACGGAAGGTCCGGATCGGCCTCGGGACGCACGATATGCGCCTGATCGAGCTGGTCGCCGAGCACGCGGCCGCGCTCGGCCTGCCGAAGACCGCGTTCGAGGTCCAGATGCTGTACGGGATCCGGATGGATCAGCAGCGCCGCCTCGCAGCCAACGGATATGTCGTGCGCGACCTCATCTCGTACGGCGAGGCGTGGTACCCGTGGTACCTGCGGCGCCTCGCCGAGCGCCCGGCGAACGTCGTGTTCGCGCTCCGCCAGATCCTCGGCTGACGTCGCTTGGTCGCGAATGCAGACCCTGATGCGGGAACATGGGCGGCGATGACAACGCAGCGAGGCGCCGATCGCGTGCACGCGGCGGCCTTCAGGCTCGCGGCGCTCGCCGTCGTCGCCTTCGGGGTCGCATTCGGCTACGTCGAAGCCGCGGTCGTCGTCGACCTGCGGGCCGCCCTCGGTGTCCCGCCCGAGCCGACCTTCCCGCTCGCCCTCGTGAGTGGCTCGGGCACAGACCTCGTCGTCATCGAGCGCGGCCGCGAGCTCGCGACGCTCGTCATGCTCGCCGGCGTCGGCTGGGTGACCGGCCGGAGCCGGCTCGAGCGGCTCGCCTGGACGGCCGTCGCGTTCGGCGCCTGGGACATCGCCTACTACGGCTGGCTGTGGCTGTTCGTCGGCTGGCCGCCGACGCCCGGCGCGTGGGACATCCTGTTCCTGGTGCCCGTCCCGTGGGTCGGTCCGGTCTGGGCGCCGATCGCCGTGAGCCTCGCCCTCGTCGGCTTCGGGCTCGCCGCCGTCCACCGGCTTCGCGCCGGCGGCAAGCTCCGCATCGCGCCCGGGCACCTCGTCGCCGGCATCGCCGGCGGCCTCCTTGTCGCCGGCAGCTTCACCCTGCACGGCCCCCGGGTCGCGACCGGAGAGGCAGCGCCGGAGTGGGCGTGGCCGCTGTTCGCCGCCGGTATGGGGATCGCTGTCGCGGACGCCCTTCACGCACTCGCTGGCCGGGAGTATCCTCGCGTCGAGTCGGGCAGCACTGAGGTGGCATGACGATGTCCGCCGACCACTCTCCGAACGACGAGATCGGCCGGGTTACCCACTACTTCAACCACCTGTCGGTGGCCGCCGTCCGCCTGACGGCGCCGCTCCAGGTCGGCGAGCGGATCCACATCCGGGGCCACACGACCGACCTCGTCCAGTCCGTCGAGTCGCTCGAGATCGATCGTCGTCGCGTCGAGCGGGCCGTCCCCGGCGACGACGTCGCGCTCGCGGTCGACGACCACGTGCGCGACCACGACGCGATCTACCGCGAGGCCTGACTCGACATCGCGGGATCCTCCTGGGAAAGCAGTTGCTCGCGCAACTGCGCCACCTTCATGCAGCGACCCTCGAAACGCCCGATCTGGCGAAGCCGCGCGATGTGGCGCGTTGCGACGGGGCAGTACCCTCGCCAGCCGTAACGGCGGGCGAGCCAGACCGTCACACTGGATGTCCTTCGAGGCGCCGCGAATGCTCAGAGTCCTCGCGTCATCGCTCGTGTGCCTGTCCCTCCTCGTCGGCTGTACGAGCTCATCGGCCTCGCCGTCAGCGTCGCTCGCCTCGACCAGTCCGAGCCCCGGACCATCGGCTGACACCTCGCACGAGCCCGCCCCGTCGTCGGCGACGCCGCGACCCACGGGTACGCCGGTCACGTCGGAGTCGCTTCCACCGTCACCCACGCCGGCCACCCCCCCAGTCCCCGGGTCCGCCCGAGAGATCGGCGATCGGGTCCTGATGGCTCCGGGACCGGGCGGGAGCCTGTTCGTCTCGATCCCGCGGGCCGGCGGCTCGATCCTTGCGCTTCTTGACCGCGACGGACGACCGCGTCCGGGGTGGCCGATCAGGATCAGCGACTCGACCTCGTGCGAGCTGCTGCTGCCGGTCGACGACGGCTCGGTCCGGGTTGTCTGCACGCTGGAGAATCCGCAAGGGAACATGTTCGGCCCCATCGGCGCCTTCGCGTTCGATTCGGCGGGCTCCCAGCTCGCGGGGTGGCCGATCGACCTCGGAGCGCACGGCTACTTCTCCGGGCGCGTCATCGGCGACGAGTTGACGATCCACGCCTGGGCGTCCCTCGGAGATGTCATCGCGGAGGGCCAGCCGGCCGGTAACAGCTGGATCCTGACGCTCGCCGCCAACGGAGCGGTCCGTAGCGGGACGCAGGTTCCGTTCCCGAACTGCTGCGACCAGCGCTGGGCAATCGGGCCGGACGGGGTCGCCTACGGGTCGATCAACCAGTACGGCGACGCCCAAGAGGCGCCGAAGTCGTCAGAGCTCGTCGCCGTGAGCTTCGCGGGCGCCGGCGCCGGCTTTCCGATCACGATCGAGGGCAGTGCGTCCGAGCCGGCGTTCGACGCCGCTGGCCGGATCCACCTGACCGTCGGCACGCCCTTCGAGCGTCCGGCTCGGACGCTCGTCTTCGACACGAACGGCCAGGCGGTCGTCGGCGGCTCGGGCGAGCTGGAGATCGCGGCGACGGGTGAATGCGTCGGGATCGAGGGGAGCTGCCCGGCTCCGGCTGCTCCGCTCGTCGGCCCAGACGGCACGACGTTCGTGGTCGACTCGTCTGGGAATCGCACCACCGTCGTCGGCCTGAGTCCGTTGGGCCAGGCCATGGAAGGCTGGCCGTATCGATCCGACGCCGGGCACCAGAGCAAGGGGAGTTGCCCTGTGGGTACCGTGTGCGAGAGATATGAGCTGGCCGCCCCGGCGATCGGCCCCGGCAACGTCCTCTACCTGCTCCACGCGGCCAGCGACACCTCCGTCGGCGGGAGCATCGTCGCCGTCGGCCCGGACAGCCGGGTGCGTCCCGGCTGGCCGGTCGTCCTCTCGCGGCCCGGTGCGGCGTTCTGGTCGGTCGTCGTCGGCGCGGACGGGACCGCCTATGCGCTGGCGATCGAGCCGGAGACCGGCGACGCCTCCTCAGCGACGATCCTCGCCATCGCCTCGGACAGCACCGTGCTCTACCGCACGACGATCATCGACCCGTAGAAGCGGAGGAAGGAGATCTCGATGACCACCCGAAATGCCATCACGCGGGCGGCGCTGGCAGTCGCGCTGCTCGCGCTGGCGGGGATCCTCGCTTGGGTCGGCGTGACACGGGCGAGCAGCGGTCAGCTCGGCGCCGAACCCATCCTCCTGTCGGCCCTCCTGGCCCTCGTGGCGGCCGGACTGCTCTTCATTCGGCGAGGCATCGGAGCGACCCTCGCCATGGTCGCCGCGCTGCTCGGGGCGTTCTGGGCGTTGCTGCTGTCATTCTGCTTAGGCTGCCCCCCTCAGCCACTCAGCGCGGAGGCGATCGCGCTCTTCGTCACCGCGGGGCTGACCTTCCTGCTGGCCCTGGTCGAGCTCGTGACACTCGGCCTGGCCTGGGTCGCCATCGCGATCGTCGTCGCCGTGTTGGTCCTGGGCAACTCTCTGATCCTCGCTGCGGTCGTTGTCGTCGCCGCGGTCGTCGGTTGGCTGTGGCTCAGGCGACGCAAGTCGGGAAGCGGCGCCTGACCGAGCGGAGGCGGATGCTCGGGACCGGCGTTCCACTGGGAGGATCGTCGGGCGCGTGGCAGAGGTCGAGGCCTCGCCTCGCGCTCCCGCGGGCCGTAGAGCCCGGGAAGCTCGAGTCCGTCAGTCTGCAATTGGCGGCCCGAAAGTCGGCGATTCGGTCGAACTGGCTCGCGCCTACCGGGGAGCGATCGGGAAGGCGCCGCGCGTCATCACGCTGCCGCTGGCCGGAGCGTCGGACCGCAAGTCAGCTGGAGCAGGCCCGGCGCGGGGTCCGGGTCGACTGACGCGGCGTTGCCGCCGGTCATCGAGCTCGAACGCCAGATCGGTGAGTTTGGTCGGGGCGAGAGGCATAGCCCCGCGACCACCGACCTTCCGGTCACGATGCGGCTCGCCGAGCCGCCCGAGCCCTTCGACTGGCTCCGAAGCGCATGACGCGACGGCCGTCCCGCCGCCCCGCCGGATACGCGACGGACCGAGAGGTCGTCGTGGTCGCGGCCGTGCTGGTGACCGGATCGGAGAAGGCCGCCGCCCACCGCCTCGGCCTGTCGCACTCGACCGTGAAGCACCACCTGGCGAACGCCCGGTCCAAGGTGGGCGCTGCGAACACAGCGCAGCTCGTGTGGATCCTCGCGCCGCGTCTGCCTGAACCCGCGGACAACGCCCGATCAGACGAATAGAACCTGGGGCCGCGCCCACACGCTTCCCACGGGGACCCGGGAGTCGGTATGGATGGAACCTTGGCGCGGGCCACCAAGGCGGTGCTATATTTGAGCCATGGCTCAACTGTTCGCCTCCGAGATCGACGGCGATGCCTGCTCGGTCGAGTGCCTCCATCCCGAGGCGATCCGGCCGCTCCTCGGCCGATCGCTCGGAAGCGACGGGGCGCGAGCCGTCGGCGACCTGTTCGCGACGCTCGCCGACCCGTCGCGGGCACGGATCGTCCACCTCCTCGCCATCGCGACCGAGGACCTGTGCGTCTGCGACATCGCCCTCGTGACCGGGATGAGCGTGTCGGCGCTGTCGCACCAGCTTCGATTCCTCCGCGAACGCGGCGCGGTCGAGCGACGCAAGGCGGGGCGGATCGTCTACTACCGCCTGATCGACGACCACCTGCGCGACCTTGTCCTCGACGCGG
>Ga0247727_10013993_pt1 | contig 13416 bp, 8 predicted proteins | sample WisWelCaveWW1625_FD_202498 | JGI IMG/M metagenome (GOLD analysis project Ga0247727, IMG submission 202498) | Biofilm microbial communities from Wishing Well Cave, Virginia, United States - WW16-25 | ecosystem: Environmental > Aquatic > Deep subsurface > Groundwater > Cave microbial mat | place... | reverse complement strand
AGAAGAAGGCTACCGGGTGATTCTCATCAACAGCAACCCGGCGACGATCATGACCGATCCTGAGTTGGCGGATCGGACCTATGTGGAACCGATCACGGTCGAGGTCGTCGAGAAAGTGATCGAGCGCGAACGACCCGACGCCCTGCTCCCGACCATGGGGGGACAGACCGCATTGAATACGACGATGGGATTGGTCAAGCGAGGGACCCTCGAAAAATACGGCGTCAAGTTGATCGGTGCGTCCGCCGAGGCGATTCATAAGGCCGAGGATCGCGAAGCCTTCAAACATGCGATGCAGCAAATCGGGTTGCGAGTCCCAGCCAGCGGCACGGCGCATACCCGTGAAGAAGCCATCAAGATTCTTGAACAGATCGGATTTCCGGCGATCATTCGACCGTCGTTCACCATGGGCGGGACCGGGGGAAATATTGCGTACAACCGGGAAGAGTTCGAGAAGATTGTCGAATGGGGCCTCGCCATGAGTCCCATCGGCCAGCTCTTGATCGAAGAATCTGTGATCGGATGGAAAGAGTACGAATTAGAGGTGATGCGGGATCTCAAAGACAATGTCGTTATTGTCTGTCCGATCGAAAATCTGGACCCGATGGGTGTGCACACGGGTGACAGTATCACGGTCGCGCCGGCCATGACGCTCTCGGACAAAGAGTACCAGCGCATGCGGGATGCCGCGGTTCGGATCATGCGCGAGGTCGGCGTCGATACCGGCGGATCGAATGTCCAATTCGGCCTGGATCCTAAGAGCGGCGACATGGTGGTCATCGAGATGAACCCACGTGTGTCGAGGAGTTCTGCGCTCGCCTCGAAGGCTACGGGATTTCCCATCGCCAAGATTGCCGCGAAACTTGCCGTGGGCTACACGTTGGATGAAATCACCAACGACATCACCGGGATGACGAAAGCCTCATTCGAACCCACGATTGACTATGTGGTGGTGAAGATTCCTCGCTTTGCCTTCCAAAAGTTCCGAGGGGCAGATCCTGCCCTCACGACGCAGATGAAATCGGTGGGCGAAGTGATGGCGATTGGGCGCACCTTTAAAGAGTCTTTGCAGAAGGCGATTCGTTCGCTGGAGTTGAACATGAACGGGCTCTCGTCGCGAGAGGGGCTGGATCGCGGCATCCCCGAGGGGTTTGATCGACAACCGGCGCTGGATCGGGTGCGCCAACATCTGCGGACTCCGATTGCCGAGCGATTGTGGCACGTGGCGGATGGCATGCGTCTCGGCCTCTCTAATGACGACCTGTTTGTCCTCACGAAGATCGACCCCTGGTTCCTGGAGCAGATCCGAGAGCTGATGCAATTCGAAGCCTTGCTGGCAGGCCAGGTGGGAAAGAAACCAGCTGCGCTTGAGGAATCGCTTCTGTGGGAGGCCAAGGAACTTGGTTTTTCAGACGATCGTATCGCACAGCTCACTGGCGTGACCTCAGCCTCGATCCGGAAGCAGCGGACCAAGGCAGGCCAGGGTAGAAGAGGGGTGACCTACAAACGGGTCGACACCTGCGCCGCAGAGTTCGAAGCCCATACCCCGTATCTCTATTCGACGTACGGAAGCGAATGTGAGGCTCGCCCGACAGACCGGAAGAAAGTGATCATCCTCGGTGGGGGACCGAATCGCATCGGACAGGGGATCGAATTCGACTACTGTTGTGTCCATGCGGCCATGGCGCTTCGGGAAGAAGGGATTGAATCGATCATGGTGAATTGTAACCCCGAAACGGTGAGCACAGACTACGACACCTCAGATCGACTCTATTTCGAGCCGTTGACTGAGGAAGATGTCCTCAACATCGTGGAGCGAGAACAGCCGTTGGGAGTCGTGTTGCAGTTCGGCGGGCAGACGCCTCTCAAGCTCGCGCTGCCCTTGTCCAAGGCCGGGGTGCGAATTTTGGGCACGAGTCCTGAGGCGATCGATCGCGCGGAAGATCGAGAACGATTCCGCGACCTCTTGACGAAGCTCGGGCTCCGCCAAGCGGAGAGTGGCATGGCCCGATCCGTAGACGAGGCCATTCGGATCGCCTCGCAGATCAGCTATCCGGTCATGGTGCGGCCTTCATACGTGTTGGGCGGGCGATCCATGCAGATTGTCTACGACGAATCCGGGTTGCTGGAGTATATGGGATCGGCGGTCAAAGCCTCGCCGAAACATCCCGTGCTGATCGACAAGTATCTTTCGGATGCGATTGAGGTCGATGCCGACGCCATTTCGGATGGGACGAACGTCGTGGTTGCCGGGATTATGGAACATATCGAAGAAGCCGGGGTGCATTCGGGGGACTCGGCCTGTTCGTTGCCGCCCTATTCGCTCGGTCAGAAAGTGGTCGAAGAGATTCGTCGGCAAATGAAGGCCTTGGCTCTGGAGCTTGGCGTGATTGGCCTGATGAATGCGCAGTTTGCGATCAAAGACCACACGATCTACGTGCTGGAGGTCAATCCTCGAGGCTCGCGCACCGTGCCGTTCGTCAGTAAAGCCATCGGTGTGCCGATCGCCAAGCTGGCGATGAAGACCATGGTGGGCAAGAGCCTTCCGGAGCTGGGGTTGATCGAGGCCCCTGCTCCCTCACATTTGTCTGTGAAGGAATCTGTCTTTCCCTTTAGTAAATTTCCAGGGGTGGACGTTCTCTTGGGACCGGAGATGAAGTCTACCGGGGAAGTGATGGGTATCGACCAGGATTTCGGATGGGCTTTCGCGAAGTCCCAATCAGGAGCCGGTGCGCCGTTGCCGACGGGAGGTACCGCATTCATCAGTGTGAAGGAGAGTGATCGCCCGGCGGCTCTGGAAGTAGTGCAACAGCTCCAGCGGCTGGGGTTTAACATTCAAGCTACGAGTGGAACGGCGGCGTATCTGCGCGATCATGGGGTCAATGCGGAAACCGTGAACAAGGTCACGGAAGGCCGCCCCCATATCGTGGACCATATCAAGAACGGGCAGGTGGCCTTGGTCGTGAACACGGTGAGTACCGCGTCATCGCATGCCGATTCATTGTCGATCCGCCGGGAGGCTCTGAACAAAGGGCTGGCGTACAATACGACCATACGGGGGGCACGAGCGGCGGTCATGGGCATTGAAGCGATCCTCAAGAAAGAGCTGACCATTCGGTCGCTCCAGGAATATCACGGCACAGGAAGTGCGGAGCGATGAATAATGAACGCTGAACCGCTGCTCTTGCGCGTGAAGCGTCGTTCGTGAAGCGTAAAGCGCAGGACGAAATAAGCGGCGGCCGGGGGACTGGCTCCCAGTATTCATCGTTCCGCGTTCCGCGTTCACCGTTCAGCATTAATAGTTTGGAGGAAGAATGCCGACACCGATTACGAAGAGGGGGCACGAGGCGCTTCAAGCAGAGCTCGATCGTCTGCGCAAAGTCGAGCGTGCCAAAAATATCGAAGCCATTGCTGAAGCGCGCGCCCATGGCGACTTGAGCGAGAATGCGGAATACGATGCTGCCAAAGAACGCCAGGGATTCATCGAGTCGCGGATCGTGGAACTGCAGTCGAAGCTGGCCAACGCCCGCATCATCGAAACGGCCGGGCGAATCTCCGAGACCATCGTGTTCGGCGCGACGGTGCTCGTGATTGAACAGGAGTCGCAGTCGAAGCGGCAGTACACGCTGGTGGGGCAGGATGAAGCCGACATGAAAGTGAATCGCATCTCGATTCAGTCTCCGGTCGGTAAGGCACTGATCGGCAAACGGGTCGGCGATTTCGTCGAGGTCAAGACGCCGGTCAAGACGGTCGAATACGAGGTGGTGGAGATTCGGTTCGAGGAGCTGTAGCGTGCCGCACCCTCCTGGGCTCATCACGCTGTTGACCGATTTTGGCGATCGGGACTCGTTCGTGGCGAGTATGAAAGGGGTGATCCTCACTATCAATCCCCATGCCACCCTCGTCGATCTGTCTCATCACGTGCCGCCTCATTCGGTCGAAAACGCGGCCTATCTCCTGAAATCCTGCTATCAGTATTTCCCGGAAGGCACGGTGCATGTGGCTGTCGTCGATCCCGGAGTCGGTAGCGCGCGGCGCCCCCTCATCGCAAAAAGCGAGCACTACTTCTTTCTGGCCCCCGACAACGGTCTCTTGACACTGATCCTTGCCGAAGACAGCGAGATGGAAGTGCGTGAGATTGAGAATGTGGATTATCGGCTGACATCACCAGGCCGCACATTCGACGGCCGTGATCTCTTCGCCCCGGCTGCGGCGTGGCTGACCAGGCAACAGCCGTTCGCGTCCTTTGGACAACGCATCGACAACTGCAAGACCTTTACGATCACGAAGCCGAAATGGGAAACAAGGGCCTTGGTGGGAGAGATCGTCTACGTTGATCGATTCGGCAATCTGATTTCCAACCTGACATCCCACCACGTGCAGGAAGTTCGAGACGTCACGAAGCGACCCAACGCGCTGATCCGTATTGCCGGCCACACGATCGACGGACTTGTGGGGAGCTATCATGAAGGAGATGCGCAGATGCCTCGTGCCTTGATCAATAGTAATGGCCAGCTGGAGATCTTTCTCAAAGAGACCAGTGCCGCATTGTTGCTTCAGCTTGGTACAAAAGAAGCCGTCAGGCTTATGTGAGCGAGACAAGCAAGACGTGCGCGACAGGCGCGACTCGCGAAGATGAGACATCCGACCCGTCCCGCTTTTCTCGCAAGTCTCGTGCGTCACGCGCCACGGTACGTGGCGTTGGAGGAATTTTTCAGCATCCTGCTACGGTGATGCCGTGACTGTCGCAATGGCACGATGCAGAATCGCCACCATGCGTGCGAGTGTCGCAGCATCGGTCGAGAGGGGCGGCAACAGCGCCACGATGTGTCCCAGCGGTCTTAAGAGTAAACCGTGACGTCTGGTCTCTTGTGTGACTCGATGGCCGATCCTCGCTTCGAGCGGATAGGGTTTCCGCGTCTGTTTATCCTCCACCAACTCAATGGCCGCTATAAATCCCTGCTGCCTGATGTCGCCCACATGGGGCAGGTGCCGGAGCGGCTGAAGGAGTCGCGCCATCGTCTTGATCTTGGGTTGTAGTCGAGCGAGCGTCTTGTCTTTCTTGAACACCTCAAGGTTGGCCAGCGCTACGGCGCAGCCGAGCGGATTGCCGGTATAGCTGTGTCCGTGGAAGAATGTTTTGAAGTCTTCGTACTTGCCGAGAAAGGCCTGGTAGATTTCGTCGGTGGTGAGTGTTGCTGCGAGTGGCATGTAGCCGCCGGTCAGGCCTTTGCTGATCGCCATTAAGTCCGGCGTAACCCCCTCATGCTGGCAGGCGAACATCTTGCCGGTACGGCCGAATCCGGTGGCGACTTCATCGGCAATGAGAAGGACGTCGTACTTGGTGCACAGCTCACGAATCATCTTCAGATAGCCCGGAGGGGAGATCAACATTCCTGCTGCAGCTTGCACAAGCGGCTCGATGATGAAGCCAGCCAGTTCGCGGTGACGCTCTTTGAGGATCTGTTCAATCGGATCGAGGCAGGCCATCCGGCACGAAGGATAGGTCAGGCTGAGCGGGCAACGGTAGCAATAGGGCGGGTCGGCTTCGGCTGTGGGGAACAGCAGCGACTTGAATCGCCCATGGAAGAGTTCGATGTTGCCCACGCTGACTGCGCCGACTGTATCGCCGTGGTAAGCCAGCTTCAGATGCAGAAAGGTATTCTTGGGGCCGGCTTCTGGCCGTCGTAGCTGCCAGTACTGGACCGCCATTTTGAGCGCGATTTCAACCGCGGTCGATCCATTGTCGGAATAAAATGTCCGCGTCAGGCCTTTGGGTACGAGCCGGGTCAATGCTCGCGCAAGCTGAATTGCCGGTGGATTGGAGAGTCCGAACAACGTTGAATGCGCGATCTTCTTCAGCTGTCGCGTGATCGCACGATCGAGTGCCGGATGGCGATGGCCATGGAGATTGACCCAGATGGAGGAGGTTCCGTCGAGATACCTCTTTCCTTCCGTATCGATCAGGTAAGCCCCTTCCCCCCGCTCGATAATGAGCGGCTCCTCCTGTTCCCATTCCTGCATTTGGGTGAAGGGATGCCAGAGGTACTTTCGATCCCAGTCGCTCAATTGATTCGTAGAAGGTGGTCGAGCCATAGCAGTTGGGCAGGGCGTCAATCGTCAGCCGTCATACGTCAATCGTCGGAGACAGGATCAACCGAATGACGTTTGACGAATGACGTGTGACGGGGCCAATAGAATGTGGTGCGGAGCGGATTATACGGGGGGGCGATTTCTTTGACAACCTAGGAGGCAGTTACTATAATGAAGCGATTTTCAGAAATGAGCTAGGATTTGCAAAGCCTTATACGCAATTTCTCGATTATTGCCCATATCGATCACGGCAAATCAACTCTCGCTGACCGGTTCCTGGAAGCCACGGGCGCAGTCACGGCCCGAGAATCGAAAGACCAGATTCTCGACGCGATGGACTTGGAGCGTGAACGCGGAATCACGATCAAGGCCCACGCAGTTGCAGTCCGGTATCAGGCCAAGGATGGGAAGACCTATGCCTTGCATTTGATCGATACGCCGGGTCACGTCGACTTTACCTATGAAGTCTCGCGCAGTTTGGCGGCCTGCGAAGGCGCACTCTTGCTCGTCGATGCCACGCAAGGGGTGCAGGCTCAGACAATTGCCAATGTGAATCTGGCGATGGCCAATAACCTCACGATCATTCCGGTCATCAATAAGATCGATCTCGCGAGCTCCGATCTGGAAGGCACCAAGCAATCGATTTCCGATGTGTTGATGCTGGATGCAACCGATGCTCTGCCGATCAGCGCGAAAGAGGGACGCGGCGTGCCGGAGGTGCTGGAGGCGGTCATTGCCAGGATTCCTCCACCGGCGGGTGATCCTCAGGCACCGCTCAAGGCGCTCATCTTCGACTCCTGGTTTGATAATTATCAGGGGGTGATCGTGCTGACGAGAGTTGTGGATGGAGCCCTGCGGCCTGGGATGAAGATCAAAGTCATGTCGAACGACCGGATGTTCGAAGTGATGGAAGTCGGCCAATTCACCCCGAAACGGACCAAAAAAACCGAGCTGTTGACCGGCGAGGTTGGGTACCTCTGCGCGAACATGCGAGAAGTCGCGGACGTCAAAATCGGCGATACGATCACGGACGCGGTGTCGCCGACGAGCGCGCCCTTTCCTGGGTATAAAGAAGTGAAGCCGCTGGTGTTCTGCGGGCTCTATCCCACCGACACGGCCCGGTATGAAGATTTGCGCGATGCGCTGGTCAAACTGCGGTTGAACGACTCTTCGTTCGTCTACGAACCGGAGACGTCGCTCGCGTTGGGGTTTGGGTTTCGATGCGGCTTCTTAGGCCTGCTGCACATGGAAATCATCCAGGAGCGGCTCGAGCGTGAATATGACCTGACGCTCCTCACCACCGCACCGACCGTCGTCTATCGTGTGCTGACGACCAAGGGTGAGGTGCTGGAGGTCAATAACCCGTCACAGCTCCCGCCTCCCAGCAGTATCGACTCATTTGAGGAGCCGTTTATTCTGGCGTCGGTCATTACTCCCGAACGGTATATGGGGGCCATTCTCAAGCTTTGTCAGGAGCGCCGCGGTATTCAGAGGGGCATGCAATTTCTCGATCCGACGCGGGTGATGATCAGCTATGAATTGCCGCTCAACGAAGTCATTCTCGATTTTTACGATAAGCTCAAGTCGCGCACACAGGGCTATGCTTCGCTTGATTATGAGCTGCTCGGCTATCGCGAGTCTGATCTCGTGAGGCTCGATATTTTATTGAACGGTGAGGCGGTCGATGCCTTGTCCTTTATCACCCATAAAGATCGTTCCATTCAGCGTGGGCGTCAGCTCGCTGAGAAAATGAAGGAACTCATTCCCCGGCAGATGTACGAGATCGCCATTCAGGCGGCGATCGGGAGCAAGATCATTGCGCGTGAGACGATCGGAGCCATGAAGAAGAACGTCCTTGCGAAATGCTACGGCGGCGATATTACGCGGAAACGCAAGCTCCTCGAGAAACAGAAGGAAGGAAAGAAGCGCATGAAATCAGTGGGGAGCGTGGAAGTGCCGCAAGAGGCGTTCCTCGCCATCTTGAAAGTCGGTGAGGAATGAGCGGGGAAACGAAGCGTCCCCCATCGGACGATCTCAGGCCCGCGACCCAACAGGGGCGGACGGATGCCGCAGGAGCGCCGGCGGTGTTCAGCGAACCGTCGGTGCGGTCACAACCCGGCAGGAAGTCGCTCGTTCGCGAGTATGCAGAAGCCATCGTCGTGGCGATGCTCCTGGCCTTTGCGATCCGGGTGTTTGTCGTCCAGGCCTTCAAGATTCCCTCCGGCTCGATGATTCCCACGTTGTTGATCGGGGATCATATCCTGGTCAGTAAGCTGTCCTACGGCATTCAATGGCCCAATCAGTGTAAGTTCCAAGCGGCCTTTCCTCCCGTCAATTGCTACGCCTCGCAGGCACTCATCGAATTCGGCAAGCCGCAGCGGGGAGATATCATCGTGTTCCGGTTTCCCGAAGACGAGGAAAAGGATTTCATCAAACGGATTGTGGGGACTCCAGGCGATACCGTCCAACTTCGCAATAAAGCCGTGTTGGTGAACGGGGTCGTGCTCGATGATAAACCATTCACCCAACGGATCGATCCGGGGATCATCGACGGCACGATCAATCCGCGCGACAATTTCGGGCCGGTAACCGTGCCTGATGGCGCCTATTTCGTGATGGGCGACAATCGTGACCAAAGTCTGGACAGCCGGTTTTGGGGGTTCGTGCGCGAGGATAAAATCCGCGGGAAGGCATTCCGTATTTACTGGTCGTGGAGCGGGCAAGGTCAATGGACGGAGTGGGTTAGATGGGATCGATTCGGCAAAGCCATTCAATAGGTAAAGCCACGCGCCAGGCGGCGGCAGGATCCGGGGCTCAGGGCCGCGGAGGTGCGTCGTCCCCTCAAGTGCTTCGGCAGTACATCTCGCGGTTCCCGCAAGCCTCAGTACTCGTGATCGGCGATCTCATTCTCGACCATTATATCTGGGGCCGTGTGAGCCGCATCTCGCCGGAAGCCCCGGTGCCGGTGGTCCATGTCGACTCCGAGTCCTTGAAGCTCGGTGGCGCCGCGAACGTCTTCAATAACATCCTGGCATTGGGGGGGAAAGCAGACCTCTGCGGCGTCATCGGTTCGGATGAAAGCGGTCGGATGCTCCTCAAAGAGTTGGGATCGACACGTTCTGGGCGTGGAGGGGTTGTGATCGACCAGGACCGCCCGACCACCAGAAAGTCCCGCGTCGTCGCACATAATCAGCAAATCGTGCGATACGACGTGGAGCGCCGCACGGAACTCAAGCCGGCGATGCAGCGGAGGATTCTCCGCTACGTGGAATCGCGGTTACGGGAGCTGTCCTGTCTCGTGGTGTCGGACTATGCCAAGGGGGTGGTGAGTGCCACTCTGATGTCGGAACTCACGCGGCTCGCCGCACTTCGTGGAATACCCCTGGTCGTCGATCCGAAAGTCGAACACTTCAGCTACTACAAGGGGGCGACGGTCATCACGCCGAACCATCTTGAAGCGACACAAGCTGCCGGGGTGCACGGCGATGACGATCAGACCAGCAACGAGGCCGGCACGATCATACGGCAGCGTTTAGGATGCCAAGCGGTGCTCATTACGCGCGGTGAAAAAGGGATGAGTTTGTACGAGGGAGAGGGCATCTCCTGGCACATTCCCACACAAGCCCGCCAAGTCTACGATGTCACCGGTGCGGGCGATACGGTGATTGGGACGTTGGCCCTCGCGCTGTCAACCGGTGCCTCGACAAGAGATGCGGCGACGTTGGCCAACTATGCTGCGGGTATAGTCGTCAGCATGGTCGGCACCGCGACCCTATCGGCACAGCAGCTCTCGGAGGCTCTCGGCAATGACTAAGGCCACACCATCCGTCATGGTGGTGATTCCGGCCCGGTACGGGTCGTCGCGCTTTCCAGGAAAACCCCTTGTCATGCTCGGTCGGAAGCCCATGATCCAGCATGTGTATGAACAAGCGGCGGCCTGTCTAGCGGTGACGGAGGTTCTGGTTGCCACCGACGACGAGCGGATCAAGCAAGCCGTTGAAGAATTCGGCGGGCGCGCCGTGATGGTAGCCGGAGACTATCGGACTGGCACCGACCGAGTTGCCGGGGTGGCGCGCATGTTCGGCGGGGACTATTTTGTGAATCTACAAGGCGATGAGATCCCGCTGCAGCCGGATTTGCTGGCGGATCTCATCGATCCGTTCATCAAGAGCGGCACAGGAATGGGCACACTGAGGCGCACGATCGACTCGACGGAGGATGTCCACAATCCCTCGGTGGTGAAGGTGGTCACGGACCAGCTCGGCAACGCCCTCTATTTTTCACGCGCACCGATTCCGTTGGTGCGGGACGACCCTAGCCGCCGAGCCGTCGAAGGGTTGCACTATATTCACCTCGGTCTGTACATGTTCCGGCGCGACACCTTATTAAAGCTGGCGTCTCTTCCAACCGGACGGCTGGAGGATGCGGAAAAACTTGAGCAGTTGCGTGCGTTGGAGCATGGTATTCCGATAAGAGTCTGGGAAACCAAACATGCCTCCTTGCGTGTGGATACGCCGGAAGATGCCGAGTCGGTGGCAGAGAAGCTTCACCAGTGTGACGTCATCAAGCAGGAGATGGGTGCGCTGAAGGCAGCTCCTTCCAGGTGAGGGTGGCATGCCTGGCAGAATTATTCTCCTTCGCCGAATACCCCCCTAGCTTGATGAGGGGATGAAGGCGAGGAGAACCCTCCGTAGCCTTGGCGAAGGAGGGTAGTAGCTTCGGAGAATTTCGCAGGATACCCCGCAGCTTGCTGCGGGGAGCTTCATACGATCCGACAACATGGGGACCACGATGAGCAAGTTCATTTTTGTCACAGGTGGAGTCGTCTCCTCCTTGGGGAAAGGCCTCGCCTCGGCCTCCATCGGCAACTTGCTCGAGAGTCGAGGGTTGAAGATCACGTTCCTCAAGCTCGATCCCTACATCAACGTCGATCCCGGCACGATGAATCCCTATCAACACGGGGAAGTCTACGTGACGGACGACGGTGCGGAAACAGACCTGGACCTCGGCCACTATGAACGGTACACGTCTCTCACCCTCACCAAAGAAAACAACTACACGACCGGCAGGATTTACCATTCGGTCATCACAAAAGAGCGCCGTGGCGACTACCTCGGCGGGACGGTGCAGGTGGTGCCCCACGTCACCGACGAGATCAAACAGTGCATCATGCGCATTTCCCAGGGGATGGACGTGACGATCGTGGAGATCGGCGGCACGGTCGGCGACATCGAAAGCTTGCCTTTCCTCGAAGCGATTCGCCAGATGCCGTATGACGTAGGCCGAGAGAACGTGCTGTATGTCCACCTTACGCTGGTGCCCTACATCGGCACCGCCGGTGAGCTGAAGACCAAACCGACGCAGCACTCTGTCAATAAGCTCCGGGAGATCGGAATTCAGCCGCATATCCTCCTCTGCCGAACCGATCGGTATCTGCCCCTGGAACTCAAGGGCAAAATCGCGATGTTCTGCAACGTCGAGAAAGATGCGGTGATCACCGCTAAGGACGTCGATACGATTTATGAAGTGCCGATCGTGTTCCGGAAGGAAGGGCTGGACGAGCTGATCGTGCGCCTGCTCCAACTCGAGACCGGTCCGCCGAATCTGCGCGAATGGGATGCGATGGTCCAGAAGATCAAGTATCCCAAGCATGAAGTCTCAGTCGCCCTGGTCGGCAAGTACGCGGGTTTGAAGGAATGTTACAAGAGTCTCGCGGAATCGCTCGTCCATGGTGGCATCGACCATGAAACGCAGGTGAACATCCAGTGGATCGAATCGGAGGAGATTGAACGGCAAGGGACCGAGCGTATCCTGCGCGAGGTCGATGGCATCTTGGTTCCCGGCGGATTCGGCGCGCGCGGGATCGAAGGGAAAATCGCCGCGATTCGATACGCCCGGGAACACCAGATTCCGTTTCTCGGCTTGTGTCTGGGCATGCAGTGCGCGACGATCGAATTTGCGCGGAACGTCGCCGGGCTGACCGGCGCAAACAGCGCCGAATTTGACGAGGCCTCCCACGATCCGGTCATCCATTTAATGTCGGATCAGCAGTCCGTCAGCGACAAGGGTGGGACGATGCGGCTCGGGTCCTATGTTTGTACGCTCGGGGAGGGAACCCTGGCCCAAAAGATGTATGGGGTGAGCGAAGTGCGTGAGCGCCATCGGCATCGGTACGAATTCAACAACGCGTACCGCGAGCCATTGCTCGCCAAGGGGTTCGTGTTGAGCGGGCTTTCGCCGGACGGTCGGCTGGTCGAGATCGTCGAGTTACGCGACCACCCCTGGTTCCTGGCGACCCAGTTCCATCCGGAATACAATTCGCGGCCGCATCGTCCGCATCCGTTGTTCAGCGGATTTGTGGGGGCGGCTTTGCGCCGCAAGTGCGGCCACTAGGTTGCGAGGCTGAAACTGCCTTCCAACGGCGTTCTCGGGTCGTCGAAATCCTCAACGTAGCCAAGAGGCTACGCCTCCGGTTTCGACTCGCCTGCGGCCTTGTTGGAAAGTCAGTTTGAGCCTCGCAACGAAAACAGATAGATTTGAAACCTATGGCACACGAAGTCCAAATCGGTTCATTTAAAGTCGGTGCTGGCCATCGACCGTTTTTGATTGCCGGGCCTTGTGTCATCGAAAGCGAACAGCTCGTGCTGGAGACGGCGGGGCGCATCGCTGAGATTGCCAAGTCGCTGGGCATGCCCTATATCTTCAAATCGTCCTTCGATAAAGCGAACCGGACCTCCATCACGTCGTATCGCGGACCAGGTCTTGAAAAAGGCCTGGCGGTGCTGAAGCAGGTCAAGGATCAGCTGGGCCTTCCTGTCTTAACGGACATCCATACGGAAGAACAGGCGACCGAGGCAGGGAAGATCGTGGACGTGCTCCAAATTCCCGCGTTCCTCTGCCGGCAGACGGATTTGCTCATTGCAGCGGCGAAGACCGGCAAAGTTGTGAACGTGAAGAAAGGCCAGTTCCTTTCCCCGCAAGAGATGGGCAACGCGGTGAAAAAAGTGGAGGAGGCCGGAAACAGGCGGATCATCCTGACCGAACGAGGATCGTCGTTCGGCTACAACAATCTCGTTGTCGATATGCGGTCTTTCCCGGTCCTTCGGAGCTTTGGTTACCCGGTGGTCTTCGACGCCACCCATAGTGTGCAGTTGCCGGGTGGTGGGGGATCCAAATCCAGCGGCCAGCGTGAATTTGTCGAGCCCCTGGCCTGCGCAGCAGCCGGCGCCGGAGTCGATGGCTTCTTCATGGAGGTCCATCCCAATCCCGATGAGGCCTTATCGGACGGACCCAATATGGTGCCGCTCCATCAATTACAAGCTT
>Ga0247727_10013992_pt1 | contig 13418 bp, 12 predicted proteins | sample WisWelCaveWW1625_FD_202498 | JGI IMG/M metagenome (GOLD analysis project Ga0247727, IMG submission 202498) | Biofilm microbial communities from Wishing Well Cave, Virginia, United States - WW16-25 | ecosystem: Environmental > Aquatic > Deep subsurface > Groundwater > Cave microbial mat | place... | reverse complement strand
AACCCTGAAACTAAGAAAGAGTCATTTATATATCCTGTGGCATTCACTGTGATATTTTTCGGATAGCCCGCTAACGGGGAGCCGGCTGAATTATAAACAACAATAGTCACATTTGAGGGTATGCTAAAGCCGTTCCCGGATATATTGACTCTTTCGCCTGACCTGTACCAGGGAAATTGCGTTGTTAGATTAATTGTCCTTGTCGTCACAGTAAAAGTATAATCGTCATTTTTTGCAGGGCTTGAAGGTTCATAACCGTAAAGAGTGTGTAATCCTGTTGTTTCATTATATGGCACCCGCCAGGTATAGTTTATGTTCCCTGTTGAATTGCTGCTTACGTTTAGTGGTCCAAAAACAGTTATGTTATTAAGGTCAGTAATATTAATTGTGACATTTACATTAACATCCCATATGCTTCCGGTGATGTTTAAGATGTCTCCCTGTTCGTAAGTAGTCCTGTCTGTCTCAATTATTGCAGCCACAACCTCGAAGCTTGAATTTATTGATCGGCTGTTATCAATTGTCTCAGTAGCATTGAGCGTGTATATTCCAAGAGTTGATCCTCCTGTAATAACCCAACTTGTATTTATCCCTCCTGTTGTGTTTGAGCTGACATTTCTCGGAAATCCAGATATTGGATCCCCTGTCGGGTCAAAAAGATAAACAGTTACATTGACAGATGAATTGAAGCCTTTACCAAAAATAAAAACTGTCTCTCCTGACGCATATTGACTATTGTCAGTGTAAAATGAAAGGGACTCCAAACTAATATTAAAAATGCCGATTGTAGTACTATTGATATTTCCGAATGTGTCGTTAGCTCTAATTGATACATTATACTGGCCTGTAAGTTTTGTCTGGTTAAATAGAACATCATAAATTCCATCTGAATTGCTGTCTCCCATCGATAAATTATAATCTGTAAGATTCGGCAGAATAATTCTTGCAGTGACATTTCCAACTCCTATAAAATCAGATAATCTTGCAGTTATATTTACAGGAAGGTTTACTATCTGCGGGTTTGGGGAAAAAGATAGGTTTGTTACGTTAGGCGGATTAAAATCAAGGCGGAAAGTGTAGTTGCTCGAAAAAGACGCATTTTTAGGCGGTATTGAGATATCAAAACATAATACATTCCAAGTGTATCTTCCGTCTGAAAGGCCTTCAACAGTTATATTGCTTGGAAAGCTATTATTTATTGATGAACTTGACCCTACCTGTGTCCAATTGCTTATGTTGAGATAGATGCTGCAGTTTTTTATTCCAAGGTCATCTCCTACTGTAAATGTGAAATTTATTGGTGCTGCAGTGACATTCATTGTATCTGCTGGATATATTAATGCGCTTACTATCGGTACTCCATTATACCTGCTCCAGTCTACTGATGCGTAACCGAAGAATTCTCTTGAGCCTGCTGTATCTGTTGCTCCTGTTAAATCCATATTGCCGCAGTTTGTAGCGTCAAATGATGTTCCGTTCCATCTCGTACATTCAACTTCTGACGGAGATCCTGCTCCTGTTGTAAGGCCGATACCAGTAAGGAGTATCTCATCATTTTCAGGATTTAATGATATTTCCAGGGATTCAACATCATCAGACCATGCTGGGGAACCTGTTGTAGATCCTGATCCCCAATTAGCAAAACTAAAACTTTCTGTGCTTGCATCAAAAGTTCCCCACTCAGGAACTGTAGCACCATTATCAACCCACATCATGACTGCAGTTACTCCATCGTGCTCCCATAAGCAAACTGCCGTATCATCTCTTACCCATTCAGTGCTTCCGTCCTGTGTCGGATCACTTGTTGTTATAACTGAAGAATCATTCCAGAATGAGCCAAGCCTATCGCTTCCAGCATCAGCAGCCATTAATATGATCTTATTGTGCACTAAGTCTCCTGTCATCGGCGTTTCTCCACACGCTTCTATATTTGCAGGCTCCTCAACTATGTCAGCTGCTGCCCATACTTCTCCGTTATCAGTCCATATACTTGAGCTTGCATTCCAAGTCCATGCATATATACCTGCAAGAGTATCTCTAGTATAGAAGCATATCAAATCCCCGCTTGCTCCTTCCCATGCGCATTCTGCAGTCCTGTAATTTACGTCGGAATTATCGTTAAAGAGCTCCTGCCAGTTTGTAAAATTAGTGCCGTTCCATATACCGACTTCATATTCCCCTCCTCCAGACTGATTATTTTGCAGAAGCAATGCTATTGTGTTATTGTTATATTTAGGGTAACTTTTAATCCACCAAAAACTGTTATTAGTCGCATTAGGGGTATTTATTATTACCTCGCTTCCCAGTGTTCCTGTAGCTGCACTATAAATCCTATAGAAAAATTTGTTGTCTGGTGTCTTGTTTTTTTCATACATGACAAGGCAATCTCCCCTTATACCCTCGCATTCAACATCAAACATCATGTAATCATCATCAATTGTTCCAAGATTTGTGGCCGGGTCCCATGCATCAAGGGATTCATTGTAAATTGTAAAATCCAAGGTATTATCAAATTCGTTTCCTATCCAGAGGCACTGAGGTCGTTGCTCCATGCACCTTATCTTCTGCCACGCAGGAGGGCTGCCAACATTCGGGCCACTCTGTTCAGCTCCGACTGACTGTGTTGTTGAATTCCATATCCTGTATTTTATTATGTTAGCGTTTGTCGTATCTTTGTAGACAAAGATTCCTGAATAAGCTCTCGGATCTATTGCAACATACCACGGCCTTGCTTCCATGAATACGTTGTTATTAAATGTGATGTATGACCTAAGTTCGTATAAGTCCGGAGATATTTTTGGTGCATATGCAGAATAAGAGACAACAGAATTGTTGTTCAGGTTATGCCACACAAGAAGAATAGAACCATTTTCAATAGTTTTAATTGCATTCCCGTAATCATATACTTCAAAATTACCAGGCAGTGTTTCTGTTAATGAAAACTCTCCGGCATATGAGTATGATGCTATTTTTATCTTTGAAACTATCGGTTCATTCCACGGATCTATTACTACAGATGACTCTCTCAATATATCAAAATCATAGAAATCTTTTACTTCAAAAGAAGACGTAAGATTGCTGCCTACATTTTCGCCTATTGCATTCACAAAAAGGGCATATCCTCCCTGCTGCGATGTATCTTCATATGAAGCCTCATATACCCCTTTTCTTATTTGAGTTATTGCTGCAGGATTTAATATAACTGAGTTCCCGTTAGGTTTTATTATTGTAAGGGTTACATTTGCAGGCGCAGGATATCCGAACTTATTCAAGACAACCATAATGAATTCGGCTTTTTCTCCTGGATGATATATCGGTTTTTTTGTATTGACTGTCGCAACTCCTGTCTCAGCAAATCCCGGATCCTGGGAGTCAAGCAAGAAAGTATAATTTTCTCCTGGGGTGAGATCCTGCAACTTTACCCAAGAACCGAGGCAAGTTTGCTGATTATAGTCCCAATCTTTGCATTTCCAAAGCTCTGTACCTGTAGCTGTAACTGTAACTGTAGCATTATCAAAAGATAGTGACGTGGGATCTATCGCATATGTGCTTATGCTCTTTTTTCCATCGACATTGATTTTTTTCTCGATGAAATCTATCTTAAGAGTTGAATTCTGAGATATGTTGAGATTATTAAACTCAATCTCTTTTATCTTTGCATTCCCTATCCTGAATTTATGCCTGAATTTACCGGGATTTCTCATGTCTTCCAAAAGATAAGAATCTGCTACCATGTCATTATTTTTCCTGTCTTTTATCTTGAAATTCCCTTTTTCGTTTAATGGTCTCTCAACAAATTCTGAAAGGTTTTCAATTATTGACTCATTCTGGACTGGAATTTCCTGTCCAGGAACAGATCTTTCAATAACGCTAAACGACGTCTGTGCAGCTATGTTTTCTCCTTTTTTTAATAGTATCTTGTAATCTCCTGCTGTAAGAGGTGAAAAAGTGATGTTTTTTTCCAGGTTCACTGTCTTGTAGACCCTGCCCGCTGTTGAGATTTCAAGAGAATAATCTGCTAATGTAAGATTATCAGGCAGCAAAATAAAAACAGGATCCTCTGAAAAATAGACAAGTTTGTCTGTAATTATGGAAATATTTTCTGTCCTGTTTTTTTGTTCTTCTGCAGCTATTCCGACGAAAAAATATGTGGAATCCAGGAGACTGTTGCCTTTCATGAATTCAACAACATATTTTCCGTTTTGCCTTGGAATAAATTTTAGCTGTGGTTTGGGGTCAAGAAGAGAGTATTTTTTTTCAGGGGCATATATGTCAAGCCTTGTGTTTTTTAGGTCGCTGTAATTGAGAAAGATATTGACTGTGTCATAAATTGAATAATTTTTGTTCTCCAGAATGATTATTTTTTGGCTTTCCTGAGATAATGCAAAAAGAGTAAGAAGGGTGAAAATAAAGAAAAGAGATGCTGCTAGAACAATCCTAAATTTATTCATTTTTTAATGATACACTAAAGTAGAGTACATCCTGTACTAATACTACCTTATCCACCCCAGTTTTATAAGGAAAAATAAATCATTTCCACTATATAAGCCTTTTGGTAAAAGAAAAGAGGAGAAAAAGATAAAAAAAGGTCCTTATGCGCCTCTGTCGCTTGCTGTAAACAGCAATTTTCCGTTGCAGACTCCTCCTGCTCCTGCAGGAATAGAGATTTTCCAGTATGTCTGGTTTATAGAATCAGCAACTTCGCTTGTCCTTTGGGGGACATAAAAATTTCTAACCATTGTAGTGCTACCAGAAAGCTGGCTCATCAAAGAAAAAGTGTTATTAACTGTTATGTTATATCGTTCATTGGCAATTGGGATACTTCCAAAGGTACATGACATTGCAAGGTCGTCACCGGGAGTTGTTCCATACCCTTCTACAGAGATGTTCGCATTCCTGTTCCCTGCGTTTGTCACATTTGCAATAGTATCATTTGATATCTGGTTTGCGCCAAGGTTTCCGTAATCCAGAACAGCATCCATCTTTATTGCTACAAGAGGATTGATTGTCGCTGCATTGGATTGATTATTATTTGCCCCTGACAATTGATCAATTGCTGTTGCGTTGCAGAACCATGTTCCGTTATTTGCAAAATATCTCACAGTAAAAGCACAGGTGAAATTAGTCTCAAAATCAAGGGGTGTTGTTCTTGTGCATGATGTGTTAATATACCTGAAATTCTGATCCTCTGCCCCAATAGGCGAGACCGTGTTCTGGAATAATGTAGCATTGACGGCATTTGTGTTGTTGTCAAAGTCAAACACTGTTACATTACAGCCTACTGTCATATTTCCGTATCCTACGAGGTTTATCGGATTCTGCAGGATGATGCCATATACAAGCGGCGCTGCATTTGTAATATTGACAGTAGTATTGACTATGTATGTTGAATTATAGGTCTGTGCAAAAGACTTGGGCTCGAGAAGGAAAGAGAGCCACATTAGAAATATTATCAATGCAAATAATATTGTTGAAGATTTTTTTCCCATTTTACCCACCCATTTTATCAATTTTTTATTTCATCAGCTCGTCAAGTGATTTTATTATTTCATCCCTGCTTGAATGATTTCTTATATAATCAGCAAGCTGGTCATTTTTGTAGATATTCTCAATCCAGTCTGCAAAATCATTTTTGGAATCCGTGACATGATAAAAGAAAGTGAAATCATCCATTTTTTCAAGAGCATCCTTTAGTTCAGAGACTCCCCTTATTATCTCCCCGTTTTTTGCGAAAAAATAATTGGTTGAGCTGTTTTTTAGAGGATCATCTGCCTTCAAGACGTAGGCAAATGACAAGTCTCTATGCTCTTCTTTGCTTTTTTCAGTTTTTTGTACTGACAGCTCTTCTTTTTTAATCTCTGTCAGTTCTTCTTTTTTCACAGTTTCCGTTGGTTCATCTGTTGATGCTAGCTCGTTTTTTGAAATTGTTTTTTCAGTTATCTCAGAGATTTTTGCAGGACTTGCACTGTCCTCTGTTTTTGTTTTTTGGAAGCTTGAATTCTTAAATAATCCTGTGTAAGAGACTCCTTTCAGATATTTTGACATGTCAACTTCATTAATCGTTATCATGTAGTACATGCCAAGCCCTAATATTATGATTATTCCTAGCACAAGACCAAGAATCTGAAACCCGTTTGACGCAATGCCTGATAAAAATACGCTAAACCCTGTAATACCGTTTGGGTTCATGTTAAGAACTGCAATGGGGTCAAGAAGCACTATTGTTTTTGCGTTCTTTACTGATTCTGAAGTGTCTCCAGATAATATGACATAGGATATGCTTTTTTTCTCGAATGAGAGAGTCGGGAAAGTCCATGCAAATATAGGATCTTCTTTTATGACATAGGCCTCAGGAGTCCTTATATCTATGCTTGACATATCGCCTGCGACAGTTTTCGGGATTATCTCCATTACAATCACGTCTTTGAGTGTTTCAGGGCTCTCGTATGATATTTTTTTCTCAACCATAACTTTTGACTCTGTAGTCTCATCCAGAAGTTCAAGATTCACTGTCTTTATCTCTGCTTCGACTTTTATTATCTTGTTTGTCTTTTCCATCATGTCCTGGTATTTTTTTGCCTGGCTCTCTGTCAAATTTCCGGTCCTCAGGAATTCTTTAACTGCATTTGATATGTCCTCTTGTGTTGTTGCCTGTACGATATTTGTCGCTTTTTCAATCTTCAGGCTCTGCGGAGTTGTCTTTTTTGTCCTTGCAATTAGTGCATCTGCCTTTGAGAGAGCATCCCTTAACTCAGAATCAGAGACTGAGAGGACATCGATTGCTTTTATTTGGTTCTTTAATTTTGAGATCTCATCTTTTGCAGCCATCGCCTGCTTAATGAGACCTAGATCATCGACTGCTTTTTCTTTTGTTGCCAGATCTTTCAAGTTATTCTCTGCCCAGTCCAGGTCAATTGTCACTGACTCAATGTCTTTTTCAGTCTTCTCTTTCCAGTCTCTTGTTTCTTTTGTGGGTAGGCTTTTTGTCTCTACTGGCTGTACCTGGCCGCTAGTTGTATAGACGCTGATCTCGTTTGACAAGAGGCCTACATTTCCTGCATCATCAACAGCTGCTGCCCTGTAATAATACAATTGGCCGCTGAGTATGTTCCTGTCTGAAAATTCATATCCTAGTGATTCGTCATAAAAATTGATATAGCTTACAGCCTGGACAGTTGACCTGTAGATGTTAAAGCGGTTTGGCTTTTCTCCATCATAATACCATTTCAGTTCAACATAATCGTCAACCAGGCTTCCCTGGAGAGAATCAGGGATGTTAGGCTTGACTGTATCTACAAGGAAAATCTTGCCTCTTGTGACCAGTGTTCCTTCATTCCCGTCTAGATCATATCCTTTGTAAGTAAAGACCCCTGACCTTGTCTTGTCTGAATCCTCGATTATGATATAGCCTTTGTAGTAGTCATCTGTTTTTATGAGACCGATATCTCTCTTGAATGCAGCATCATCTGTGAAAGTATAGAAGAGCGTCGGTGTTTCCCTTAGATCTTTTGAAGGCTCAAGCCTTAATTCATAAGTGCCTTTTGATAAGGGAGATTCTTTTTCAAAGAGTATCTGAGCTGACGGCGGCATGACGCTGTCAAATGTTATTTTTTTTGCTGCAATATTTCCTGTTGTGTCTTTGCATTTTATGTAATAGCTGTAAGTATCTTCTTCAAGTTCTGTGATTTCAGTTGTAAATACGCTTCCATTGACATTGTCGAATTTTTGCAGCTCTGAAAAAGAGTTGTCATTTTTTCCGTACCTGCATTCTGATTCTTCATTCACTGATATCTTTATCTGGGTGAAATCTCCTACTACTTTTGACAAAGGGGAGATTAAAAAAATCTGAGGGGCAGCTGTGTCTATGAAAAGATAAAGGACGAGCGACGAGGGCATGATGTTGTCGAACTCGTCCTTGCATCTTACGTATACTGAATGCTGCCCCTCTGTAATAGGAGCTATGAAAGTGAAATCATGGTCTTTTTGCGTGCCATAGAACATGAAATCCAGATCCTGATAGGCTTCATCTGCATCAAGAGTCCCTTTGCATATTGAATTCCTTGTTGTCATAACCCTTAGTGTCGGAGTATTGTCTGAAACTATCTGATAGCTCTGTTCGTTTTGCTGACCTGTTCCCGGGATGACAGAGAGATTGCCTATAAACGGAGACGACTCATGGACTGATATTACAACTGCTGCTTCGTCTATTGATGAACCTTTGTATCCGTTTGCAGTTGTGTAATTCACATATGCAGTATATATTCCCTGCATCGGAGAATTGCATTGGATAGTCCAGCCAGGATTTGTTCCTGAAGTTGATGAAGGAGCAATATCTCCGAGATTAACCTCCTGTGGACTCACAAAACTAAGCCCAGGGTTTCCTGAAAAAAATAATCTGGCACTGACGCCTGTCAATGCTACAGCTTCTTTGTTTAATATGTTTGACGCAGTTATCGTCAAGTATTGCTGGTAGTCTCCGCAAAGGTTTGCTGTGTTTGGAGAGATAGTTCCTGTCTGTAAGGAACCTGCTGCGAAAATAAATGGAGCTAGCAAAATAAGGATACAGATGATTGAGAGAGTTAATTTTTTCATTTCATCTTGTCCAAAGTCGGCTTGTCTTTTTTTACAGCCTCCTCTAATGCTTTCTCGATATAATCATTAAGAGTGATATTTTTCAGAACAGCGATGACCTTTGCTTTGATATGCAGATCCTCATCCAAAGCTATGTTTACTCTCTTAGTTGTCATTTAATTTCCTGTATTTTAGTATACGAAAACGGCTACTATGTCATATTTATGATACACCTTATTTATATACTTTTCTATATGTAAGTGATATTAGAGAGAATTATTAGTTTTATGATATTTGTCTGAATTATGTAGTAATTTGAGATAGAGAGAGAGTTATTTTGAAGAATTTCGTTAACTTTTTATATGAGTTTATTATAATTATGATAAGAGGAACAGACCCTGACGAATTCCATGCTTAACGTGGGTAGTAGGTTTGACGGGTCTACTTACTCTGTCTTTTTTTTCTTTGTAAGTTGAGTAAATTATCTATGATTAGACTTAATTTAGATTCAAGAAGCATCATCTATCTTTTTTTTGAAGAATGAGCAATCTTCTTTCATTATTTTTTACTCGCTTTTCAAGTTTTTTTATATCCTGAAAACAAGATTTAATTTTTTATAGGCTTTTTTGTTTAGATCTTCCCTTATGGCAGATTGCATGGGGGCTTCTAATTCTTTATCTTCAATTGTCCTGATGAATATCAGCCTGTCAATTATTCTCTGTACTGCTTCGTCTAAGTCATCTCCTGACAAGTTTGTTGAGGCATTATTTTTTAGAATGTTCTTGTTAAGCAAATCCCTGAAGGTTGTCAGGTCATTCAGAAGCTGCTTGTCAACAGGAGTTTTCTTTACTTTTTTGCCCCATTTCTCTGCTTCAGCATCAAGCAGCTTCTTCTCAAAGTTATCTCTTGACAATAACCATAAAGCGTCAAATTTGTCTAAGAAGAGATTACATGGCAAAGTTTGCCCAAACTGCGCCTGTAATGGGTTAGCACTTTTCCACTCAGCATTGAATATCTTTATAGTCTCAAAGTTTGTAAGAACTGCCCATGTGCAACCCTTATGCCATGCATAGTTTATGGCTTGTGCAATAAATTTAAGGTTGTCTAAATCCTCATTAAGTGCTTTTGCTTCCAAGAAAAATTTTGGTATTCCATTTATCCTGAAAGAATAATCTACTCTGCCTTTTGATACTTTTTCTTCATTGACTACTTCTTCATCGCTATATTCATTTTCTACATCCCATCCTAATGCCTTGAATAGTGGAGTAATAAAGTCTTTTTTTGTATCATCTTCTTTATATCTCTTGATTGCACCACTTTCAGTAATCCTATTATACTTGTCCAGTAGCTTTTTTATCTCTTCTTTTGCTGTATCTTTTGAATGAGTTAACGTCCTTTACATCCTACAAAGTTGTGAAGTAGCTTCATATTTAAATCTTACTACATCATTATAGCATGTCAAAGAGAACCCCTTATGAAGTGAGAAAAAGCATTCTTAGGATTCTAAAGGAAAAGCCTCTTTCTCTTACGCAGATCCAGACAAAGCTCTCAACTAATTACGACTCAGTAAAAAAGAACTGCAGTGAGCTTGCAGAATATGAGCAGGTTGAAGTTACAAAACATGATAAGCACTCAAAGAACGGAAAACCCTACTATATCGTAAAGCTTACAAAAAAAGGTCTTGATTCATTAGAACGGTTAAAAAAATAGAGTTATGTTAAAATATCTTCTATTTCTATGTTAAGATATACAAAAATGCGAAATATTTATATATTATTCGCATTTTCATATACTTATGCAGTTCTCAAAGACAGAGCTTGAAGTTATCTCGCATATCGGAAACGGAAATAAAGAAGTAATCGGAATAGCAAAAACCCTCAAGATAAGCATTTCACAAAGTTACAGGATAGCCACGAAATTAAGCGAGAAAGGCATCATAAGGCTAAAAGACGGAATCCTGCATCCTGAAATGAAGACCCATGTAAATATGCTCCTAAAATCCCTTTCTTCTGCAATAAACCTCTCTATCCCGCTATCAGGGACAGGCATTCAGGTATACCTCTCTTTATTGACGCCAAAGAGAATAAAAGAGGTCGAAAAAGAGACAGGACTCCACAAGACAACTGTCATAAAAAAGATCAATCAGGGCAGGAAGATGAGCTTGCTGATTGTCGAAGATAAAACTTATAACCTTAATGGGAAGATTTGGCCTGACTTAAGAGAATGCCTCTATGAGCTTGAAAAATACGAAGAATCTATCGATTTCAGAATCCCTGTGAATTCAATGATATATTTTAAAAAAAGAGAAGAGATAATATTCTCAGTAAAAGAAGAGATAGATGCAGAAAAGACAGCTTTCTCTGCGTATGAGAGATACGGCATAAAATTATTGCTAATAACAAACTATTATTATCTGCCAAAGAGACATCTATCAAAAGAAGACGTGTTCATGCACTCACTCTATGTTGCTGAAAAAAACAAAGATGCTAAGAATATAATATTTACGGCACTGTTCATGGCAAAATATAAAAAAGAGCTTTCAGGAATAAAGCACCCTATTGTCGAAAATCTAAACAGGATATTCTCAGGGGAAAAAATGGCAGGATACCCTTCACTTGCAGAGATTAAAGACAGGGCAGCCATTTATGATCTAAAGGTCTAAGAATGATAACGGCTTTCAAAGAGATAGAAGATCTGTTCGCAGAGATTAACAGTGCAGTGCATACTAAAACAAGAGTGTATGTTATCGGCGGAGCTGCTCTTCTAAAAAGAGGGCAAAAAGCCGCGACAAAAGACATTGACCTTGTTGTGGCTGGAAAAAACGAGTTTTTTGAGATTGAGAATGCCTTGATTAACATGAGATTTAAATTGATGACACCAGGAAAAGGATACAATCACATGAATCTTTCTCAGATATTTCAGAGAGAAGACTTCAGGATAGATGTATTTGAAAAAGAAGTCTGCGGAAAGTTTTCGCTATCTGAAGAAATGATGAAAAGAGCAGAAAAAGAAATAATGCTAAGCCGCCTGAGCGTGTTTTTCTGCTCAAGCGAAGATATTTTCCTGTTCAAGACTATGACTGAGAGGGATGGAGACCTCGATGACTGCATCAACATTGCAAAAACCCAGAATCCTGACTGGAAGGTCATCCTGGAAGAGCTTAAAAACCAGATAAAGCAAAGCAAGCAGGATGTCTGGATTACATGGGTTGGCGAGAGGCTTGATATTCTTGCAGAAAGAGGGATTGATATTCCGATATTAAATGAGATAGATAAACTTAGGGAAGAATATTTTGAAAAATATGAGAAAAACCATAAAAAATAAGTGCTTCAATATTTCCCAAACTTCTCATAATAAAGCAATCTCACTGCCATCTTAATCACATCAGTCCTTGAAGTGAAATCATTCTTGGAATCCTTAAGCAGCGTATCTATTTTCGCAGTGAGCCCTTCTGGTATCTTTATTGTGTCGTATTTTGTTCCTGTTGATTTTCTAGCCATAATAGCTAATTTATTACTCCATGTATTTATATCTTACTATAATATGATGAGTTAGCTCTATCTAAGACATACTCTTAAATTACAGTATGAAAAGATCTTCTTATGAAATAAAAAGAGCGATATTGATGCATGTCAAAGAAGAGCCTTTAAGCTATGCTGCACTGGAGAGGAAAGTAAACACAGGACATAACACCATAAAAAACAGCTGCCTTGAACTGGAGAAGTTCGGCCAGGTGAAGATCAAAAGAATAGATGAGCACCCTGCGAATGGAAGGAAATCTTTTTCTGTTTCTATAACCAGGCAGGGGATAGAGACTATTGAAAAGGAGAAAGTTTAAATTTTGTTCTAACTTATCACTTACTATGAAACTCCTCTTTATCTGCAATCAAAACAAGAACAGAAGCAAGACTGCTGAAATTATATTTAAAAGAAAATTTGAGACAAAATCTGCCGATCTGTATAACTCAAGGCCTGTCTCCAAAAAACAACTGGAGTGGGCAGATATGATTATTGTCATGGAAGATGAGCAAAGGAAGGAAATCGGTATGAGATTCCCTGATATGTATATTAAAAAAAGGATTATTTCGTTAAATCTTCCTGATATCTATTTTTATAACCAGCCTGAACTGGTAAAACAATTAGAGTCAAAAATAAAACTATTAGTCTAACCAACTATCAAATTGTTTCTTAGCAAGCTTTTTATCCCTGAATAACTTAGTCTCTGCTATTGATAATTCCGGTATCCTTCGAGTTACTTTGTATTTTTTATCTTCGCCATTTTGAAACTCAATAAGACTTACTTCCCATTTTTTTGTAAAGTGCTTTTTTGATTCTTTCGTCTCTGTTAGGAGCATTATTCTAGATGTAAAATTAACTAATTTAATAGTAATATAATAACTTATTGTTTTTATTGCCTTTTTAGCACTCCCCCGCCACAACAAAACATTTATATATCTGTATACAGATAAATATATTACATCTTTAGCATAAAAAGGTGTTCAGGGTTAGGTTAAACAAACACGACCGGTATCTCCAGGAACTATGCAGCAAGATTAAAGACGAGTACGATTCTATTTCTACCAATGTGAAAATATCAAACAGGAAAAGGTCTCTTGGGGAGATAGATGTCATCGCGAAAAAAGGCGACTCTTTGGATCTATATGAAGTCAAGTGCTCTTACAGGATAACAAAAGCAAAGAAACAGGCAAACTCGATAAGGAAGCACTTTGCACAGAGGATAGCTAATTTCTATTTCTACTGCGGCGCAACTGCATCAATTGTGCTGATTTAGGGCTCTGTAGAAAGTAATTGACTTTTTTCGTCAAATCCTTTCAATGGCAAGGACG
>Ga0247727_10013991_pt1 | contig 13419 bp, 10 predicted proteins | sample WisWelCaveWW1625_FD_202498 | JGI IMG/M metagenome (GOLD analysis project Ga0247727, IMG submission 202498) | Biofilm microbial communities from Wishing Well Cave, Virginia, United States - WW16-25 | ecosystem: Environmental > Aquatic > Deep subsurface > Groundwater > Cave microbial mat | place... | reverse complement strand
ACCAGCCACACAAAGAAAACTTGGTAATTCCTTGCGACGAGCCATCAACAAGGTTTCGCCAACCGATATACTTGGTTGGTTTGAACATTGTGGCTATTCCTATTCACGCAATTAGAAAACGCTGTAGTTTGTTTTCTTTCACTTCATCAGCAATGATCTCGTGCCAATCTGGCTCAACGCCTTCCGTCGTGTCGTAAATGAGGAAAGTCGAGGCGATATCCCTCTCGTCTCCTTTGGCCAATGGATTGTAGCCCATAATCGCGCCGGGGTTGATAACGTCGATATGGCCCAAGCGCTCGTGTCGATATTGGTGATTGTGACCATAGAATACGACGTCATATTTTCCCGACGCCGCCATTGGCCGGGCAAGATAGTTGAAATGGTTAACGGCAATGCGCTTGCCCTGAATGGCCGGGTCAAAAAAGCGATCCATCTTCTCTCGCTTATTAAGCTCATGGCGCGACAACAATCGCCCATTCTCCGCCACAAATTCGGCCAGCTCGCCATAGAACATGACGTGACCGGCCACCGCCTGCTGCGTGATGCGGTATAAATCGGCGTCGTTATTGCCGAACACGATGTGGAGGGGTTTGGAAAAGCCCTCCTTCAGCAAGCCAATGATAAATGGCGAACACAGATCACCACAGCAGATCAAGGCCTCGGCGTTCTGGATTTTGGTTAGGGCGGCTTCAAGTTTCCAAACGTGATCATGAATGTCGGAAATCACTGCGATTCTCATGTTTACCATCTCCTGAATTTTTCTCTATAAAAAAAATGTCATTCTGGAAGCACCTTTTTTCAATCCAGCATTTTTGATAACAAAAACTGTTTGGTTGCAGCTCGTCCGTGTTGTAACTTTGACTACGACAACCCCTTCGACCGGCGAATAAACCATTCCGCGGCGAGAAATAATGCAATGGCGAGAAAGAAAATCGGGGCGTCCCAAATTTCCTGTTCGGTTAATTTGGAATATGAGCTTTTGGAAACGGTGATGGCGTCCGGCAGATTTTCCGCTTCGCTCAAATGAAAATAGCGGCCGCCGGTGATTTCAGCAAGACGCTGCAACAGCGGCGCTTGCAAATCCGCGTGCGTCAGCTCGGCATGTGACGGTTCCACAAAAAAAGCATTTTCCGTTTTGCCGAGATAGTGTCCGGCTTGATCGTGCGCCAAAACTTCAATCGTGTGCAAGCCTTCCTGTGAGGGCTCGAAGTTCGCAACATAATTGCCCGGCTGGCCCAAATCCGGACTCGCGGTCAGCGCCATCGGTTCTCCATTCGGCGCGATGACGCGCAGCTCAACGTTGGCATTTTCCTGCGCCGCAAAACTGCTGTCCATCACATTGACTTGCATCGTCATGGATTCCGATGGCGAGAAGCTTTCGCGTTCCAATGTGATCCGCACCGGATCGGGAGATTGCAAACTCAACCAGCGCAGTAGTTGCCGCCAGAAACGCTCGTGTGTCATGTCGCGATGATCGAGATGCATTTGCCAGCGCCACGTCGTGCTCGTCGCCAACACCGCCGTGCGGCCACGGCCGTAGCGCTGCGTCGCGAGCAAAATCCGCGGCGCGCCGGTTTGGTGCATCGGATGAACCGCGAGAATGCTGGCGCCGGGTTTCGCCGGACCGAGCGGATTGTATCCCTGCAACAGCGGCAAACTTTCCCAGCGCTGATTGTTGGTAATCGGATCAGCATCGAGCTGCAACAGCGGCGACGACAAACCTTCCGGCGCCGGTGTGAAACGAAATTCTTCCTGCAATTGCGGCGGAAAGGCGCGGCCATCCGCATTGGGAAGCGGCGGCAGATGCGCGGGCAAAAGCTCATCGACAACCGTGTTGCTGTAACCGCCCTGCGAAAGCGCCTGCATACCGCCGAGCATCATAAATCCGCCGCCGCGCTCGGAAACAAATTCGCGAATCAAATCCAATTGCGTTTTGGAAAAAAAACTCGCGGGCATGCTGCCAATTACGATGGCCTGATAACCAAACAACTCCTCGCGTTTGGTGGGAAAACCCTCGCGCAATTCACTCGCATTTCGCAAGCCGAGGCGCAGATACTTTTCCGGGCCGGTTTTGAGCAACGCGGTTAATTGCAACGCCGGATCGCCATCAATCGCGCGACTGAGAAATTTAAATTCCCACGGGTGCAGCTCTTCAACATAAAGAATGCGCGCCGTGCGGTCGCGACTGTCGATCAAAAAGCCCATTTCATTATTGGCGGTTACTGCCTCGTTGCGAACCGCCGGCGCCGTGATAGCATATTTAATGAAGCCTTTTCGCGCCGGCGCAAATTGAAATGAAACGCGCGAGCCGCGTTCGCCCAGCGTCACCGACTGGCGCTGGACAATCTTATCGCCTTCGCGCAATTCAACATCAACCTTTTCGCCGGTGTGACCGCGCGACTGCAGCATCGCCGTGACTTCCACTCGCGCCTTTTCCAAAACCGAGCGCGTCGCCTCAACTTTGGCGACTTGCAAATCATTGGCGATTTTTGCGCCCGCGCCGACAGTGAAGATGGGCACTTGTAAACCGATGAGATCGCGGCTCACTTGCAACGGATCACCACCGGCAGAAGCAACGCCGTCCGTAATTAAAATCACGCCGGCGAGCGCCTCTTGCCGCGCCTGCTTTCCCGCAAATTCCAACGCCGCAGCGAGATTCGTGCTCTGTCCTTTCCCGCGCAAATCTTTGATTCCCGCCAGCGGCTCCACGGCGGAACTAAACCGAAAGGTCTCGACGCGAAAATTTTTTTGCAACCGCGCCATCGCGCTGTTTTCACCCGCAGCGTCGCCGAGCCAATTCGTCACTTGCTGCAATCGCGTCGCGCGTTGATTGCCCGACGCGCCGTCCGCGATTGACATGCTCTCGGAATCATCAACTAAAACCAGCACGCTGCTTTTTCGCGGCACAACGGTAGAAACGGATAACACCGGCTCCAATAAACAAAAGATTACTACCGCGATAGCGAACACGCGCAAGATGATCAATAAAACATGCCACAATGGCCGCACCGGCGTTGTCGTTCGGCGATAAAGTAAAAGCGTGATCATCACTGCGATAGCTGCGAGTATCACCAACGTGATCAACGCCGGCATTGCGCGAAAAACCCACTGGCCTTGCTCGTAAACCACGGGGCTGTATTTAAAAAGAAAATCAAACATGAGTGAAAGATGTTTGCCGGTTTGCCTGTTAGCCGGTTACGTGAACCATTAATGTTTGTTCAAATTAACGTGAAAAGCCGGAACCAACGATAACCACGAAGACACAAAGACACGAAGTTAACAAAGCTTTTCTTGGTGTCTTTGTGTCTTGGTGGTTTAAAAGTTTTTTGCATTATAGCGTTCATAAGTCAACACTTTTATAGTTTCTTGAGGAGCGCTTTCCATCGCATCCACGCTTCTTCATGCGCTTTCTTATTCGCTGCATCGGCGTTCGGTTCTTCACCGGCGCGCATGAAACCATGTCCCGCGCCTTCGTAAATCACCGGCTCAAAAATTTTTCCAACTTTTTTCATTTGAGCTGTCGTTTGCTGCAACGTCGAATTGACGCGCGCATCATTGCCGCCGTAAAAACCATAGACGGGACATTTGATTCTGGCAATATCGCTACTGTCCGCGCCGGTGCCGTAAAATACGAAGGCTGCCGCTAAATTTGGCCGATTCGTGGCAAAAACAAATGATTGCCTTCCGCCCCAACAAAATCCGGCCACCGCGACTTTTCCATTTGCCGCCGGCAATTTCGCGACATAATCAGCCACCGCGTTCAAATCGGCGGTCACCTGTTCTTGCGCCAATTTAGAAATCGCTTCACGCGCCGCATCGCTGCTGGGAAAGTCACTCGTCTTGCCGCCGCTCGGCGCCATGCCCGAAAGCAGATCAGGCGCAATAGCGATGTAACCCGCCTCAGCCAATTGATCAGCAACGCTGCGCACCCAATCCGTCAAGCCGCGATTTTCATGGATCACCACAACCGCCGTCGCTTTCTCTTTGACTTCTGGAAACACCAAAAAACTGTGCACGACGCGCTCACCCTGTTTGACCGTCACCCATTCCTGATGGCGTGACGATTTCTCCAAACGCTGTTTGGCAAAGTCTTGCGCGGGTAACGAAGTTGAAGTCAATGCCGACATCGCAATAAAGACAAATATTTTTCTCATGATTACTCCTCCTAACAGAATGGTGAGTACAAATTTGAGCAATACTCTCTCATTCTGTTGATTACCAGCGTATTGTAATAATTGATGGGGAACGCCCGCTGTCTTTAGAAAAACCTCCAGTTTGAGTAACTTCAGGCCTCAATCCTTGCTTTACACAGTAATCAAAGACTAATCTTGCAATAGTACTCTTCTTGGGTAACCAATAAGGGGTCCAGAACCCATGCGATTCGAAATCACTGAAATCGCCAGCAAGAGTTATTTCACCGACTCTTTTTCCATTCTTGGTCGCCTCTTCAATGATTTGTGGAATCTTCTCGATCACCTTTTGTGCCATTTGAGGAACCATTAAAAGCGCTTCGTGTTCTCTTTTCTTTTGTTCGATTTTTTCTAAACGCGCTTTTTCTGCTCGTTTTTGCTCATCTTCATCAGCTACCTTGCGGTATTTCTCGCCCAGTGTTGACATTTTTTATCCTCTGTAACTACCCTTTGATCTTACTGTAAGCGTTGACAATATAAACTTCGAAGCGGATCGAGCAATTGCTTTTCAATTTGATCGCGGCGCAACGGATCGCCACCACGAAATGATAGCGAGTTCTTTATCACTTCTGCCGCTGCGATGCTTTTGAGAGCAAGATTAGTTCTGCTGGAAATGCCTATCAATAGCGCGGTTTATCTTGCTGGCATCAAGAGGAACACCTTCTCCACGATTGAGTTGATCGATACCAAGCTGTAGCTCTCGTCGGAGTCTTTCAAGTTTAACTTGGTCAAATTCATCCGCGCGCAGCACGATATCCGTAATAAACTCCGCCGCATCGGCGTATATCCCAGCCGCAACTTTTGCGTTGATAATCTCCGCCGCTTTTCCTGAAATTTGTACTTCCATCGGTGAGCCTTTCTTTTTTGCTTGTTCCAATTGTTCCAATATAAAATTTCCGCTGATTTTTCCAAACGCTTTTGCCAGTTAGTCGGTTACCTGTTAGTCAGTTTCCAGTTAGCTGTTTTGCGTCTTAACTGAAAACTGGCTAACCGGCCAACAGGCCAACCGGCTAACGTTTCTTCGACAACATCTCAAAATACTTATCCACCATCTCGCGATATTGCGCCGGCACCGGCTCGTCGCGCACGGTGAGAATTTGTTGCTGATGCTGCAGCACCGCCAGCCGCGTCGCTAATTCCGCTTCGAAGCGGCGCAGCGGATCGAGCAATTGCTTTTCGATTTGATCGCGACGCAGCGGATCGCCGCCGCGGAATGATCGCAGCACGCCGCGATAATTTTGCAGCAGACGCGAATAATCATCGGCCAGCGCCGTGTCTGCTTTTAAAAATGGGTTGATCTTTTCGAGATCGCGAATGCCCTGCCACGCGCGCTCCGACCACCAATTCTTTTCTTCGGGACGCAATTTTTCGTCGGAAGGCATTACGCCCGAAGGCGAACCGTTCGGCGCGAGCTGCGGATTTTGATTTTGTTCGCCGCTGCGATTTCCGCCCGATTGTTGCTCGGAACGCTCGCGCAAATTTTCTTCCAACTCGCGGCGGAGCCGCTGCGTTTCCTGCAAGGCCATATCCAATTTTTCCTCCGGCGCCTCGGCCAATTGCGACAAGCTCTCGCCCAACTCTTTTTCGAGCCGTTTTAAATTCTGCGCCGCTTCATTCTGCGCGCGTTTCGCCTCATCAAAACGTTCCTGTTGAATCGCGTCACCGGCTTCGGCCATGCGCTCCGAAATTCGGCGCTGATCGAACTCCTGCGTCAACTTGCGCAAGTCCTGCGCCAACTCGCGCTTTTCACGCGCCTTCTCCGGCTGTTCCTCGCCCGCTGAACTTGACGCCGCCTGCTGTGTTTGCTGCAAATCATCGCGAGCGCGTTCCGAGCGGCGCTGCAATTTCTGCTGGCGTTGCTGCCAATTCTGCTTCTGTTCCGCGCCGGACGCAGCGCCTTGCCGCTCCAACTCTTCGCTCAACTGCGATTGCGAATCCGCCAATTGCTGCAACTCCTCGCGAAGCTGCGTGAGATTTTCGCGCAACGACTCCGAGCTGCGCTGCTGCAACTGCTCTTCCAACCGACGCAAACGCTCGAGCGCGCGATTGCCCTCCGCGCCGGCGTTCGACAAATTATCGCGGCGCAAATTATCCGTCGTGCGCTTCATGTCATCCGCCGCCTGCCGCAAACTTTCCTCGAGCTGCTGCAACGATTGCTGATTCTGGCCGGAAGATTGTCCGAGCTGATGCATCTGTTTGGACAAATTCTGCGCCTCGCGATTGAGTTCCTCCTGCTGCCGGCGCAATCGCTCGATCTGCCGCTTCTTCTCTTCCGGCAATTGATTCTCGCGCTGCATCATGCGGTTCAGCTCATTCAAGCGCTCCTGCCGCTGCGCCAGCTCTTTCACTTTTTGCAGCGCCTCGTTGAGCTGCGTTTCCTGCTGCTGTTGCTGCTGATTTTGCAGCGTTTCATATTTCGATTGAATTTTATTCAGCTCATCTTGAAAGAGCCGTGAAAATTCTTCGCTGGTTTGCAATTGCCCGAAACCTGAAGCGCTGCCGCTGTTCATCGCCAATTCGCGGCGCCGCATTTCGGCGTCGGCTTTGAGCAAAAATTGATAGGCGCGGCGCTCGGGATCGAGAGCTTCGGCAAGCTTCGCCTCTTCCAACAACGGCACGGCGGCTTTCATAAATTCAACCGCCTGCTCCAAATATTCAAGCATGTTTCCTTCTTCGACACCGCCGCGCGAACGCGCCGTTGCGATCAGCCGCAGAATGGATTCCTGCAAACCGGCTTGCGTTTCGGCCAGCGCTTTGCCGCCTTTTTGCAATTCATTTTCAGATAAATTTTGCCGCGCCCGCTCCAGTTTCCACGTCGCCGTGATGATTTCTTTTTGCGACACCGCGAGTTCAGGCGAATTTTCTCCGCCACCGCCTTGACTGAGCGCGCGATAAAATTCTTCATCAAACGGCCGCACTTCGAGAAAATATAAATCCGTTCCGGCTTTTTGTTTCGCATCAGCCGCTTCAAAATAATAAGAAATAAAATCACCGGGCTGCACGTCGAGCTCTTCGAGAAAAAGCATTTTCGCGCTGTGATAATTCACGCGGCCATTCGGATTATTTTGCTCGCGATTCGCCGCCGGCAATAAATTTTCCCGCACCGGCGGTTGATCGTTGATCGAGTAAATCAATTCCAACTGTTTCAATCCATAATCTTCGCTCACGTGCACTGCCATCGGCACTTCTTCGAGCATCGTCGGCCGCACATCGCGTCCGGGCCGCTCAATCGTGAGTTGCGGCGCTTCATCCGGCATGACATGAATAAAATATTCAACGGACGTGTTGCTCAAATTTTCCGTGTTCGTCAACTGCACAACATAAAAACCTTCCTGTTCAACGGCAAATGAAACGCGCGCCAGCGTGTCGGCGACAACTTGCATCGACTTCTTCACATTTTCACCGAAGCGCCATTCAGCGCGCGACAATTTTTGCGAAGCCAAAATTTCGAGATCAATCTTCGAACCGGCAGGCGCGTACACATCGCCGTTGCCAATTTCGCGGCGCGATGACGAGCCGATCTCTTCCGGAAAATGATAGGTCAAGCGAATCTCTTTGACCTCCGGCGCTTCCAACGGAATGATGGTGTAAATCGGCGAGAATTCCTCGCCAACGCGGACGTAATAATGCACCGTATCGCGCACGTCAAAAAATCGATACAGAAATTTTCCAAGCTGCGTTGTCGTTTCCATCTCGTTCAACATCCACGCCGCTTCCTGTTGTTGATTCGCTGGCTTGCCGGTGGCAATATAAATGGAAGCTTTTGTGGCGGTGATCTCCGGCGTTTGCGCGCTGATTTCAACCGTTTCGCCGCGACGCACGCGGGCATCGCCGGGCGCGACTTCGAGTCCGCGCAAAATTTTTGGCGCATTTTGCACCGTCGTATAAATTTGTTCGAATTTTTGCCGCAGCGCCCCGCTCCATCCGAAAATGGCGACGAGCGCCAAAACTGCGGAAACCGCTGCAAGCGTGCGCCATAATCGCGCAAAACGAATTTGCAGTTGTTCGGGAAAATCAATTTTCGTGGTGTGATTGATGGCATCCTGCAAGAGCCGTTGCAGAAGCGTGTCGGTATTTGACTCGGTTTTCTCCGTGCCGGTTTTTAATGGCGCGCGGCCAAATTCCACTGCGGTCGCCAATCGATCTTCGAGATCGGGATTTTGTTCTTCAAGATAACGCGCGATTTGCGTTAATTGCGGCCGATGTCGCAGCGGCAAAATCAAATATTGAATTGTCAAGAAAATCCAACCGAGCGCCGCCGCGCCGAGCAAAATCCACCACAACACCGGAAAAGTTGCCAATGCCGGCGTCGCTAAAAATGCCAGCCCGAACAAGAACAACAAACCCAGCAGCGAAATTGCCAATCCGCGCTGCCAACGGCTGCGGTGCCACGCTTGCAAACCAAGCGTGAGATCGAACTCAAGATTTTTGTAAAGTGTGTTCATTGGAATGCATAATAACGATGGAGTTAAAAAATTTTTATGTTGCTTCACTCTGAAGGGCTTGAGGGGTTGCATGACGCTGTAAAGGGAATGAAGAATGCTGAAAATTCATGAGATCGGTTCTTTGGCTGGCATGTTCGATTTCAATGCCAATCACCTCGCCTGCCTCATTAAAGTCGAGCACAATATTTGGCGCAACTTCCTGTGCATCAGCGTCCGCGCCCTCCTGAAGCTGAATGTACAGGGTGTCAGTATCAGGGTAATATTCAAATCGCATGGCGAATCCAATTTAAACCATTCAAGACGAATATAAGGGCGTTGCTGCAACACGCGATGTCTGAAATATGGCGTGCTTTCATATTAATTTAAGAACTTTTTGAGAAATAACAATTCAAACGACCGATCACCAAAAATGTGAAGAATCAAACTCCTTATGTACTTTGATCGTTGCGGAGCCCGTTAATCAATATCTCAGCTTTCTCTAAAGCAGATTTTGAGTACCAGCGCTTAAAAGGAAATTCAGCTTCCTGAAGTAACTTAATCGCGCCATCAATAACTATCAAGGCAAGATCACCTTTGTAGGCTGTCTTAGGAAAAGCAGCCTTTAATGCATTTGTGAAAACATGCGGTGCTCCTTGTACTACCATCCGAACCTGCTCCAGATTGAAAGAGCAAGGTCCTAAAAGCGGGTGGGTACCGTCATATGTCACACGAGGCCCATAGCTGACAAATTCCCTAAGTCGAAGGGACAGTTTATATAAAGAGGTTAGATTGGGGACTGATAAATTCAATTGAACTGCACAGAGGAAATCTTCAGCTTTTTTATGGCTTATCATTTTGTTTGGAAGTTCGTCACCAGAATCTCGAATCGCAATTAGAGCCTGATGCAAAGAAGGATGTATTGATTCTGGGAGTAACCACATCAATGACAGAGACAAATGGTATAGTGAATAGTATGCATTAACGCTGGCAGAGGCCAATTCTCCTCTTTCTGTTTCCTCCTGAGCGGTAGCAAGTAACACGGCAGATTTTGCTATTGAGACTTGAGCTTCTACCCAAAATCTGGTCTGTGGATCTTTTTCGGTTGTCATTCTTTCTCGTCCTTCAATCTCCCAGATGCATGTCTTCAAACAAATTAGGTCAAGGACCTAACAGTGCTTTGATTTATCTCGGCGTTCGATTCGCCAACCACATTTCCCCAATTAATAAGACGAGCAATGCCCATAAGCCCAATCGCCAAAATTTTTGCTGCTTTTCAGCATCGCGTTCGGAAGCTTCGGCGGTTCCGAAAATTCCGGCCACGCTGTTTTGCGCCAGCATTTGTTCATCCGAGCGAATGAGGCGCGCCGCAAAATTTTCAACCATGGCGCTGGCGGGGTCGGATTCCTGCGCATCGAAATTCACCGCATGCCAAAACACGCGATCGCGTTGCTGCACGCGATAAAATCCTGTCTGCGAAGTTTCTTTTAAAACGGGCACGGATAGTTTTTCCAAAGTCCGCTGCTCGCCGTCGGGTAATGTGATGGCGATGGCTTGATTGGGCTGTATCGTTTCATTTAAAAAAAGCGTTTCGCCGACATGCGTTGTATTTTGCGGCGGATCGGGACGGCAAACGTAATTCAGCCATTGATAAAACATCGGCACAAAAATTCCGCGCACCGGCAAGTTGCCGCCGTGCAAATCGAGACTCGACGTCCATAACAAAACCTTACCTTTGCCGGCGCCGCGTTCGAGCAAGATTGGCGAGCCGTCTTCGAGTCCGGCCAAACGAGTTGCTTGCGGATCAGCTTCGACGCGATAATATTGTGAAACCTGCACGGTGGTCGGATCGCCATTGGAAGGGTCGACAAAAATTTTGAAAATCGGATGGCCAAAATCAATTTCGGTGAGCGCCAAACCCAAACTCGCTGCATTGGGCCGAACCGGCGCGATAATTTTTCCGGGCAAAATTTCCGCGAGAAAACGATTATACATTTCGCTCTGCAGAGTCGTCGCAAGCGTGAGAATCAAGCCGCCGCCCTGATCGACGTATTGCTGCAAAGCTGCCGCTTCGCCGCGATTGAAACCGGCGACGCCGACAACCAGCGCCGCCTCAAAATCTTCAAGCCGAAATTGATTCAACGTGTTCGGCGTGGCTTCATATAACTGATAAAGCGAGCCGGGCAAACGCAAAGCTTCGCGGACAAAATACGCCGATTCTGAATTGCCGCTAATCACGAGCAGACGGCGTTTTCTCTCGGCCTGCGCCACCAAATAAAAACGATTGTCCGCCAGCAAATCATCCACCGACGCTTTGATTTCGAAGTAGGTAGTTTGCTCGCGTTCCGAAATTTTCGAAATGGAGAATTGCACAACTTGTTCAGTTCGCGCCGCGAGCGAGAGATTTTTTGTGGCAATCGGCATCGTTGGGTTTGCTTGGTTAAACAAACGAACTTCGATCAATTGATCGGTATCAGAAAAATTTCGCACGCGACAAGCATAAGCTGAACCGCCATCAACAGATTTAGTCGCATTTGCCGCCGAGCCTTTTTTAGATGCGGCCACAATTTGTCCATCCAACACGGCGATATTTTGCCACGCCGGTTTGACGGTGATCGGCACGCATTCGGCGTTGCTGTTGAGCGCCAAAGTTCCGGATGGAATGTTGCTCATTTGCAAATCCGAAATCAAATAAATCATGCGACGTTGCAACTGCGAGCGACTCAGCAATTGATCGGCAAACAACACAGCTTCGCGCAAATTGCCGGCGGTTTGTTGCTGCTGCAATTGCGCGAGTGCAACTTCGGCTTTTTTCGGCTCCGCATTTTCAGCGAGCAATTCCATCGTGTTGGCGGCGCTAATCAGCCAGAGGCGATCACCGGATGCGGCTTGCTGAATAATTTTTCGCGCTTCTTCCCGCGCCGTTGCAAAATGATCAGCCGCCGCCATGCTGGCCGAAGCATCAACGATGATCGCCAGCGCCTGCCGCTCGCGGCCAAACAACACTGGAACTTTATCACCGGCCAAATACGGCCGCGCGAAAGCCAATCCGAGCAGCAGCAGCGCGAGAATTCGCAGCAGCAAAAGCAGAAGGTGTTTTAATTTTTGATAGCGCAGCAATTTCAGCGGCATCATATCGAGAAAGCGCAGCGCGGCAAAATGCACGATCTCCGGCTTATTGCGGCGAATCAAATGAATCAGCACCGGCAATATCGCAGCGCCGAGGCCGAGGAGAAGATAAGGTGATGTTAAGAAACCAAACATAACAATTTGGAGTGTTGGAGTAATGGATTGATGGAGTGTTGGATTCCATTAATCCAACACTCCATCAATCCAACATTCCATTTCACATCTTTCCGCTGCGCGCCGCGAGATACGCTTGCAGCGCAAAGTCCAGCGGCTGATTCGTCGTGAGCAAAGTATAATCGACGCGATTGACGCCGCAGGCTTGGCGCAGGGCTGCGAGATGGATTTGCAAATTTTTTAAGTATCGCTCGCGCACGGCTTGCGGCAGCGTCATGATTGGCGCTTCGCCTTCCAAGCCGATGAAGCGGGTCATTTGCGTGAAATTAAAATTCAACTCAAACTCATCCATAATTTGAAAAACGATCACGTCGTGGCCACGAAAACGCAAATGTTCGAGCGCGCGCGCGAAGGGCGCGACGTCGCAAAACAAATCGGAGATGAGAATCACCATGCCTTTGCGGCGAAAACCTTCGGTGACTTGATGCAACGTTTCCGGCTGTTCTTTGAGATTTTCGCCGGGACGAAGCTTCTCGAGCTCCACGAGAATGTGATGCAAATGTCCTGCCCGCGCTTTCGCCGGAATGTGCAAGCGAATTTCCTGATCATACGCCACAAAGCCGACGGCGTCGCGCTGCATGAAAATAAAATACGCCAGCGAAGCGGCGAGATAGGTGGCATATTCGAATTTGCCGAGACGTTGCGCCGCTGATTCTTTTCCGGAGGTGCCGGACATGCTGCCGGAAAGATCGAAGAGAATGTGGCAATGCAAGTTAGTTTCTTCTTCGAACTCTTTCACATAATAACGATCGGTGCGGCCATACACTTTCCAATCAATATGGCGCGGATCATCGCCGGGCGTGTATTGGCGATACTCGGCAAATTCAACGCTGAAGCCTTTGAACGGGCTGCGATGCAGGCCGCTGAGGAAACCTTCGACAACGGTGCGCGCGCGCAATTCCATGCCGGAAATTTTCGAGAGAATTTCGGGATCGAGGAAGCGGAGCTGAGCATTCATCAAATAGATTACGGAAATTCGTTGCCAATCCAACAATAAATTTAACACGGAGAAGCGGAGTTCACAGAGAAAACGCGGAGCAATAAATTTTTTATTAAAAGCTTATCTCCGTGATACTCCGTTAACTCAGTTACTCGTGTTTGAAAGTCTTTTGAATTTTATGTTCGTCCGTTTACAATCCCGATTTCGGCGTTGGTACTTGCTCCAACACGCGCCGGATGATCGTTTCGGAATTGACCTTTTCGGATTCGGCGTAAAAGTTGGTCAACACGCGATGGCGCAGAACGGGAAGCGCCAGCGCTTGAATATCTTTGATGGAAATATTGGCGCGGCCACGCAATAGCGCGCGGGCTTTGGCGCCGAGAATGAGATATTGCGAGGCGCGCAAACCCGCGCCCCAGCTCACCCATTTCCGGACATAATCTGGAGATTCATTGGCGCTCGGTCGAGTGGTGCGCACCAAACGCACGGTATAACGCGCGACTTCTTCCGCGACAAACACTTTGCGCACGAGCGTCTGTATCGCCAGCACGTCGCTGCCGCTTAC
>Ga0247727_10013990_pt1 | contig 13419 bp, 14 predicted proteins | sample WisWelCaveWW1625_FD_202498 | JGI IMG/M metagenome (GOLD analysis project Ga0247727, IMG submission 202498) | Biofilm microbial communities from Wishing Well Cave, Virginia, United States - WW16-25 | ecosystem: Environmental > Aquatic > Deep subsurface > Groundwater > Cave microbial mat | place... | reverse complement strand
TAATGTAGATAAATTGGTGTATTATGAATGCGGCGGCGATATCAATGCTGCCATTGCCCGCGAAAAGCAAATCAAAGCAGGCTCTCGGCAGGATAAAGTTGATTTGATCAACAGTACGAATCCTCAATGGAAGGATTTGTATGAGGAGTTTTGGCGTTAGGTGTCATTGCGAGCGAGCGAAGCGAGCGTGGCAATCTCAAGTAACCTTCAGACAATTGTTGGATGGTTACTTGAGATTGCTTCGTCAGCCCTTCGGGCTTCCTCGCAATGACACCTGTGAGGTGTGTGCGATATAATCACTCTCGGAGGCACTCCCCATGACTGATATTAAACCCCTCAACTGGACACCCAAACCCGGCGTTGGCTTATCCGTGGTGCGACGCGATGACGGCGGCATGAATCTTAGATTCACAGACCTTTCGGATGCGACTCTCAATGATTGGCGCGGCTTCGCCATGGAACACTTACTCGGCGCAACGGGACGCACGCGCAACCTGTATGACCTGCGCGCGGTCAAAGAGATTCCCGAAAAAGCCATCCGCGCGGCGGTGGAGGCGAACAGCGACCCCTCCGCGCGCAACATTCGCGTGGCAGTTGTCGTTGCAGATGATAAAGTAGCGAATGCGATTCGCGAAGTCGCCGCGCTCGCGCTGGCAGGCACCGCCTCCGCCATGAAGATTTTCACCGACCTCAACGAAGCCGAAGCCTGGCTCGCGCGTCCGTTGGATCAAATTCCGTAAACGGGTAGACAAGTAAATGTCGCCACGGCGCCACGCGACGCAAGTAGACACGTGAAGATCAAGTTTGATACGCTCCGCGTCGGAAACCATGAATTCAAATGGGGAAGCCGCACGTATATCATGGGCATCCTCAACATTACTCCTGATTCATTCTCAGGTGATGGGATCATTGCCAAAGGCGATGCAGTTCAAGTTGCTATTGAACATGCAAAAGAATTTCTCGCCAACGGCGCAGACATCCTCGACATCGGCGGCGAATCAACACGCCCCGGCTCACAACCTGTTAGTGTGGATGAAGAACTTGAGCGCGTGATTCCCGTCATTCAGGCGATTCACAAAAATTTCCCCGAAGCGATGATTTCGATTGATACATCCAAAGCGAAAGTTGCCGAGGAGGGATTCAAAACGGGCGCGCACATCCTCAACGACGTGTGGGCGCTTCGCGCCGACCCTCAACTTGCTTCAGTTGCTTCAGCCTTTCACGCTCCTGTGATTCTCATGCACAACCGCAGTGATCCCGCGAGCGTGGAAGTCCGCGCGCAGTTGGGCAACGCGTACATCGGTGCGGAGTATTCTGATTTGATCGAAGATGTCAAACGCGAATTGCTCGCGAGTGCAGGGATCGCAAAAAAAGCCGGGGTGGATGAATCACGCATAGTTGTAGATCCAGGCATCGGCTTCGGGAAGACGCGTGAGCAAAACATGGAGTTGATCAACAGGCTGGATGAAATCCGCGCGTTGGGGTATCCCGTACTCTTGGGTACATCCCGCAAATCGTTCATCGGCTTTACACTTGATCTGCCAGCAGATGAACGCGTCGAAGGCACTGCCGCAACAGTCGCCGTTGGCATCACGCGCGGCGCGGACATCATCCGCATGCACGATGTGAAAGAGATGAGCCGCGTGGCGAAAATGACGGATGCGATTGTGCGGCACACGGAAAGGAATTCGTAGTTTGATCGAACGAAAAAATAAATGGCTCGACCCGGTAAACTTTTTTCTACTCGTCGGCTTGTTGGTGGGGCTTTTTTATTGCATCGCCATTCCCTATGGGGCGGGGTTTGATGAAGAGCGACACCTGGTCCGTATTTATTACATGTCGGAATTTGAATTTCTACCAGTGTTTTCGAATCCGTCCATTCACCAGGACGTCTTTGATCTTTCATATCAACGCCGGCTCGTGCAATCGCCCGCCTTCGATATGTTTACCCGTGAAAACTTCACACGGAAGTTCAGCACGTTCAACGACCTCCGCTATGGTCAGAAGACCCAGTCCATCTATTCACCCGTGATTTTTTTGCCGCAAGCATTGCTTGGGAGATTCTTATGGTGGAAACTTGATTTTCCCATCCTGCCGACCATCATCCTGCAAAGGATTACTGGGTTGTTGATCTATCTTGCCGGGGGATATTTTGCCATCCGGGTGATTCCCTTTGGCAGGTGGGTGTTTGCCGTGCTGGCGCTTTCACCGACCGCGCTGTTCCAGGCATCCACACTCAATGCGGATGGTTTCACAACCGGGATCAGTTTTGCCTTCATCAGTTTGGTGATCGGGATCTATTTTAATGAGAGGTCAGGTATAAAACCCGGGTCTTTATGGGCGTTGATTGGGTTGTCTTTATTGCTGGGGGCGGCAAAGCCGGGTGCAGTTATTTTGTTTCCTTTGTTGTTGCTCATCATCCGACACCCCTTTCCATCGAAAACCCAGGCACTGTTTCTATGCCTTGTATTATTGTTGTCCATCGTCATCAATGTGGGATGGTCCGCCTTTGCAGCGAGCATTTCGACGTATGGGGAGGCGGGGGAACAAAGCGTTTCGCGTCAATCGAGTTTGATCTTGTCTAACCCGGCAGGATTCCTCACGCCCCTCCTGCAGGGAATGGTGTTGACGTTCCCATATCAGATTCAAGGTTGGATCGCCGCATACGGATACTGGGCAGGTAAGGTGCCGGAGCCTTTGTACCTGATTTGGGTGGTATGCCTGCTGGCGGCGTTCTTTGCCGAACCTCAGCGAATCAGGATCCCTGCCGGTGTTCGAGCCTTTCTCCTCGGTTTCTTTGTCTTTTGTTGCATCACGTTTTACACCGTCGCCTTTGTGGGGAATTACGCGACTAGTGGAGTGCTCGCCCTTGTAAAGCACGGACGTTATTACATACCCTTCGCACCGATGTTTTTTCTTGGGCTGGCCGGGTTAATCGTGGTAGAAAGCAACAGACGGCGGCTGGCAGAATACCTCAGCGCCGGTTCGTTCCTGCTTGTCGCGGCTTTTTATTCTCTAGGCATTTACACAACCTACTATACCTATTGCGGGTACGATGCCTACGTGGGAGATGCATGCATCCTGCCCACGTATAAGAATCTCGAAAAAGAAGACTCCCCGGAAGAAGGGGTCAACAACGATATCGAGATCCATCAGACATTTACCAATCTCTGCGGGAGGTTGGAGACGGTGCAGGTGTTTGTCAAATACGTGCCTGAAGGCTCTGAGGGAGGTTTGTTATTCACCTTGCTGAACATGAATCGAAGCATCGTTACTCAACGAGAAATACCCTTCCAGGAAATTATCCCCGAAGATTATCTTATCGTTCCTGTGGACCTGCCATCTGATTCGCGCGGCGGCGAATTTGAAATTCAACTCAGAACCGTCAACTTGCCGCCTCAGGAAGAGATCAGCTTCCTGCTTACCCGAGCCGATTATTACCCCGGTCAACTTACGGTTGACGGGGTTGCGCGGCGGAGCGACTTGTTGATCCATTATTCGTGCGCGGGACCCTAAGAAAAAAAGTCTTGTTGTTAACGCTTGATTCGCGGAATCCAGCGTGGGACGCGCTTCAGATAGTTCTCATGCGACGCGCCGAATCGTTGACGAAGATTCGGCTCCTCGTAAAACGTCACGAAGGAATGAAGTGCAATGACAACGACTGCCGCGTAGAACAGCAAATTCCAAAAGCCAAACCATAGAAAATGACCGATAAGTATTAAGGCGATTCCCACGTACATCGGGTTGCGGACGTGGTTGTACAAACCCGAAACGACCAGTTCCTTCGGCGGCTCAATCGGCGCGGGCGTGCCTTTGCCTTTTTGGACAAAATCCCAGAAGCACCACACGAGCATTGCAAACCCGATCAGCCAAAGAGGAAACGCGAGGTAGGAAAGAAAACCTGTTTCCAGTTGTGATCCCGTTCGCAAAAGCAGAAGGGGAATCAACCCCGCCACTGTGCCGGGAGCCAGAATAAAGAAGAGAAGCGATTTGAAGGCGGTCATAAGCGCCTCCTCCCATAGTTTACTTCAGCAGTGGAAGATGTGTTTCCAACCCGGGTAATTTTTTCACACTTCCCTGCGAAGAAAATTTGGTCTGGAAAAGGAACTCGAATATTTCGGCGAGAATGACCCGCATCCCAGCCCACATGGACGAGCGCATGATCTTAAGATAGCGTTTGTCTTTGCCGAAGAAGATACGCTTCAACGCTTTCGGGCGCAAGTGAAATAACGCCTCCGTCAATTTGACGCCGAGGAATAACTCAAAAGGTTTAAGATATGGCGTGGCAATGATTTGATTGCGGTAAGACCATTTGTTCAAATCGCTCTGAATCACATCGTTCGGTTTTATCGTTTTACCCTGCATCGTCCAGAAGTGCGGCATGAGGTAGCAGGCATTGAGAATGTCCGAATCAAGTTCCAGCAGGTTCTTGAATTTTTCATGGATTGTTTTCCAGCTCTCATCCTCCAGCCCATAAATAATGTTTGTCAGGCTGAGGATGTTGTTTTGCCTCAACAACCGAACCGCTTTCTTTGAAATTTCAAACGGGTTGTTCTTACGGATGTTGACGATCACCTGATCCTTGAGTGATTCAACGCCCATCACGACGTAATCAATCCCTGCGGTTTCGTAGAGGGGAATAAGATCCGCGTCGCGTACCACGTCAGCGGCGGTCATGTTGATGTTGAGGCTGAGATTCAGTTTGGAGTCAACGATCAGGTTGAGGAGACGGATGAGCGCCTCTCGATCCGCTGAAAAGTTTTCGTCGGCGAACCAGACGTAGTCTACAGCATATTTTTCCTTGAGAAGTTTTAATTGTTCAACGATATTTTCAGGACTGCGATGCCGCCACTTTTTCCAGAACATCCATTGACCGCAATAACTGCACGTGAGCGGGCAACCGCGGCTGAATTGCAGACCCGCGGCTCGTTCGAAGCCGAACATTTTGTAAAGCGGCCAATCGAGCAGTTCCCAGCCGAGGCGGTAGTTGTCGAGGTTTTGAATCGGCGCGCGGGAACGGTTGGCGATGATTTGATTTCCATCCCGCCAGGTGATCCCATCTACCTTTTCAAGATTTTCATGAGCTTCGATTGCTTTGATTAGTTGAACGATTGTCTCCTCCCCTTCGCCGCGGACGATGTAATCTACTTCACTGCATTCGCGCAGGATGCCTTGATCTGCGTACGATGGATAGACGCCCCCGTAAATGATTTTGATCTTCGGAAAACTCTTTTTGATCTCGTGAATTGTTTTGAGCGCTGTTTTGTGTGCCGCGGTTGACCCCGAATGTCCAAGTAAAACATAATCCGCCTCAGATTCCCCGACCTCTTTTATCAATCTCTTGAATGACCAGCCATAGGCATCATGGTCAATGAGTTTTACTGTGAAGCCTTCATCCATCAGCGGACCGCCGAGACAAACCAAGCCGAGAGGGGTGAGGTAGCCTACTCCATCCTGATTGGCGATGAAGTGACGCGCTGGGTTGATCAACAAGACTCTGCCAGACATAACGCCTCCTGTATTCGAATCATTCAGGTGTGATTTGTGAATACTATCACAATTATAGGCGTTGTCAAGAGTTCGGGTAGTTCTACCTTTCTGGCTTTGTCAGTTGATATGCCAGCACTGCGATGGAGCCAGCGAACCACACCCCACCCACGACCCCAACTATCCAGCGCGGGATGCCCCAACTGGAAATATCAATCGGTAAGAGTCCAAAGTAAATCAACAGGACGATTCCGCTAAGGACCGCGTCAAGCGCGCTGGCGAGGATGAAGATCGTGCGTTTGTTGGGTTGGGAGTCCATGTTTTACTGCTCTATATCTGTCGAAGGCCGATCAAGTTTCTTGAGAATATCATCCGTCACCATCTTCACGATCTGGAAAAACAGGCGATTTCTTTCCGCGCGACTCAATACGATGTGTTGTCCACGCGTTTTCATAAGCCTTTTGCAAAATATCCAGTATTCGGTCGTGGAGATTCGCCGATTTAACTTTTTGGAACACGCGCTCTTTCATGTTGTGATGCGAGCCGGGGATCTGTCGATCACCGAAAGGGTTTTTCATGTTATCTCGCTTTCTGTTTATCTGGTGGTCGAGTAGGGCGATAGCCCGTATCGAGACCACCACTAACCAGAATTATTTTGCTTACAGGGTGGTCTCGATATGCCCTTCGCAACGAACCACTTCGACAGGCTCAGTGCAGCGGCTCAGGGCTACTCGACCACCGAGATTATCCTCTTTTCTTCAACCACTTCAACAGCTTATCCGTTGACCAGCAATTGATCACGTCCTCTTTCGTCACCCAGGCGCGGCGGGCAATGGCGACACCGTAATGAAGCATGTCCAAATCCGCTTCGGAGTGCGCGTCGGTGTTGATGCTGAGGAGCACGCCCAACTCCTTGGCGCGGCGGGCATGCATATCATCGAGGTCGAGGCGGTAGGGGCTGGCGCTGATCTCCATTGCCACACCTGATTTTGCCGCGGTTTGCAGGATCACTTCCATGTCCAGGTCCGCGCCTTCACGGTCGGGGATTTCACGTCCCGTTGGGTGACCGATGATGTCCACGTGCGGGTTGTGCACGGCTTTCAACAACCGCTCGGTGATCTTTTCGCGCGGCTGACGAAGGCTCGAATGAAGCGAAGCAACCACGAGATCGAGCGAAGCGAGAAAGTCATCGGGATAATCGAGCGAGCCGTCGGCTTTGATCTCCACTTCGCTGGAATGCAGAATCGTAATTTCATCGCCAAGTTGTTTTTGAATTTTTTTGATTTCAGCGGCTTGTTGTTTGTGCCGCTCGATGGATAACCCATTCGCCACGCCGAGACTCACCGAGTGATCGGAAAACACGATCACTTTCAACCCGCGTTTGATCGCCGCCTTTGCCATATCGGACATGCTCAACTTGCCGTCGCTGTATGTGGAGTGCATGTGCAAATTCGATTTGATGTCCTTTACTTCGATCAGCTTCGGCAATTTATTTTTCTTTGCCGCTTCGATCTCGCCGCGGTCTTCGCGCAGTTCGGGAGGAATCCACGACAAGCCGAGCGTTTTGTACACTTCCTCTTCGGTGGCGCAAAAGATTTCACCTTTGCCTTTCATCTTTTTAAATGAATGATCCGACAGCGACAAACCTTTATCCAGCGCAATCTGCCTCAACTGCACGTTGTGATCTTTCGAGCCGGTCGCGTATTGAAGCGCGGTGCCAAACTCCTGCGGCGGATGCACCCACACCTGCGCGCGCACGCCGTCGCCAAACTCGATGCTGGACTTGAACTCACCCTTGCCCAGCACGCGACTCACATTTGGAAGAGTCGTGAACGCCTCCATCACAGCGGATGAATCCTTCGCGGCGACAAGGATGTCGAGGTCGCCAACGGTGGAACGCATCCTCCTCAGACTTCCAGCGGGTTCTGCGGCGACGACTCCCTTTACCTTTTTGAGTTGCGCGATGATCTCCTGCGCCAGCGGATACGCTTTCCCCACCGACATTCTCCCCGACCTGCGGGACAACGATGCAATCCCTTCGAGGATCGCGCTCTCGGACTTGGCGCCCATGCCGGGGAGGCCGCGCAACTTCCCTTCTTTCGCGGCAGACTCAAGTTGAGTCAGAGCCGTGATGTTTAACGTCTTCCAGATCATCGCCACTTTTTTTGGTCCGAGTGATGGAACAGCCAGCCATGATGCGAGTTCTTCGGGGATTTCCTTTTTGAGATTTTCGAGAAATTGGAGTTTGCCTGTGGATAACAACTCGTCAATTTTTTCCGCGATGGCTTTGCCCACGCCAGGGATCTCGCGCAGTTTGCCCTCCTTCCAAAACTCCTTTGCATCGCGCGGCAACGAAAGCAGGCTCTCGGAGGCTTTGCGATAGGCGAGCGTGACATAGATCACCTCGCCTTTGATCTCGAGTAAATTGGCGATGAGCGTGAATGTATCGGCAAGCTGTTTGTTGTTCATAGCGAACCTCCAAAGCGATTATACTCTCGGCACTATGAATCACAATGACCACGTCAATCTATTGAAGTCCGCTAATTTAAATCAAGGCGGACTCTATGCAGACTTCGGCGCGGGAAGCGGCACGTTCACACTGGCATTGCGTGAATTAGTAGGACTCGATGCAACGATTTACGCGGTGGACAAAGACAAGTCAGCGCTCCGAGAATTGGAGGATTCGCACCGCGCCCGCTTCAATTCGACGGGGAATCTGATTCTGCTTCCGAATGACTTTTCGAGCCCTCTGGAGATTCCCCCGCTCGACGGCATCGTGATGGCAAACTCACTTCACTTTTTCAAAGACATGGAAAAGGTATTGCGTCATGCGCGCGAATTTCTGAAACCGAACGGCGCGTTGTTGCTCGTCGAATACAACGTGGATAGGGGCAACCTCTGGGCGCCGCACCCCCTAACGTTTGAAACGTTTCGCGCTCTCGCGCCGCGTGCGGGATTCAACGAACCGCGATTATTGGCGAAAGTGCCATCACGACAGCCAGCCCGAAAACCCGCGCCAGATCGAGCGGACGCTGTATCGTTCCCAGCCAGCCAAAGTGGTCGAGGATCGCGCCCATCAACAACTGGCCCGCTATACTGAAAGCGGGCACAAATTGCGCTTTTACCCAATAGGTTTCGGCGGACTGAAGTCCTGCCTCAGTTCGTGAAAGTCGGTTAAAACCGACTCGTTGCGCCAGTCCGAAAGGACTTCCATGTACTGAGCAGGCGGCTTTAGCCCCGCGAATCAGGCGAATAGAAAACCGCAATTTATGACCGTGACAAGTATAGCAAAATGATCAACGCGGGTGCAACGCCCACGCGCGGAATCATGTAACTGATCGCGCCAATCACGACCAAGCCGAACGCGCCCGCGCCCAGCGCGTACCACGGCAGGCTCCGCCATTGACTCAATTTCCCGCCGCCGAAATACAGCAAGGGAATCAACGCGATCACCGCGCCGCCGAAGTGGACGATGAACACGCTCTCGAGCGTTCCGAGTCGTTGCGTGATGAGGCTCGCCATCGGGCCTTGCATTCCAATCGCAACGCCGCCTGCGAGACCAATGAGGATGATGAGGAGGATGGATTCCATGATGTGTATCCTTTTACTTTGATGATACCATTTGTACATCGTAACTCTGAATTAACAGAAGAAAAGAGAATGAACTTTACAGACATAGGGTAAGATTCCCAGAGAGGTAACAGTGGCAAAAACATTGATCCCACCCCAATTCAACCCTGACGGGTATGCAAAGATTTCCCTGAACGATCTCGTGGTCTATTCCATGTATACCCTGCGCCGGCAGAAAGACGGGATCGCCACTGAGGATATCATCTCAGCCTGTTTCATGCTGTTCCCCAAACGATTCGCCCTGCGAAAGTACTCACAGTGGCCCGATGCGGGAATCGTCACGCGGCGCTGGGGCGAGTGCAAAAGCAAAGGCTACTTGCGCGGCAACGCCATCAATGGATTCGAATTGACCGCCCGTGGCATCAAACGCGCGGAGAAGGTGGAGAAATCGCTGGGCAAGCCGCTGAAACCCGTCCGCGTGGCGAAACCCAAAGCGGAGAAACCAGCCGTCCCTGCGGCGGAGGCGGTGCATCCCGAACTCAAAGCGCGCGCGCGGAAATACATTCGTTCCATCGAAGCGTCCGACGCGTATAAGCATTATAGAAAGAAAACATCGTTCAATGAATTCGATTTCAGGAGTCTCCTGCTCTGCACAATGGAATCCCCGCCTGCCACGCTCGCCAGGAACATGGAACACTTCAAGGAATATGTAAGGCTTTATGACCGGGACGACTTGTTGACCTTCTTAGAATTCAGTGAAGGCAGATTCTCGAATTTATTGAAGACAACACCGAAGCCTGCCAGGAAGAAATAAATTAAAGGTCATCCGGTGGTTGAGCGCAAGCAGTCGAAACCACCAGTTAACAAGAAGACTTTTGTCACAAGATCACTTTTGAAACTCGTTGGTTTCGATACGGGCGAGACAAGCACGCTTCGACAGGCTCAGTGCATCGCTCGCCACTACTCAACCAACGGATTACTTAGGAAAGGTAAGTGAATGACACGCAGTCGCAAGTTGCAATACGCCGACAGGGTCGCCCTGCAACAGGCGGATCAGGCGATCCGCAAGGACGTTCTGCGCGCGCTGGTCGAGGTCATCACCAACAGCAACGACAGCTACTCCCGTCTCGAAGACGCGGGCTCCCATGTCAGCGGCGAGATCATCATTGACGTATTGCGGAAACATAAAAATTCCGTCATCCGCGTCCGTGACTTCGCGGAGGGCATGGACGATGTTCGCATGGATCATGTGGTCGGCACCTACGGCGAAGCCACCAGCGGGCTGAAGGAGGACCTGCACGTGCGCGGCATGTGGGGGCGCGGTCTCAAGGATGCCATCTTCGGTTTGGGATACGGCCACGTCAACTCGATCAAGGAAGACACGCTCTATCGCAGTTCGCTTCTGCTCAAGGAGGGCGTGCCAACCTTCAACCTGGATGACCCGATTCCCGTCACCGAGGAACTGAGGCAAAAGCACGGCATCCCCGAAGGCAACGGGACGGAGATCGAGATCATCGTGTCGCGCCCGGATGTCAAAATGCCGCAGTTCGAAAACATGCGCAATTACCTGCAAAGGCATTTCGAACTGCGCACCATCATGGGGAACCCGGCACGGCTGATCATCCTTCGGAATCTTGCGAGCCTGCATAACGTCAAACACGAGTATGTGCTTTCCTACAAGCCGCCCCGGGGCGAGGTGGTTCTCGATGAACAGTTCGAGATCGAGGGTTTTCCCGCCTCGGCGCGCCTGCAATTGTTGAGGTCGAAGATCCAACTCTCCACGCGGGGTGAGGAGGGCGATTATGCGGACGCGGGTCTGCTCGTCATCAGCAAGGGGACGATCATTTCATTGACGATGCTCAAGTTCGAGAACGATCCGTACGCATCCTTCTTTTATGGCTCCATCGAATGCGATTATCTGCACGACCTCTTGAAAAACGATGAACCCGTATTGACTGCAACACGCGACGGCATCAACTGGACACTGCCGTTCGCAAAGTCATTGAAGCAGGCTGTCGAGAGCCGCATCGAACCGCTGGTGCAGGTGGAGCGTGAACACGCCATGCAGAACGAGCAGATGAAACTCGATAAGCGCCTGCGCAAGAAATTGGACAAAACGATCCGTGAATTGAACGTCATTGCATCATCTGAATTAAGCGAGGGGAGAGGTCAGCCATCGGATGGGAAGAGAATCGAACCGCCTCCTTCTGGACTTGGGTTTGTTCCTGAACGAGTCTATGTTCAAACGGGACAGATGGTCACCCTAACCCTGCGCGCGCAGTTAAACAATAAGGTGCATGAGGGTGCGGCGGTCCTGGTCGTTTCGGATAACCCCGAGGTGGATGTGTTGACCCCCAAGGTCTTCGTCAAAGCGCTCAAGGATCACTCGAACGTTGGCGTTGCCAAGATTCAGGTGGAGGGGAAACAGGTCGGGAACGAGAGCGTGGTGACAGCCTATCTGGGCGATCAAAAGGCAAAGGCGGTGGTGCAGGTGCGGTCGAAGAAAGAGGCGATTGAAGATACGCAGCCCAAAAAACATCACGGACTCTTTACCGACATCCGCTTTGACGACCGCATGGACCCGCGTCAACGCGTCTATCTGGACCGGGTCAACTCAAATATCGTTGTCGCCACCGCCGCGCCTTCCGTCCGAATCTATTTGGACAGCCAGCACCGCCTCGACACGTCTGTGCAGGGACAGGTCTTGCTTGCCGAGTTGATCACCGAAGCCGTGTGCCGCGAGATCGCGCGGCAGGGTGTGGAGAGCGGCAGGTTCCTCGCGCCCGAAGGCGCCGAAGCAGACGCGGTCCAAAGCCATTTCATTCGGTTACAAAACCGCTATGCTCATCTGATTCACGAAGTGATCGTGAAAGCGGAGTAGTTAACTTCGCGAACAAATTAGTCATTTGACCTCTTGCAAGAGTCGTTTTAGCCACAGACACGGACTGGCATTACGCGGACGGTGAACAGCCCGAGTGCAATCGTCCCGCACGGGAATACCCTAACGGGCACACGTAAATCCCCGTGCTCAAAGCGAAAGCCCTACGGCTTAACCGCCAGGGCGCTTCAGCGTCCTTTAGCCCTGAGCCCGCTGATTTATCGGCGGGCGGATATTATCACACGGATTCGCCGCCTCCCGCTCGAATAATCCTTTTCCATCAATGCTATAATTAACCTATGGACGCCAATTTCGACATCAAGTTGTACCGCGAGCGCTGGAAAGCAGTGGAAGAGTTTGAACGCGAAGAACTGCGCTCACTCACAATGGAAATGCGCCTGCAACAAATGATCACCATCTGGCGCATGGCTGTGGGACTTGGCTTTTCATTTGAAACAGATAATAGTGAGATCGAGGTTTTTGCGCGCTGGGCAAAACTCAAAGAGGGGAAATGACCCTTCCAGAACCACTCGAGTCATTTGTTGAACCGTTGACAGCCTTACATTACAAAGTCTGCTTGACCGTTTTAATGCACAGGGAGTTATCATCGGCGGAATTGCTACAGGTTTTTTGGGCAAGCCGAGATTTACAGTTGACCTGGATGCGATGTTTCTAGCATCCACCAGAGATATTCCGCATATTCTCGAAATGGCAAAAGAAGAAGGCATCGAGCCACGAACTGACAAAGTGATGGAATTTGCAAAGAAAAGCCGCGTGTTGCTGTTGCGACATTCCGCCAGCGGCGCAAGCATTGACATCTCCCTCGGCGTTCTGCCATTTGAAGAAGAAGTTGTTGCAAGGAGTAAAGTGTACGACGCAGGGATACTTTCTGTTCGTCTGCCAACGCCTGAAGATTTGATTATTATGAAGGCAATTGCTCATCGCCCCAAAGACCTGATCGATATTCAAACAGTCATTGACTCTCATCCCGACCTGGATGTTGACCGCATCAAGCAATGGGTCAAATCCTTCGCAGACGTTTTGGAAACGCCAAGCTTGTGGGCTGACATCGAAGGTATGTTCAAATAAGAACTCCGAAGCACAAACTTCGGAGTTCTTGATTCATCCCTCGTCATAACCATGCAAGGCACCCCTCTCCACTTGGAGAGGGGACGGGGGAGAGTCCTTCGAATAATCCTCTGCAATTTCAAAGGGCATTACTGGTGTCAAGTGTCTTGGCGATTTCGTCTAGTTTCTCAATATATTTTTGTGCTTCATTCGGGTGAAGCCTTTTCATCATATTGACTCTACCCGTCACGCTATCGAATCTTTTCTTGATTTCATCCAAAGATGTTGAAGATTGAACTAGCAATTCGAGCTCTCTTACTGCGGCTCTAATCTTATACCTCTCTTCCTTAGGCAAAGTGGGTCTACCTGAATTGACATTTAACCCGTGCACAACCATAGGTTTGCTTTTTGACCTG
>Ga0247727_10013989_pt1 | contig 13420 bp, 14 predicted proteins | sample WisWelCaveWW1625_FD_202498 | JGI IMG/M metagenome (GOLD analysis project Ga0247727, IMG submission 202498) | Biofilm microbial communities from Wishing Well Cave, Virginia, United States - WW16-25 | ecosystem: Environmental > Aquatic > Deep subsurface > Groundwater > Cave microbial mat | place... | reverse complement strand
GCGTGACGACCGCAGCCGCAACCGTATCCATCCCACCACCATGCCCGCTGTTCCCATGCCCGCTGTTCCCATGCCCGCTGTTCCCATGCCCGCTGTTCCCCATCAGACCATTCAGAGTCTCAAGAGCCTGCACCAGATGAACATCATGATGCATGGCCTCCGCCGCTTGCATCGGCAATTCCACCGGACGAGCTTCGCGCAGCATGGTGTTTTCCACGGCCAGGATCGCACGCGCCAAACCTTTGCTCGATGAACCTTCGTTTAACGAAGCGACATGCGAGTTCCCCTTCTTTTCACCATGGCGATCAACCAGGGTGGGTCCATTGCCGTCTTTCTTCGTCACCTGCGCCTGCCCGAATTGAGCAGTATTGTTGCGCCCCAGTCCATGCACTGCCGGCAGCGACGGCGCATTTCCATGTTCCGCCACGGAAAACTGCCCCGGATCGACCGCCACCGTCACCCCACCGGAAGTAAAATCCACCCGCCCTGATTCGCCAACGTTGATGATCCCCGACTGCCCGTTTTCGTGCCAGACCGTGAAATAGGTCCCACGCGCAGCGGCAACGGCCGACGGCGTGTGGACTTCAAACCGCGATCCGTTCGATTTAAACACTTTGCTCACCAGGGCCCGCACTTGGCCCTGCATCACCTTCACGACGGATCGCCGAAGATTGGCGTCTGGATCGTAAATATATTCGGTAATCTCGACCCGGCTGTTCTCCCCCACGGTCAAGACGCTGTCATCCTGGAAGAAGGCTTTGGTCCGAGACTCTTTGTCAGTCTGAATGACATCCTTGAACAACAACTCGTCGTGCAACTTAACCGGCAGCACACGAGCCTCACCCGGATGGGTCACCGTGACCTTTCCCATCACAGCCGTGTAGACACCGACTCCGCCAGGCCCCGAATTCTCAGCCGACGCGAGAGCGGGACTCAGCAACAGGGTCGCGGCGATCAAGCCCTTTGTGAATAGTTCGTTCTTCATATATCTCTCCGGGGTTGCAGATTTTGCCCAAACCGCCTATTTCGTCACCCCTGAGAATGGCACAATCCATACCGAGAGCTCTTCCACAGAATCCCCCATTCCAACCCCTTGATATCAGTCAGATTCCGAGACAGGGCTCTGGAAACACCCCCCTCTAAGTGGTTATATTACCTAAGATTTACAGCCGGTGGCCTGCCGTAATACGGCCCCTAGCACGACAAAAAACGGCAAGACAGATGAGAGAGAAAAAAGTTTGGAGAGGAACTAGCAGGCTGTGGAAAAACCATGTGGGCACGCCAAAACTTTGCTGGCCCGCACGTCTGGGACAAGAGGAGAACACTCAGCAGGATGCTCAAAAAGACCAGACTTCTCACCCGCCCAACCCTGGCGCGCCGAGACGCGCCTTGTCCCAAGCAAGGCCGCAGATCTACGGCTGACCCTCGTTTCACGTTTCACGTCTTACCTTTCACCGTTCTTGAGAGCGATGCGAGAACGATGCTGGCGGACTTTTTCAGCATCCTGCTAGAAACGACCGCTAAGCGTGACAGAGTATATGTTGCGGGAATAGTCGAAAAATTTGATGTTGGACTGGTCACGTGCGTAATTATACTCCGCGGCAATCGAGAGCCAGTCAGTGATGGGACGTCCGATAGAAGCTGTGAAAAAGAGCACTGTGTCTCGTCGCACCGTCGTGCCAGTGGCAGAAAGGGAGTTGGGGTTGTCGTACTGCTGGCGGTAGTAGTCGAAGGCGAAGGTCGGCTTCAACGTCCAGACAGGCGGAACCCCGAGACCTGCCGAAAAGCGATGGGCTTTGTACGCCCAATCTGCGTTGGACGGCACACCGGGCGTGGCTACCGTCGGATCTCCTCCCCCAGTACGGTCCATATCAAATGTGTACCCAAGCCGAACGTGGCCGGCTCCGTTGGCGAAATACGCGTACTGCGTGACACCCCCGAGCCAGTTCTTCCCGTCACGGAACGAGTTGGTAGCGAACAGGTCGTCCTGAAAATCCTTGTACTGATATCGGAACTGCAGTTGGGTGAATAAGCTGTTCCCCTCGGCAACCGTGAAGATCGGTTGAATAGCATGCGTGTATAAATACGGGGCCTGGCCCACCCGTACATAATCGAAGACATACTGCACCCGCGCTTGCACTGGCCCGATCTGCCGCTGTACGAATACCGATGGCGAATGATCCTGCACGTCGAACGCCGTCAGTTTCTGATGAAAGCTCTGGTACAATCCGTAGGTCACGCCGGCCGTCCAGACATCGGTTTGAATCGGCCGGTACTCGCCTCGCGCATAGATGGCCGTCCGGAAATCGTCTTTCTGAGAGATCCCGGTGGCTCCGCCCGGCGGCTGTGTCCCGATCGGCAACAACACGATATTGCTGTCGTACTGTGCACTGATGCTCAGGTTCAGATCCCATTGTTTCGGCCCCTTCGGCACAGCGGTTTGCTGTTGCAGAATGGCCCGCGCCGAGCGTGCCAACTCCGACTCAGGCTCCCCCGAGGCGATCGCCGCTTCGAACTCTTTCTGCGCCCGCTCGATCAGCCCACGCTGATAATACGAGATACCCGTGTAGTACCGGGCGGATGGTGTGAGATCGGGACTGAGGGCCATCGCACGGGAGAAAAGCTCGGGAGCTTGGTTGAATGATTTCAATTCCTGGGCGACCAAGCCCTGATAGAAATACACCAACGGATTCTTCGGGTCGAGCTGCTCGGCTTGACTGAGCGCCTCAAGTGCTTCTTGATACTGGCCCTGCTGACTTCTCGCAATCCCCAGCCCCAACCAGGCCGGCGCAGCCTTCGGGTCCTTTTTGACGATTGCCCCAAAGAGCGATTCGGCGTCGTTATATCGTTTCAGACGAAGATACGTCTGGCCTAGATAATCGGCGGCTTCTTGATCGTCGGGTTTCGCGGTCCGCGCCCGTTCAAACATGCTGGCCGCCACGTCGTAGTGGCCCCGGCCGAACTCCGCGATCCCCTTCGACATGCTGAAATCGTAGGTTTCGTGAGGCAGCTGAGCCCAGGACTGCGCGATGCACAGCATCCAACTGATGCCGACGACAATCGTGATGCGACGGAGTTGACGCAGGATCATTCTCATAGCGATCAGAACTCACCAGGACTCTGAAAAGAGCATCTCCAAAGAAATACTGGATGGACTTCTGCAGAGTAGCAAAGCCACAATCCCAGTCAACGAATCGCTGCATTCCTGCTAGCCCGCTCTATCTGGTTCATTTGGTTAGTTTCGTCAACCAAAAAACCAGACAAACCAAACGGACCAGCGCAACCCGCCGGTTTTCATGTTTCACCTTTCACGTCTTACCTTTCACGGTTCTTGAGAGCGACTTCTTCAGCATACAGTTGGGGGTATGCTACACTCGCGCGATCGAGCGCATACTGGCACGAACGGAGGGACAAGCGTGATGAGGCAGTCTGATTCGAGAATCGGCTTCGTGGGAGTCGGGCGAATGGGGGCCAACATGGCCCGGCGCTTGAGGGATCAACAGGAAACAATCGTAGCCGTGTACGATAGGGATCGCGCCGCGGCTACCGACCTTGCGACCGAGCTAGGCTCTGAAGCGGCTGCGACTCCCGCCCGCGTTGCAGAAGTCGCGGACATCATTTTCACTGTCGTGTCCGATGACGCTGCGATGCGCCAGATCTTTTCCGCGACCGACACAGAGAGTCTTCTCCGCCACGCCAAGGACCGGCTCTTCGTGAACTGCGCTACCCTCTCGCCGGCTATGCACGTCGACGTCGAAACTCTGGTGACGCAACGTGGAGGCAGGAGCCTCGAAGCCTGCATGGCCAGCAGCATCACGCAAGCACGCCAAGGCACGCTCTACCTCATGTGCGGTGGGCGTCCGGATGTGTTCGAGTCGGCGAAGCCGCTCTTGGAAAAATTGAGCGCGCACCTTCGCTATATTGGATCGGCAGGAGAGGCTGCAAAGGTCAAAGCCCTCGTCAACATGGTGATGAACAGCAATACAGCCGCACTGGCAGAAGGGCTTGGGCTTGGAGCAGCGCTCGACCTCGATCTAACGATGTTGCGAGACATCTTCGCCCAAACGGGGGCTGCGTCGCGGGTGTTAGAGACGGACGGCGAGGATATGCAGAACCGCGCCCATGACTGCTATTTCTCGGCTGCCCATGCAGCCAAGGACTCGGGCATCGCCCTCGCGTTAGCGAAGACCGCCGGGCTCACTGTCCCGTTAGCTCAAGTGACCTACGATCAATACCTGCGACTGGTTGCCCTCGGCAAGGGCGAGCTGGACAAATCCGCCGTCTCTGAACTCACATTCAAAGATCGTGAAAGGTAAGACGTGAAAGGTGAAACGTAAAACGCAGGACTGCCAAGCGCTCTTCCTTCAAAAACCTTCCACCTTTGACGATTCATGTCTCACGAATCGCTGAGCTGAGATGGGCTCACCGTTTCTCAAAGGGGAGTTCTGGCCGTTGACTGGCGGGAAAGTAGGTCCAGCGCTTCTCCTCGTTCTCGTCGAAGCTGCCAAGGAATGTTACGTAGCGATCGAGGGCGCGAAACTCAGCGAGCGTGATCGTACAGTGCGGCACATCGATGACGCGGGCATCGAACTGGCCCACCACGTAGAGCACACCAACTCCCGCTTGATAGAGATTCCGTCGGCTCGCATACCCCGTATTGGGGAACAGCTCCGTTGAAGACGAGCAGCCTCCCGCTCCCTCGACCCTCAATGTGAGACTGTGCCGAGAGAGGAAGAGATCGGTCGCCGCTCGAATAATGGTAAGTTGGGCCTGTGCCGAAGGGATATCCACAGATGCTGGTTCGGGGGCGCTGCTGTTGCAAGCACCGCAGAGCATTGCCACGCTCCCAATGGTAGCCAACCACTGTTGGCGCCTCACTTGGGCGTTGGAACTTTCTGCGCAGCGCCAATCGCATCCAGCCCTGCTTGAGCACAGGCATCGTCGAGGTGTGTACCTGGTGCCCCGCTCACACCGATCCCGCCGACAATCTCACCGCCGATCTCGATCGGGAGTCCGCCCCCGAGCATCAGCACCTGATCGTTCATCTCGCCAAGAGCTTGCAAGGTCGGCACCTTATTGATCAACTCAGCCAGCTCGGTCGTTGAACGGCGGAGACTCGCCGCGGTATAGGCCTTCTTCCTACTGCTATCGACCGTATGGGACCCGGCCCCATCGGCTCGGGCCATGGCGCGAAGCACGCCAGCTCGATCCACGACCGACACACTTACCCGGTAGCCATCTTTACTGCAGGCATCCAACGATGCCTGGATTGCCTTGCCGGCCAGCAGGAGCGGCAACACCGACTCTTTCGGCAATTCATCAGAAGCCGGCACTGTATAAGGCATCAGCATCACAAACGCCGCTGCGATCATGATCCGATACGCCACAGGCACAGAACGCCGAGGAGTCTGTCCGGCATTGACGTTCGTCATGAGGCGAAGAAGGCGTGGGCAGATGCGCGACCGCAGGCTCCGAAAAACCGGAGGCGTATTCGTTGGAATACGTTGAGGATTTTTCGAGGCCGAGAACAAAGCAGATGCCTGTGCGTTCTTCGCCGCAGTAGAATGGGCAATGTCGGACAGGCTCCTGGGATGCAGGTGGGCGCATGCCATCGGTGTGTCTCCTGGTTACAAAGGAAGATGTACGGCAACAAGCGTACGAAGGCGCGAGAGGGCCTGTCAAGAGGGCGATTTTGGATCGAAGATTCTGGAAGTGGAGAGCGCGGTCGTCAGCTCCAGACGACGCGTTCTTGATTGAGGAGGTAGTCGATCACTTCGATGCTATTACGCATCTGGATCTGCGCCTTTTCTGACATGGGGAGGACCGCACCGACCAGCTTGCCTGATTCAACGTCGTCGAGCGACGGAATCCCGTCAACTCCACGCTTTTCCAGCTCTTGTCGGTAACTTGCCACGGTCGCCTCCTGTTTCTCTGACAGTTGGATCAGCAATTCCTACGCCAGAGACTCATCACCTATCTTACTAACGGCGTATAGGTAGCATAGCACATGGAAATCCGTGCCCTGATGGAAAGGCCTATCGTATTGATTCAAAACTACTTTTCAGTCGATCAGTTTACAGCAGTTGAGGCAGGTGCGAGGGCGCCGAGGTATGGAAAATGACCGATCTTGAGAAGCGGCGTATCGAGACGCAGGCGAAAATCGTCATGCCCTGCGTCAACAAAGTGCGGGTCACCGGTAATATCTGACCGGGCTTTCAGTTCCGGGGCCGGTTGGTTCGGATTACCTTCTCGCAAATAGTCACCATCCCTGTTGTAGAACGCATTGAAAGAGGTGGTGGTCTGACTGGAGGGGGCGACCACGAAACCCACTCGATTCAGCCCGACCACATTGCCGGTGACTTCACTCTGGGATTGCCCGAGAAACGCCCCACCACCACCATTCTTGACCAAAGTATTGCTCACCAGCGCAGCTCGGGCACGACCACTGACAACAACGGCTTCAAAAAGACTTCGGGTAATCACGTTTCGCTCCAACCGCACATTCGATTTGCCGGCAATCGAGACGCCATGATCGTTATCATGAATAAAATTCCCGATGAGGATTGCTTCTGAATCGGCAAACTGAGCCCCGGTCGTCTCGCTCCCCCCGATGACACAATCTTCAATCCGCACGTCGTGGACTTGCTGGCTAAACAGCATGCCATTGATCTTGATCCGGCGAAGGACAATCCTTTGCCCATTGAAGAGACCGACTGCATGCCCCCCTTGGTCATTGATGGTCATGTCGCTGATTTCAATGTCCGTCGCCCCATAGGGCCACTTGCCCACATGGAGAGCGCCCACCACGATATCACGGCCCAGAATCGTCACCTGATCCACTCCAGCCCCGACGAATTTGATCTTCTCTTTGCTGTGAATGGTCACGTCCTGAGGATAGTAGCCCGCCTTGACGAACACCGTGTCGCCCTTCTTGGCAGCATCGACCGCTTCCTGAAGAGAGATGAAATCTCCTGTCCCGTCGAGCGAAACCACAATGGTCCTGGGACTGGGCGGCGGCCCCTCATCAGCCAACACCAGGCTGAAGCCCCAAAAGCTGACCGCCGCGATAAAGCCTAAGATCGTCACCCGTTTCATGCACGAACTCATACAGGCCTCCTCAGTCCGAAGTCAATCCAGCGCGGTTGTGAGGCAAGAACTCGCATGCTATGCTCCGCGACCATGATTCTTGTCGGCCTCACAGGCGGCGTTGCTACCGGCAAGAGCACCGTTGCCAAGATGTTCAAGCAATACGGCGCAGTTGTCATCGATGCCGACGAACTGGCCCGGCACGTCGTGGAACCCGGTAAACCGGCCTGGCGAGCCATCGTCAAACTATTGGGGAAGACGGTTCTCAACCGGGACCGCTCGCTGGACCGTCAGGCCCTCGGAAGCATCGTCTTCCGCAATCGGACAAAACTTCGACAACTCGAACACATCATCCATCCCCGCGTCGCCAGCGAGCAACAACGACTCATGCGCCGGATCGCCAAAGACAAACCCCGTGCTGTGGTCATCTACGAGGTGCCGCTCCTTTTCGAAGCCGGCGTAGACAAACGCGTGGACCGCACCATCGTCGTCACTGCTGACCGAGAAACGCAAATGGCTCGATTGAAAAAACGAAACGGCCTCACCCGCGCAGAAGCGATTCGGCGAATTAAGAGCCAGATGCCGCTTCGGAAGAAATGTAGGTTGGCAGATGTTCTGATCGATGGCACAAAAAGATTGAACCAACTCCAAGTTGAAGTACTGTCATACTATCGGCATTTCCTTCGCATAGCATCTGGGAGTTAGCTTCTTGCTTCTATTCGCCACAGATTCACTTCTTTCCATGCTTTTACTAGCCAGCACAACTGTGCTTGCGGCACCAGAAGCTTTAGTTCATCAGAATCCAACAGCCAACAGCCTGTCCGTCAACCCTGAAATTCGACTTGTAACATCCGTCGGGGACGAAGATATTGAGTCATTGTTCCAGAAAGCTAAATGCGCAGAATGCCATGTTATTCCAGGAATACGAGGTGCTAATGGGAAAGTAGGGCCTCGGCTGGTCATGGGAACTGTCGGCCCGAAACGCCTTAAGGAGTTGAATTATAAGGGCACTGCAAAAACTGTCCGGGAATACGTTGTGGAGTCGATCTTGGATCATGGTCAGTATGTTCCCAGAGGATACAGGTCCGTCCCCATGCCGCTGAACTACAATACCGTCCTTGCAGCCAGAGCCCTATACAAGATGGTCGATTACCTTTCAACCCTTGAAGAAGGTCATCTCCCTCCCACCCCACCTGACCCCTGCAACTCACGGAAATTTCGGAACGAGGAACAACCGCCTGCCAAGGTGCGTACTCTACTTCCTCCGTGTTAAGTTGCTTCTATGCGGAACGTTGTCATGACCGGCAATAACCCAACTCGAAGAAGGCAAAACTCCGCCGCCGATGAAGTAGAGATCACTCTTTAGCCTCCGGATAGGCTTTTTTTTCTTTCTGCGTTATCATGGCCCCATGCCGATTGATCCCGACGACCCGCCCATTTGGCTCCGCAAGCTGCATGTGACTGCTGCACAGATCGACCCCAGCGATTACCCCGCAACTCCGGCCGAGGGGATACTGCAAGTCTGTCGGCTGTCTGATGCCCAGCTCGCTCTGATGAAGGCCTTTAGGAAATCGCAAGGATTTGAACGAGAGCCATTGAGCAGGTAAACTGCGCCGATTGATCCGCCAGGCCAGCAACCATGCCCCCATCAGACGATCACGAATTCGGTTATCTGGAGGTGCTGAGTGCTGCGATCGAGGCACTGTCCTCTCCCCCGCTCCCCTATTGTTTGATTGGCGCATTGGCGCTAGGCGCCTATGGCCGCCCCCGTGCTACCCATGACGTGGATTTGTTAATTTTGACTGATAGCGCCACGTCTCATTCATACCTCGATCCCTTACGTACCAAGGGATTCGCTGTCGCATCCGACTGGCATGAGGCCAATCCGATGGCACGAGATGTCGTCATGCGGTTGAAACACACATCGGCGCCGGACTTTCCACTCGATTTGATATTCGCTACCTCGCCATTGCACAAGAATACGTTGGACCGACGAAAACCTATCGGTCTTCACGGTACACAAGTGTCGGTTAGTTCTGCGGAAGACCTGATCCTGCTCAAGCTATTGGCAAGCCGCCCCCGCGACTTCGACGATGTCATGGGTATTGTTGGCAATGCTGTCGCATCCCTCGACCTCGATTATCTCTGGTCGTGGGCCGAGCGATTGGGGTTGCAGAGCGAACTCCACTATGTGCTGATTTCTGCAAAACGAGGGTAGCCTCCTACCGTATTCTTTCTTCGCTGTGTTAAAGTCCCCACATGCGAAACGTCGTCATCATCGGTTCGGGGCCAGCTGGACTGACCGCTGCGGTCTATGCGGCGCGGGCAAATCTCTCGCCCCTGCTCATTGAAGGGTGGCAGTCCGGCGGACAACTGACCACGACGACGGAAGTCGAGAACTATCCTGGCTTTGCCAAGGGCATCATGGGCCCGGAGCTCATGAAGGAAATGCGGGCCCAAGCAGAACGGTTCGGTACAGAGTTTTTGACCGGTGACGTGAGCGCAGTGGATCTCAAGACATGCCCATTCACGATCACGATCGACGGCGAACGCACAGTGCAGGCCAAGACCATCATTATTGCGACCGGCGCTTCGGCCATTCAGATCGGGGTGAAGAACGAGGCACGCCTCACGGGGCACGGCGTCTCAACCTGTGCGACCTGCGACGGGTTTTTCTTCAAGGGGAAGGAACTGATTGTCGTCGGCGGCGGCGACAGTGCGATGGAGGAAGCCACCTTCTTGACCAAGTTCGCTACCAAAGTCTCGATCGTCCACCGGCGCGACAAGCTGCGGGCTTCCAAAATCATGCAAGACCGCGCGGTGAAGAACGAAAAGATCACGTTCGTGTGGAACTCCGTCGTCGAAGACATTCTCGGCAATGATGTGGTCGCTGGCGTCCGCCTTAAGAATCTCGTCACAGGCAAGACGACAGAACTGCCTTGTGCCGGCGTTTTCGTCGCGATCGGGCACCTTCCCAACACCAATCTCTTTAGCGGCCAATTAGACATGGATGCCAAGGGGTACATCCGCACGACAGAGGGAACCGCCACGAACGTGCCAGGCGTCTTCGCCGCCGGCGACGTCCAAGACTCGACATACCGCCAAGCCGTGACCGCCGCCGGCTCCGGCTGCATGGCCGCCATCGACGCCGAACGTTTCCTCGAAGCGGGTGAAGGGTAAGGGGTCAAGGGTTAGGGGTGGCGGGATGGAGAAACCTCACAAGAAACTGGATGCCTGGCGAGAAGCTGTGGAACTGACCGTTTCTATCTATCATGCGACGGATAGTTTTCCAAAAGAACATCGCTTCGCCCTTACTGATCAAATTCATCGTGCGACTCTGAGTGTCGCCAGTAACATTGCCGAAGGGGCTGCCAGACAAACCAAAAAGTAATTTGCAAACTTTCTCCATATCGCACAAGCATCTTTGAGCGAGCTGGATACACAACTTGAGATTGCCGAGAAGCTCAAACTTCTATCTGGTGAGCAATGGTGCATACTTGACGCTCAGATGAACCATATCGACAAACTTCTCTCTGGCCTTATCAAGTACCTGAAGTCCGGAAAATCCCAAAGAACACCCCTTCACCCTTCACCCCTTACCCCTCACCATTGATGTTATGAGATGCGCGATCGTCCACTACCACGAACTCGCCCTCAAAGGCCGCAACCGGGAATATTTCGAGGAGCGGCTCGTACGCAATATCCAATGGACACTGAAGGACCTCGGCGTAAAACGCGTCGAAAATCTTCGCAGCCGGATTCGCGTGATTCTTCCTGACACGGTTCCGGACCAGACCATCAAAGAACGGCTCGCACAAGTCTTCGGCATTGCCAACTTTTCGCTCGCCCATGGGTTACCCCTCGATCTGGCCCATCCAGACCTGGGAGCGCTCAGCAAAGCAGTCATCGACGCGCTCCGAGCGGAATTGTTTTCCACCTTTCGCGTATCGGCGAAACGAGCCGACAAGCGGCTGACTCTGACTTCTATGGAGGTCGCGCGGGACGTCGGCACTGCTATCCGTGAAGGAACCGGCAAAAAAGTCAGCCTGAAAGATCCCGACCTCACGGTCTATCTCGAACTGCTCTCCAAAGAGGTCTACTACGCGATCGAAAAGATTCAGGGGCCGGGCGGCATGCCGGTGGGTGTCAGTGGAAAGGTCGCCTGCCTGATCTCTGGAGGGATCGATTCGCCGGTTGCAGCCTATCGCATGATGAAGCGCGGATGCCGGGCCCTCTTCATCCACTTCTCCGGCCGACCGCTCGTCAGCCGAGCCTCGGAAGAGAAAGTGCGCGAACTCGTGCAAACCCTCACGATCCATCAATATACGTCGAAGCTCTACGTCATCCCGTTCGGGGAGATTCAACAGAACATTGTGGCGAACGCGCCGGCCCCGTTTCGAGTGGTGCTCTACCGGCGCGTCATGATCCGCATTGCACAGGAGTTAGCCAAACGCGAGGCCTGCTGGGGGCTCGTCACGGGCGACAGCTTGGGGCAAGTCGCCTCGCAAACACCGGAGAACCTGACGGTCATCGAAGAGGCGGCAGAGTTGCCGCTCCTGCGCCCCCTCATCGGCATGGACAAGGTAGAAATCACCGACCAGGCTCAGCACATCGGGACCTTCGCCATATCGATCGAGCCTGATCAAGACTGCTGCTCACTCTTCACTCCGCAACATCCCAGCACGAAAACCAGACTCGATGACATTCAGAAAGTCGAACGGATGTTCGATATCGGCGCGCTGGTGAAGCAGGGTCTCGATAAGGCTGAGCTGTCCGAGTTCACGTTCCCTCAGTAGCAGGATGCTCTCAAGAACCGTGAAAGGTAAGACGTGAAAGGTGAAACGTAGGACTGCCGAGTGCTCTCCCTCCGAAACGTTTCACGTTTGACGTCTCACGTCTCACGGATCGCCTGCTAGCAGGAGATACACCTGCTTTGCTCATCGCCCCGACTGCAACTCCTGCTGCGCGAGCGCCTTTTCCTTTATGATTCGAAAATGCGTTTCCAGATCTCGCTGCATCGCCAGGGCGACCATCCAATTCGGCATATTTGAATCAATCTCGACGAGCAGTTCAAACTCGGCTCTTGTATGCGCCCCATCATCGACGGGGATGAGTTTCCAGAACCGGCGGTACTGCTTGAAGTCGCCCCCCTTCAATTCCGTCAGCAACCCGCCGGTCGGCATGGTCCTCGTCTCACTCAAGAGGCGCAGCTCTACTGGGAGCAGGGCATGGTCGATCCGAATATCCGTGAACGCCTTGCCGTCTTGCTCCCGTATCTCTGCCATCCGCATCCGTACATCGAAGAGCTCAGGCCAATGGGCATAGTCGGTCAGTATTCCCTGAATGATCGCCGGCTCCACCGGAAAGAGTATCGTGGCCGTCGCCCGCACGCCGCCGGTGGGTTCCGTACGAACATCCAGCACGACCGGCTCGGCCGCACGGCTCCACACGGACCAGCCGAATACGAAACAGCCCATGACGATCATCACACGCCACAACATGGTGTGATTATATAGACCAGGTGAGAGTCCCGCGAGCATTAACAGGATGCTGACAAACTATTGGCGCGTGCGAGACATGCGGGACGAGCGAGGTGGGCCAAACAAGATGGAAGCCCCATCTGTTCACATCGCGCCTTTCTCGCATGTCTCGCGCCTCACGCCCCACGGTTTGTGCTACGATGCGCGTGATGAAATACTGGTCCTTCCTGTTACTTCTACTCATTGGTCTATGGAGCCTTTTGGAAGCAGCTCACGCGCAACCCATGGACGATTCACGCGCCACGACAGAGCAGTCTTGTAATTTCGGCATGGCGAAGGGAGAGGCCTCGCAGAGCTGTCACGTCCCCTTCCCCACAGGCTGCCTCGTGGCCGATATCCCCGCAACCGTCAAACCCTGGACAACCATCTCGAAAGGCGGAAAAACATTCTGCCGATTCGACGACAACGCCACAGACTGGAAAACCAAGATCACCGGCTCCTGCAACCGCTGCAAATCCGACCATTGTTCGGCCCAGTTTGTTGTCCGCTTCGACTGTTCACAGCAATCGCACTAGCAGGATGCTGAAAAAATCCGCCAGCATACGAAGATCGTTACGCGTGAGACGTGAAAAGTGAAATGTGAAATGTAGGATTGCCGAAGGCTCTTCCGCTGAACCTTTCACCTTTTACGTTTCACCTTTCACGAACGACAAGGACGGCCTTTTTGAGCATCCTGCGTGGCGCTCTGCCGTTGTTCCAGACATGCAGATCCTGTGAAGTTCTGGCGTGCCATTTATTTTTTCACACATTGCTAGCCATGTTGCTTGCTGAGACGATCAAACGCGAAGCCCTTG
>Ga0247727_10013988_pt1 | contig 13420 bp, 10 predicted proteins | sample WisWelCaveWW1625_FD_202498 | JGI IMG/M metagenome (GOLD analysis project Ga0247727, IMG submission 202498) | Biofilm microbial communities from Wishing Well Cave, Virginia, United States - WW16-25 | ecosystem: Environmental > Aquatic > Deep subsurface > Groundwater > Cave microbial mat | place... | reverse complement strand
GGTACCTTCTTCATGGCGGTTCCTCCTGTCCTCGCGGACTTGCTTGGCGCCTGTCACGCTCGCAACGCGAGCGGACGAGGCGGGAGGACCGCCGTCAAAGTTCTACGAGATCTCGGACAACCTCCCCCTTCTTGGGGGTGCGTCGAGGGATCGTCGTGGCTGACCCGTGTCGTTCAGCGACGCTGTCCCAGCATCGCCTCGAGCAACGCCAGCGCGCCCTGCTTGTGCAGCGGCTCGTTGAGGTTGCCGCACTTGGGTGACTGCACGCAGGAAGGGCAGCCGGACTCGCACGGGCATTCGCCGATCAGTCGTCGCGCGTCGCGCGTGAGCTGCTCGAAGCGCGTGAAGCCCTGGCGCGTGATGCCGACGCCGCCGGGGTGGCCGTCGTAGATGAAGATCGTGGGCCCGCCGGTCTGCGGGTGCAGGTTGGTCGAGAGGCCGCCGATGTCCCAGCGGTCGCACATCGCCAGCAGCGGCAGCACGGCGATCTGAGCGTGCTCGGTGGCGTGCAGCGCGCCGAGCAGGATCTCGAGCGGCACGTCGCCCAGCACCTCACGTGAGAGCTCGTACCAGAGCGCCTGCGTCGTGAACTCGGTGCGCGGCAAGTCGAGTGCCTCCAGCGAAAGGACCTCACGCGTGACGAGCTTCTTGCGCTGGAAGGCGAGCACCTGCTCGCTCACGGTGACCATTCCGAAGCTGAGCGTCACGCCGGAGCACTCGCGGCGGTCCAGCAGCCGCTCGACGAAGGTGTCGATCTCGCGCTTGGGCTGTGTGTACCAGTCGCCCTTGAACGGCTCGACGATCGCGCGGCGCGCGTGCAAGTCGAGCTCGCGGACCTCGTACTGGCGCCCCATGTGCAGGTACACGGCGCCGTCGTGAACGGTCGTGCAGGCGCGCGCCAGCTCGACGTCGCCGAGCAGCTCTCCCTGCAGCGCGTCGACGATCTGAACGCTCTCCGGCGACCCCGACCGCAGTGAGACGCGCGCCGCGGGGAAGTCCTCGGGAGCGCGCAGTGTGAAGCGCCCGCGGCGCTCGACGAGGCTGCCCTGCGCGGCGAGCGCTTCGCAGTGGGCGCGCACGCGCGGGCCCAGGATCTCTGCATCGGTGTCCGGGTCGATCGGCCCCTCGTGGGCGGCGCAGAGCAGATGCGGCAGGTGGATGTGCTCGTTCTCGTGGTGCAGGATCGCCGCCTCGACGGGGCGGTCGAGGAACTCGTCCGGGTGGCGGCAGAAGAACTGGTCAAGAGCGTCCTCGCCCGCGACGTAGACCGCGAGGCCGCGGCCGCGCCTCCCCGCTCGCCCCCACATCTGGCGCAGCGAGGCGACCGTCCCGGGGAACGTCACGCAGACCGCCGCGTCGAGCGCGCCGATGTCGATGCCGAGCTCGAGCGCGTCGGTTGTGACGACGGCGAGCAGCTCGCCGCTCACGAGCTTGGCCTCCAGCTCGCGGCGCTGCTGGGGCGTGTAGCCGGCGCGGTAGGCGGCGACGCGCGCGGCCAGTTCGTGCTCGCCGCCGCGCTCCAGCTCGTCGGCGGCGAGCTTGGCGACCAGCTCCACGCCCTTGCGCGACTTCATGAAGCAGATCGTCCGCGCGCCTTCGCGCACCAACCGCGCCACGATCTCGGCCGCCTCGGCGAGCACGCTGCGCCGCGTCTGAAGCGCCTCGTCCTCGAGCGGCGGGTTCCACATGGCGATCTGGCGTCTTGCCCCGGGTGAGGCGTCCTCGTTTACGAGGCGCACGTCCTCCAGCCCCGTGAGGCGCTCGGCCAGCTCAACCGGGTTGGCGATCGTCGCGCTCGCCAGCAGGAAGCGCGGCGTCGTTCCATAGGCGGCGGCGATGCGGCGCAGCCGGCGCAGGACGTTGGCGACGTGTGAGCCGAAGACGCCGCGGTAGACGTGTGCCTCGTCGACGACGACCAGCGCGAGGTTGGCGAGCAGGTCGCCCCAGAGGGTGTGGTGAGGCAGCACCCCGACGTGCAGCATGTCGGGGTTGGTGAGGATGACGTTGGAGCGACGGCGGATCGCCGCGCGGTCCTCGCGTGGGGTGTCGCCGTCGTAGATCGCAGGCCGGATCTCCTTGTGCAGGCCGAAGGCGTGCAGGGAGCGCGCCTGGTCCTGCGCGAGCGCCTTCGTCGGGTAGAGGTAGATCGCGCGGGCGCGCGGGTCGGCCAGCAGCGTTTCGAGCGTCGGCAGCTGGAAGCACAGCGACTTGCCCGAGGCGGTGCCGGTCGTGACGATCGTCGTGCCCTCCCAGGCGCTCTGCAGCGCCGCGGCCTGGTGGATGTAGAGGCGCTCCATGCCGGCGCCGGTGAGCGCGCCCGCGAGCTTTGGGTGCAGGTCGCCGGGCAGCTCCGCGAAGGCGGGCTCACGCGCGCCCTCGAACGCCTCGCGCACGAGCCGGCCGTCGGCGCGCGCGCCGTCGAGCAGCGCGGTCCACGGCTCGATGCTGCGCGTGACGGCCATCGCAGTCGATGCTAGAGCGGTCGGGGCCCGCTCCCTGCTAGGAATGCCGCACGGTGCGCTGTCTCTACGTCGACATGGACGGAACGTTGCTCGGTCCGGGCGGCGGGTTGCTCGCCGGAAGCGACGGCGAGGTGAGCCTCTTGGCCGTGCGGGCGATCGAGGCCTGCCTGCGCGCCGGTGTCGAGGTCGTCGTGATGAGCGGCAGGCGGCGCGTCGTCGCGATGGAGGACGCGCGCCTCTTGGGGCAGAGCGCCTGCATCTTCGAGACCGGCGCCGGCGTCGTGCTCGACGGCGAGACGCACTGGTTGACCGGCGACTGGCAGCCCGGCGAGCGCACGATCCACGAGCAGATCGCTGACAGCGGCGCTGCGGCGTTGCTGCTGGAGCGCTTTGCGGGCCGGCTCGAAGAGCACTCCCCGTGGCACGCCGGGCGCGAGGTCTCGCACGTGCTGCGCGGTCTCGTCGACGTCGCCGAGGCCGACGCGCTGCTCGTCGCCGAAGGGCACGGGACGCTGCGGCTGATCGACAACGGCGTGGTCCGGCGGCGCTCACCGGCGCTCGCGGCGCTGCCCGAGGTGCGCGCCTACCACCTGCGCCCCGCGGGTGTCTCGAAGGCCGCGGCGGTCGCGGCGCATCAGCGCATGCGCGGCTTGGACGCGGCGGACTGCTTTGCGGCCGGCGACTCGCGCGAGGATCTCGCGGTCGCTCAGGCCGTCGGCAGCTTCTGGCTCGTGGCCAACGCGCTCGAGCACGACGCGGGGATCGGTGCGATCGCGTCCGCGCAGGCCAACGTGCGCGTCGCGGACGGCTCGCACGGCGCGGGCGTTTACGAGGCCGTCGTCACGACGCTCGCCGAGCGCTCGTCGACGTGAGCCTGGTTCTGGCCGCGCCGCGCCGCGGGGCTGCCGCTGCGTCGACCGAACGACCGAACGTCCCTCACTACCCCTCAGAGGGGGCAGGCAGGGACGTTCGACGGTGCGGAGCTGAACGAGCGTATCGGCCGGGCGCGCTACTCGGGGCCGCCGACCGCGGGGCGGACCGCCTCGCGGTCGGCGATATCGACGGGCCGCTGCGCGAGGTCGTGGCTCGTCCACCCTGCAGCGTGCCTCACCTGGCCTGACGAGCCGGCCGGCAGTGCTGCGACGGCCCGACCCTCGCGCCACACACGCCAGCGGGCGCGCATCCGCGCCCAGAACCCGCGCCGCACCGGCGCGCGCCAGCGCGCGCGCGGCGGGACCGTGGTGCGGACGAGGGCGACCCAGTCGTCCAGCGGCAGCTCGCCGGAGATCAGTCGCGCCAGGCCGCTCGTGACGGGTGCGTCGACGCCCGCCTCGCGCAGCGCGCGGTCGAGCAGCGGAACGAGGTCGAGCGACTCGACGGCCTGGCCGATGCGCTCCGGGATCTCCGTCGCCGGCACCCCCTGCGCGAGCAGCTCGCCGGCGCGGCGGTTGCGTGATCCCGGCGCGAGCACCGTCGCGACGAGGTCGCCCGAACCGGCGAGGCCGATCATCGACTCGGGCCGCGCGCCCTGCGCCTCGGCGAAGCGCCAGACCTCGGCGAAGATGTGGCCGGCGGCAGCGCCCGCGGCGTTGAGGCCCTGCGCCTCGGTCGCGCCGGAGGCCAGCGCGGCGGCGTTCTTGGCGGCTCCCGCGAGCTCCACCCCGAGCGGGTCGTTGGACTCCTCGCAGACGACGCCCGCGCGGATGAAGGTGCGGGCGATGAGGCGCGCGAGCTCCTCGTTCTCCGACGCCGCGACGAGCCCGGCGCCCTCGTTGACCATCTCACGCGCGTGCGCGGGCCCGCCGACGACGGCGACGCGCTGCGGCCCGTAGAGCTCGCTCAGCACGGACGAGGGGGAGCGCCCGTCGGGTGGCACGAGCCCCTTCGACAGCGATACGACGGAAGCGCGCGATTTCAGCCCGCGCGAGGGCAGCGCGGCGACGACCTCGTCCAGCCCGCCGGACGGCACGCCGAGGAAGACGAGGTCGTACTTGGACAGCCCGGCGCCGGCGGCTTCGATCCGCAGCTCGGACGGCAGCTCCACCTGCGGCAGGTAGACCTCGTTCTCACGCGCTGCGGCCAGCCGCTCGGCCTGCTCGGGGGTGCGCGTCTGGAGCGTGGTGCGCAGGCCGCCCCGTGCCAGCAGCACGGCGACGGCGGTCCCGAACGAGCCCGCGCCGACGACGACCGCGCGGCGCGGCGTTGAGCGTGAGGGGATGTGCGGGCGGGAGCGCTCGGGCATCGCTTCAAGTACCCGCGCTGCGGCTCACAGGTACGCGGCGAGCGCCTCGCCCGCCGCTTCGAGGGCCCTGACCGTACCGGCCTCCTGCACGGTCTGCAGGTCGATGATCCGCCGGCCGAAGAGGTCCAGCGCGGCCTCGCCGACGATCGCGTGGCACGGGACGCCCGACTGGCGGGCATCGGTGGCCAGCTCCCCGGCGATCTTCCCCTCGAGCGTGGTGGCGTCGAGGCGTCCCTCCCCGACGACGAGCGCTCGTGCGGCCTTCATGCGCGGCCGTGCGTTCAGCGCGTCGATGACGAAGCGTGCGCCAGGCTTCAGCTCTGCGCCGTAGCGCGCCCACAGGCCGCCCGCCAGGCCACCCGCGGCGCCGCTCATCGGCACGCCGCGCGGGTCACGGGGGAGCGTGGCGGCCAGGCGCTCCAGCCGGCGTGCCAGCCGCTTCACGGCCGCGCCGTCGGCGCCCTTCTGGGGGCCGAAGCGCTGCGCCGCCTGCTCGAACGGCGTACGCACGTCGCAGAGAACCACGAGCGCGGTGCCGCGCAGGCCCCCGAGCTCCTCGATCGCCTCGATCGCGCCCGCGCCGCCGTCCGTGCTCGCGCTGCCGCCGGCGGCGACGAGGATCACCTCGGCGCCCTCGTCGACAGCCGCGGCGATCAGCTCGCCGGTGCCGCGGCTGGTGGCGGCCTCGGCGTCGCGGCGCTGCTGGGTCACGAGTGTCAGCCCGCTGGCCTGCGCGAGCTCGACGACGGCTGCGCCGCCGTGCTCCAGAAGCGCGAAGCCGGCCCGCAGCGAGTCGCCGAGCGGGCCGCTCACGCGTGCGCCGCGCGTCTCCCCGCCGAGCGCCAGCAGCAGCACCTCCATCGTGCCCTCGCCGCCGTCGGCGACGGGCATCAGGTCGGGCGGGACGCAGCCGGCGCGCTCCAGCCCGCGACCGATCGCAGCGGCCACCTCGCTCGCGCGCAGCGTGCCCTTGAACGAGTCGGGCGCAACCAGAACGGGCCGCTCGTCGGCGAACGCCGGAAGGGCGGTGGCGGCAGCGGTCGGCACGGTGCGCCATCCTGCCAGTGGATGGCAAGGGACGAGACGACGGTCGAGGCCGCGGGGATCGAGGTGCGCGTCACCAGCCCGGGCAAGGAGCTGTTTCCCGCGCACGACGGGCGCCCGCCGATCACGAAGCTGGAGCTGATCGAGTACTACGTGACGGTCGCCGATGCGGTGCTGCTCGGCGTGCGCGAACGGCCGACGGTGCTCAAACGCTGGAACACCGGCATCACGGGCGACTTCTTCTTCAACAAGCGGGTCCAGAGCCCGCCGCCCTGGCTCCAGACCGCGACTGTGCACTTCCCCTCCGGGCGCAGCGCGACCGAGCTCGTGCCCGTCGACGCGGCGCACCTGGTGTGGGCGGCGAATCTCAACAACATCGACTGGAACCCGTGGCCGGTGCGCCGCGACGATCTTGACCACCCGGACGAGCTGCGCGTCGACCTCGACCCCTCAGAGGGCGTCGGCTGGGAGACCGTGCGCGAGGTGGCGATGACCGTCCGCGAGGTGTTGGATGAACACGGGATGCGCGGCTTCCCGAAGACGAGCGGCTCACGCGGGATCCACATCTACGCGCGCATCGAGCGCCGCTGGGACTTCACGGAGGTGCGGCGCGCGGCGCTCGCGCTGGCGCGCGAGGTCGAGCGGCGGATGCCCGGAAAGGCGATGTCGAAGTGGTGGAAGGAGGAGCGCGTCGGCGTCTTTCTCGACTACAACCAGAACGCGCGCGACCGCACGGTGGCGAGCGCCTACAGCGTGCGGCCCGTGCCGGGAGCGCGCGTCTCGTGCGGCCTGCAATGGGGTGAGGTTCCCGACTGCGCGATGGACGACTTCCGCCTCGACACCGTGCCCGCGCGCCTTGCGAGTGTCGGCGACCCGCTCGCCCAGATCGACGATGTCGACCACGACCTCACGCCGCTGCTCGACCTCGCGCAGCGCGACGAGGAGCAGGGGCTCGGCGACGCACCTTGGCCTCCGCACTTTCGCAAGCAGCGCGGCGAGCCCAAGCGCGTGCAGCCGAGCAGGGCGCGGGATGGGTAGTGTCGTGGCACGGACGAGCACAACTGGACACATGACGACCTACGTGCCACAATAAAGTGATGGGTGACACTTTGAGCGGAACGGTGACAGTGGGCCGGCAGGGACGCGTCGTGCTGCCAGCGGCGATCAGGCGGACGCTGCGGCTCGAGCCCGGCGACGAGCTCGTCATACACGTCGAGGGAGCGCGCCTGGTCCTCGAGCGTCGCGAGACGCTGCTCGGCGAGCTCCAGAACGAGCTGCGCGCGGCGAGAGGACCTCGCAGCATCGTCGACGAGCTGATCGCCGAACGCCGGCGCGATGCGCGCCGGGAGCAGGAGGCGTGAGCGGCCCGGCAGTGCTCGATGCCTCAGCGTTGCTGGCACTGCTCGCCGACGAACCCGGCGCATCGGTCGTGGCCCCGCTGCTCGACGGCGCCGTCATGTCGACCGTCAACTGGGCGGAGGTGCTCCAGCGCTACGCGGCGGAGGGCCTGACACTCGAAGGACGCCGGGCGCAGATCGAGGCTCTCGGCCTCTCGCTGGTGCCGTTCAGTGCCGAACATGCGGCAGCTGCCGCGAGCCTCTTTCCCGCCACGCGCTTGGCCGGGCTGTCGCTGGCCGACCGCGCATGCCTGGCGCTCGCCGCGACGCTGGACGCCCCTGCATACACCGCCGACCGCGCCTGGGTCGACGTCGACGCCGGTGTGGTCGTCGAGCTCGTGCGGTGAGTGCGCCCGCCGCGTCAGCGGACGGTGAGCGTGCGCTGCGCGCTGGCCCCGCCGAAGTGATCGCGGTCCGCGCGAGTGCGTGCCCGCAGGACGTGCTTGCCGGCCGTCAGGCGCTTGCTGACGCGGAACGACGAGCGAGCGGTCAGTCGCGTCACGGCGAGCCGTACCCAGCGGGCGCCGCGAAGCTCGTCGATCGTCACGGGCACGCCGCGGTGCCCCGGGCGAACCGTTCCGGTGAGGATCACGAGGCGGCCCTTCACGGCGGTCTTCAGTGTCACGCGCATCGCATCGACCAGCGCCTCGGAGCTGATGCCCGCCAGGTGCTCGGCTGTCGCCGCGGTGACGGCGCGGAAGCGGTACTTGGCGCGCGGCCTCAGGCCCTTCCTCGTGAGCGCGAAGCTCGATGTCGCGGAGGTCGTGAGCTTCGCGTAGGTGACCCACGACGAGCCGCGACGTACCTGGATCGTGACCGGTCGCTTCACCCAGGATGGTGCGATCCGGCCGCGGAATGTCCCGCGCGTGCCTATGCGCCGCGCGGTGAGCGTCACGTTCGGTGCGACCTCGACGGTCACGCCGGGAGTGGCGCTCGCTCCGGCGACCGTGTAGACGGTCCGGGTGGACGGCGTGACGGCGGCTCGGTAGGTCCCGGCTGCGTCGGTCGTGAGCGTTGCGACGGCCGCGGCCGGGGCCACGCCAGCGGGCAACCCGAGCACCGTCAGGGGGCTGCCGGCGAGCGGCAGGCCGGACTGCGTCGCGACGCCGCTCAGCGTCACCTGCTGGCCGTAGACGACCCGCAGCGGGCCGGCTGTCAGCGTGAAGACGGGCGGCGGAGGCGGGGGCGGCGGGGGCGGCGGTGTCGCCGCGGCGTTGAAGAGCACCTTGAGCGACTGCACGACCGGAGTCGCGCCGCCACCGCCGGAGAGCTGGAGGCGCGCGCGCAACGAGGGGTGCGCGGCGGGCGACACGGCGGCCAGGCTGATCTGCGTCGATCCGCTGGTGTTCAGCGGCGCGGTCGCGAGCTGCTCGCTCGTCGCGGCGTCGAGCACCGCGAGCGTGCCCGAGGCCGAGCCGCCGCCGGCCTGCAACGTGGTGGCAACCGCTGAGAGCGTGCCCCAGGCGCTGATCTGCTGCCCGTCCGGCGGCGCGATCGGCGTCGTCGTCGCTTCACCCGAGGCGGCGAAGCTGACCGGCGCGTGGTCGATGTCGACGCGGTCCAGGCGCGGGTTGCCCGCGGCGCCGCTCAGCCGCGCCTGCCAGCGCACGCCGCGGACCGTCAGAAGGAAGCTCAGCTGCTCGGAGGTCGCGTCCGCGGTCACGGGGAACCAGCCGGACCAGAACTCGTTCCCGGATGACGAGTAGGGCTGCAGGAAGCTCATCCACAGCTCGACGCCGTTTCCGGTGGAGGTGCGTGACACGCTCCGGAAGTCGCGCACCGTCTTCGTCGCGTCGCCGAGCTGGTACGTGGCATCACCGTTGGGGACGGCGGCGGCCGGCGTGGCCGGCGTGGGGAACGCGCTCGTCAGGTGCAGTCCGTGTCCGCGGCCCGTCCGGTCGACGCCTGTGGCCCACACGTGCAGCGTCGCGCCGTCGGCGAGGATTCCCGTGGGCCGCACGCCGACCTCGTCTGGAGCGAACGGCTCGCGGCTCGAGGTGAGCACCGCGCCGCGCTTGACCCATGTGACCCCGTCCGCCGACGTCGCGTAGCCGACGCGCTCGGTGCTCTGACCGCCGGGCAGCACCTCGATCCCGGTGTAGAGCATCCGGTAGTCGCCGGCGGCCGCCTTGGTCACGGCCGGGTCCTTGATGCCGCCCGCGTCGAACGATCCGGCGGCTCCCGCGGTGAGCACCTGCGTGCGCGCCGTGTACGGGCCCGGCGCCGCGGCAGCGCTGACGCGTCCGATCGAGCGGACGCCCGCGCCGTCCGTCGCTCCGTAGAAGAGGATGAAGGCGCCGGCTCCGTCCTTCACGATCGATGGGTGCGACACGGCGCCCGAGTCGAACCCCGAGCCGGAAGGCGCGAGCGCCTGGGCGCGAGCCGACCACGCGCTCGCGTCGGGCTGCTTGGTGCCGGCGTCCTGCGGCGCGGTCGCCCGCCCGATCGAGGTCTCGCTCGCGCCCAGGGCGGTGAAGAACAGGAACCAGTCGTCGCTGCCGGCACCCGAGTTCTCGTCGTAGAGGGCGCTCGGGTCCCGCTGCCCGCCCTGGTCCAGGCCGGCGCCGAGCGCGAACAGCGAGCCGTCGGCGGGGACACCCGCGACCTTGGTCCAGGCCGCTCCGTCAGCTGATGTGGCCAGGCCCAGGCGCGGCTTGAAGTCACTGCCGCGCAGGCCGTCGTAGAAGCCCGTCAGCGTGGGCGTCGAACCGGCTGCGGCGGCGACGCTGAGCCCCGATGCGCCGCGTGCGTCAAACGCTGTCGCCGCGGCGCCGACGTCGAGAACCGCGCCACCGGTCTGCGCGCCCGCGACCTTTCCGAACGAGTTGCCGTCGCTCGACGTCGCGTATCCGATCCGCGTGTGGAAGTTGCCGCTCGAGTCGATCGTGTTGCCGGCGTAGTAGAGCTTGTAGCTCGCGGAGCCGGCACCGGGGTCGTGGAGGACGTGCGGCGCGTCGAGGTTCGAGTAGTCGAACTTCGAGCTGTTGCCGGCGGGGTTGACCGATGGGCTCGGCGCCGTCCATGTGATGCCGTCGGACGAGGAGGCGTCCATCACCTTGGTCTGGAAGGTCGAGCCGCTGACGAGCTTGCGGCCGGTGAGCAGCATCCGGTAGTTGGCCGGGCCGGTCTTGAAGACGGACGGCGCGAATGCGCCGAAGCTGTAGTTGGCGTTGGCTCCCGGATCCTCCGGGGCGATCACCTTGCCGCCCTTGGTCCACGTGACGCCGTCCGCGGACGTCGCGTAGGCGATGCGCTTCTTGCTCGAGTCGTCGCCGGTGTACCAGAGCTTCCAGGTCGCGCCGTCTTTGAGCACCGTGGGGTCGCCGGCGGAGAAGCTGTCGGCCGACCCTGCCTGCCCGTGCATCAGCACGGGGTCGGTGAGCGCAGGCGTGCCGGCGTCGTCGCGCTTGGTCCACGTGATGCCGTCGATCGACGTGGCGTACCCGATCGCGCCATAGACAGCGCCCTGTCCCGCGTACCACATGCGGTAGGGGGCGGCTGTGTCAGCAGGGTCGTAGACCACGTGCGGCGCGGAGACGCCGTGCTCGTCGAACGCGCCGCTTGTGCCCTCGAGCACGGGCTGCCCGCTGCGGGCGCGCGTCCAGCTCGAGCCGTCGCTCGAGGTCGCCTCGAAGATCGCCGGCCCATCGCCGTCCTCCGCGGTCCCCGCGTACCACATGCGATACGTCGTCCCGACCTTCACGACAGCAGGATCGCTGACGCTGTCGCCGTCACGGACCGTCGGCGCGCTCGGGCCCAGCACGCTGTCGCCGACGCCGCGATCGAGCGGCAGGAGCGTCGCCGGGAGGCCGAGCGTCGCTGCCGTGCCGGTGCCGGTGGTGTCAAGCGTCCGCACGCCGATCGGCGCGAACGGCGTCGACTCCCAGCTGATGCCGGTGTTGAACTGACCGTCGGTGTCCCATCTGGTGGTCAGCGGCGTGCCGTTGGTCACCAGCCGTAGCCCGCCGAGCGCGTCGAGCGTCGTCGAGCTCAGGGGCGCGACCAGGCACGACGTGTCGACGAAGGTCTCGAACCAGGCGGTGTCGTCGCGTGAGCACGCGGACGCCACGCTGGGCGCTGTCAGCGGAACCAGCGCGACGAGCACGAGAGTTGCCCGCGCGCGACGTCGCGCGGGGGCCGTGAGAGAGCGCATGGGGAGTCATCGACGCGGAGGAACCGCGCCTGAAGCCGCGCGTGATCGCTCCCGCGGTGCGCGCCGCGTCGTACATTCGCGTAGCCAGGCGTGACGGGGGACGCTGTCTGTGCCGATAACCGGGCGATGCGTCGTCTGTCCATGCTCGCGCTTCTGGTCGGCATCGCCCTGGTGCCGCTGGCCTATGGGCTGGCCGCCAAGGAGCACGACCGCGATGTCGCGGACGTCAGGCGAAACCTGGCGGTCGAGGCCGATTCGCACGCAGGAGACCTCGACGCCTACTTCACGCGGGCTCGCTCGGCGATCCTGCTGACCGCCAACCAGCCCGCTTTCCGGCATTTCGACGAGCAGCCTGGAACCCAGGCCGAGAAGGTTCGCTCCAACGGGCGCAATCTCGCCGACGTGACCGCTGCGCTGGCCTACCTCGAGCAGCTCTACCCGACGAGCATCGGCGAGACGTGCTTCATCGATCACACCGGCGCGGAGGCGGCGCGGGTTGTGCGCGGGCGGGTGGCCCCCGCAGGTGACCTGTCGACGCAGGAGGAGACGGCGCCGTTCTTCGCTCCGACCTTCGGCCTGCCGATCGGCGAGGTCCATCAGGCGCGCCCGTACGTCTCGCCGGACACCAAGGAATGGGTGATCGCGAACGCCACGCCGACGCCGTCGATCGACGGCGTGAAGCGCTCGATCGTGCATTTCGAGGTCACCATCGAGAGCTTCCGCCGGGCCGCCGCCGCCGGCGACGACGACTACGAGCTGCGCGTCGTGGACGCATCCAGCGGAAGGGTCATCGTCGCCGGCGACCATCCGCAACGGATCGGCGCTCGGTATGCCCAAGGACCGTCGCTTCGTCGAGCTGGCACGCGGCGCAGCAAGAATGGGGAGCGCCAGCATCGACGGCCGGCCGACTGCCTACCGTCGCGTACGGCGTCATACCGGCAACGCCAATGACTGGCTGCTTGTCGCCACCGCTACGCAGCCCACGGCTTCGCTGCTCCAGAGCCTCGGTCTCGCGCCGATCGGCATGCTGCTGATCGCGATCGGGCTGGCGCTGCTCGGCGCGTTCGGGCTGCGCGCGCAGCGTCGCGAGCTGCAGAGCGCAGCGGAAACCGACAGCCTCACGGGGCTGAGCAACCGTCGCCGGCTGCTGGAGGATCTCGAACGTCGCGTCGCACGCGCGGGTGAGGCGCCGGCGATGCTCGCCCTCTTCGATCTCAACGGCTTCAAGGCGTACAACGACACCTTCGGCCATCTCGCAGGCGACGCCCTCCTGAAGCGTCTGAGCGGTCGGCTGCAGCTCGCAGTCTCGCCCGCGGCCCGCGCCTACCGGCTGGGAGGGGACGAGTTCTGCGTGCTCGCCGACATCGCCGGTCACGCCGAGGTCGAGCGCGCGGCGAGCGCTGCCCTCAGGGAGCAGGGCGAGGGCTTCGACGTAACGGCCGCCTGCGGCATCGTTCTCATTCCCTCGGACGTCGATTCGGCGACCGAGGCACTCCGCGTCGCCGACCAGCGCATGTACGCGGCGAAGATGGGCAGCAGCCGCAGCCCCGAGCACCAGTCCAAGGACGTCCTGATCCGCGTGCTGGCCGAACGCCATCCCGATCTCGGCGATCATCTCGACGGCGTCGCGGAACTCGCCGAGGCCGTGGCGCGCCGCCTCGAACTCGACGATCAGGAATGCGCCCGCATCAGGCATGCCGCAGAGCTGCATGACATCGGCAAGGTCGCGATTCCCGACTCGATCCTTGTGAAGCCCGGCCCACTGGACGAGGAGGAGTGGGCGTTCATGCGTCGCCACACGATCATCGGCGAGCGCATCCTCGCTGCCGCGCCTTCGTTGAAGCCGGTCGGCGACCTCGTGCGCTCCAGCCACGAACGCTTCGACGGCGCCGGCTACCCGGATGGCCTCGCCGGCGACGAGATCCCGGTCGGGGCCCGCGTCATCGCGGTCTGCGACGCATTTGACGCGATGCTCGCCGATCGGCCCTACAGTCAGGGTCTCCTCGTCGTTTGGTGGTGACGTAGCGGTCTGACCGCAGCGATGTGCCTGCACGTCGGCACGTTCGATCGCGGCGGGAAGTCTTCGGAGGGTGCGCGGGTCGTAGTGACGCGCCGCCGCCCC
>Ga0247727_10013987_pt1 | contig 13420 bp, 12 predicted proteins | sample WisWelCaveWW1625_FD_202498 | JGI IMG/M metagenome (GOLD analysis project Ga0247727, IMG submission 202498) | Biofilm microbial communities from Wishing Well Cave, Virginia, United States - WW16-25 | ecosystem: Environmental > Aquatic > Deep subsurface > Groundwater > Cave microbial mat | place... | reverse complement strand
GGGTCGAACTGCTGACATCCGTGTTAATGATGGGACGATTGGTGTTATTGGTGAGATTTCTCCCGAAGTTATTGAGAACTTTAAACTACGGGTTCCTATTGCCGGGTTTGAAATAAAGCTCACTGGAGTCATATTTTAGCGATTTTGTACCTATTACCGAACAAACACTGTTCGATAACAAGTGGATATGTATTTGAAAATATCATGCAAGAATCTTAGGCACATGATATTAAAATCATACAAAATCATATAATTTGGCCTTCTTAAGATTGTAATAAAATCATATGCGTATGATTTTCAAAAATCGTATGATCTGATATTTTATTCGTATGATTTGAACCAGCTTATTCGTAAGAAAAAATGGTGATCGGATAAGATTTGGTGTATTTCTTGTAAGAACCTATGATTTGATATCAGCAGAATGTTCATGTCCTAGAAATGATAATTTAGGAGAGATAATTAGCTACTCTTCGTAATAGTTTTTTGGTTCGTATGTCTATTTTTTGGTCTTCTTAGGCTTGGTATCTAACAAATCAAGAATGCCAGTGCTAATAGGAAGTTTCAAGTAATCAATACCAGTATTTTCCTTATATTTTCGAAAGAAATCCGCTATTAACCTATTAACAAAGTGCTGTCTGTTTTTCATATTCATCTTTTTTGCTTCATCGCTTGTTAGGAAATCGTCTATCGCTGTGGCTAATAAATTGGTTATTCCAACATACGTCCAGTCGAATCTTGTCAATGAAACAAGTTGTAGTAAATTCCTTTTATCATTTACTGTATTGATGCTAATTAGCCTTACAGTAAAACTTTTAATCTAATTTACTGTAAATAATACAGTAAATATGAGTAATATTGCAGTACCTAAACCGCAAAAGGCACTAATTAAGTCACGAAATCGCATTTATGGCAAGAAAAGATCGCATGACGAGATTCTAAACGAGATCGTTAAACTTGCGCAACAAGGCACTCAATCCTCTAAGATTGGAGAGATTGTAGGAAAAAGCAGAACAACAGTCTGGGAATATCTAGAAGAGGCAACAAAACTAGGTCTTGTACAAAAAACCAGTACAGGGAGAATCCAACTACCACAAGTAATCAAGGATTCAAAAGTATACGAGGTCCTTGATAAGGATAAATTCATCAAAAAATATGATGTCGTCGGCAAATGGGTTGCCGATATGCGCACAAGAAACAATGGTGAACCAATAGCTATTTGGCGTGATTACCTAAGCAAGCTTAAGACTATTTGCGACACATTGGAGATAAGTCCATATGAGCTGTTGGAACCAAGGGATGGAAAACCATACGGTGGGGCTGAAAGCATCTTGCGGGACTTTGCCACTGCAATGCAGAAAGGAATGTTGGTGCCAGCATCAAAATGCGGGCGCAAATCAATCTATCCGGATATTTCCACGAGATTTCCTAATTATGTCAAGGCTGTTAGAAACTTTTGCTCAGTAAGTGGGGTGGCAATCCCTCCAAAAATTAATGGTGTATTATCATGCAAAAATGCAGCATATGGCAAGTATGCACATGTGAAATTGTCATTTGAAAAGATAGATGAATGTGTAAAACTTCTTGGGCAAAAGTACGGATATGCGTCAAAGGAACAGGCGCTCTTTGTCTTCTATTATCTTACCTGTGCAAGAAAAGAAGCTGGTTTGGACGTAAAGGCACATACAGTAACAATGCACGAAAGCGGGTGGATTACGTGCAGGGTTTATGAGAGCAAGACAGAGCGAACTTGGACTAAACTCATTCCAAGTGACAACCCGCACCAGAAAATATTTTTGGATTATATCAAAAAAAGGGATGGATGCAAGTACCTTTTTGGTGATTCTCAAGAGGAATTAAACAAACTCTATAAAGAATTGCCTAGAATTTTCGAAGAGATCTATCGAGAAGCTGGAATAAGGGAGGAATATTTCTACATAAAACAGGTTCATGCGTTACGTCATGTTGGAGCTCATTACTGGCTAAATAGAACAAAGTATAATCATGCAATAGTTTCAAGAATTGGAGGCTGGAAGTCGGTTCAGACCCTGATTGACTGTTACGGTCAGCCTGATGAGGACTATATTATCAAATTTCTTACAGATGATCATTCTGGTCCTTATCCTAATGCTGTACCGAGCTTTGCAGGTGCGATGGGAAATGAGTGATAATCTAACAAAGACTCTGATTCAAAGACTGAAGGAATGTTTTGAGGCAAAAATAGCCGAAGGTTATCAGATTGTTGACATAGAATCGTATTCAAAACTAAGAAAAATGGCTATGCAAGAACTAAAGCTTGGCGATGGTCATTATGGAGTAACTAACAAGGCTTTGAATCAAATTCTAAAAGAACGAAATATAGTTTTGCCAAATATCAGATCTACTGAAACTTTAGGCAGTTTTAGAATCGAAACAGAAAAACCAGACATACCAGAACCCACACCAGCACCGATAACAGATTTGCCAGAAAGATTAGAATTAGTAACTGCGCCAGCACAGCAAACAGCACCGATAATTTGGGATGAATCTAAGAAAAAAGAATACGAATCCACAATGCAAAGTGTATTTGGTGACTTTCTTGGTACTGTCTATATTAAATTTGGAATCATAGAAGGTGATGAACCAAAACAAGAAAAAATGACAATAGAGCAATTTAAAAAAGAAGCTAATGACTTTGGCACAAAAGTTGGTGACTGTTGTTACAATCATCACGTCAATTTGCCTATGTGGATTGAACTATTGGGTTTAATTTCTATTGGATTCATGGTTTTTGTAATGCCTGTAATTAATCAATTATTTTTTAAAATGAAATTAGTAGAACCAGACAAAGATCTACCTAAATGAATAAAATCATTATGCGATTAACTTTTAATCCTCACATGTTATTCAGAATTAAATACATGGCCATGCATTTATTACCTAAACATATGCTGCGCTATACACACAAGCAATCAATTTTAATTGTTGCTGATTCGACATGAAAGCCGTTTCAATCTTTTCGGGTGCGGGAGGCATGGACCTTGGGTTTGTGCAGGCGGGATTTGAAATAATCTGGGCCAATGACATTGACTCGATGGCATGCAAAACATACAAGAAAAATTTTGCTTTTGAACCCGTGAACAAAGACATAAGGCATATCAAAAAAATTCCAGGGGCAGATGTTTTAATTGCATGTAATCCCTGTCAAGGATTTAGCGTAATAGGCAAGAGAGATGAAAACGATAGACGCAACCTACTATACAGGGAGATATTTAGATGCCTTAGATTAGTGAGACCAAAGTATCTAGTTGTTGAAAATGTTAAAGGGCTAGCATATCTGTACAAAGGAAAGTTTCTAAAACGCATGATTTCTGGGTTCAAACGGTGTGGATACAAAGTTAGCTGGCAGGTTTTAGACGCAAAAGATTACGGCGCACCACAACACAGGGAGCGTGTATTCATAATATGTGCAAGGAAAGATTTGGAAATTAATTATAATTTTCCACCCCCAACACATGGACCGGGTCTTAAGCATTATGTTACTCTAAAGGATACGATATATGATTTACCTGAACCTAGAAGTGAAGAATATTACGCAAAGGATCATTGGTCATTTTTTTACATGTCACGAAACAGGCGTGCTGATTGGAACAGCGTCAGTTATACAATACAGACAAGAGCTGAAAATATTCCATTACATCCTTCATGCCCCCCTATGAAAAAGGTTGGAAAGGATAAGCTCGACTTTACAGCTAGCAAAAAACAGTACAGAAGGCTTTCTGTGAGAGAGTGTGCAAGAATTCAGTCGTTTCCAGATGATTTTGAGTTTGCAGGCGCTCTTGGTTCGCAATACAGGCAAATAGGTAATTCGGTGCCACCAGTTCTCGCAAGAAAAATTGCCGAAAGTATTAAGAAAATAGAAACTATACGTTGCAATGGAATCATAACGTCTCAAAAGAAAATGATCAAAAAACAAAAAGTCAACGAAGAAGCTGTTTCAATGATTCAATGCCATAAAAAGGCTCGTACAAATACTGTGCAATCATTCCGGTAACAGATAAGTTTCATTCAGGGTTTATTTTTTAGGGGACAACACGTGTACCATCAAGAAGATTATGAAAAAATGCAAGATACCCGTCGTTCAGATCAGCTCCAATGAAAACACCAAAGCTGTCTCTAATTATATTCGGATTTTTTTTATCTCGGAAGTAGTTTGAGTTCATCATCAAGTTTCCAGGAACTTTGAAGACCGTTGAAATTACTGGAAGGCATTTGGAGCTTTTGGAGTGATTGACAAGTCGTTTCCATTCCTCCCTTTCCATGAAAGCCCCGTCTATATTTCCTCTAAACTTTACCTGAATGCACCACCTATCTTTTCTTTTTCTTGCTGAAATGTCTGCAGGACCTCGTGATCCTGGCGACAAGATTGCATCCCATCCAAGGTTTTTCAATAGCCTGCATAGCCTGCGTTCGACTTCTCTTCCTATCCAATAATTGCTGGATTTTTGATGGTTTGAGCCATATGACACATCCAAAAATGCAATATCTAGTGTAAAAACTTATGCTTATAACTTATGTAATAAACTTGTACATAAAACTTATATGAAAAACTTATGTACACAAAGTATCATGATTCATAACAAAAATGAGGGAGAAACCATGAGCATTCCATGCACTGTATTTTTTCAGCACAATATCATGATGCTTACTGGCAGAATTTTGCTAAAAGATTTGGTAGGTATGAATTTGAAGATCGATCAGTTTCATGCAAAGGATGTGCAGTCTCCAAATGTTGGCTACCAAAGGGCTCCAGAAGAAAGGCGGGCAAAAAGGTATGGGGACTACATCAGCGGCGGTCAGGTTAGTCCGACTTCCATATTGCTTGCAATTAGGGAAGAGGATGCAAAATTTAATGCAGAAATTGAATATAATTCAAGGAAGTCCGACGTTCCAATTATCAACAAGGACAGTGCCATTCTAAAGATAAAGCCAAGCTGCGTCGTCTATGTTGTTGATGGACAACACAGGATCAGAGGAATTTCTGACTGTGATGTAAATGGTAAGCTTGCAAACTTTGCACTCCCATTTACAATGTTATGGAACATTAACAAATTTGAAGAGGCAAAACAATTTGTCACAATCAACAAGACCCAGAAAATTGTTAGGACTGATTTAGCCGAAAGGTTTGTTGCGCTTGAAGCAAAAAGAAAGGGGCTTGTTGCTGTCATCAGGGATCCTAACCAGATGATTTTCAAGAATGCCGAATGGATTGGGAGAGCACTCGACATACTTGACACCCTTAGCGAACCTAGCAAGAACAGCGTGTGGACCAACAGGGTAAGGCTTCCAAATGAACCAAAAGGTGAAACAACAGTGTCGCAGAAATCATTTACTGACTCCCTAGAGCCATTAATTGGATCAGAGGGCTCGCTAAAAGAGAAAAAAGACTGCGACATTGTCGACATTCTGACACATTATTGGGACGTCATTTCCAAACTTTGCAAGGATCCGTTTGACAAGTCAGGTCAGCATAATCCAAACGACTATGCAATACAGCAAACAATTGGAGTGATGGCATTACATAGAGTGCTGAACCGACTTTACAGAAACCTTTGGAAGGTTCTAAAGCCAGAGCATTTTGAGAAGCTTCTTGATGTCGATGGAATTACAAACCCTGCCAATTGGGACAGAACGATAATCAACAAAGACACAGAGGCCAAAGGAGGAAGATGGACACTCATGGGAACTAACCAAAAATCATTCAGGATTATTGAAGGGGACATAATGGCAGAAATAAAAGAAACTGCCGAATACAAAAGGCTTGAAAAGCTGATAGCAGAGGGCTAAAGTTGAAGCTCACAGAACATAAGATATCAAAATTTTTCAAAGAACTAGATCCTAAGAAATACAAGGCAGTTGCAGGAGAAAAGTCTGGTCTCATGAAGCTTGCTTGTTATGCAGTAATGGCGATGCAAAAACACAACATTGTAACCACTTATGAAAACATTTGCGCGGTGCTTTGGACGCTATTCCCTAAAGTTGACAAGTTTCACCTTTACGGATTTGATGATATACCTGACATAGATCTAATGGAAAAGATAATCAAGCTTAGGAGCTGGCATGACTACAAGGTTTTTGGAGGAGGTAACACCATGAACAAGTCTAGCAATGAACCTTGGTACCTTACTGAGAGGGGGGAGTTGTGGGCCAGAGAAGCAGAAGCAATTCTTACTGGTAAAATTATTAGCTCATCTAGTGAAACAGAACGCAAGCAGGGCACATTTGATGACCATGCTGGATTTTTAAAAAATATTGCAAACTCAGAACTCTATAAGATTTTTCGTGAGGAACCAGAGCGGACAAAAATCAGGAAATCCGTTGTAGCAACTGCATTAGGAATGTACTTTATGGATAAGACGTTTGAAAGTGATTTCAAACAAAAGAAAAAAGAAATTTTGGTCAAATTAAAAGAACGACAAAATGTGCAAAAATCTTCAAGCCTTGATGATGACATTAGAGAGTTTTTACAGTGGATTGAGAGGGGAATTTCTTAATGTCTCATGATTTTATCCAGCATGATGCTGCAAGAAGCGTTGAATCACAATCGTACAAGGGAGCATCTACCATTGTAAAGTGCTTAACTGAGATAGTGATCAACTCTCATGAATCATACATCAGGTTAAGAAAAGAACGTGAAAAAGATGCCAAGCCAATACAGAATCCATACGTGTTAATTAAAGCCAACAGGGAGAATGAGTCTTTTGAGGTAATTGATCATTTTGAAGGTCTTGCAGAATCCTGGAAAGAAGCAGAGGACATACTTAGCGTCAAGTCAAGAAGGCAGGAGACACATACTGCAGAATCTAGAAGTGCAATGGGACGTGGAATGTCTGATGTTCTTTTCAGAAGATCACAAAATGTGTCAATTTTGGGATGGAGGAGAAATGGAAAAACATTTGCTTACAAGTGCCTATATGAACCAGACAAGCAAATAGATGGAGAGTTGCAGAGGACTTTTAAGAATGAACTTTCACAAGACCCGTTCCTTCAAGAAGAGCTTGAAAAACTCATACCAGAAAATGGAACATATGTAAAATTTTTCTGGAAAAAAAAGGTTGAAGAAGAAACATTCCCAACGAAAGATCAAATCAAAGAAATGCTTGGTCATTATTATGAGCTAAAAAACATACTTTCCATGAATGATTTTACCATTTATTTGGAATATGTGGACAAAAATGGCAAATCCGAAAGAGAGCCAGTAAGATTTGTAAAGTACGATTTTGATGAGGTTGGAGCCATTCCAGAAACAAAAATTGACATAAAAATTCCAGAACGGTTAAAACAAACTTGCAGATGCATGCATCACATACAGGAACACACTCAATCAAAATGTAATAAATGCGAGTGCAAAAATTTCCAAGGAAAAAAATATGACATAAAAATTCTTTCAGCAAAACTTTACAAAAGCAAGACTAGGCTTAATACGGAACACGACGATAAGAGGACTCAGGGGTTATACATTGAGGGAGAGCATAAACAGGTTTACACAATGGAGTTTTTTGGTCTTGAAGACAAATATGGAGTAGATGCGCCTTATTACTTTGGTACTGTAATCCTTTCAAAAGATGCTAAAAACTACATGATGGACATGTACAACATTGAAAGAATCGAAATCCTTAGTCAAACAAGGACTGGCTTTGAGAAAACCAAAAAGAATGATCTTTTTCATAAAATGAAAAGTGTACTAAAGCCATGGCTTGAGTCCATTTTAAAGACAGAATCGCACATCTCTGTTGAGTTTATTGATTACATCACAAAAGCAGGCATAGATAAGATCAATCAAATCATGAAAGAGATTGGCGAGGTAGATGATGCCAAAGGTACTGTTGATGGAATGGATGAACCTGAAGGTACTGGACCTGAGGGTCCTGGACCTAAACCTCCGATTATTCCACAGTATGCGGAGTTTGAATACAAGAGCTACCAAATCATCATAGATAAACCACAACGAGTAAATCTGATGGTAAATCCTGAAAAATTTAGAGCCGGTTCAAAGATAGAATGGGGGCATACTGATTCCAGTGTAAAAATCAGTGCTTCTGTTAACAATGTTCCTGCAGCTGAAGGAAAACAAGTAATCAAAATACCTGTGATCATAAAATCAGACTCTTTAGGCGACATCGGAACTATTTATGTCAAGATGAAAACTACAGATGGCAAACTTTTAGATCCACTCCCTAGCGCAATTCTTAGGTGCATTGATGAGCCAGAGCTTGAGATCTTCCAACCCCATGAAGTGATCGAGTTTAATCCAAAAAATGTCAAGGCCAAGCCATTGAAGTCAAGATCGGTTGATCTTTACACTCATGGAAACATCGTGAAACCTGGAACTCCCATATTGATTTCATTTGATCCTGAACCTGGTCACAGCAAACTTGAACCTATTTCATTCACAATGCCAATCTTAAGAGATGCAGCTCCTCCGGAATTCAGCTTCAATTTTTCTCTTCAAGACTCCGAGTGTCTAATTCAGCAACAAAACTACCGCAAAACCAAGATCAAGTTTGAAGGAATACAACCAGGTCTGGGAGGAATACTTGTTGCCAAAACTGTAGTCGACAACAATGAGTATGTTGCCAAATGTTTGGTTTCATTTGAATCTGAAGGTGAGGGGGGAAACAGCGGATTCTTAAAAGACTGGACTGCTGAAAGACTTCCAGGAAATCCCAAGGCATGGGTATATGAAGAACAGCTTGCAATTGCAAATTTATCGCTTCCCCATGTTAACAGAATTCTTGGAAACAATGAGCGAACCGCAAAACTTCGAAACGATCTGTATGAGGAGGCAAGACTTTTTGTTGCTAGCGGAATCATGAGCGTTGCATTTGAGCAGGCACTAGTAAGCAAAATTGAAGGGCACGACAAAGAGTTAGAGAAACAGGGTGTCGGGGCCATTGACAGGTACAAGAGCATTATGTCTAGGAAGGACGATTGGGAGAGGCTATATGCAGATGAAATTTTCAAGGAGTTTAAATTATTCCCAAGAACAGTGGTGCCTGAAGAAGGAATTTCTGAAAACAAAATAACTACAGAATTTTCATTTCCAATGGAACTTTTGCTAAAAAGCTATCAAGTTTCTGGAGACCAACATGTCTTTGATGCAAGCTTTCCTACCCATGATCTTGCTGGAGATTCAAAACGCACAACTTTCAAATTCAAATGCATGGATGAAGAACTTACGATTGGCGTTTATCAATTTAAGAGTGGCGTCATTGCAGTGCGATTTGACAGTTTTGAATGGGGCACGGATGCCGAGGAAGTACTGTTGAGATTGAGGGAAGATTACCAGGTTTACAAAAAAGCGGAAAATCAAATTGAGGGAATTTCTGACGATTGGGTGTTTACTCCTGTAATTGTTAGTTTGTTTGAAAAAAACGTAATGAAAAAAATTCCAATTTCGCTTGACAAGATTAATCTTATTCCAGATAGCCCACAGTTAGTTAATGGGATACCAGTTGAAATTGACAACACATGGGTATATGAAAACAATCCTGTTGTAAAATACAAATCATTTGGAGAAGCAATTTCCAACAATCCCACTAATTCATCACAGCTGATTAGCTTCCTGGATCCAAACAACCTACATTATCTTGCGTTAAATTTCTTAAGACATAGGATAATTAGACCGCTTTCAACACACTATTACATACTGAAATACGAACTATCGCAAAACAAACCAGTCAAGTGCAAAACATGTAATTTTCAAGTATCCACGGAGAAAGAAATCCGTGACACTTTTGGATTCTATTATGACGACAAAACGCCAGAAATTTCGAAATTCTGCATAGCACACAAGTAATTCTAGTTGTGAGATTCAATTTTAATAATCCAGAGTCATTATGCAATAACATTGGCAGACATCTTCACTGTGCAGAAGAGAAGCTGGATCATGTCCCGCATCAGATCAAAAAATACTAAGATTGACCTGAAGATGAATGAAATTCTTTCTGAGATTGGTGTTGACTATGTAATGTATCCAAGGACGGAAGGAAACCCAGATTTCATTATTAAAGAAAATAAAATTGCAATATTTTGTGATGGTGACTTTTGGCACGGCTACACATTCAAGAAGGGCAAGAAACTCAATAGCGCATATTGGAAGAAAAAGATTGAAAGGAACATGAAAAGAGACAAGACCGTTTCTCGAAATCTTAGAAGGCGAGGATGGAAGGTGCTGCGGTTCTGGGAGCATAATATAAACAAGAGACCGGAATCATGCATGAAGAAGATAAGGAGGACAATGTCTAAAATTTAAAAGAGGTTACAAAGTTTTGAAACTAAATCCAAAGGACCTATAGCTCTCATTCACTCTTCTCTTTTTTTGTGAATTTGAGATGTTGAACTTTTAACTTGTGTTTATTACCACTGTCTTGGTCCCTGTACCATACTACAAGATCTGCTATCAAGGCGTCTAATGCAAACTTTTTGTCCTGTGTGTAAATGCCAAGACTCTGTTTCTTGGCATATTGTAGTATCTCAGAATCTTCAGCTTTCTCTCCTATGACATCCTTTGAGTTAATGAAGTTCTGATTATTCAACAGAAATTTTTTAGATCTGGACCGGTTTACATCTACTAGGTATTGCATTATTTGTTATGGAGGTTAGAAATATTTCAATATTCTAAAGCCAGGGGATTAAAAATAAAACCACGGTAGTACCCTAATTCCATCAGAATTGTGCCATATATTACAAGTTTAAAGCGTTCGATAGAGCTTGCAATACGCCTGTTGCTACTTGATGAGATTGAATTAGCTCATCAAACGTAATATTTATGACTCTGCCATGAGCAGCCAAATCTCTATTGATGATAATGTTTTGATATCGAGCTTCTAATTCTGTTCCTATCACCTGTACGTCGAATGAGTTCAAACAACTATCGTCGAATCGCTTGAGTATGTTTCCTCTCATATCACTTATCTTAAGGTTTCTGACTCGTTCCAGTGATTTCTCTATGTATGATGCAAGTTTTGTGTCTCCTGATTGCTGAGCTCGTTGAATTACTATTCTCTTAATCTCCTTTTCATATTCTCCACAAATATGAACAAGAAGAAATCGTGTAAGGAATGATTCTATTTGCGTACCCTTGCTATTTGTGGTGTCTAGATGTGTTTCACATAAAATTAAGTCATTTTCAAGGTCTGAAATGCTCAGACGGTTTTCACCCGAATAATTCTTTTTCTGCCAATTCTAAACGGCTTGGTACAACATCCACGTCGGTTGTTGCTTCACTCGTATATTTCTTAAATTCAGGATTTTCTCTTAACCTCTTTACCCTTTCCGTTATGTTACTTGGGCATGAACTCAAGTTCTTCGAAAATGCAATGAATATTGAATCAAACACGGATGGATTCAGCGCACCTTTTGGATTAAATGGTCTTTCACCTAACGTCTTTATCAGCAAATCACATGTATTTTTAAAACGTAATTTTTCTTGATTTATAAAATCATCGGAAGGATTCCGATGCATACTCATGAATTTTGAAAGAAAGTCTTTCATGGGTTTTTGATATTCCAAACTATCATGAAACAGCGACATATATCTTAGAATAAGCTGCACATCTTTTTGTCTAGTGTCAGGCTTTGGTTTGCCAAGAATCTTTCTCCAATTTTCATGCTTATTCAACTCTACTAGCAAGTCGTTAAGTTTTCCTGCAAAGACGCAATTTCTCACTTCTTGATCTATAAGGGATGTTCCACCGGTGTTTAGTCTTTCAAAGATATGGTAGATGCTTGTATGATCTTTTTCTGGATGAAGTTGTTTTACAAGAATGGCTCGAAGAACGGCATTTTTTAGCCTTCTTTGATCTGGTTCATCAAATTCATCAAACTTCTTCTTGTATAATCTACTTTTTTCATTTATTCCCTCAAGTTTGAATTCACGTCGTTTACCTGAAGCGTCAGCTTCACCAAAGAAGCCATCAAAGAAATAGAAAATGCTCTCAAGTCGTTGTCTACCATCGATTACCAAATACTTCTGATCAGCCTGAATGTAGAAGAATACTGGAGGAATTGGCAATCCCATCATAAAAGATTCTATGAGTCTAGACGCCTGCAACATCGTCCAAACAAAACCACGTTGGAATTTTGGAATAACTATTTCTTTGTTCGTCCACTTTTGATAAAGGACTTCTAGCGTGTAATCTGCTGGATATATAGAGATGTCATACGCAAGAGGAGTAATTTCCGCGTCCTTGACTTCACTTTCAATGTTTTCGATTTGAAGATCCTGTTCACCCAATATCTCTTCTTGTGTCATAGACGATCCTTGAAAGATTGCCCCATAAGCTTTGCGTTCTTGATTCGCTCTGGCAAAGGTTGTACTAAAATAAATAAAAAACAAAAACGTTCCATAAGGACTTCATTTTGTGCCTGTTATGGAACATTTCCTTAAAATCTAACTTTTCGATATATCATGGAATGAAATAGTAAAAAATTTGGAAAGGAGTTATGAGGCTACCTTTTCTGGTTTTGATTCCTCACTTGTCATGAGAAATCTCCTCACTGCCGGTATGACAAATAACAGAACGGCAGTTGCAAGTAGAGACGTTAACTCGATAACCCAGGGGACGGGGATGTTGCGACGGTACAAAAATGAACCGAACCTTTCCGCAAACTTGTCTGATTCTTTGTTAAATTGCTCTGTGGTCATGTCCTGAATCTTCATTATAGAACTATTACCCTTGATAATTCCCAATCCCGCATAGATGTCGCCAATGAATTTGAATCCTTCTTTGAGAGTTTCTTGATTTGCTTTTAGGACTGAAATATCCAGCGGTGGTCTTGGTTGCTCCGTGATTTGCATCTCTCCGGGTTCTGGTAAATCCTTGAGCGCATCAATTGATTCAGGGTCTGACGCGACAATTACTTCTTTGTTTGGTGGTGGAGGCACATTGATTTGTAAGTTACCTACTTCGGTGCTGGGATTTAGACCTACTACGACGAAATTTTTTTCTTTGAGCATCTCGCTGAAAATTTTATTAATCCAACCATAGTGGCCCCTGCCAAGTTTAAATTCCTCCATGCAAAGTCTTCGCAGCTCTGCGAAATCGTTTTTATCTGTGATAGGAAAATTTTCTTTCTCAGTCTTATTGGAAAACCAGCTACAAATTTCTTCTTTTGAAACCATGAGGGTTTCTCCTTGCTATTCAGCTCCTTATCATTCCCAATAAAATGTGTGAATTAAAGCTAAGACCATAGCTTGTCTAAAAATTCAATCAGGGAAATGTTCGATAAGGTTTCATTTTGTGCCTGTTATCGAACATTTGATTAAGCTCACTGGATTAATATTTGACTAGGCAACAAATTATTACGCCCTCAAATGCACGCAGACGGACTGGAATGATATAACATGATTTTTGGTCCACCCAGCCGTGCGACATGGGCA
>Ga0247727_10013986_pt1 | contig 13422 bp, 12 predicted proteins | sample WisWelCaveWW1625_FD_202498 | JGI IMG/M metagenome (GOLD analysis project Ga0247727, IMG submission 202498) | Biofilm microbial communities from Wishing Well Cave, Virginia, United States - WW16-25 | ecosystem: Environmental > Aquatic > Deep subsurface > Groundwater > Cave microbial mat | place... | reverse complement strand
AGCGAAATTTTTAATTTCGCCGAACAGGCGCGCAACGCCGGCGCGTTTTCATTCGCCGAACAGGCTTATTTGATGATCGCGCGCGATCTGCCGAATTCACCTTACTGGCTGCCGGCGCAATTCGGACTGGGGCAAAGCTTGCAGGGGCAGGGAAAATACGCCGAAGCCCAAACCGCGTTCAGTGCTGTGATTGAGAAGGCTTCAGGCCCGCGCAACCCGTGGGCGTTGCGGGGGTTGCTGGCGCAGGGTGAAATTCTTTTCGAGCATTTGCACGACGTCAAAAATGCGATTGCAATTTATCAGCAAATCAACGAACGCTTCGCCTCAATCGCCGGCGGCGAGCATCTCGAAGCGCTGTTCCGCCTCGGCGATTGTTATCTCGCGCTTGGTGATGAACGGCAGGCGATTTCGTGGTATGAGAAAGCGCGGCAAATGGGGCGCAACGATCAGCTCGTCGCTGACAAGGTGAATTATCGCGTAGCGCGGCTGGCGTTTTATCGCGGCCGGTTCGGTGAGGCCAAAAATTTGCTGGAAGCCATCGTCAACTCGCCGCGCGGTGAAAGTGCAGCCGAGAGCATGGTGAATGACGCGCTCGAGTTGCTGCTGCTGCTCGACGTCAATCTCGCGGATTCCGCCGGCGCGCTGTTGAGTTATGCCCGTGCCGAATATGCGCATGTTCAAAACAAGCCGTTTGCCGCCATCGATACGCTGGAAAATTTAGCCAAACGTTTTCCTAACGCCGCCCTCTTGCCGCAAGCGCTGTTCGTTTTGGGAAATCTGTATGACGGGCAACAGCAATATGATGCGGTGATCGAGCGGTTTCGCACGATTCTCAGCCAATATCCGGAAAGCGTTGTCGGCGACCGCGCGCTGTTTCGGCTCGCCGAAGTTCACGAAACCGGCTTGCGTGATTTGCGCCAGGCGCAATCGTTGTACGAGCAATTGTTGAAAGATTATCCGCAGAGTTTGTATCTGGAAGAGGCACGGCGACGGGGGCGCGCGCTGGCGGAGAAGAATAAATCGTCGTAAAAATGAGTTTCCGTTATTGACAAAGAACTGAAGATTCAGTAAATTGATGATTATTAAAAACCCAAGGCAAACCGCAGGCCCATATTCTTAACAGTTTTATGAGAATCGAATATGACTTATATCAAAATAGCTGAAAAGCATGATGCCAAGGGGCTTTATCTTCTCATGACCAATGGCACCGTGAAATGTCTGCCGGATAACGTTTATGTGGTCAATAAAGACCAACTCAAGCTCCTTGACAAGCACAAAATTCGTTATAAAAAGCTCAAGCCGCAGGATGTAAAGATAACTCAGCCGAAAGCGTACAGCGATGAAGAAATATGAAATTTATCTGCCCATCAAATATAATGATGGGACAGATATCGAACTGGAAAAATTTCGCCAGGTTAAGGTTACGCTTTCGGCATTATTTGGTGGACTTACCATGAGTCCAATGGCGGCGCCCTTTGAAGGAACTTGGATTCACCAAGGAACCGAATACAAAGACATGGTTATCAAATTGGAGATTATAACTTCCGACGATGAAAAGTTAGAAAAGTTTTTTAGAGAATACAAGGAGACGCTTAAAGAAGTTTTTCAGCAAAAAGAAATATTGATAACCGTGCAAGAAGTTAAAACTCTTTAAGCTGAGCGATCGTCATCAATGAGGAGCATTCGTCTATGCGTCGTCTGATAACCCGCCTTGCAATCATGGGGATTGTATTGTTGCTGCCCGCCTTTGCCTGGAGCCAGAAGCTGCTCATCCCCATGGATCTCAAACAAACCGATCATCTCAAAGCCTACGGCGTGGCGTATTGGGCGCTCGATCACGGTGTGAATGTCGAATGGCTGCTGAATTATCGCGGCGGCTCGTTTATGGTGGAGTACAACGCCGAGATCGAACGCGAGTGCCGCGTGCGCGGCGTGGCGTTTTCAACGGTGGGCGGTGAGGCGGCGCAAATTTACGCCGACATCGAGGCCGGAAATATGGAAGTGGTGTTGTTGGAGAAAGCGCCGAAGATCGGCATTTACACACCGCCAAACAAGCAAGTGTGGGACGACGCGGTGACGCTGGCGTTGACGTATGCCGAGATTCCTTACAAAACGTTGTGGGATGAAGAAGTCTTTCGCGGCGATCTGGAAAAATATGACTGGCTGCATTTGCATCACGAAGATTTTACCGGGCAGTACGGCCGGTTCTATGCGAGCTTCAACGCGACGCCGTGGTATCAGGAAGAAGTCGCCAAAAACGAGGAGATGGCGAAGAAAATGGGATTCGCCAAAGTCTCGGAGCTGAAACGCGCGGTGGCGCTCGCCATCAAGGAATATGTGGCGCGGGGCGGTTTTTTGTTTGCGATGTGCTCGGCAACCGATACGATTGATTTGGGTTTGGCGGCGCAAAACACGGATCTTTGCGCCAACATATTTGACGGCGATCCGCCGTCGCCGAATGCGCAGAACGAGCTGGATTATTCGCAGGCGTTTGCCTTTGAGAATTTTACTTTGGAAATGAATCCGCTGGTTTACGAATTTTCCAATATTGATTATCCGCCGAGCACGAACCCGCGCATGCGCAGCGCCGACGCCGATTATTTCACGCTCTTCGAATTTTCCGCCAAATACGATCCGGTGCCGACGATGCTCACGCAAGATCATGTTTCCGTGGTCAACGGCTTTATGGGGCAAACCACGGGCTACAAACGCGATCTCATTAAAAAATCCGTGACGATTTTAGGTGAAGTCCCCAACTCGCCGGAGGTCAAATATCTCCACGGCAATTTCGGCCGCGGCACGTTCACGTTTTACGGCGGGCACGATCCGGAAGATTATCAGCACATGGTTTACGACCCGCCGACGCAGCTTTCCCTGCACAAAAACTCGCCGGGTTATCGGCTGATTTTGAACAATATTTTGTTTCCGGCGGCGAAGAAGAAGAAAAGGAAGACGTAGAGCGTGGGACGAAGAGCGAAGAGTGTAAAAAACTGTCGAGTTTGCCTTCAGTGATGAGTGGCGAAATATTTTTTTGTCAATGTATTTCAAATTAAGGATACGCTCAGCGAGGACGCCTCGTCGCCAGCGCCTACCGTTTTCACATCAAATCTTTTCTGTTATCAAATTTTCAAGCAAGGCCTCGACGCTCAACTTTTGGCGTCGCGCCTGCGCTTCCAACTTTTTGAATACCTCGCGATCAATGCCGACATAGTGTTTCTTTTTCAGCTTGAATTTGACATCGACTTCCTCAGTGCCATTAAATTCAAGCAGACTGTGCTCATCAAAAAATTCCGAGGCTTCTTCAACAGTCATATTCTCTGGAAGTGCCCTTTTTTTGCTATTTCTTGCCATAACGCCGTCTTTCATTTTGTTTCATGCTCAATCAAACCGGTAGACACGCGATACGCTAAAAGATACGCAACTCGCGCGGCAAAGTCAAGACTCGTATTTGTTCAATTCACGCGAGGATAATTAATTCCTGTAAGCGTGGGCGACCATATTCAGCGCTGCCGGTTTTTACGCAGAGATTCGGCAGGATATTCGCCACTCCTGAACTATGCGTGTGCCCACACAGAACCGTCAATTTGCACTCGGGATGTTCCGTCATAACGCGCGCTAATATCTCTCCAACTGCTTTGCACGCGAAATGTGGCAAGTGTTCGTCGTCGGAGATTTTGCCTTCGTGCCAGCAAGCCCCGCGAAACGGTGGCACGTGGGTCAACAAGATTATGTTCCGAAAACGCGCACATGCTCGAGGCAAAAGATTGCGGAAATACTCTGCTGCTTCATCTCCCAGTTTAGCGAGTTGCACAAAGCGACTTTGCTGCGACAATCCGGTCAGTTCTTTTATCAGATAATAGTCATTCAACTCCACTTGCGAGGCGCTTCCATTGCCGAGACGTCCGTCAGCCCAGGAATCGTGTCCGATCAAACCGGTTGACTCTGTTATCTCTACAATTCCTTGGGTTGTCAGCCATCGCAGCCAGGGTGATGATCTTGAGAGTTTTTCTGCGGTTGCTCGAACTTGTGAGATGGAGCCGCGATAAAAATCATGATTCCCGAGCACGAAGTAGATTGGGCACTCCAGACGCATCTCGAGGACTTGGAGAAATGAGGTGAAATTTGAGGCAATGCCGGTATCGCCGCCGATGAGCGCGATATCCGGCATGGCTTCAGCGAGATGATCAACAAAGGCAGGCACTTCATTGGGCTGGAGAAATTCCAGATGAATGTCGGTGAGCCAGGCAATGCGTGTCATAGTCAACCAAATATTTATAAAAACCGGCATTGAATCGCGGCAATCGGCCGCAAGTTATTCCGATGATAAATTCTCTTGCATTTTCAGCGCTTCCAGTTTATATTATCATTGTTTTTATATTGTCGTGCTTTCTTTGAGGTTGTTTCGTTATTGCAAATCTAGTGAGAAAAGGCCATGGCATTGATTCTTCCGCCGGAAACTTATCGGCGTCTCGAAAAAAGATTTGGCGAAGAAGAAACCAAAGAAATTATCAAGGCTTTGGACGCTACTTTACAAGTGACCGGCCAGAAGACCGACGAGGTAATTAAACGAATTGAAAATAAAGCCGAGGCTTTAATTACCCAAAAGAAATTTGAGCTAAAGGATGAGCTAACCAAAGAACTTGCTACGAAGGCGGACCTTTTGGCGGTCAAGCTAGAGCTTGACCGTAAATTCACGATTATGTTTCTCATTCTCCTTTTCACCACGATCTTCGTCAATCAGAACGCTCTCAAATTTATAGCGGAATTGCTGGGCTTGATAAAGCCTTGAGGGCTTTCCCATCACTCGATAATCGTTAATTTCTGCACGCGCGGACGGCCATATTCGGCGTGGGCGCGAACTTTTGCAATTGCGCCGCGATAAAAATCGTGATTGCCGAGCACGAAATAAATCGGACACTTCAAACGCGTTTGCAGAATTTGCAGAAACAAATCAAAATTCGAGGCAATGCCGGTGTTCCCACCGACGAGCATAATGTCCGGCATAGCTTCAGCGAGGTGATCGACAAAGGCAGCTCGCTCGTCGGGTTCGAGAAATTCGAGATGAATATCGGTTAGCCAAGCAATGCGTTTAATTTTGGTTTTGATTGGTTGCGCCAAGCGTACTGCTGATCATCTTTTGTTCAGCAAAAGCCGTACCTGTTCGCGCAATTTGGAAAGTTCTTTTCCACCGTCTCCAGCGTATCGCAATATTCCCTCTGCATCGACAAGAACATAGAGTGGAATGGATAAACGATTCCCTTCCATTCCCCCAAACATTTTCCATAACGGATCGGCCTCGCCTTTCCCGCTCATGGCGTGCGGCCATGACAATTCGTAGTCTTTGATGGCTTGTTTGGCTTTTTCCACCCGCGACTCTTGATCGACGTTGACGGCGATGATCGAAAGTTTTCCTTGATATTCGGCTTCGAGCTGTTTAATCGCAGCAAATTTTTCAACACACGGTTTGCACCAAGAAGCCCAAAAATCCATTAAATGGATCCGGCCCTTTAAAGTTTGCGCGTTGATTATTTTCCCTTCCAGCGTTGCGAGCGAAAATTTCGGCAATGATTCGCCAATCTTGGGAACGCGAAGAAGGGTTGGGACTAGCGAGATCAACGTCCCATCTTCACGCAGCGAGTCGACTAAAAAGAAATTTTCACAATACTCGATGATTTCTTCGCCCCGGAGCCATTCGCCGCGTCCCCAGATGCGCCCATCACCGTTGCGATCTACGCCAATGGTTGTTCCACGCGCAAAACCCGATCTATCAAAGCTGCCGTCGCCGTCGAGGTCTAAAACCACAAAGAGCGTTTCACAATTTTTAACTTTCACCGTGCCTTCGGCGCGATAATGCGGCATCCATGAAAACCTTTCTTCAAAATTACCGTTTCGATTTTTTTCACGAAAATACTTGATCGAGTAAGGCAGTTTTTGCCGGCTGCCGTTTTGCCTTTCACGATTGACACTTACTGTAATCGAAGAACCTGGTGAAATTATCTGAGCTGTTTCATCAGCAAAGCTGCCATCGCCATTGATATCTATTTTTAGCTGATAAGCATGGCGCGGCGTTTTAAGCCGGTGTGCGTTAATAAGAACTCCACCGGAGGCGCGCGCTATGCCGGAATCGCTGTTAGCCGCGAGACTAAGAATATAATCCTGCTCTTTGGGGCCGCTGTTGTTGCTGAAATCAATGAATTCGCCTATTTTTTGTTGATACGTTTCATTGATCCTCAGATGAATTTCCAATCTCCCCTGTGCTTTAAGCGAGTTTGCCCATAATAAACCGATTCCCATAAATTGAATCAGTAGTTTTTGTCGATTCATATTTTCCTCCAAAGTGTAAATTTTGTTATATGTGAAAACCCGGGCCTAGTTTAAAAAAATCGGATACTTCCCCGGCGCCGCTTCGTGCATCAACTCATACACCGTCTCAAAAATCGTCTCCACATTCGGCTTCGACCAATAATCGCCGTCGGAGCCGTAGGCCGGGCGATGTGGTTTGCCGGGCAACGTGCGCGGTGCGGAGTCCAGCCAGCGAAAGCCGTTCTGTTTCTCCAAAACTTCCTGCATCATGTAGGCCGTCGTTCCTCCCGGCACGTCTTCATCGACAAATACAATGCGATTCGTTTTTTTGAGCGATTGGCCAATCATGCCGTGAAGATCGAACGGCAGCAGCGATTGCACGTCGATCACTTCGGTGTCGATGTTCATTTTGTTCAATAAATTCGCGGCTTCCATCACGAGGCGGCAACACGCGCCGTAAGTGACAATCGTGAGGTCTTTTCCGGCGCGAATGATTTCGGGAATGCCCAATGGCACGGTAAATTCGCCGATGTTGTCTGGCACTCTCTCTTTGATGCGATACCCATTCAACACTTCGACAACGATGGCCGGGTCTTCGGCGCGCAGGAGGGTGTTGTAGAAGCCGGCAGCCTGCGTCATGTTGCGCGGCACGAGCACGTGGATGCCGCGAACGAGATGAATGAGGCCGGCCATCAGCGAGCCGGCGTGCCAGATGCCCTCGAGACGGTGGCCGCGCGTGCGCACGATAACCGGCGCTTTCTGGCCGCCTTTGGTGCGCCATTGCACGGTGGCGAGATCGTCAGAGAGAATTTGCAGCGCGTATAAAATGTAATCGAGATATTGAATCTCGGCAATCGGGCGCAGGCCGCGCATCGCCATGCCGATGGCTTGGCCGATGATCGTGCACTCGCGAATGCCGGTGTCGGAAACGCGCAACTCGCCGTATTTTTCCTGCAAGCCTTTGAAGCCTTGATTGACGTCGCCGAGCTTGCCGACGTCTTCGCCGAAGGCGATGACGCGCGGGTCGCGTGCCAATGCCGCATCGAAACACGCATTCAATACCTCGAATCCATTCACCGTCGGAGATTTTTCCGAGTAAATCGGTTTGATCTCGTTAACAGCGAGCGCTGAATCCGCGGCTTGATTATATAAATGCGAGCCGTAACGGTTGATATTGATCTTGTCTTGTTTCTGTTTCCATACGATCAGCTTTTGTTTGGCCACTATGTTTTCTTCCCGCGCGGCGATCAGCGCTTCGCGAATCGCGACCATGTTGTCGCGCCGCAGCGGATTCGGAATCGCCAGCAAAGCGTTTTTGATATGCTGTAGTTTTTCTTGATGCGCCGAATTTTTCGCCATCTCGTCGATTGTATCGGCAACTTCCCGCCGCTCCATAAGAATCGGCGAGAGATAAGCTTTCCACGCCTGATCGCGAATGTTTACAACCGTTTTGATATCTTCTTCTTCATAACGATCAAGCTCTTCGCTGGTGGCGATGCCTGCGGCGATCATCCATTCGCGCATTTTTTTGATGCCGTCAAATTCCTCTTCCCACTGCAATCTTTCTTTCGATTTGTAGCGCTCGTGGCTGCCCGAAGTCGAATGGCCTTGCGGCTGGGTGACTTCAGTGACGTGAACGATGGCCGGAACGTGCTCCTTGCGGACGACGGCAGCGGCTTTCACAAATGTCTCGACCAACGCCGGATAATCCCAGCCTTTGGCGGTGTAAAGATCGAATCCATCGCGAGTTCCCCGCTTGCGTTGAAAGCCCTTCAGCAATTCCGACATGTTGGCTTTGGTCATTTGATGCTCGTTGGAGACGGAAATGCCGTACTCATCATCCCAAATCGCCAGCAGCACGGGCGCTTTGAGCACCCCGATGGCGTTGATCGCTTCCCACAACATGCCCTCGGCGCAGGTGGCGTTGCCAATCGTGCCGAAGGCGATTTCGTTGCCGTTGTCGGAAAATTGTTTGAGATGCTGCAATTCTTTCAATTCGCGATACAAGCGCGAAGCATAACCGAGACCGACCAAGCGAGGCATTTGCGAGCCAGTCGGAGAAACATCGGCGGAACAGTTGTAGATTTTCATCAGATTTTTCCAACTGCCGTCGGGGTTCAAACTGCGCGTGCCGAAATGCGCGTTCATGGCGCGGCCTGCGGAGGCGGGATCGGCCTCGACGTCGGCATGTGCATACAATTGCGCAAAATATTCCTGCATCGTGTGCATGCCGAGGGCGAAGATCAGCGTTTGATCACGATAATAACCCGAGCGAAAATCGCCTTTGCGAAAAGCTTTGGCGAGCGCAAGCTGCGGAATTTCCTTGCCGTCGCCGAAGATGCCGAATTTGGCTTTGCCGGCCATCACCTCTTTGCGGCCGATGAGGCTCACTTGCCGGCTCTGAAACGCGAGGCGATAGTCTTTAATGATTTCCTCCGCGCGCAGAGGGATGGAAGCAGGACGGAGGCGTTTCGTTTTTTCACCTGTTTGTAATCGACTGAGTCTTCCGTTCCGATTTTGGCGTTTTGCTCTCTTGATCATTTTGGGCCTGGAGTCAAATGTGCGTTTCATTTAAATCGCAAAAGCGTTTTTTGCTTTTCCAACCGGTTAACAAGCATCAAGCGCCGCGGTTGGCGCTTCAATTAGTTCTTGCTTAATTAAAATTTCAGGTCTATCTTTAAATAACCTGAAGACGATCTGCCGTTTCGTTTTTGCGAAAGTTGGCGTCGATTCCAATGAGTAAAGTTAATACCGTGACCAGAAAATTGCAAGGAATTATCCTGAAGCGGAGCGATGTTTTTTGCGATCGACAAAAACGCATTCAATGCCTCAAGACGGTAAAAATCCTGTATGCCAATTTATCAGAAAAGAGCCACCATGACAAGCCACGTGCGGTTTTTTTATTGTTTGCCCGGCTTAACTTCTTATGAATTCGACTAAATGAGTGTGAGAATATATGGCATAATCATTGCAAATTCAAACGGTTTGATTTGACGGAAATAAATGTGACAATTTTCCAACGATTTTTTATACATGCGTGTCAAGGATTATTACAATATTCTCGGCGTAAGCGAAAAAGCCAACGCCGACGAGATTAAAAAAGCTTATCGGCAGTTGGCCAAAAAATATCATCCCGACGCCAATCCCGGCGACAAGGCGACCGAGGAGCGCTTCAAAGAAATAAATGAAGCGTATGATGTGTTAGGTGACATCAAGAAGCGCAACAAATACGATCAGCTTCGCCTGTACGGACATTCGGCCACCGGCAGTGACTGGTTTCAATTCGATCCGGAAATTTTGCGCCAGCATGGTTGGACTCCGGGCGCTGGCTTCGGAGGCTTTCATTCTCCCGGCGCGCAAGTGTTTGGCCAGGGCTTTGCGTTCTCGGATATTTTGCGCGATCTGTTCGGCTTTGATGGGATCATGAATGATTTTACGCCGCAATACGGACCGCGCGATCTCACCGGCGACATCACGATTTCGTTCACCGAAGCCATCACCGGCGCCGAGCGAACCGTTTCGGTCAAGCAGCGCAAGATTTGCACGACGTGCGGGGGTTTGGGTCGAGAGCGATTGGCCGTGTGCAGCCATTGTCACGGCTCCGGCAATCTGACCACGCGCAAGAAAATCCGCGTGCACATTCCGCCCGGCCTTGACAACGGCCACAAGCTTCGCATTCCCGGCATGGGCTCTAGCTCGGGTCACAGCCCCGACTTTCCTTATAAAACCATCAAGGAAAATCGGGGCGATCTCATCATCACCGTGCATGTCGAAGCGGACAACACGTTCAAGCGGCAGGGCAAGGATATTTATTACGATCTGGCCGTGAATGAAAATGAGCTGGAGGCCGGCGCCCGCGTGCTGATTCCGACGGTCGACGGCAAAAAAGTGGAGTTGAATATTCCGTCCGGCACCAAACGGGGAACGCTGCTGCGCCTTAAAAATTTGGGCGTGCGCGTCAATGGGCAACAAGGCGATCAATATGTACGTATCGTCTAATTATAAAAAAATGATTTCATAATTGAAAATTTTAAATTTTCAATTTACAATTCACAGTGGCGTATCTCGGAGTTTTGTTGAAAAAAATCTCCCAGTGCAGGAGGGTTGTTTTATGATCGCGAAACGAAAATTTTTGATTCTCACCGCCGTCACGCTGGTGGCAGGTGTTATCTTGGGCTTGGGTATTGCTTCCAATTTCAATTGGACGAAATCCGGCATTGCCGAAACCTCGACCACTCCCGTCAAACTCGGCGCGGATAAACCCGCGGCCGCGAGCCCTCCCGACGGACGCAGTCTCGATCTTATCAATACCGGCAAAGCGTTTGTCGAGGTGGCCAATCAAGTCATGCCGACGGTGGTCAGCGTGACGAGCACGAAAGTAGTGCGCAGCCGCAACCCGTTTTCCGAATTTTTCCGTGAAGATTGGCTGCGTCCCGAGGGTTTTGGCCGGCAGTTTCGAGAGCGGAATCGCAATCAGCGCGAGCAGCGCCAGGAAGGATTAGGCTCGGGCGTCATCATCAGCGCCGACGGCTATATTTTGACCAACAATCACGTCATTCGCGAAGCGGAAGAAATTGCGGTGTCGTTGGATCGCAAGGAGTACAAAGCCCAAGTCATCGGCAGCGATCCCAAAACCGATCTGGCGGTGATCAAAATCAGTGAAAAGAATCTGCCGGTGGTGAAGCTGGGCAATTCCGACGATCTCGAGGTCGGTGAGTGGGTGTTGGCGATCGGCAATCCGTTCTCGCTGCAGTTGCAGCACTCAGTGACGGCCGGCATTGTGAGCGGCAAAGGCCGCAACCGCGTCGGCATCGGCGATATCGATTATGAAGATTTCATTCAAACCGATGCGGCGATCAACCCCGGCAACAGCGGCGGCGCGCTGGTGAATTTGCGCGGCGAGCTGGTCGGCATCAATACGGCGATCGTCGCCAACAGTTGGGGCGGCGGCAATCTCGGCATCGGGTTCGCCATTCCGATCAATCTGGCGAAGCAGATCATGGAGCAGCTCATTGCCAGCGGCAAAGTGGTGCGCGGCTGGCTGGGGGTTTATATTCAAACGGCGAATGAAAGCATGGCCAAAGAGCTTGAGCTGCCGTCGACCGAGGGCGCTTTGGTGAGCGATGTCACCGCCGATTCACCGGCGGAAAAGGCCGGCCTCAAAGACGGCGATTTCATTATAACCTTTGACGGCAAAAAAGTTATTGACAGCAATCAATTGATGCATCTCATCGCCACTTACAAGCCCGGCACGCGCATTCCCGTCAAGCTCGTGCGCGACGGCCGCGAGAAAACTTTGACGGTTGCGCTCGGCGAGCGCCCCGACGATGATAAAACGCCGCGCTTGACTTCGTCCGGCGGCGACGTGAACCGGCTCGGCCTCGAGGTCGCCAATTTGACGGCGGAGCTGGCGCGCGAACTCGATATCAAGCTTGAATCCGGCGTTGTGGTTACAGACGTGCAAGAAGGCAGCGTCGCCGAAAAAGAGGGCGTGCAAGCCGGGGACGTGATTCGCGAAATGAATCGTGAAACCGTCCGCAGCGTTCGCGAGTTTAATCGAATTGCCGGCGCGTTGAAACCCGGCGATACCGTGCTGTTGCGGCTTGTGCGCGATGAAAATAAATTCTTTGTTGCTTTAAAATTGGAAAATGAGTAAATTGCCACGCTTTGAGCGGAGAGCGGAGGGCAAAGCGCAGAGGGTAAACTGAGTCAATTTGCGATGCGCTTTGCTGTAGGCTCTCTGCACTAACTATTTCGAGGAAACCCGTACATGGATCAGAAAAAACTGCAATATTTCAAGAAGAAACTTTTCGAGGAACGCGACCGCATCGTGGCCTCTTTGACTCATCACGAAGTGGAAATCGAGAGCGCCACCTCATCGCGCAGCGCGGAGTTCGAGGAGGCTTCGCGGCTCGATAAAGATCGCGAATACCTCTCGGGCTTGTTGACGATGGATACCGAAGAGCTGGCGGATATCAACGAGTCGCTGAAGCGCATCGATGAAGGCACCTACGGCAAATGCGTGGATTGCGGCAATGACATCCCGGAGCCGCGATTGGAGGCCATGCCCAGCTCGTTGCGCTGTCTCGATTGCCAGAAACAAAATGAGGACCGCCAGGAGATCAGTGAAGAACCTCCCATGGCGCCATTGATTTAATTATTTTGATGAGATTCTGTCGGGCGCTAGCAGAACTGCGTTCTGCTAGCGCCCGCTTGTTTGAAATTTTACAGGTTTTCGACTCTTTGTTTTTTTATGCGCTTTGCTTCTTTGCAAAAATTTTTTAACCCACTCGCAAAGGCCGCGGTGTTAGTACAAATCATCGGTTTATTTTTTTGCGGTGATGCGGATTGTCTGCAAGGCAGCTCCGGCGAAAATTGCGTGACGTTGGTTTGTAGCCTGTTATCCAAACATACGACGCCGATCTCGCCATCCGATGATGAAAACAGCAACTCCTGCCAATGCTTTTGCCATCTCTTGATTGATTCGCCGAAAATAACGATTGGCGCCACCTTGCTCGTCGCGACGCCTCTTCATGCCAGCGAAGAATTGCATTTCTTTTTAGAACCCAGCCGTAACATCGACCACCCTCCTTTAGCTTGATTTCCTCCTCACGAGTTTCTTTTCATTGTTTGTAGAATTCTGTTCTGACTATTCGAAAGGAACCGGAACGTGTTTCTATTTCTACGTTCCTGCGTGGCCGTGCTGTTTTCATTTTTATTTTTGCTGGAAAACAGCGGCGCGCAGGAAAAATTATCTTTGCAACAGGCCATTGATCTGGCCATGAACAACAACCCGCAAGTGCTCGCGGCGCAAAAGGAAGTCGAGGCCGCCAAGGCCCGCATCTTGCAAGCCGAGGCCATTCCCAATCTCGAATTCGGTCTTAATTGGGATGAAACGCCGTCGAATTTCGATATCACAAAAGCCGGCGAGCGCAACATTGGTCTCGTGCAGCCTTTTGAATTTCCCGGCAAACGCCGCGCGCGCGGGCATGTGGCAAAAATCGAATCGCAATTCTTTGAAGAAAGCCTGCGGCGCACCAAGCTACTGGTGAGCGCCGAGGTGAAACGCGCTTATTATCAAGCTTGGCTGAGCCAAAAATCCGTCGCCAATTTCGAGGC
>Ga0247727_10013985_pt1 | contig 13422 bp, 16 predicted proteins | sample WisWelCaveWW1625_FD_202498 | JGI IMG/M metagenome (GOLD analysis project Ga0247727, IMG submission 202498) | Biofilm microbial communities from Wishing Well Cave, Virginia, United States - WW16-25 | ecosystem: Environmental > Aquatic > Deep subsurface > Groundwater > Cave microbial mat | place... | reverse complement strand
CAGCAGATATTCCGATAATCCCTGTCACTACGTTTTCGCGAAAACACGAGGGCCGTTTCAATCCTTTCAAGCACTTACGCTCCGCGGCGTCAGGCGATGGGGTAAACATGGGCTAGATCGAGGGCCTCTCCAAGCTCACCTCGAGACGGGTGGTTTCGCCCGCCGGGACGTCCACGTCCCTCTCGGCAGTGCGGTAGCCGGGCCGCACCACCTCGATCCGATGCCGCCCAGGGGCGAGCCGTAGCGACGATGCTTCGCGAGCGGTCCCGCGGAAGGCGCCGTCGACGTATACCGAGGCATCCGCGGGCTGCACGTCGAGCTGGAGACGGCCGAGCTCCTGCGCCTCCGCGGGCGCCTCGTCGCGCTCGACCACGGGCGGGCGTGTTTCGTCGTCGCGCTCGCGACGCAGCTCACGTTCGGGCAGCGGCGCGCCTCCCGTGAGGTCCTCGGAAGTCTCGCCCACGCCCTGCTGCATCTCGTGGTGCAGCTTCAGCGTCGCGTCGGGGCCGACGTACACCCGCATCCGATGCGTCTTGTGGCCTTCGAGCTTCAGGGCGATCTCGTGACGCCCCGGGGACACGTGCAATCGCTGGAGCAAGCCGTCGAAGTCGTCCACGACGCCGGCGTAGTAGCCGTCGACGTAGACGCGGGCCTCGGCGGGATCGACCAGCACGCGGAGCGAGCCGCCGTCACGACGATCGTGGTAGTAGACTCCGCCGCCCCAGCCGCCCGCGCCCCAGCCACCCGGGTAGCCCCAACCGCCACCGTACCAACCGTAGGACCCGTAGGGCCACCAGTAGCCACCGTATCCCGGGTAGTACCACCCGCCGCCGTAGCCCGGATAGCCAGGGTAGCCCGGGTAGTAGGAGCCTCCGCTCCCGCTTCCTGTCCCCGCGCGGGGATGCCGGCGCTGGGCGTTCGTAGGGGGCGAGACGCGGGAACCGGAGCTCGAGCCGCTCGAATCCGAGCCGCTCGACTCATAGCCGCCTGAGCTCGACGAGGACCCGCTCCCGCTCGACTGCACGCCGGGTGAGGTGTGTCGCGAGCCGCTGTCGGAGGAGCCGCTGCCGCGGGAGCCGCCGCCGCCGTCACCGCGTGGCACGGCACGGTCCTGAGCGAGCCCGAGAGTCGGGGCGAGCGCCAAGCCCGCCACGAGAAGGAGTCTGCCGCTTCGAGCACTCATGTTCGCCTCCATCGTCCGGTCGTCACCACGGCGGAGTTCTGCAACGCCCGTGCCGATCGACGGCGGCGGCTCGTCGTCGCCAAGCCATTGAGCCCGCAAGACATCTCTGGAGACTACCACGCGGTGTCGCGCCGCGTGGCGTCTCCCCGCGGGTACAGCCTGTCATCGATATACTGCTCGGACGTGACCACCGCATCGGGATCGCCCTCGCCGCGACGGCTGCTGGTCTCGTGCGGCGAGCCCTCCGGTGACCTCTACGCGGGCGAGCTCATCCGGCACGTGCGCGCACGCGCGGGTCCGCTCGAGGTCTTCGGGCTGGGGGGCGATTGGCTGCAGGCGCAGGGCGCGCGGCTGCTCTCGCATGTGAACGAGCTCGCCGTCGTGGGCCTCGTCGAGGTGCTGCGTCACCTGCGTCGGTTGCGGTCGGTGTTCCGGGCGCTGCTGGCGGAGGTCGACCGCGAGCCGATCGCCCTCGCCGTGCTCGTCGACTACGCGGGCTTCAACCTGCGACTGGCGCGCGCACTCCACCGCCGCGGTGTCCCGGTCGTGTACTACGTCTCGCCCCAGCTCTGGGCCTGGCGGCGCGGCCGGATGCGGACCGTCCGGGACTGCGTCCGGCACATGCTGGTGATCTTTCCGTTCGAGGAATCGATCTACCGCGAAGCCTCCGTCCCCGTGACGTTCGTGGGCCACCCACTCGTCGACCTCACTCGGAGCTCCCCGGACCCGCGCACGTTCCTTACCGCGCAGGGCCTGGATCCCGCGCGGCCGGTGTTGGCGGTGTTGCCTGGGAGCCGCCGGCAGGAGATTGCCTACAACCTGCCGCCGATCGTCGGCGCGTTACGCCTGCTGCGCGCACAGCGGCCCGAGCTGCAGTCGGCGCTCGCCCTGGCGCCAGGGATCGAGCGGGGCCCGATCGTGGCGGCGCTCGAGGGCGTGCCCGCGGGCATCGTGTCGGGGCACACCCACGCACTCATGGGCGCCGCCACGGCCGGCATCGTCGCCTCGGGCACGGCCACCGTCGAAGCGGCGCTCCTCGACCTCGCCTCGGTGGTGGTCTATCGCGTGTCGCCGGTCAGCTACGCCCTGGGCCGCCCGTTCGTGCGCGTGCCCCATTACGCGATGGCGAACCTCATCGCCGGACGCCGAGTCCTGGCGGAGCTCATCCAGGGCGGCTTCCAGCCCAAGGCGGTTGCACGCGAGGTAGGCCGCCTCCTGGACGACTCAGCGCACCGCTCCTCGGTCGCGACGGGGCTCGCCGAAGTCCGCGCGCGGCTCGGGAAGCCCGGGGCCTCGGCGCGGGCCGCCGAGATCGTGGCCTCTTACTTGGGCTAGAGACCACATACTCAGGGCGAGACCGCACCGGACCCGCCGGGACTCGGCCGGGCCAGGGCCGGCGAGTCGGTCGCTCTCGACAGGCAAGCCTAAAAAAGCTTGACAGAACTGGAACTTGTATGTCACCTTGTGAGGTGAATTCTAGGCAAGGGGTCGCGATGAACCGAATCGCATACGGGATGGCCGCCGCCGCCCTCGTCCTGGTCGGCTGCCACACGATCACGGAAGAGCTGCCAACGACGCCCACGCAATCACCGAAGGCGCCGACTTCCGGGGTCCTCAAGGTCACGATTCCGTCGATCCCGACGGCCACCCCCACCCCGAAGCCGACGAATCCAAGCCCGACGCCTCCTCCGGCACCCACGCCGACGCCTTCGCCGACACCGCAGCCGACGCCGCCCCCGAGCAATGGCGGCTGCGGGAACCCGTTGCCCCCGCCCGTGGAGCGGATGAACACCAAGATCCACATCCGGGGACCGAACCGCTATACGCTCGACACGACGCCGCTCGTCCACGACCGCGAGTACTGCGCGAAGATCGGGTTCACCGACGGCCGCATCGACTGCCCGGTCCGCACGGAAGGCTCGCCGGATCGACTGGCGTGCGAGGTCTACGCGATCGGGAAGGCGGCCGACACCGGGCGGCCCGGGCCGACCTGGACGCGCAATGGCAAGTTCTGCACGGGAGCCGCTACCGATTGCGCGAACCACGACGACAACCAGTTCTTGCTCTTCGCCATGGGCGGGGGCTACTACGAAGCCTGCACGGCGAGCCGCGTCTGTGGCGGCGTGCAGGTCGACCGCTGAGAACCCCGCGGTCTCTTGACAGGTCCACGCCGGCGTGTGACCGTCAGCCCGTGACGCAGGCCTTCACCCCGAGAGCCCTCGGAGCCACGCTCGTGGTCGGGTGCCTCACCGCATGGGCCTGCGGCTCCCTCGAGTCGCCGACCGTGCCCGAGCCCACGCCGCAGCCCGGGCAGCCCACCGCGAGCACGCCCGCCCCGAACCCCAACCCGACGCCGACGCCGGTGTTGAGCGGGCCGGCTCCCAAGCCGAGCCCGACGCCGGAGCCCGGGGCTTCCCCCAACCCGACGCCGAGCCCGGGCCCGCCAGGGGCCGGGGGTTGCGGCGACCCGCTGCCGCCCGCGCTCGCGCAGATCAACGTCAAGGTCCACCAGCGCGGCGACAACCGTTGGCTGCTCGACTCCACGCCGCTCGTCGGGCCGGACGCGGCCTATTGTGCGAAGATCGGCTTCACCGATGGCCGGAGCATCTGCGCGGTGCGCGTCGAAGGCAACCCGGAGCGCGAGGCATGCGAGCTCTTGGTGACGGGCCGCGCGCGCGACACCGGACGGCCAGGGCCGACCTGGTTCGTCGACGGGAGCCTCTGCACGGGGCCGCCGGGCTGCGACAACCACCCGGAGAACCAGTATCAGGTCTTCGCCTATCAGAACGGCCTCTACAAGGCGTGCGGGAAGAACGACGTGTGTGGAGACGTGACCGTCGCTCGCTGAGCTGTCCTGTCGACCTGCCGTCGCTCCGGCTCCTCGCGGCCGCGCTCGCTCTCTGCTGGGCGCTCGCCTGTGGCGCGTGCGGAGGCGGCAGCGCGCCCTTGCCCACCCGGCCGGCTCCGGTGCCGGAGACGGCGCTCGTGCCCACGGCGCCCGCGCCCCAGCCGAGCCCCACTCCGACGCCGGGCTCGGAGCCTGCGCCCGTTCCCGGGATTCCCGGCGGCGGCGTCTCGGGTAGCTGCGGCGAGCCGCTGCCCCCGCCGCTCTCCCGCATCAACGTCAAGCTGCACGGCCAGGGGGGCGACCGCTCCCTGCTGGACTCCACTCCACTCGTGGGACCAGACGCGGCGTACTGCAAGAAGATCGGCTTCACCGACGGGCGGACGCTCTGCCCCGTCCGTCCCGAGGGTCACCCCGAGCGGCAGGCGTGCGAAGCCGCGCGCGTGGGACGGGCGTTCGACACCGGCCGCCCCGGCCCCACCTGGTCGGCGAACGGGAAGCGCTGCAACGGCCCCGACGGCGGCACCGCGTGCCTCAATCATCCCGACAACCAGTACCTGGTGTTTGCCTATGGCTCTGGCACCTTCCGAGCGTGCGCTTCGGGAGGAGTCTGCGGCGAGGTGGTGCTCCCGTGACGGGCGGCCCGGCCCCGCTTCGGTGCTAGAATCCCGGCCACCGTGCGCTCCCCGGAGGGGGGATGGCCAAGCGAATCCTGGTCGTGGACGACGACGAGAACATCGTGAGCCTCGAGCGGACGATCCTCGAGCAGAAGGGGTTCGTCGTCACGACGGCTGGCGGCGGCGAGGAAGCCCTGAAGCTGCTGCGTGAGCAGGCCTTCGACCTCGTGCTGCTGGACGTGATGATGCCCGACAAGGACGGCTTCGAGGTGTGCCGTCAGATCAAGCAGGACGCGCGCACGAAGACGATCCCGGTCATCTTCCTGACCGCCAAGGGCGGCGGCGAGGCGCTCGCCGAGGGCTTCGAGTCGGGCGCGGTGATGTACATCAACAAGCCCTTCACCGCGAACAAGCTGCTGACCATCGTCAACACGATGCTCGAGCAAGCGGAAGCGGGCGCCTCGCAGTAGCGGAGGCTACAGACTCTCGAAGCGCGTCAGCTGTTCGAACGTCCGGTAGCGTGCGTCGATCTCGGGGCGCGTCAGCGTCAGCAGGCGGTCGAGGCTGAAGGCCTCCACGCAGAAGGAGGCGAGCGTGCTGCCCATCACCACGGCCTTGCGCAGCACGGCATCGCCCGTCTCAGCGCTGCCCGCGAGACAGCCGAGGAAGCCCCCCGCGAAGGTGTCGCCGGCGCCCGTCGGGTCGACCACCGTCTCGAGCGGCAGCGCGGGCGCCGAGAAGCAGCCCTCCTCGCCGAACATCAGGACGCCGTGCTCGCCTTTCTTCACCACCAGCGTCCGCGGCCCCATCGCCCGGACCGTGCGCGCGGCGCGGACGAGGTTCCACTCCCCGCTAAGCTCGCGCGCCTCCTGGTCGTTGATCAGCAGCACCTGGACCCTGGCGAGCGTCTCGCGCAGCTCCTTGGGCTTGCCCTTGATCCAGAAGTTCATCGTGTCGCAGGCGACCACGCGCGGGCGTTCCACTTGCTCGAGCACGCGCCTTTGCAGCCCGGGGTCGATGTTGCCGAGAAACACGAGCTCCGAGCCCCGGTAGCCCTCCGGGATCTTCGGCTCGAAGAACTCGAACACGTTGAGGTCGGTGCAGATGGTGTCGCGCGAGTTCAGGTCCTGCGAGTACTTGCCCTGCCAGTGGAAGGTCTTGCCCTCCATCCGCTGGAGGCCCGTGAGATCGATCGGACGACCGCGGAACGCCGCGAGCTGGGCATCGCCGAAGTCGTGCCCCACGACACCCACCAGGTTCACGGGCGTGAAGAACGATGCGGCGACGGCGAAGAACGAGGCACTGCCCCCGAGCACGCGCTCGGCGCGACCGAGCGGCGTCTCGACGGTGTCGTACGCGACGCTCCCGACGACCAGGATCGACATTCGATCTCCTTGCCCGGACAACCAGAGAGAGCCCGACCGCGGGCGTTACTCGAGGTAGCGGCCCACGAGCGGAGCGAGCTCTCGCTTGACGGCTTCCGGCACCTGGTCTGCCGGGGTCAAGAGCGCGTGGCGCAGCGCGTGCGCGCACTCGCACCGCCTCGGCAGCGGCAACCGCTTCACCACGGCGCGCAGCACCGTGCGCGCCGTCGCGACGTTCAGCGCCAGGACCTTCATCACGCTGGAGGCGGTGACCGCGTCGTGGCCGGGGTGCCAGCAGTCGTAGTCGGTCACCATCGCGAGCGTGGCGTAGCAGATCTCCGCTTCGCGCGCGAGCTTCGCCTCCTGCAGGTTGGTCATGCCCACCACGTCCGCGCCCCAGGAGCGGTACAGCTCGGACTCGGCGTAGGTCGAGAAGTGCGGCCCCTCGATGCACACGTACGTCCCGCCGACGTGATGTCGCGCCCCCGCCTCCTCGCACCCCTGCGCCATCAGCGTCGACAGCACGCGGCAGAAAGGGTGCGCGAACGAAACGTGTGCGACCAGCCCGCGGCCGAAGAACGTCGAGCGGCGCTGCTGGGTGCGATCGATCAGCTGGTCCGGGATCAGCATCTCGAGCGGCGCGTAGGCTTCCTTGAGCGAGCCCACCGCCGAGACCGAGAGCAGGAACTCGACGCCGAGCGTCTTCATCGCGAAGACGTTGGCCTGGAAGTTGAGCTCGTGCGGCAGGATCCGGTGCCCGCGCCCATGGCGTGGCAGGAAGGCCACCGCGCGGCCCTCGAGCTGCCCGAGCATCAGCTGGTCCGAAGGCGGCCCGAAGGGCGTGTCGACCGCCATCTCGCGGACATCGGTGAAACCGTCCATCTGGTAGAGGCCGGTGCCGCCGATGATCCCGATCGCGACGCGCTCGCTCATCTGTTCCTTCCGGCGTCGCCGGGTGGCGGCGCTTCCTTGAGCTCGAGCAGCACGCCCGCCGCGCCCTTCGGGTGCACGAAAGCCACGCGGCAGCCGCCCGCGCCCACGCGTGGCGTCTCGTCGATGAGCGGCACGCCGCGCGCCCGGAGCTCGGCCAGTGCTTTGTCGAGGTCGTCCACCAGGAGGCAGACGTGGTGCAGCCCGGAGCGCTTCTCGAGGAAGCGGGCGATCACCGAGCCGGCCTCGGTCGGCTCCAAAAGCTCGAGGCGAGACTCGCCCACCGTCAGGAAGGCGGCGCGGACCTTCTCGGTCGGGACCTCGTGCGTCTCGGAGGCGCGCAAGCCGAGCGCCTCGTAGCTGCGAACGGCTTCCGCGAGCGCCGGTACCGCGATGCCGAGGTGGTCGATCTTCAGGATCTTCACGCGCGCGCCAGCCTGCCGAGCAGCTCGTCGGCCGCCGTGAACGGGTCGAGCTCGCGCCGTACCAGCCGCTCGATCACCGCGTCCTTCTCCCCCGGCCGCAGTCCGGAGAACGCGCGCTGCATCAGGCGCTGCCGCACCGCGGCCTCGAGCTGGCGGCCGAGCTGGCTCCGCCGCTTGCGCGCGAGCGTGCCCGAGTCGCGGGCACGCGCGTGGAAGGCGAAAACGGCGTCCGCGAGCGCGCGCGTCCCCGCGTCGCGCGTCGCGACCGTGCGCACGATCGCGGGTGGAGGCGTGCCGCTGGGGACGAGCGACAGCATCGACTCGATCTCGGCCACCAAGCGGTCCACCCCCTCGCGGTCGGCCTTGTTCACGACGAACACGTCCGCGATCTCCATGATGCCGGCCTTGAGCGCCTGCACCTCGTCGCCCTGCCCCGGCACCAGCACCACCACGCTCACGTCCGCGCTGCCCACGATCTCGACCTCGTCCTGCCCGACCCCCACCGTCTCGACCAGGATCACGTCCTTGGCGGCGGCGGAGAGAATCGTGATCACCTGGTCGGTGGCCGCGGCCAGGCCCCCCAGGTGCCCGCGCGTCGCCATCGAGCGGATGAAGACGCCCGGGTCGGTGGCGTGCGACTGCATCCTGATCCGGTCCCCGAGGATGGCGCCTCCGCTGAAGGGCGAGCTCGGATCGACCGCGACGATGCCGACGCTCCTGCCCTCGCCACGCAAGAGCGCCGTGAGCCGGTCGACGAGCGACGACTTGCCCGCGCCCGGAGGGCCGGTCACCCCGACCACGAGCGAGCGGCCCGCGTGCGGGAACAGCGCCGTGAGCAGCGGCTGCGCCCGCTCGCGCTCGTCCTCGACCAGGCTGATCGCACGCGCGATCGCGCGCGTGTCCCCGGCGCGCACCCCCGCGGCCAGGCCCTCGAGCGCCGCCTCGGGCACTAGCGCACCACCGGCCGCAGGCCGAGCAGCAGCCGCGCGATCACCAGCCGCTGCACCTCGCTCGTGCCCTCGCCGATCGTGCCGAGCTTGGCGTCGCGCAGGTGGCGCTCCACCGGGTACTCCTTGATGTAACCGTAGCCACCGTGGATCTGGATCGCCTCGAGCGCCACCTCCACCGAGGCCTCGCTCGCGAAGAGCTTCGCCATCGAGGACTCGGCCGTGTGGGTCTTGCCGCGGTCGGCGAGCGTCGCCGCGCGCCAGGTGAGCAGGCGGGACGCGTCGACCTTCGTGGCCATCTCCGCGATCTTGAACTGGATCGCCTGGAAGTCGGCGATCGAGTGGCCGAACTGCTTGCGCTCGCGCGCGTAGCGGATCGAGGCGTCGAGCGCCGCCTGCGCGATCCCGAGCGAGAAGGCCGCGATGCCGACACGCCCCTTGTCGAGAATGCGGAGCGTGTCGACGAAGCCCATGCCCTCCTGGCCGATCAGGTTGGCCAGCGGGACGCGGCAATCCTCGAACACGAGCTCGGAGGTGTCCGACGAGCGCACGCCCAGCTTGTCTTCTTTGCGGCCGGAGCGGAAGCCGGGGGTCCCCCGCTCGACGACGATCGCCGAGATGCCCTTCTTGCCCAGAGCACGGTCGGTCACCGTCATCACCACCGCCGTGTCGGCGATGCGTCCGTTGGTGATGAAGTTCTTCGAGCCGTTGAGCACCCAGTACTGCCCGTCGCGCAGCGCGGTCGTGCGCATGCCACCCGCATCCGAGCCGGAACCCGGCTCGGTGAGCCCCCAGCAGCCCACCTTCTCGCCGCGCGCGAGCGGCGGCAGGAAGCGGCGCTTCTGCTCTTCGCTGCCGACGAGGTTGATGTGCGCGGAGCATAGACCGTGGTGCGCGGCGAGCGACAAGGCGACACCCGCGTCGACGCGCGCCAGCTGCTCCATCACCACCGCCCAGTCGAGGGTGGACAACCCGGAGCCGCCGTACGCCTCGGCCCAGCAGGCTCCGGCCACGCCGAGCGCGCCGAGGCGTGCGAAGATCTCGCGCGGGAACTCCTGCTTCTCGTCCCACTCGCGCGAGTGCGGGGCCAGCTCGGCGAGGGCGAACTCGCGCACGCTCTTGCGCAGCAGCAGCTGCTCTTCGCTCAGCTCGAAGTCCACTCCGCCTCCTGTCAAGGGCCGATCCGGCCGTCCCGCCGATCCGCCGTCCCATGGTATACCGCCGTCGTGAAGAAGCGCCTTCGGCGGCGAGTCGCCATGGCTGCCCTGATCGCCGTCGCGGGCGGCCTTGTCTCCGTGTGGTGGGGGCTGCCCGCACGCTCCGAGGTCCGCGCGCTTTCGAGGAAGAACCCCGGCAAGACGCGGCTCATGCTGCAGCGCGAGGACGAGGCGCGCGCGAAGGGACGCCGGTCGCACGGCTTGCAGACCTGGATGCCGCTGTCCTCGGTTTCGCGTCACCTGATCCACGCAGTGGTCGCCTCGGAGGACCAGAAGTTCTTCGGCCACGAGGGCGTCGACTGGAAGGCGATCCAGGAGTCGCTCGAGCGGAACGTCGAGAAGCGCCGCTTCGCGCGGGGCGGCAGCACGATCACCCAGCAGCTCGCGAAGAACCTCTACTTCGGCACGCGCAAGACCCCCGCCCGCAAACTGCGCGAGCTGATCGTCACGCGGTGGCTCGAGGAAGACCTGACCAAGGCGCGCATCCTGGCGCTCTACCTGAACGTGATCGAGTGGGGCGACGGGGTCTTCGGCAGCGAGGCGGCCGCGCAGCACTGGTACGGCAAGCCGGCCGCGGCGCTCTCGGAAGTCGAGGCCGCCGGCCTCGCCGCCATGGTCCCCAACCCGCGGCGCATCAACCCGCGAGTGGGCGCGGCTCGCCACGAGCGCGCCACGCGCCGCGTGCTGTGGCTCATGGCCCAGGCTGGCTACATCGGACGCGACGTGGCCCCGCTAGGCGCCGAGCCGGAGCCGGAGCCGGTGGTGGAGGACGAAGAGCCGGAAGAGGAGCCCGTTACGCCCGCTACTTCTGCTGCTCCCCCCGTTCCCCCCACCCCCCCCGCTCCCTCACCTCCGGGCAATTGAGCCCGTCACGGGGGCGGGCAGCCCCGGGTGTACCATGCCGCCATGAAGCTCGCGAGTCTGCTCGTCTCGGACTACATGTCGGAGAACCCGATCACGATCGAGCCCGAAGAGCCGCTGATGCGCGCGCTCGAGATCATCCGGTTGCGCGGCGGGCGCCGCCTGCCGGTGGCGGTCGGGGGCATGCTGGTGGGTCTCATCACCGAGGGCGACATCAAGCGCGCGGAGCCGTCGACGCTCACCGACTCGCAGGAGGAGTTCACCCGCGTCATGGAAGGGACCCCGATCTCGCGCATCATGATCTCGAAGCCGGTCACGACCAGCGCCGACACGCCGCTGATGGAGGCGGCCGAGATCATGCTGAACACCAAGTACGGCGCGTTGCCGGTGGTGGCGGGCGGCCGCGTCATCGGGATCCTGACTGACAACGACCTGACCCGGGCCCTCGTCGACCTGATGCGGGAGGCGAAGGAAGCGCAGGGCTGAATCGGCGTGGCCCTGCGCGAAGACGCCGACATCGAAACCTCGTCCGACGCCTACGCCCGCCGCTTCGGCGGTGCCGTTGGGAGCTTTTTCCTGGAGCGGCAGAGCGAGGCTGTGCTCGATCTGCTGCGGCCGTGGCCCGGGGCGAGAGTCCTGGACGTGGGCGGCGGCCACGGCCAGGTCACCGGCCCGCTGGTCGCCGCGGGCTACGCGGTGACGGTCCTCGCGAGCGACCCCTCCTGCGAGGTGCGCGTCCGGGAGTGGACGGCTTCGGGCCGGGCGCGCTTCGTCGCGGCCGACCTGCTCGCGCCCGGCCTGCCCGAGCGATCCTTCGACGTGGTCCTTTCGCTGCGGCTGCTGCCTCACGTGCGACGGGTGCCGGAGCTGGTGGCGACGCTCGCACGCCTCGCACGCGCGGCAGTGGTCGTGGACTACCCCACTCGACGCAGCGTCAACGCCGTGTCCGGCCTCTTCTTCGGCCTCAAGCAGGGAGTCGAGGGCGACACGCGTCCCTTCACGGTCTTCTCCGACGGCGAGGTCGAGGCGGCCTTCGCCGCGCACGGCTATTCCCCGACGGGCCGTCGTCCCCAGTTCTTCGCCCCGATGGCGCTCTACCGCGCCTTAGGCTCGGCCACGTTCGCACGCGCGCTCGAGGCTACGGCGGCAACACTGGGCCTCACGTCCGCGCTCGGCTCCCCCGTCGTGCTCAGGCTCGAGCGGCGTGGCTGAGTCCGACTCGCAGCGCGATTGGGCGCTCGCGCTGTTCCGCCGCTCCGTGCTCAAGCAACGCAAGCTGGCGGAGCTCGTCCGCTCGCTCGGTCCCACGGATGGCCTGCGCTGCCTCGACCTCGGTTCCGACAACGGCGTCGTGAGCCTGCGCCTGCGCGAGCGCGGCGGCTCCTGGGCCTCGGGAGATCTCACACAGGAGGCGGTCTCGTCGATCCGTTCCCTGGTGAGTGACGACGTCCATCTCGTGCGCGGAGACCGGTTGCCCTTCCCGGACGGGGCCTTCGACCTCGTCGCCGTGGTGGACATGCTCGAGCACGTGCCCGACGAGACGGCGTTCGCGCGCGAGCTCGCGCGCGTCACACGGCCGGGGGGCCGTCTGGTCGTGAACACTCCGCAGCTCAAGCGAACGCTGCTGCGCAGGCTGCGCCGCGCGATCGGCCAGACCGACGAGAAGCATGGCCACCTCCGCCCCGGCTACACGCCCGAGCGACTTCGGGAGCTCCTGGCTCCGGCCTTCGCGCTCGAGGGTCACCGCACCTACTCGCGCTTCTTCTCGGAAGCGGTCGACACCGCCCTCAACTGGGGCGTCGAGCGCCTGGGCAAGGCGTCCTCGGCCAAGGGCATGGTCGTCACCGGCGACGACCTCGCCCGCCACCGGAAGGCCTTTCGGACCTACAGCCTGATCTACCCGTTCGTGTGGGCCATCAGCCGGCTCGACGCCCTAGTCCCGGCCTCGGGCTACCTACTGATCGCGAGCCTGGTGCGGCGCGAAGGCTAGCCAGGCCCCAGGTGAAGGCCCCTGGAACCCGAGCGCGCGCAAGGCGCGCACCTAAGCCTGAGCGCGGTGGGACACAGGGAGCAGCGATGCGGACGCATTCGCCCTGCCGGTCGGCCTGGAACGAGTCGTCGAGTGCCCGCTTCAGCGCGTCGGCACGATCCGAGGGAAGGCGCCGCCGATGCTTCCCTCGTGGTAGACGATGCTGTCCGTCTGAAGGGCTTCTCGAAGCGCCTGGAGATCCTGCCGGAAGACGCCCCCGTCCTTGATCATCACGGCGCGGCCGGCTTCCCGCGCGGGCAGGAGTGCGACGACCTCGCGGGCAGCCTCGAGCGCCGTGTGCCAGCGCTGGGACAGCTCCGCCGCCTTGGGTGCTTCGCCGTCGTAGTCCAGGCCCTTGAGCTCGGCCTCCGAGTAGCGCGCCGAGCGCGCGGCCTGCTCGAGGATCGCGGCGGGGCTCCAGCCGGGGTCTTTGCCGCAGGCCGCCCAGGCGAGAAATCCGAGCGGCTGCACCTCGCGGTCGCATGTGAGCGTGTCGACGAAATCACGCGGCTCGACGCGTCCGACGAGGGCCAGGACCTTGCTCGTGGCGAGGTCGAAGGGATGGAGCACGAGGCCCAGCTCCGCGTGCCGGACCAGCGGGAAGAAGCGATTCGCGCTGTCGTGCGCCCACTCGATGATCACGGCGTCCGAGTCTCGCCGGACCTCGGCTTGCACGAACGTAGGCCGCTCGCGCACGACCGACACGCTGTGGCCTTTCGTTTCGAGCAGCTCTCGGTCTTCCTTCCAAGAGGCGGCGAGCGCCTGCTCGGTGTCGTGAAACAGGCCGATGTCGCGCGACCGGCGGGGAGCGTGGAGCAGCTCGTTGAGAGCGGCCCCGCCGGCGACGTAGCTCTCGCCGCTGCGGATGCGGTTCTCGGCTAGCCTCGATTCCCACAGCAGGTAGTCGACCTAACAGGACGGGCCATTAACCGAACTGGAGACGCAGACGCTTTCCGTCGAGCCACGGGACCGGTTGCTGAGTCTGGTCGAAGCGGGCCGCGAGA
>Ga0247727_10013984_pt1 | contig 13422 bp, 9 predicted proteins | sample WisWelCaveWW1625_FD_202498 | JGI IMG/M metagenome (GOLD analysis project Ga0247727, IMG submission 202498) | Biofilm microbial communities from Wishing Well Cave, Virginia, United States - WW16-25 | ecosystem: Environmental > Aquatic > Deep subsurface > Groundwater > Cave microbial mat | place... | reverse complement strand
CAAATTCTTTTTTTCCGCAAAATGGCCGGATTACGGTAATTTAAAACAAACGGTAACGTCTGTAGAATTTTTGATACAACGGCAATGCGATGAACGGCAAAATGGATTTCGCCTCAAAAATTTTTCGCCTCCTTCTCTTACTCTGTCTTTTACCCGCCGCCGGAGCCTCGCCGCAGGATTCGCCCTGGCTGAATTACACGAACGGCGACGCGGTCAATGCGCTGGCCGATGACGGCGCGTTTTTGTGGATTGGCACCAACGGTGGTCTCCTCCAATTCAACAAAGCCACCGGGGAAAAAATTTTTTATAACAAATCCAATTCCGGCTTGCCGAGCAATCGCGTGTTTGTCATTGCGCTTGACGACAGCGCGAACAAGCTGATCGCCACGATCAACGGCCTCGTCAAATTCAACGGCACGATGTGGACGGTATACGACACCTCGAATTCCGGGCTGCCGCGTCTCGATGTACGCGCCATCGCGTTCGATCAGGCGCGAAGCATGTGGCTCGGAACCTGGGGCAGCGGCCTCGTGCAGTTTGACGGCGTCAACTGGACGACTTACAAATACGCGGTTTCCGGCTTGACCGGCAGCCAGGTGAGCGCCATCGCGGTTGATAGCACAGGCAACAAATGGATCGGCGCGTGGGGCGGCGGCGTGGCGCGGTTCGATGGCAGCGACTGGATGATGTACGATTCAAAAAATTCGCCGTTGCCGAATGGGAATATCCGCGCGATTGCGATCGATCGCGACGATAACAAATGGATTGCAACCACCGCGGGGGTGGTTAAATTTAACGGGACGAATTGGACCATTTACACCACCGCCAATTCCGGTTTGCCGGATAACAACATCAATGCGATTGCCATCGATCACAATCAAACCAAATGGATCGGCACCAACAACGGGTTGGCGAAATTCGATGAAGCCCAATGGACGGTTTACAACACGGCAAATTCCGGGCTGCCGACAAATGTGATCACGGCGATTCTCATCGACGCGACGGGAAATCAATATATCGGCACCGCGCGTGGGTTGGCGCAATTTGACGGCGTGAGTTGGAAGAAAACGACGACTTCGAATTCCGGGTTACCCGATGGAGATTATATCTCGGCGATTGCCGTCGATAACAAGAATCAAAAATGGATCGGCGTTTGGGGCGGCGGACTCGCGAGGTTTGACGATACGAATTGGACGATTTACGATTCCTCCAATTCCGCGCTGCCGGACAATGCGGTGTCGGCGATTGCCGTGGATGACAGTCTCAACAAATGGATTGGCACGTGGGGGCGCGGCCTCGCTCGCTTCGATAGCACAAATTGGAAAATTTATGACACGGCGAACTCCGGGCTGCCCGATAATTTTGTGTTGTCGATTGCGGTGGATCAGCGCGGCGCTAAATGGATTGGCACTTGGAGCGGCGGCCTCACGCATTTTGACGGCGCGCGCTGGACGGTTTATAACACGGCAAATTCCGGCCTACCATCGAATGCGGTGTTAACGATTGCGATTGACAGCACCGGCAGTAAATGGCTTGGCACGTGGGGCGGCGGCCTTGCGCATTTTGACGGCGCGAACTGGACGGCTTATAATACTTCCAACTCCAAACTGCCGAGCGATTATGTGCGCGCGATTGTGATCGAAGACAGCCTCGCGTGGATCGGCACGTCCGCGGGTCTCGCCGATTTCGACGGCGTCAACTGGAACGTCTATAATCGCACCAATTCCGGCATGCCCGCGAATTCCGTGTATGCGCTGGCGGTCGGGCACAATCGCAAGAAATGGATCGGCACCTCCCGCGGCCTCGCTCGCTTCGATACCACCGGCTGGAAGCTTTTCGATATTCGCAATTCGAGTCTTCCCACCAATGATGTGACGGCGCTGGCGATTGACGGCTACGGCCACCGCTGGATCGGCACGCGCGACGGTCTCGCCGTTTTCCAACACCGCGATCCGGTCCCGATCTATTATTTTTTGTCGCAAAATTATCCCAATCCGTTTTCGGCGCGCGGCAATTTGGGCGCAACCGGCACCAACATAAATTTTCGTTTGCTCACCCCCGACGCGGTCACCTTGAAAGTTTTTGATTTGCTCGGCCGCGAAATCGCCACACTGTTGCAGGCAACTCTGTTTGCAGGCGAACACACGGTGCGCTGGCAGCCCGACGGCGTTGCGAGCGGGATTTATTTTTATCGTTTGCAGGTCGGCAATGTGGTTATGACGAAAAAGATGGTGGTGTTGCCCTGAAAGCAGAAATGGACGTAAAGACTCAAAAAATTTTCCAACGGATGAAAAGCGGCCAACGGATAACGACTGATAAAAGAAGTTGGCAACCTGCGATTCGTTGGTTATAAAACAATGAGAACTGTAACTCAGTTAAAGCCGTATATTATTAATCCGAGAAGACTATCATGACCGCGAAGTTTTTTGCACCACGAAGGCACAAAGAACACAATGGTATTCTTTGTGAACTTTGTGCCTTTGTGGTGCAATTGGGTTACGGCCAACGCCGCGCTACGAAATTCCAACCCACGCTTTTTTCTTCTTTAAGTTTTACGCTTTTACGTTTTACTTTTTACGTTTTAATTCTCATCCCCGGCAGTTTGCTGCAAAGCCAGACCCGCTGGCAGCTCGATTCCACCGGCTATAATTATTTGAGCCGCAACGCCAATTTGAGCCAGTGGCTGGCTTCGTCCGGCACGACCGTCGAGCTTGATACGGTTTTATATGCATCGCCGCGGCATTCGATTAAATGGACGATTCCGCCGAACAGCGGCGTTGCGACCTTGGAGTTGAATCTCATCGATATCGATCTTTCCGAGCGCGTGGTTTACACGAGATGCCGGCGCAACAATTACGCGGCCAAAATCGAGACCAGGCTCATTGTCACCTCCGGCAAAGGCTTTCGTCTCGCGGAGCCGGTTCTCTTCAATGTGGACGGCCGCAATCTGCCCGTCGATCTCTGGCATGAACAGGGCCAGACCGCGTGGCTCAATCCCTTTGGCGGCGCGACACGCGCGGAGCTGCGCCACATCAGCAAGCTGCTGTTTCGCGCGGAGAATGCCGAGTTTGAAGAGCAAATTTTGTGGCTCGATGAAATCAAATACACCCGCCCGCGCGGTCCGGTGTGCATTATTAATTTCAATCACTACCGCGATTCCGCCGACAGTTTGTTGACGCCGTGGCTGCTCGCGAAAAATTATCCCGCCAATATCGATTTCACGTACGAATACGCGAAGAATGAGTTCGCGCACTATCGCGCCAACGGCGGTTTGTGGACGCGCTACATCGGCCTCCAACGCATTGCCGAGCTGGTCACGAGTTATGGCTGGAGCGCCACGCATCACGGCGTGTTTTACGAATTTCTTCCCAATCTTTTGCCGGAAGTCCGCGCGCAGCTTTATTCGCTGGCGCCATTTCAGCGCGAAGGCCTGACGGCGAATTGGTGTTTTTCAATTCCAGGCGACGTGGTGACGCCCGACATCCTCGCAGAGATTCAGGCGCTCAATCGTTTTTATACGGTGCGCAAACAATTTGACAATTCACCCAACGAGCTGCCGATTGATAATCCATTGAAGCTGCGTTTCAATCGCCTGACCTCGGCCGCGGCCGGCCCGAATTTGCGCGGCCAGCCCGAAACATTGGCGGAAATGCGGCAAAGCGTCAACGCGTTTTTTGCCAGAAAAGGTTTGTTGATTTTTGATTTTGGGGCCATCGTCGCCTCCCCTTCTCCCCTGTTTCGCGATGAAGAAATCACGCTGTTAAGCGACGCGCAGGCGGTGATTGCATACGCCGATTCGCTCGGCTTCGAATTTCTCACGTTTAAAGATCTGTTCGATCCCGACCCGAATTATCCGCAGCAACTTTCGCTCAACCATGATTATCCGCAAATGAAAACCGGCCAAACCGACACGTTGCGCGTTTTGCAAAACGATCTCTGGCCGGCGCAGCGCGATTTGCGCATTGCCGCGATTACCAGACCGCAGCGCGGACAGGCGACGATTGCCGCCAACAAAAAAGCGATCATTTATAAAGCGAACGCCACGTTTGCCGGCACCGACCGTTTTCAATATATTGCCACCGACGGCGTTTTATCCGACACCGCGTGGGTGTTTGTCAAAATTTCGTCGACTACGGCAGTCGAGGAAAATCGTAATTCGCCGCCAACTTCAACGCGGCTTTATGCCAATTTTCCCAATCCATTTTGGAGCGAATCAAACTCTCGCTTTGCCGGAAGTTCCGAAACGACCATCGAATATTCGTTGCAGCAAACGACGCCGGTGACCATTAGCATTTATAACATGCTGGGACAGGAAGTCAAACGCTTGATTGATGAAACCAAACCGGCGGGACATTATCGCGTGACGTGGAACGGCCAAAATGCCGGCGGGCAACCACTACCGAACGGGCTTTACGTTTGCAAAATGAGCGCAGGAAACTTTGCCAGCTCGTTTAAGATGCTTATGTTGAAATAAACGCATAGCGCATGGGGGATTTTACTGAACACAAGCGGTCTGCGTTTGCGAGAATAGCGGGTACTATTTTGTATAGTCATTACCCTTGAAATCGCTTTACGCTGAAACTGTGACGGGTGCCGTATGAACCGATTGCTGCTCATCTATTTACTCGTAATACCGTTTGGGGACATCTCCGCTTTTCAGAATCACCTCACGCCGGAAAACGAGAAAGCCCTTCCTGCTTCTGATCAAGCTGCGCCTGTTTTAGAAACATTTGATTTCGAGTTCCAGACTGAAGAAAACTATGCGGGCGGTGTGCAACGCGCCTGGGTGAAAAATTTTGCTTCGGGAAGAATTGCGAGCGATGATCGCGCACGCGCCATCGCCGTTGACCAATTCGGCAATGTTTATGTGACCGGCGCAATCCGCAATGCGAACGGGTATTCTGATTATGCCACTGTCAAATACAACGCCAACGGCGTTTTACAATGGACAGCACGATATGATGGCCCTGGCAACGGGGATGACGAGGCGAAGGCGATTGCCGTTGATCGCGCCGGCAACGTCTTGGTAACCGGAACGAGCGCCGCCGGCACGAATAAGTATGAATACACCACCATCAAATACAATGCTGCCGGCAAAGAGTTATGGGTCGCGCATTGGGGCGATTCAAATTTTAGTAGTCATGGTTACTACGGCAGCGCGATCACAGTAGACATCTCAGACCACATCATTGTAACCTGCCCGTACGGCACCATTAAGTACGACCGTTATGGTCATGAAGAATGGTCGAATCGCCTGCCGGGAAGGGCTCTTTTTGTAAATGAGTTAAGCCATGTGTACGTGTTGGGAGGCGGCGTAACCAAATATGATGCGAACGGCAACAGGCTTTGGAACACAGACGGTATCGGCGGCGCTTCAACAGCTTTCGTCGTCGATGACTCCGGGAGAGTCTATGTCACCGGCTACTATTATTACTATGTGCCTGATGATCACGAAGGGGATCAGTACGCGGATTATCTTACGGTGAAATATGATGCGACCGGGAAAAAATTATGGAGTGCGAGATATGATAGTTCAGGCCGCAACATTGCCACGGCTATTGGTATTGACCAGGCAGGCAATGTTTATGTGACGGGAAACAGCGGCACGATCAAATACAACGCCGCCGGCGTTCAAAGCTGGTATATGGAGCAGACGGCTTCATTTCTTGCCGTTAACAATTTCGGCGATCTCTATCTGGCCGGAACCTATCGCAATGCCTATAATCACGATTACGTTGTAGCGAAATATCACGCCGACACGGCTACGCAAAAATGGCTCACGCGTTTCGATAACACTTCAACCGACTGGGCGCGCGCTTTTGTGATCGACCGCACCGGCAATCTTTACATCACGGGCGAAAGCATTTTGGTCGCCACTGCTTACGATTACGCGACAATTAAATACAATTCACGCGGCGTAAAACAGTGGGTGGCTTATTATAACGGTTCAGAGCACTTTTCGTCCGACGATGGCGCCGCGCTCGCGGCGGATAATGAGGGCAATGTTTATGTAACCGGAAACAGCACGGGTGATTTTTTGACGATCAAATATAGTGCAACGGGAGTCCGGCAATGGATGGCGCGCTACGGCACTCGGAAAAGCGACGACGCGCCAATTGGGATCGCCCTGGATGATTTCAATAATGTTTATGTCGTCGGGGGTAGTTATGCGGGCGACGGCGTTACACCAAACTCCGTGGTCACAATCAAATATAACACCAGCGGCGTGCAAAAATGGGTGGCGCGTTACAGTACACCGGGAACTAAAGGGGATGTGCCGAAAGGTATGATGGTCGACAAATCGGGCAACGTTTATATCGCCGGAACGACGGGGCGCTCATACTCAAACGCGGATTACTTCATCATCAAATACAACTCGGCAGGCAAACAGGAATGGTTCGCCGGTTATGATGAAAGGGGAAAATATGACGATGCGGCGGCAATGGCGGTGGACGATTCCGGCAATGTTTACGTCACCGGCTTCAGCCAGGGTTTCCTTTCCAATCAGGATATTGCAACGCTAAAATACAATACCAATGGCCAGAAACAATGGCAACGGCGATACAAACGCGAAGGCAGCGCTTATGGCTACCTCGCCAGCGGCATAGCCGTCGATCATCGCGGCAATGTTTTTGTCATCGGCCATGACGCCAATGATTATACGGTCATCAAATACGATCATGCCGGAACATTCAAATGGAATGCTTACCGCGGCGAAACTGCGGCGCCTTACACAGGGCATTGGGCAAACGATGTGGCCGTTGATAAAATCGGCAATATTTACGTGACCGGATATAATCGGACGAATATTGTCGGCGATAGCGTTGTCTACAAAACCATCAAATATAATCCTGCCGGAACGAAACAATGGACCGCTCAATTTAAAACCGGCTATCAGGATTGGAACCGCGAGGCGAAACTGGCATTGGATCAATTCAACAATGTTTATGTTACCGGCTTCAACAGTTGCTCGGCGAAAGGGACTTTTGATTATGTAACCATTAAATATAATATCCGGGGCGAACAGGAATGGATGGCCTGTTATAAAGGCAAGGCTGAAAGTTCTCCTTACTCGAAGGATGGCAAACCCGCTTATGCCAATGCGATTGCATTGGACAAAACCGGCAATGTTTACGTGACGGGCAGTTATGGCTACGGTTATAGCTACACGAACAAATTCATGACGACGATCAAATATGTTCAGACGACGTTGCCTGATAAATCTTTTGAGGCCGCGGCCAATTCAACGCACCAACCCGTGAGCTATTCACTCGCGCAAAATTATCCGAATCCATTCTGGAGCGCAGCGACATCCCCCGCTTTTGGCGGGGGAAATCCTTCCACGACTATTCGCTACGCCATCGCCAAGCCAGGGCATGTAACGCTGAAGGTCTACAATCTGCATGGACAGGAAATCGCCGCATTGGTGAATGAGAATCAAGCCGCCGGCGCCCATGAAATTCAGTGGCGCCCCACGGCGACGCCCAGCGGCGAGTATTTGTATCGCTTGCAGGTCGCAGATCCCGCTCGCGGCGGGGCAGGAGATTTTTCCGCCACGAAAAAAATCATTTTGCTCAAATAGCTGAGCGCAAGGCGTGCTATGCTCTATGCGCCATGCCCTCAGCCCTCCCGCAAGAAAACCCTTGACACACTGCTTTTTCTTTCCTACAATAACAACAGCACAATAACCAATCTGCATACAAAAATTTTATGAACGCAACTCTTGCAGTAAACTGGGGCAAGTGGCTGGCCGATTATTTCTCGTCACAGAGAAAAACCAACCCTTTTTTGCTCGCGGCAAAATTTGGTTGGCGCGTGGTCATGGAAAATGAAGGCAACGATGGCGCGTTGCTGCCGGCCCGCTTTGCCGAATGGGATGGCGGCGAGCGCCGGATTCGGCTCTTCATCCCGATCCTGCGCCGTCATCGCGGCAATTCAAACCGCGTATTGTATCGTGCCTGCGCGCATGAATTATTTCATGGTTTGGTTGCCGTTAATTACCGTGGGTTGGGCTTGTCCCCAAAAAGCATTCCCAGTTTAAATTATCGCGAAGAAGAAATCGCCGCGCAGGTTTTCAGCGAAGCCCTGTTCAATTCTCAACTGGAGGAGGAATCGTGACCGCTGTCGGCGTCGTCCTGCTCATTATTTTTCTGCTGTTCACGGCATTGATGTATTTGAAACGCCTCTCCGCCATGCTCGCCCTGCCGATTATGGCGCTGCTGCTGGCGATGATTGCGCAGGTGCCGAATCAATATATTTTGCAGGACATTCTGGAAAACTGCGCGAACCCGGTGATTCATGCGCTGATGGCGACCATCTTCGGCGGCATTCTCGCGCTGTTCATTAAAAATCAGGGCATCGCCACCGTCTTCGTGCGTTATGCCGCGGAACTGGGCGGCGACCGTCCCATTGCCGTCGCGATCAGCCTGATGCTCGCTACCGGCGTTTTATTTATGACGCTCGGCGGACTCGGCGCGGTGATTATGGTCGGCACCATCATTTTGCCGATTATGTTGAGCCTCGGCATTGCGCCGCCAACCGCGGCCGGCATTATGCTCATCGGCATTTCGATGGGCAGCTCCCTGAACATCAGCAACTGGCAACTCTATATCAGTTTGCTGAAAGTGCCGATCTACAAAGTGCAAAAGTTCGCGCTGGTCATGGCCGCGTTACATCTCGTGGTGGGGATGATTTTTTGTGTCTGGTCGCTGCGTCCGAGCCAGTTGCGACGGTTTTGGCCCGCCCCTTCCGAAACGGCCACGCCCAGTGGCAGCGCGCTTCCCTCCGTCCGCCGCTTGGCCCTGATAACGCCTGTTGTTCCGCTGTTGCTCGTTTTAATTCCGGTTTTGTTGGAGGTCGTACAAGACGAATTTGCTCTGCCCCGCTCTGCGGGGCTGGATTTGTCGAAATGGCCCATCGTTCCGGCCTTCATCGCGGGATTGTTGTTCGCACTCTTAACCGCCAATGTCGAGGGTGAAATCGCATTAATCTCACTGACGATTTTATTTTTCAACATCTGGCTTTATACCAAAGTCGCACCGGAGAGCTTCCAATTACATACGGGGCCGGAAACTTCGGTTCTCAGCGCCATTCTGGGCGGCACGGCTGCGGTCATCCTGTTTCTATTATGGGAAATTTTTGCATGGCTCGATGTGATTCGAATGCGACGTTCGCGCCGCTGGCGGCTGGCGCTGCTGACGCCGTTTGTCGCTTTGCTGATTCATCATCTTTTGCACTGGCAGCCAATGTCCGGTTTTTTCATTGGCGCGCTGTTATCGCTCGTTGTCACCGCGCGGCGCGACACCGTGCAAACCTTCACCCGTTCCGTTCTCGAAAGTTTTGAAAGCGTCGCCCCGGCGGTCATTCTCATCATCGGCATCGGCATGTTGCTCAACTCCGTCAATCATCCGAATATCAAAGATGCGTTACAACCGTTTCTTCGGGCCATGTCACCGCCGAACGGATTTTTTTTCGTGGTGATTTTTACGCTGCTCGCACCGCTGGCGTTTTATCGTGGCCCGCTCAATATCTGGGGCATGGGCACCGGCATCGCCGCCATTCTCCTCGCCACCAAAGCGATGGCACCGGAGGCCATTATGGCGATGCTCCTTTCCGTTGGCGCGATGCAGGGCGTTTGTGACCCCACCAACACCGCTAATGTTTGGATTGCTAATTTTGCCCGCGTTGACACCGTCGATATTCTCAAACGCATGATCGTTTACATCTGGCCGATGGTCGTTGTGGCGTTGTCCATTGCGGCGTTTATGTATTTCTGACCGGTTGCTGGAAAAAAAAATTGTTTTTTTATTTTGATTTCTTTAAATTGTGATGGTAATGTAAAAACATGAATTGACATTAACATGACGACATTGACACCAAAACTCGTCGAACAGATCGTCAATCACATTGTCGCCACGGCTGACCCGAAAAAGATTATTCTGTTTGGCAGTTATGCACGCGGCGAGGCGCGATCGACCAGTGATCTTGATCTTTTGGTGATCGCGGATTCCGCGCTTCCCCGCCACCGGCGTTCTGCGCCACTTTACGGAGCTTTGAGCAAGATTCTATTGCCCATGGATATCGTCGTTTTTACTCCGGAAGAAGTGCAAGAATGGAGCCGGGTTCGACAGGCGTTTGTCACTACCGCTGTCCGAGAAGGGAGGGTATTATATGAAAAGCAAAACTGAGCAGGAAATTGATTTCCCACTGATTCACAACCTGGAAAAATTGATCGAATTGTATGCAACATGTGAACCCTCTTTCCAAAGCATAAAAACCTTGGGGCAAGAGTTGACTCCCTACGCCGTAGCATTGCGCTACGACAGTGAATTCTGGCCTGACCTTGAGACGACTCAACAAGCTCTCGAAACTGCTTTGAAGATTAAATCTTTTGTCCTGGATAAATTGCCTCCCGAAACGAAAGAAGGAGTTCAGCTTATTTGAAACTCACACCTCACTTCACTCACCTCGAATGTACCCGCTGCGGAAAAACCGAACCGATGGACAAGCTGCTCAATCTGTGCAGTTGCGGCGGCCCTTTTTTCGCGCGATATGACTTGCCGGCCATTCGCCAAAGTTGGTCGCGGGATTCTTTGCGCGACGCGCCATCCAATCTCTGGCGTTATGCGCCAATTTTGCCCGTGCAACAAAAAGCAAATCAACTCACACTCGGCGAAGGCTGGACGCCACTGCTTGAAGTTCAACGATTACGCCAACGGCTCGGCTTAAAAAATTTGTGGATCAAAGATGAATCGCCCAATGTCACCGCCTCATTCAAAGCGCGAGGCTTGTGTTTGGCCGTTTCGCGCGCGAAAGAACTCGGCGTGAAAAAACTGGCGATTCCTTCCGCCGGCAATGCCGGCAGCGCCACCGCAGCTTATGCTGCGGCTGCAGGAATTCCCGCGTTCGTGTTTATGCCGAAAGACGTGCCGCAACCGTTTCAGGATGAATGCGCTTTCTACGGCGCGAAGCTCGAACTCGTCGATGGCCTCATCACCGATTGCGCCAAAAAAGTTTTGGCCGGCAAAGAAACGCAAGGCTGGTTCGATGTTTCGACGTTGAAAGAACCATATCGCATCGAAGGCAAAAAAACCATGGGCTACGAGCTCGCCGAGCAATTCGAATGGGAACTCCCAGACGTCATTATTTATCCTACCGGCGGCGGCACCGGCCTCATCGGCATGTGGAAAGCGTTCGATGAAATGGAACAACTCGGCTGGATTGGCAAAAAGCGCCCTCGTATGGTTTCGATTCAATCCACCGGCTGTGCGCCGATTATTCGCGCGTATGATCAAGGCCTCGACCACGCGCCCGAATGGGAAAACGCTGCGACCGTCGCCGCCGGTTTGCGCGTGCCTCGTGCCGTCGGCGATTTTCTCATGCTGCGCGCGATTCGAGCGAGTCGCGGCACCGCCGTCGCTGTTCCCGAAGAACAAATTGCGCCCGCGACGTATGAATACAGCCAACTCACCGGCATTTTCTTTTGCCCCGAAGGCGCGGCGGCAGTCTTTGCCACAAAAATGCTTTGCGAGGTCGGCTGGATCAAACCTCATGAACGTGTGGTCATTTTCAATACGGGTTCGGGACTGAAGTATGCGGATTTGTGTCGGCGGTAAAACGAAGTCCAACTTGAGCTGAACGACTTTTCAAATTTATCGGTTGGCTGATAATTATCCCAATCCGTTTGGAAGCGGAGCGACATTTCCCGTCGTTGGAACCGTCATCGAATTCGAGTTGCCGAGAGCAGGGGAAGTCAAGCTGGAAATTTATGATCTGCTCGGACAAAAGGTCAAAACGTTGGTTGATCAAAACCGGGCCGCAGGAATTCATCGCGTCGTTTGAGATGGCAAAAATGATTGGGTAAAACCGTTGCCTCCGGAATCTATCTCTATGGAATGGCAACGAGTGATTTCAAAGCGATGAAAAGGATGTTGCTGATTCGATAAAAAGCATGTAACCAAACAAAAAAGGGTTGTCGTGCAAATGGCAACCCTTTTTTATTTTTAATGCTTGCTTTTTACGCAAATTTAGATAATATTCACCTCTTTCAAAATCCCGGGTTGACGTTGGTGCGCCTCGTCAATTTTTCTTTTCGCAGTCAGCCCTGAAATTTTACTGCTCCTCTTCTTTCGGCGTCGCAACAAAAATAGCAGAATATGATCGGCAAAACAATTTCTCACTATCGCATCATCGAAAAACTCGGCGAAGGCGGCATGGGCGTGGTCTACAAAGCTGAGGATACGAAGCTCGAACGCGTCGTTGCGATCAAGTTTCTGCCGCACCACATCGCGACCAATGCTGATGAACGCGAGCGCTTTAAAATTGAGGCGAAAGCCGCGGCGGCGTTGAACCATCCCAACATCGCCACGATTTATGCTATTGAGGAAGTCGATGCGGAGATGTTCATTGTGATGGAGTTTATTGAGGGGAAGGAATTAAAGAAAGTCATCAGTGACCAGTTATCAGTAAACAGTGTCATCGACCTCGCCACGCAAATCGCCGAAGGGCTGAAAGCCGCGCACGCGAAAGGCATTACCCACCGCGACATCAAATCCAGCAACATCATGGTCACGGAATCGGGGCAGGTGAAGATCATGGATTTCGGGCTTGCAAAGATTGGCGCCGGTGCTTACTTGACAAAAACCGGCACGACGGTCGGCACGGTGGCGTACATGTCACCGGAACAGGCGCGCGGTGAAGTCGTCGATCATCGCACCGATATTTGGGCATTTGGCGTGGTGCTGTCTGAAATGCTCACGGGGCAGTTACCGTTTCGCGGCGTGTATGAAGCGGCGATGATGTATTCGATTTTGAACGAAGACCCCGAGCCGCTCACCGCTTTGCGCACCGGCGTGCCGATGGAGCTGGAGCGGATCGTCAACAAGGCGCTGGCGAAGAAAATAAATCTGCGTTATCAGAATGTCGAAGATCTGCTGGTTGATCTCAGGGCCTTGCAGTTGCGACCGAAACCCAGCGGCGTATCGCAACCGCCGATCAAATCAAAAGCGCCGGAGCGAAAACAACGCTGGCTTTACGGCGGCGTTGCCGTGTTTGTCATTTTGCTCGTTGCGGCGGCGTTGTTCTTTTGGCCGAAAAAGCAATCACAGGAGACATTCACTTCCATTGCGGTTTTGCCTTTTGCGGACATAAGCCCGCAAAAGGACCAGGAATATTTTTGCGACGGCATGACGGAAGAGATTCTCACCAGGCTCTCCAAGCTGAGAGAGTTGAAGGTCATTGCCCGAACTTCGGTGATGCGCTACAAAGCTACCGACAAAAGCATCAAAGAAATTGGCGCCGAGCTGGGGATTGCCACCATTTTGGAGGGCAGCATTCGCAAGGAAGGCGACAACATCCGCGTGACGGCGCAACTCATCAAAGTGGATGACGAATCGCATCTGTGGGCGCATAGCTACGACAAGA
>Ga0247727_10013983_pt1 | contig 13423 bp, 11 predicted proteins | sample WisWelCaveWW1625_FD_202498 | JGI IMG/M metagenome (GOLD analysis project Ga0247727, IMG submission 202498) | Biofilm microbial communities from Wishing Well Cave, Virginia, United States - WW16-25 | ecosystem: Environmental > Aquatic > Deep subsurface > Groundwater > Cave microbial mat | place... | reverse complement strand
ACCACCCTCGGCCTCGGGGCGCGGGCCTTGGCCTTGGGCCTGACCCTGCTCGTCGTGACGCGGCCGCGGGCCGCGCTCGTGGTCGCGACCGCCGCGACCGCCGCGGCCGCGGCGCGGGCCGCGCTCGTGGCGCGGCGCGCCGTTGCCGTTGCCGTTGCCGCCACCGCCTGGCTGCTGCGGATCGCGGTTGCCGGGCGCGGCCTCGCCTTGGCCACCCTGCGGGGCGCCTTGGCCGCCTTGGCCGCCTTGGCCGCCTTGGCCACCGTGGCCGCCATGGCCGCGGCCGCCATAGCCGCCCTGGCCGCCGTAACCACCGCCTTGGCCGCCACCCTGGCCGCCCTGACCGCCGTGGCGCGGGCCGCGCTCGCGGCGCGCCATGCCGGGCTTGATGCCGAGCCGCGCGCGGCGCGGCTGGCCCTCGCCCTCGAAGCGTGGCGGGCGCGGGCCGTCATGGGTGGGCGGACCGTCCGCGCGGTTGCCGATGTTGTCGTTCGAGTCGTCGACGATCTCGTCGTCGCCGGGTCCGTCGTTCCAAGCGTTCATGCCGTTCCTCCGACCGTGATCCCATCGATGCGCAGCGTGGGTTGGCCGACGCCGACGGGCACCGATTGCCCGTCCTTGCCGCAGGTGCCGACCCCGCCGTCGAGTTGTAGGTCCGTGCCGACCATGCCGACCCTGGTCAGCACCTCGGGTCCGCTGCCGATCAGCGTCGCGCCGCGCACTGGGCGCGTGATGCGCCCGCCCTCGATGAGGTAGGCCTCGCTCGCACTGAAGGTGAACTTGCCGCTGGTGATGTCGACCTGGCCGCCGCCGAAGTTCGCGGCGTAGAGGCCCTTGTCGACCGAGCGCACGATCTCTTCGGGATGGTGCGGACCAGGCAGCATGTAGGTGTTGGTCATGCGCGGCATCGGCAGGTGCGCGAACGATTCGCGGCGCCCGTTGCCGGTGGGTGCGACGCCCATCAGCCGCGCGTTGTGCTTGTCCTGAAGGTAGCCCTTGAGCACCCCACCTTCGATCAGCGTCGTGCAGCGGGTCGGCGTGCCCTCGTCGTCGCAGCTCAGCGAACCGCGGCGCCCGGCGAGCGTGCCGTCGTCGACCACCGTGACCAGCGGGTCCGCGACCCGCTCGCCGATCCGGCCCGCGAACGCCGAGGTCCCCTTGCGGTTGAAGTCGCCCTCCAGGCCATGGCCGATCGCCTCGTGGAGCAGGATCCCGGGCCAGCCCGGACCGAGCACCACGGTCATCGTGCCGGCCGGCGCCGGCGCGGCGCCGAGGTTGACCAGCGCGGTCCGCGCCGCCTCGCGCGCCAGCGCCTCGGGCCGGCCGTCCGCGAGCAGCGTCGCGTAGTCGGAGCGACCGCCGCCGCCGGCATAGCCGACCTCGCGGCGCCCGTCCTGCTCGGCGATCACCGAGACGTTGATCCGCACCAGCGGCCGGACGTCGGCGGCGAGCGTGCCATCGGACGCGACCACCATCACCACGTCGTGGACCGCCGCGATGCTCGCCATCACCTGGACGATGCGCGGATCGACGGCGCGCGCCACCCGGTCGAGCCGCCCGAGCAGCTCGACCTTGGCCGCGGCGGGCAGCGAGCCGATCGGGTCGAGCGCCGGGTAGAGCGCGGGCGCGCCCTGCGGCGCGGGCAGCGCGACCCGCCCATCACCGCCGCTGCGGGCGATGGCGCGCGCCGCGTCGGCCGCGGTCGCAAGCGCGGCCGGGGTCAGGGCGTCACTGTAGGCGAAGCCGGCGCGCTCGCCGGCCAAGGCCCGCACCCCGACGCCCTGCTCGATGCTGTGGCTGCCGTCCTTGACGATGCCGTCCTCCAGCGACCACGACTCGTGGCGGCTGTGCTGGAGGTAGAGGTCGGCGTAGTCGACCGCATGCCCCAGCACGCGATCGAGGACCGCGCCGAGCTGCGATTCGTCTATGCCGACCGGCGCGAGCAGGCGCGCGCGGGCGATGGCGAGTGGGCTTCCGGGCATCCGTTACGGCCTAGGCCGCGTCCTGAGATTGATCCAACTCGATTCTCGGCAGGGCGCCGTGGCGCCGTGCGACTACCGATGCTTGCGCGCTTTCTGGGCCAGGCGTCTAAAGGGGCCGGCGGTGACCAAGTACCGGGAAGCGCTGGCGCAATCCTACCAGCCGGTCGGGGTCGATGTCTGCCACGGCGATGCCGGGGCCGTGGGGGCGCTGGGCCAGCACCTCGCCCCAGGGGTCGACGATCGTCGAATGGCCATGGGTCCGGCGCCCGCCGGGGTGGCTGCCGTGCTGCGCGGCGGCCAGCACGAAGCACTGATCCTCGATGGCCCGGGCCCGCAGCAGCACCTCCCAGTGGGCGGCGCCGGTGATCGCGGTGAAGGCGGCCGGCACCGCGAACAGCGTCGCACCGCGGTCGACCAGGGCGCGGTAGAGCTCGGGGAAGCGCAGGTCGTAGCAGACGCTCAGGCCGAGGCACCCGCAGGGCGTGTCGACCACCACCGCCGCGGCGCCGGGCGCGGTGGCGCCCGATTCGCGGTGCCGCTCGCCGCCCGGCACCTCGACGTCGAACAGGTGGACCTTGTCGTAGCGCGCGACCCGCGCGCCGTCGGGTCCGAACACCAGGCACGAGGCGTAGGCGCGACCGTCGGGGGCGCGCAGCGGCAGCGTGCCACCCACCAGCCAGACCCCCGTGCCGCGCGCGATGCGCGCCAGCGCGTCCTGGATCGGACCGGCGCCGTCGTCCTCGGCGCGCGCCAGCCGGGCCGCGTCGCCGTCGGCCATCAGGGCGCAGTTCTCGGGCAGCACCACCAGCGCGGCGCCGGCCGCGGCCGCCGCCGCCACTAGCCCGGCGATGGACGCGAGGTTCGCGTCGGGATCCGCGCCGCTCTCGAGCTGCACGACCGCGGCGCGCACGCTCATGGCAGCAGCGGCGCCTCGACCCGCAGCTCGAGCGATGCCGGGTCGGCGCCGACCGCGCGCAGGTCGATGCGCGCCAGCGGCACGCCGAGCGCGACCAGCCAGTCGCGCAACTCGGCGGCCCACAGCCCGCCTTCCTCGCCCGGCGCGTGGACCAGCAGCAGGCGGTGGTCGGCCTGCGCGCGCCAGGCTGCGACGCACTCGCGGACCGCCGGGAGCTCGAGCACCATCGCCGCGCTGCGCGGCCGCTCCCACTCCGCGGCCGAGACCACGCAGGCATCGGCCATGGGCGCGGCCGACAGCGCCAGCACCAACCCGAGCGCGGCGCACCTCATGACGGCGGCGCTGCGGGCGGCGCCGCGGGCGGCGCCGCGGCGGTGGGTTGGACGCGCTCGACCTTGGGATCGCCCCACGGGCCGGTGATCCGGTAGTGGGCGCGGGTCGCGTCGTTGAGCGAGGACTTGAATACCCGCGACAGCAGCAGCATCACCGCGCCACCGGTCAGGCCGCCGGCGATCGCGCCCGCCACCGGAAGCGACGAGGAGATGCCGGTCTCGACGATCGCCAGCTGGTCGTAGTCGCGGGCCGCGAGGCCGGCCCGTCCGAGCACCGTGACGGTCGCGGCCGGCGAGCGGATCCTAGCGCCGGTGGTGTAAGCGTCGCCGTCCTCGAGCTTGAACTCGCCCTCGATCGAATCGAACGCCAGGCCCTTCTTGAACACGTCGCGGAAGTCGAGCTTGAGGCGGCGCGGCAGGGCCGCGAGGCTCATCAGCCCGACCAGGCGGCCGGTGCCGCCGGGCGCGATCTCGACCAGCTGGCCCTCGCCGATCCGCACGCTCAGCGTGCCGCCGAGCCGCGCCACCGGGTCCTCCCACGGCGCGCCGCGCCAGCCGAGCGCCGCGACCACCCGACCGCTGCGCGCCTCGAGCGGCGCGGCGATGCCGAACGCTTCGAGGGTCGCAGCGAAGTCGCGGCTCTCGACCGTCAGGTCGAGCGCACTGCGCGGCTTGCCGTCGGCCAGCTCCCAGCGCCCGGTGCCCTCGATGGTCTGGCTCGGCGCGGTGCCGACGAAGCGGGTCAGGAACAGGCCGCTCGGGCGGCGCTCGAGCGTCGCGTCGACCGTGCCCAGGTCGGCGCCGAGCAGCTTGAGCGACTCGGCGTGCAGGGTCATCGCCGGCAGCGCGCGCGGGTCGGGCGCGACGCGCGCCGCGCCCTCGCCGCCGTCGCCGGCTCCGCCTGCGGCGAGCCATAGGCGTTCCATGTCGAACGCGACCGCCGCCGCGGCCCGGTCGTCCGGCACGCGCACGCTGCCCGCCACCGCGACGCTCGCGACCTCGACCTGCCAGCCCGGCCCGTCGCGGCGCGCGGTGAGCGCGGCGTCGGTGACCGGCGAGCCGAACAGCAGCAGGCGCTGGGTGCGGATGTCGAGGCGTTGCAGGGGCGGTGGCGCCGCCGGTGCCGCGCGCCGCCGCGCGCCGCCGGCCGGCGCGCTCGGCACGACCCTGGTCGCCCAGGCCGCCAACCAGGCGTCGAGGTCGACGGTCGGCGCGACCACGCTGACGTGCGCCGAATCCTCGCCGGGCGCGAGCGCCCAGCCCCGCGGCCCGCGCACCAACGCGTAGCTGGCGCTGCTCGAGGGGCCGTAGTCGATGCGGGCGCGCAGCGCGTCCTGGCCGGAGAAGCGCAGCGCGGCGCGGGTCACGACCTTTTCGGCCACCGGCTTGGCGAACGGCGGCGGCAGCTCGAGCGCCACGCCGGCCAGGTCCGAGACCAGGCGCGCCTCGATGCCACGCTCGGCGTCGGTCGGCAGGTCGACCTCGATCGCGAGCCGGGCGCTGCCTCGCGCGATGCCGTCGAGCGGCAGCTGGGCGGCGCGCGCCAGCGCCCGGACCTCGAGGCCGCCTACGAGAGAGAGCCGAGCCAGCGCCGCGACGCCCTTGGGCGGCGGGCCGATCCGCGCCACGAACGGCGCGCCGAACAGCTGCCCGGTGAGGCGCTCGGCGCCGAGCGACGACTCGGTGAAGCGCAGCGTGCCGGCGACCTCCTCGGCGACCACCGGCAGACCGCTGAGCGCGACCCGCACCCCGGCCAGCGTCGCGTCCACCACCACCCGCGGCGCGGCCTCGGCCAGCGGCACCTCGAGCGCCACCCCGAGGTCGGCCGGTCCGCTGACCTCGACGGTGCGCAGGTAGGTGCCGAAGCGCTCGCGCAGCGGCGACTCGCGCACGAAGCGCTGCGCCTCGCGCGCGTCGGCCGCGACCCGCCCGTCGATGCGCAACAGGCCCTCGCGGTAATCGGCGAGCACCGCGCGCGCCTGGTGCGCGGTCGCGCCCAGGATCGCGGCCTTGGTCGCGACCACCTCGAAGCCGGCGTTGCGGAAGGTGACGTCGGCGACCACGCCCTCGACGCGCGGCCAGCCCTCGCGGTAGTCGAGGATCGCCTCGTTGACGTGGAACTTGACCTGGAACAGGCCGCTGCCGTCGCGGAACGGGAAGCGGTCGAGCGGGCCCTGGAGCGTGAACGCGGCCTGCGGCACGCGGCCGCCGCGCACGCCACGGTCGAGCCACGCGACCAGGCCCGGGCTCATGATCCCGACCGGCAGGTAGGCGTGGTGGCGCTCGAGCAGCGCGTCCTGAGCCTCGCCCTCGAGGTCGATGACCGGGGGCGCGGCGTCGGGGAGGATGAGCGTGAAGCGCGCGCTGGCGCGCACGTCGGCGTTGCGCAGCGCCAGGTCGCGGCCCTGCGCGAACCAGCCGTCGGGGGTGCGAGTCCAGGTCAGCTTGGCGCGCAGCGCGTCGAAGCCGAGCGGCGCGCGGAACAGCGTGCCGAAGTCGACCCGCAGCGCGTCGCCGTCGAGCCTGAGCTCGCCACCCGAGGCCTGCGCCAGCACGTGACCGCTCAAGCCCTCGACCCCGGGTACCCGCTCCTGGCGCGCGAAGCCGAGCTCGGCGAAGTCGGCCTCGACCTGGTAGTCGGCGAGCGCGCCCGCGGCGCGCCGGAACGAGAACCCGAGGTTCGAGATCGAGCCGTGCGGCGCGAAGCCGTGGAGCCGCGGCCCGAGCGGGAACACCTCCTCGGGCAGCCACGAAGAGATCAACTCGAGGTCCTCGACGCGCAGGAACCCGGCGCGGCCGCTAAGCGTGCCCGCGTCGGCGCCGTCCTGCGCGTACTCGAGGGTCAGGCCGCCGGGCTGCCAGCGCCGCGCGCCGTGGCGCACCTGGAGCCTGACCAGCTCGAGGCGCCAGCCGTTGGCGGTGCGCCGCCACAGCAGCCCGCTCTCGAGCGCGTCGAGGCCCGCGCCGGCGCTGCCGTCGCGTCGCGTCTCGCGCAGGCCGCCGGCCGCGAAGCGGCCAGCGAGCGTGGCGAGCGTCAGGCCGTCGGCGGTCGCGGTGGCGTCGAGGTCGACCCGCCCCGCCAGCGCCAGGCCGGCGTTGGGGTTGAGCCGGCCGTGCAACCACTCGATCGACAAGGCCTCGCCGACCAGCGCGCCGTGCCAGCGCCAGGCCTCGGGCAGCTCGGGCGCGCCGTCGGCCTCGCCCTCGAAGCGCAGCGCCCGGCCGATACGCTCTGGCAGCGCGACCTCGAGCAGCAGGCGATGGTCGTCGCCGTCGGTGGCGAGCGCGGCGTCGAGGCCGAAGCGCAGCGGTCCGTCGAGCCGCCGCTGGTCGCTCCAAGTCAGGTCGAGGTCGGCGAGCTCGAGGCGGCCGTGGGTCAGGAGCTTGCCGAGCACGGCACGCCAGTCAGCGGTCGGCTGGGTCAGGTCGCCGACCAACACCCCGCCCAGCAGCACCCGCTGGTCGGCGGTCACGGTCAGCTCCAGCACCGGGCCCTCGAACCGGACCCGAGTCGGGCGCCACTCGCCGCCGCGCACGAAGTCGAGCGGGCTGACCGCGACCCGCACCGCGCGCGCCGTGAACAGCGTGCCGCGGCGCTCGGCGTCGAGCACCGTGACCTTCTGCAGCACGACCTCGGGCCCGAACCAGTACCAGGACAGGTACATGCCCTGGATCGCGACCGGCCAGCCCAGCACCTCGCTGGCGCGGGTCTCGACCTCGACGCGATAGCCGGGGACCTGCGGCGCAATCAGCCGGAACGCGCCCAGGCCGACCGCGATCGGCACCACCAGGCAGGCGATGGCGATCGCCGGCCAGCGCCACCAGCGGCGCAGGTAGAACGGGATGTGCTCCTCGAGCTCGTGGAGCGTCTCCTCGAGGCGATGGCCGAGGTCGCTCACAGCGGCACCACGTCGAACTGCTCGATCGGGTAGCCGCCCTCGACCTGGAGGCGGATCGGCCGGCCGACGTGGGCCTCGAGCTCGGCGAGCCCGGTCGATTCCTCGTCGAGCAGCACGTCGACCACCGCCTGGGCGGCCAACACCAGCACCGCCTGGGCCTCGAACTGGCGCGCCGCGCGCACCACCTCGCGGAAGATCTCGTAGCACACGGTCTGCGGGCTCTTCACCGAGCCGCGGCCGTCGCAGGTCGGGCACGGCATGCAGAGCTGGTGCTCGAGGCTCTCGCGGGTGCGCTTGCGGGTCATCTCCACCAGGCCGAGCGTCGAGACCGACGAGACGTGGGTCTTGGCGTGGTCGTCGATCAGCGCGCGGGTCAGCGCGCCGAGCACCATGTCCTTGTGCTCCTGCGCCGACATGTCGATGAAGTCGATGATGATGATGCCGCCGAGGTTGCGGAGCCGCAGCTGGCGCGCGATCGCCTGCGCCGCCTCGAGGTTGGTCTTGAGGATGGTCTCCTCGAGGTTGGTCTTGCCGACGAAGGCGCCGGTGTTGACGTCGATGGTGGTCAGCGCCTCGGTCTGGTCGATCATTAGGTAGCCGCCCGACTTGAGCGGCGCCTTGCGCTCGAGCGCGCGCTGGATCTCGTCGTCGACGCCGTGCAGGTCGAACAGCGGGTGCGGTCCTGGGTGGAGCTCGACGCGCGTCGCGAGGTGCGGCACGAACATCCGACAGAACTCGCGCATCCGTTCGAAGGCGAGCCGCGAGTCGACCCGCACCACCTCGACCTCGTCCGACAGCAAGTCGCGCAGGATGCGGACCGCGAGCGGATGGTCCTCGTGCACCAGCTGGCCGGCGCGCGCCTGGCGCGCCTGCTGCTGGACGGTCTCCCACAGCCGGTTCACATACAGCATGTCGGCGTGCAGGGCCTCGGCGCTCGCGCCCTCGGCGGCGGTCCGGACTATGTAACCGCCCGCCGCTGAACCGGCGGTGAACGCCTCGACGCCCCCGCGCAGGCGCTCGCGCTCGACCTCGTCCTCGATGCGGGTCGAGAGCCCGACGCCGCGCCCGTCGGGCAGGTACACCAGGTAGCGGCTCGGCAGCGAGACGTGGGTGGTGAGGCGCGCGCCCTTCGACCCGAGCGGATCCTTGAGCGCCTGGACCAGGATCTCCTGGCCCTCGGCCAGCAAGCTGCGAATCTCCGGGATCTCGCGCGCGCCGTCCTCGCCCTCGGCGTAGGCGCTGCGCGCCACGTCGGAGGCGTGGAGGAAGGCGGTGCGCTCGAGGCCGACGTCGACGAACGCCGCCTGCATCCCGGGCAGGACCCGCGAGACCCGGCCGAGGTAGACGTTGCCGACGATGCCGCGCTTCGCGGCACGCTCGACGTGCACCTCGTGAAGGATGCCGTTCTCGACCAGCGCCACGCGGGTCTCGCGCGGGGTGACGTTGACCAGGATCTCTTGGGCCACAGGGAGCACCGAGGCGAAAGAAGAAAGGGGAAAGGCCGACGGCGGGAGGCGTCATCGCCATGCTCCCCACCCGCGCCTCTTCCCTTTCGCCTTTCTGCTATCTCCCTTCGGATTGCTGGATCAGCTCCAGCGCCTCGTACAGGGGCAGCCCCACGACCCCAGTGTACGAACCCTCGAGGCGGGTCACGAAGGCCGCGGCGCGGCCCTGGATAGCATAGCCGCCCGCCTTGTCCCGCGGTTCGCCGGTGGCCCAGTAGGCGACGGCCTCGGCGGCGGCTAGCGGGCGCAGCGTCACGGCGCTCACGCTGACCGCCACCCGCTCGCGCCCATCGCGTCGCACCGCGACCGCCGACAGCACCTGGTGGGTCCGGCCGGCGAGCCGCAGCAGCATCGCCTGGCCGTCGGCCGCGTCGCGCGGCTTGCCGAGCACCTGGCCGTCGAGCACGACCTCGGTGTCGGCGCCCAGCACCGTCGCGCCGGCGGCCCGCGGACCGAGCGCCAGCGCGCCGGCGCGCGCCTTGGCCACCGCTAACCGCTCGACCAGCGCGTCGGGCGCCTCGCCGGGCCGCGGCGCTTCGTCGACCGCGATCCCCGCCACCACCTCGAACGCGAGCCCGGCCTGCGCCAAAAGCTCGCGCCGGCGCGGCGATGCAGAAGCGAGGAACAGCGCGCCCGCCATCGGCGCGGGGTCAGGCCGCGGCGTGGTGGACGCGGTTGCGACCGGCGTACTTGGCCTCGTACAGCGCCCGGTCGGCGCGCCGCAGCAAGGCCTCGGAACCTTCGCCCGGGCGGTACTCGGCGAGGCCCGCCGAGAGCGTGACGATCGGCGCCGCCGGATGGCGGGCCGCGGCCTGCTTGGCGCGTAGCCGCTCGGCGCACACCAACGCGCCGTCGAGCCGGGTCGCGGGCAGCAGCAGGATGAACTCCTCGCCGCCGTAGCGCCCGAACGACACGCCGCGCGCCACGTTGTGCGCCACGTAATCCATGCTCCGCAGCTCGGCCTCGACCAGGCGCGAGAACGCGATCAGCACCTGGTCGCCGGCGGCGTGGCCGAAGCGGTCGTTGATGCGCTTGAAGTGGTCGAGGTCGATGATGCAGATGCTGAAGCACTCGCCATCGCGATCGCCGCGCCCGATCAGCTTGCCGAGCACGTCCATGATGAAGCGCCGGTTGTGGAGCCCGGTCAACTCGTCACGCTCGGCGAGGTGGCTGATCTTGGCGAGCGCCTGCTGCAAGTCCTCGTTGCGCGACGACAGCTTGCGGCGCATGTCGCTGACGTAGGCGCCGAACAGCGCGGTCCAGGCCAGCGCGCCGATCAAGACCAGCGCCGAGATCACGTAGTAGGCGTCGGGATGCATGCCGGGGCGCAGGAAGCGCTCGACGCCGATGATCGTCAGGTAGCCGACGCCGGCGGTGATCGCGAGCTGCAGGAACTGGCGGCGCTCGAGCGCGAACACCCCGAACAGCAGCGCCACCATCAGCACCGAGGCGAGCAGGCCGCGCAACGCGCTGGTGAAGGCGAGCAGCAGCAGCGCCCAGGCGACCGCCGACCAGATCTGGGCGAAGGTCAGCGACGGGTCGGCGAAGCGCAGGTTGGCGCCGGTGCGGAACAGCAGGAAGAACGTGGTCTGGGTGAGCGCGACGCCGAACCCGGCGCCGACCAGCACCCAGGTCGGCCCGTCGAACATCCCGCTCGCCCAGGCGGCGATCGTGACGCCGAACCACATCGCGTACGACATCTGCGACATGACGAAGCGACGCAGCCGGAGGCGCTGCGCATGCGCATCGCCGACCCGACCAATCGAGCTGCGTTGGAGCCCCTCGGACACATCCCCCCCTCAGGGGCTCTATAGACCCTGACGACTATAGCCCAGGGTCCCGGGGCGGCCAGCCACCGTCGGCCAACCCTGCCCAACCGTCGGTCGGCCGAGGCTCAGCCGCGGTGGTACGGATGGCCCTTGACGATGGTGACGGCCCGGTAGAGCTGTTCGACCGCGACCAGGCGCGCCAAGCCGTGGGGCAAGGTCCCTGGACCCAGGGACCAGCGCTGCTCGGCACGCTGCCGGACCTCGGGCGCGAGGCCTTCCGGCCCGCCGATCGCGAACGCCACGTCGCGGCCGTCGCGGGTCCAGCGCTCGAGCTCGCGGGCCAGGTCGCGGCTCGACCAGCCTTGGCCGTTGACCTCGAGCGCCACCAGCCTTACGCCGCGCGGCAGCCGCGCCAAGATCCGTTCGCCCTCCTCGCGCGCGGCGCGCGCCGGCTCGGCCTTGCCGTGGGCGCCGAGCGCGACCTCGACGATCTCGAGCTTGAGCTCTGGCGGGAAGCGCGCCGCGTAGTCGGCGCAGCCGGCGCCGACCCAGGCCGGCAGCTTGGTCCCGGCCGCGAGCAGGGTCAGGCGCATCAGCCGCCGCCGACCCCCACGGTCAAGGGCGTGGCGACGCCCCACAGCTTCTCGAGCTGGTAGAAGGCGCGGGTCCGCGGCAGCATCACGTGGACCACCACGTCGCGCAGGTCGACCAGCACCCATTCGCCCGCGGTCTCGCCCTCGGTGCCGAGCGGGACCACGCCCGCTTCCTTGGCCTGGCGCTGCACGCTGCCGGCGAGCGCACGCAGGTGGCGGTCGGAGGTGCCGGTCACGACCACCACGAAGTCGGTGAGCGCCGAGGCCCCGCGCGCGTCGATGACCGTGACGTCGAGACCCTTGAGGTCGTGGAGCGCCGCGACCGCGAGGTCGCGCAGCGCCTCCGCGTCCGGCCGCCGTGATGCCGCCTGCTTCGCTGTCAACTACGCCTCCCGAACCGGGCGGTAGCTGCCCGAGCTCAACGATCCGATGATCCGATCCGGCACCAGGTAGCGGACGCTGGCGCCACGCGCGAGCCGCGCGCGCAGCTCGCTGCTCGAGATGTCGAGCGCGGTCAGCGCCTGCTCCCAGACCGCGCCCGCGGGCGCGGTCGCGAAGCGCGCCGCATCGCTGGTGCGGCGCCGGTCGAGCTCGGCGGCAAGCGCGCCGGGCGGGACCGCCGCCGCGCCCGGGCGCGCGAGCCGCGCCAGGTGCGCGAGCTCGAACAGCTCGCGCCAACGGTGCCAGCGCTCGAGCCCGGCGCACGCGTCGGCGCCGACCAGCAGCACCAGCGGTTGTCGCGCTCCGAGCTCGGCGCGCAGCTCGCGGAGCGTGTCGACCGTGTAGCTCGGACCGGTGCGCTCGAGCTCGCGCGCGTCGAGCGCGAAGCGCGCCTCGTCGGCGATCGCCTCCACGATCAGGCTGCGACGCTCCCCGGCCGGCGCGTGCGGCGCGGCGCGGTGCGGCGGCACGCCGCAGGGCACGAAGCGCACCGTGGCCAGGGCTAGCGCCTCGGCGACCTCGAGCGCGGCGCGCAGGTGGCCGTGGTGGATAGGATCGAAGGTCCCGCCGAAGATGCCGATCGGCCGCGGCATCAGGCCCCGCGCCGCGGCGCGTCGAACGCGCCGGCCAGCACCGCGACCAGGCCGCGCAGCTCGACCCAGGGATCGGCGTGACGGCGCTGGCCCTTGACCGCGCGCTCGACCGCCAGCGCCTGCTGCAGCATCCGGCGCTGACGCTTGACCGAGGTCCGGCGCAGCGCCGCCTCGAACAGCGCGCGGCGGTTGCCCCAGATCGCGGGGTGGGCCGCGGCGCGCCCGACCGGCTCGCCGTCGGCGACCCGCGTGCCGAGCTGGGCCAGCAGCCGCAGGTCCTTGGCCAGCGCCCAGGTCAGCAGCGCCAGCGGTTCGCCCTCGGCCTCGAGCACGTCGAGCGCGCGCAGGGCACGCAGCGCATCGCCGCCGAGCGCGGCGTCGACCATCTCGAAGGTGGTGAAGCGGGCCGAATCGGCGACCGCCGCCTCGACCGCCGCGACCCCGACCGGGCCGCTGCCGACCGTCAGCGCCAACTTGTCGAGCTCCTGGGCCGCGGCCAGCAGGTTGCCCTCGGTGCGCGAGGCGAGGCGTGCGACCGCCTCGGGCGCGAGCTCCAGCCCCAGGCCGCGGGCGCGGCGCGCCAGCCAATCCGGCAGCTGGTGGGGCTCGAGCGGCATGGCGATCACCGCGACGCCGGCCTGCTCGAGCGCGCCGAACCACTTGCTGCGCCGGTCGGGCTTGGCGGTCGCGACCACCAGCAGCACCGCGTCGGCGGCGGGCCGCGCCGCGTATTCGACCAGCGCCGCCGCGCCGCTGTCGCCGGGCTTGGCGGTCGGTAGGCGGACCTCGATGATTCGGCGCTCGGCGAACAGCGACAGGCTGGCGCCGCTGGCGGCGAGCGCGGCGCCATCGAGGCCGCGTTCCGCGAACAGCACCTCGCGCGCCGCGTGGCCGCGGGCCCGCGCCGCGGCCCGCACCGCGTCGGCGCACTCGCCGACCACCAGCGGTTCGTCGCCGGCGATGAGGTAGATCGGCGCAAGCTGCGCCTTGAGGTGAGCGCCTAAACGCTCAGGGGTGAGCTGCACTGTCCCGCGGGCCGCGTCCAAGCATGGGAGCAATGATAGCCCCCAGGATGGCGAGCGCCCACACGATCAGCGCGCCGGTCGGCAGGTCGAACACCGCCGAGGCCGCCAGGCCGACCGCGTAGGCCAGCGCGCCGAGCGCCCACCCCGCCACCACGCCGCGCCCGCCGGGAAGCGCCCGGGTCGCCAGCGCCGGGACGATCAGGCTCGCGAACACCAGGTAGACGCCGACCAACTGGACCGAGAAGGTCACCACCAGCGCGAACAGCAGGTAGAAGCCGGTGCGCCCGAGCCGCTGCGCGCCCAGCCCGTACCACACCGCCAGCACCAGCGCGGTCACCGCCGCCGCCACCCACAGCAGCTCGGCGGTC
>Ga0247727_10013982_pt1 | contig 13423 bp, 17 predicted proteins | sample WisWelCaveWW1625_FD_202498 | JGI IMG/M metagenome (GOLD analysis project Ga0247727, IMG submission 202498) | Biofilm microbial communities from Wishing Well Cave, Virginia, United States - WW16-25 | ecosystem: Environmental > Aquatic > Deep subsurface > Groundwater > Cave microbial mat | place... | reverse complement strand
TTTCCGGAGTACACCCGCCAGGCCACCCAAGGTCAGATCGGTTACCTGGAGTACCTTGACCACCTCATCGCCCAGGAGGCCGCCTGGCGGCACGAGCGGATGGTGAAGTACCGGATCTCGGCAGGGAAACTGGCGGTGCGGAAAGCCCTCAACGACTACGACTTCTCGTACCCCACCCGGATCAACAAGCAGAAGGTGCTGGACCTCTTCGACCTGGGATTCGTCGAGCGGAAGTCCAACGTCGTCTTCATCGGACCCACGGGCGTGGGAAAGACCCATCTGAGCGTCGCCCTCGCCTTCGCCGCCTGCGAATCGAATCTCTCCGTGCGCTTTACGACGGCGGTCGCCATGGTGAACCACCTGACCGCCGCGCTTTCCGACCACACGCTCGCCCCCAAGCTCAAGCAATACACGCGACCCAAGCTCCTCGTCATCGACGAACTGGGCTATTTGCCCATCGACCGCAAGGGCGCGGACCTGATCTTCCAGGTCGTCTCCAGCCGCTACGAACAGGGCTCGGTCGTGCTCACTACGAACAGACCGTTTAAGCAATGGGGTACGGTCATGAACCAGGACAACACGCTTGCATCCGCCCTCATCGATCGCCTGGGCCATCACGCCGAGGTGGTCGTGATCGAGGGGAAAAGCTACCGGATGAAGGGAAAGGAGGGAGACGGGTCGGACAAGAAATAGCTGTCTTGGCGTGCGGGCCGGCTCGCGCCGCCGGGGAGATCGCCGTCGGCATCTCCGCTCCGGGGTCGGGCTCGCACGGTGGAGATCACCCTACAAACTGTATCCGCGGCGCTCGTCCACCGGGCTTCGCCATAGCCTCGCTCGGCCGGCGGCTGTTTCGCGTTTCACGACACCTGCCGCTGGCCCCATCCATGCCGCCGGAATTGGCCCCTTCTTTCGCCGCCGCCGACATTGAAAGGGCTTATCGTCTGCTCGGATACTGGATCATCGCCAAGCCCTTGAATCCGAGTGTGAAAATACTGGGTGATGCGGAACAGCACGTCCGCGGTTCGGTGTCCGCACTCTTCCGGTTCACGAGCGTCGAGGGGGGACGTGGAGGTATTGCCGTGTGCGCGGAGCGGGTCGAGTAGGCCAACGATGAAGACTTTTGACCCACCTTGGGAAGGCGCAATCCGCCAACGTCATCCTCCGGGCGAGCCTACGCGGCTGTGAGAAGTTCCCGAAGAGCCGGGTCATTCGTCCTTTAGTAGATCCGCTGGCTCAATTAGGCTTTCGCGAATCATTTCACGTCGCAACCGCTGTCTCTCCTCCCCCGTCAGTTCGGTCTTCTGGGTCTTATGAAGGATGTACTTCTGGAGGACGACGACCGTTCGGAACAACTCCCGTCGCTCCGCCCTAGTGGTTCCGGCGACTCGAAGATAGGCCTCATACTGGTCATGACCAATGAATCGTTCCCTTTCCTTACGGAGGGCGTCGTTGACCTCCTCGTCCGTCGCCACTACCTTGTCCTTCCGGGCAAACTGGAGCCAGAGCTTCTGTTCAGCCAGTTGGCGGAGTTGTGATCGACGTAGTTCAGGGGTGATGTTCTCCGTGCGGATCTTTTTCAGGCTATCGTCCACTTCTTTCCAGGTGATGATCTCATCATTGACTCGAGCCGCCACGCGCTCCTTGAGTGCTTCGATAACGCTTTGCAGTGCTTTTGGGGCGTCCTTCCCCTTCGCCTTCTGGGCCTCTTCGAGTAGCGGAAGGACTCGGGGCCCCATGCTCAAGAGTTCAGCGGATGCGGCATCTCGTTCGGCCGTGTCACTGGACGAGAGTTTGTCAATGCATCGGTCAACCTCCTCCTTCGAAATGCCAGGAGGCACCTCCTGAGACCCAGCCGGGGTGCGTATGACGCTGGTGACCGGCCGGGATAGGGAATACCAGAGTAATGCGAGGCAGCCCGTTGCTGCAACGGCAGCCACTATTCTCCCCCAACGAGGAGATCTTCTGGCAGAAAGCCTGTCGACTTCGGCAGTGAACCGGAGCCATTGCCTCTCGACCTCTTGGGGCGGGAGAGGCACTTCCTTCAAGGCACGTTGCAGAAGGTCTCGCTCGGTCGCGTACGGAGAAGCGAGATCGCCCTCCTCATAGACTCTTCTTTCAGGGTCGTTCATTGGAGCATCTCCCGAAGTAGTGCTAGAGCGCGGAAGAATCGAACCCGGGCGAGGTTTGCGGTGATCCCCAACGCCTCGGCGATCTCTCGGTACTCCCACCCCTGCTGCATCCGAAGGACAACAACAACACGGAATTCAACTGGAAGTTTCGCTACCCCTGCGCGTAGTCGATCGACGTCTTCCAATTCAAGAATTGGACCGGGAGCTGCATGATGCTCAATGTCGGCCGGAAGTGGCTCGAGGTGATGGCGTCTGAGCTTGTCGATTGTCAGGTTTGCTGCAATGCGAAAGAGCCAGCTCACTACTTGGCCGCGGGCTTCATGTGGCACGCCGGCGCGGAGCACGCGCACGAAGGTCTCCTGGGCACAATCGTGGGCTTGATCCTTGCGCGCAAGGAGTCGCAGGCAGAGTGAATAGACCCTGGGGTAGAAGCGCCGGAATAGGGTCTCGACCGCGTCGCGGTCACCTGCCGTGGCGGCAAGGGCGATCTCTTCTTCCGACGGTCGCGGCGTCGATGAGAACTCGGCCAACATGTCGCCCAAGATAACGGGCGAAGCCCACTCCCTGTTACAACTGTGTGTGGAAAGGTAAGACTTGAGTCGGTGCTAACGTCCCATCAGGATGTCAGAGCTGCATCGCCCAGCTTCCGAAACAATTCTCCGGACGGTCTGATCCCACTCCTTCGGCACAGAGATGGGATCGGGATACCTAACCCTTTCCGCGATGGTTGGGAGAGATTTGGCCGTCTCCCGCCCGAGTCCGAGGACGAATAGGAGGATAAGTCGCTCTGCGAATGCTTCTATCGCGTTGAACTCCCGCGGTCCGGACAAAAGGTGCTGGTACGAAGCGACAGGGCCGACGTTCAACTCTCCGGTTTGGCTGAGAAGGAGGCCAGCCAAAGTCGGCGCCCATTCCTTCAAGCTGGTCGCCAAGGCAGTGTCCTTGCCCTTCTGGTTCCAGAGTGCAAGGTGGTAGAACGATTCGATCCGCTCTGCTGCATCTGACGCGGAGTCCACGATGCCTGCAAGATCGGAAGCGGATTCCGGCAAGTACTTCGCGAGGGCCGCGACTAGGGAAAGGCGCTCGCGGGGAGCGCGGCTTTCCGTATATCTCCGCCGAGTTGCTTCTCGGGCGGCACTTCGGACTCCCGCGTCCGCGAATCCTGAAAGGATTTCGGCAGCCAGCGTGCGATTCAGATCCGTCTGGAGACCGGAGTCCAGGATCTCGAGCAAGATTTTCCCCAAGGAAGGATGGATAGCTTTGGCCTTCCTGGACGCCAAGAGATTGGCCAACGTCCGGAGGAGGTGCATGAGATCGTGCTTCGATGCGACGGATTGCGCCAATTCGGACGCAAGCAGTGCCTGTCCCGCTTCGCTCCCAGCGAGGGCCCAGGCCAGCGAAACGGTCTTGTCACCCGCTTGCCTGCGGGCGATCAAGTCCCGTTCAAGATCTCCTCCCAAAACGGTGCACGCCAGCATGCAAAGCAAGTGCTTCTCGGTATCGGTCCCCGCCTTCGTGAGCTCCGACCGGACATAGGAGCGAAACCGCTCATTCAGTGATGAGGGGATTGTCTCAAGCCGGCCGTAGGAGGATAGGGCCAGCAAGACCAGATGCCGGAGGTGTGGGTCTTCGGTGGTCTCGAGGATCCGCAGTCCCTGTTCGGCAATCGAGGCGCCGCCGGAGTAGAAAGCGCCATATACGAGGAATTTCCGGGTCAGGAGATCCCGGGATTCAACGGCGCGCGCAAGGGCCCCTGCGGCTTCCTCCACATCGATCTTGAGAGATGCGAGGTCCGCACCCGTCCCGCTGATGATGCGGTCCTCCGACATCCCAGAATACCAGGCACGGCCGATTTCGATGAACACGTCCAAGCCTTTCAGGCCAAACCGTCCCACCGCGAACTGGAATGTCTGAGAACGGGAGAGCTTCCCGGATGTGTCGTAATAGGATTTCAGGCAGGTCCAGGCATCCTGCGTGTGGATGTGCCCAAGGCCAGTAGCCGCGACGAAGAGTTCTTCGGCACTGGCGGCAGAGCGCAATTGTTCCGCGAGGATCGGTACCGCTTTCGACGGGCTGCATCTTGCGATGAGCCCGAGTACGAGGGCCCGGTGCCGGTGGGACGCTAGCTCGCCTGCCGCCCTCACGAGAAGCGCGGGGAGGTCTTCTCCGAATTGCCTTTCCAAAGTCTCGGCGAGGTCCTGCAGTTCGGGTCGGCGAAAGAGGTCATGGAGCCCGTAGGGCATGTTGAACGGGAGCATCCTAAGGTCGGACCGGGAGAGCAATCGAGCCGACAGTTCGCGACGCAGGGACACCACGCTGGGGTCCGTGCTCGCTTCTCTTACGGAAGCTCTGCGGGTCTCTTGCGGAATGTGGCTGCAGCCCGAGAGGAGGAATCCGATAAGAAGAACTGCGACGGCGGCCGGCCGAACTCGTGTACCTTCCATACGCTGCGGGTCCACCAATCGTAGACCCATTTCTAGCCCCTCGAGGCGCTTCTTCGATTCATCATCCACCGCCACTCTATGAGCCATTTTCTGAAAAGAGTCGCTTTTCCCGACGACCCGCATGGTTCGCAGCCATACCAGAGGATCGAAATGCTCCCAGCCTTGCAAGCAAGCTGCGGGTCACCCATTCCGTCGCACATTGGGCACACGAGGAGAGGCGCCAAGCCCGCTACCCCGATTGCAGCCAAGAAAGCGATCGCGACTACCCAAGCATAGTCCCCAGTCATGGATACCCGCTTTCGGTGCACGCTTACTGCCCAAGTTTTTCCTTCAATTGCTTGATTGCTGCCTGGAGGATTTCGGCAAGTTTTTCGTAACCTGGAGTGTTGAGGCAGGACTCCAGGATTGCAAGACTTGACGGGTCCCCGACTCGACCCAAGGAACGGATAGCCGCCGCCTGTACAGAACGGCTTGCATCGGTCCGGGCCAAGGTATGTAGAGTGTCTCGAGACTCCGTTGTCTCCACCCTGCCCAGCAGGCTCGCGCCCGCCGCCCGATCAACCGCCTCCTGGGAGTAGACGAGGGTCGAAGCGCCGCGAGCCAAATCGGCATCCATTGGGATCGGGCCAATCTTGACGAATCCACCGGTACCCTGTAACAGCGAGAGGGCGGCCTTTCGGTCCTCGAGGGGAATGGCGCTATTCCCAAGAATCTCCTTGAGTAGATCTGCGGCTTCTCTGCCTCCACAGACAAGAGCGCACGTGAGCGTCACGATTCGCTCCTTTGATTTCTCCGAAGCACGATCGAACCCTCTGTATTCCTGGACGAAGAACCCCGCCATCTCGGGATCCAGCTCCTGGAGCTTCTTGATTGCCTCAAAGGCCTCGGGACCCGCGGCTTCGCCTTGTGCGGCGACGCGTCGCCAGAAGTCGTAGATTTCCTTCGCCTTGGCGAGCTTCTCATTTGAAATCTTCTTTGGAGCTCCCGCTTCGCGCTTGAGCGAGAGGATTTCGGCTTCAAGCTCCCGAATCCGGTTCTTCTCCTCAGAGGAGGATTCGACGTGCCGCTTCTGCATGTCCTCAAGGTCAGTGCGGAGCTTGGCGTTCTCTCGCTCAAGCTCACCCGCCTTCGAGGCGCCTTCTCTGCCAGTGGGGGCAAGGACTTCGCGTTCACTGTGACGCTTGGAATCCCTCTCATTGCCCATAGCTGCCACAACAGCAGCGGTTGCCGCCGCTATACCCAGCACGAATCCTATGCCCACATACCCCACTTTCATTTGGTGCCTCTCTTAGTTCTCCGGAGGTCCTCGATCTTCTTCTCCAAGATCTTCTCATTGCCGTAACCCGAAAGCTTCCCTTCCGGGTCGATGAGGATCGTCGTGGGGAATATGGAGATGCCGTAATTATCGAGCGTCTGGTGTGTTCCGTCGAGGAGGACCGGAAAGGGAAGGTCTTTCCCCTTCCAAGCCTCGCGAATCTTCGGAGTAAGCTTCGAGTCCAACTCCTCAAATGTCTTCACATCATTCGTTGAGTGGAGGGCAATGATCTCGAAGAGATCCTTGTCGTCCTTGTGCTTTTCATAGAACTCGATCAAGGCCGGCAAACTCCGGCGGGTACAGGGGGCTCACCAGTAGGTCCAGAACTCGACAAGTAACCATCTGCCCTTGAAGTCTGTCGGTTTGACATCCTTCCGAAGGCCCCTTGCGTCGGTGACATTCCAAGGATGAGGAGCCTTGCCGGACTGTCGTTCGATTGCAGGTACCTCGAGTTCGATCCGCCCGAGATCAAGATTTGGCCGATCGGCGCGAAGGGACAGGGTCTTCTTGAACCCTTGTGCATTCCCAAAGGCAACCAGTCTGTAATCCCCGGGTGGGAGCTTTATCGTGAACTTGCCGTATCCCATGACCCAGTCTGCGACATACTCATCCTCAGGCAGCAGAGCCACGGAGAGATTCATGTAGGCGTACTCAGGCTGGAGGCGCCACCCGGATAGGTGCTTCGGGTCAAGTTCGCCGTTCACTGTCACCAGAGGGGCCAACGTCACTGTTATGGGCCCCTCGATTCCCCCTTCCTGCATTCTCATAAGAGCGCCCTGGTTGCCGGAAGAATCTGACACCATGAGCACATTGCCCCGTTCTTCCCAGCGGATTCTCCCCGAAAACCGCCCGTTCTCATCCGATGCGAGGGTGCTGCCGAAGCCTACAATTCCCGAGTTCGGGTCGTAGTGGATGTCCCAATTCGCGCCAATCCTGGTGTTGGCAACGGGCCGGCCCGTCGGATCGAGGACGCATCCTAGGATTTCCTTCGTAGGGAATGAGCGGCAGGCCGCCAAGGCGGGACCGAGGAAGAGAAGCATCATGGAGAAACGAGACAAGCGAATCATCGGCTTGGGCTCTTTCATTTTGGCCTAAAGATCTTCTCCTCGCCACTTGCCACGACGACGTCCTCTTTCACGGACCAGACAAGCGCTTGCTTGGCAAAGTAGTATCCACGGGCTTTGAGGTCGAACCGGCCGTCTGCACGTGGATCGGCCCTGACCGAGAGAAGTACGCCTCCCTCGACGACCTTCACGTCTCTTACATCCAGCTCCTCGTTCTTCTCAAGCGAAAAGTCGAATTGGACCAGCTTGAAGTTTATCCCATCGAAGACGTGACACCACTTGCTGGGAAGGGCGGCAAGCACAGGCTCGAAGAACACATGGTCCTTGTTCTCCAGCCGCAGCGTGATGATGAATCCGTTCTTATCTCCAGAGAGCGTGCACCGGAGGGCCTCCGGAGGCGCCTTCGGCATAGTCGTGGCCGTAGTCTTCTGATCTATGATGGTATCCTGTCCTCCGAATAACTTCCCAATATCGAAGGTGACTGTCTCTCGTCCTTCCTTGGCATCTTTCTTGGGGTCGTCCTTCCTATTCTCTACTTTGTTCTCCGTCTCCGCCCTTCTGGTTTCCTGCGAGCCAGGAGTATCAGAGGATCGCCGAGCAGGCGTTCCCGGCACGAAGAAGACGACGCCAACGACTGCGAATAGGACGAGGCATGAGCAGGATATGAGGATGGTTCCAAGAAAGTCTCGCGGGGACCTCCCGGGGCCAGGAGTTTCGGCGAGCTGGGCCATGGGTGCCGCGGCATCCAGCACCCGGGAGCGGAGCTCTCGCGGAGGATCCGGAAGGCGGAAGTTTTCCATCACAGCATCTCCCTCATTTTCTCGCGGGCGTAACGGAATCGGCTGGCCACGGTATCGGGTGACGCGTCGATGCGGGCTGCGATCTCCTGAAAGGTAAGCCCCTCAAACACGTGAAGTATGACAACCTCCCGCTGCTCGTCCGGGAGCGATCCAAGGGCTCTCTCTACCGATTCTCTCGCACCGGGCTCCGGCGGATGGCCATTCCTGGGTTCGAGGTAAGGCGCCGCAGGCCTGCGCCCCATGCTGTGTGCCTCGTTTCGGGCAGCGGTCCAGAGATATGTTCGAATATCGAAAATGCCGGCAAGCCCGCGCTCGGCCAGCTTTACGAAGACTCCCTGGACCACGTCCGCGGCATCCTCGCGATTCCCCAGAAAGCCGCAAAGGAATCGGTATATCGGCGGACCATGCTCATCGTAAACCTTGGCCAAATTATCCCTATCCATGAAGCCCTATCCCTGAGATGGACGCCGAAGGAACATTGATTTGTCTACCCCAATGGCAAGAATTCTTGGATATCCTGGCATCCCTGAGCTCCGCGGCTGAAGGACGAAAACTGTGGGTTTGCTGGTACACTTAGGAATTCGTCCATGCGATTTTCATTCGTGAGCCCTGCGTTGGGCAGCCTCCTGTGGGGCTGCTCGTCCTTCCGGGTCGCGGATAGCCGTGTCACGGCCGGTGGTCCCTTTTCTTACATCGGCGGGTGGTCCCATCGGGCGATGAAGTAGATCCATGCCTGCTTCGCGGCAATTCTTCAAGCACGAGGTGAAGTAGTTCTTCCCGGCCCCATCCGGCACCGAGAAATTCAGAAAAACCCTTCGGAATCGTTGGTGACGGGAGTCCGGATCAAACGTACCAACGTCAAGGGTCGAAGCGTGACCACGCCAAGCTTCGACCCCCGAAATGAGCGGTCGCCGGTTGATCCGGCGCGCGTGCGGGTGTTGCCCCGTCACTTCGCCTGGGTCGATCACCGCCTGCGCGATCGCCTCGCCGCGCTCACCCTCGCCGAGATCGCGCTCCTCTTTTTCCTCCACCTCGTCGCCGACCGCCAAGGCTGTTCGTTCTGGGCAGACAGTACGATCGCCAAGAAGCTAGGCCTCAAGGAGGGCGACGTCATCGAGGCTCGCTACGGCCTCCTCTCCAAGGGCCTGATCGCCTACCGCTACCCGCTCTTTCAGCTCCTGCCGCTGGAGGAGATCCGATGAGCCTCATCCAGCACGTCCCCGTCGACCGGATCCGGACCACGCTCGGGTGCCTTCGCGGCGAGCGAGGCGACGAGGGGACGTTCCTTGCGCCGCTCCCCATTCGCGTCGCGCCCGTCGGCGACGGCGTCTATGAGGTGATCGACGGCTTCAAGCGCCTCATCGTCTGGATCTCCGAGGGGCGGCGTGAGGTCCCCGTCGTCATCGAACGGGCCTCCGGCGTTGCCATGAAGGCGCGGCTCCTGGCGTCGAACGCTCCGCCTCGCACGATCGGCCCCATGGACGAGGCGAACGTGGCCGCCTCGCTGGCCGACGATGACGGCCTCTCCGTGGCCGCAATCGGAAAGCTCCTGGGTAAGAAACGCGCCTGGGTCCAGCGCCGCCTCACCCTCGCCCGGAAGCTCGCCCCTTCGCTCGGCTTCCAACTCGACCATGGCACGCTGACCCTCTCGACGGCCCTGGGGCTATGCGCCTTCGGCAAGACGGAGCAGATGCAGCTCTCCGGGGTTATCGACCGCCACGCCCTCAACACCCGGGAGGCCGCCGCCTTCCTCGCCAGCTTCCGCGCCGTCTCGGATGGCGCGACGCGAGAGGCCCTCCTCCGCGACCCTCGCTCCGCTCAGCCGCCACGACCCGCTGAGGGCACGCCGGCGCTCGGCGCCACGGCGCAGGAGACCGCCGCGCGCCTCGACGCCCTCGAGAGCGCGATCGAGGAATTCTGCCGCGCCGACTACTCCGGCTTCACCGACGCCGAGCGCCGCGTACTCGAGGCGCGCCAACGTCGGATCCTCGCCGCGATCGCCAACCTCAAGGAGACCGCTCATGACCCCCGAGGAACTCCAGGAGATCCAGGAACTCAGCGCCCGAGGAATGTCGATCCGCGCGATCGCCCGAAAGCTGGGTCGGAACGTGAAGACGATCCGCCGGGCGCTCGAACGAACGGCTCCGGCTCCGCGACCCTCGAAGCTCGCGCCCTTCAAGGATGCCGTGCGGGAACGCCACGCTCTGGGACTCTTCGCTCCGCGGATCCTTCGCGAGATCCGGGCACTGGGCTACACGGGATCGCTCACGATCCTCAAGGACTTCCTCCGAACCCTCGAACCCCTGAAAAAGCCCTCCCGCAAGGTCTTCCGTCGCTTCGAGACCAAGCGCGGAAAGGAAGCTCAAATAGATTGGAGCCCGTACCGGATCAAGATCGCCGGGGTGGAGACGTTCGTCCACTGCTTCTCCATGATCCTCTGCTTCTCGCGGAGAATCTGGATCGGGTTCTTCCGCAACGAGCGGCTGCCGACCCTGCTCCACGCCCACGTTGAGGCCTTTCGATACCACGCCGGATTTTGCGAGCGCCTGGTGTACGACAATATGACGCAAGTGACCCTCGGGCGCGTGGGTGGGCATCCCCTCTGGCATCCCGGGTTCCTGGAGTTCGTGAAGTTCTACGGCTTCAAGCCCTTCGCCCACCGGGTGGGTCACAAGGAGCGGTCCGGAAAGGTCGAAAGGCCGTTTTTCTGGATCGAGACGGATTTCCTGAAAGGCCGGAAGTTCTCCTCCTGGGAGGATCTCCGCGCCCAGGCCCTCCACTGGCTCGACACCGTCGCCAACATCCGGAAGCACACGACCATCCAGCGCCTCGTGCACGAAGCCTATGCCGAGGAGAAGCCGTTCCTCGTCGAGCTGCCGCAGACGCCGTTCCCGACCGACCGCCGCGAAGTCCGCAAGGTCCAGAAGGACGGCTACATTCCCGTCGACGGTTCCTTCTATCCCGTCCCCGATCACTTGGTCGGCCAGTGGGTGACGGTGCGGATCTATCCCTCCAGGGTCGAGGTGGTCGACGCGGCCGGAAAGCTCGCCGCCCAGCATCCCGTCCCCGACACGCCGCGGCGCCTGCCGGCGGATTGGGGGCCGCCGACGCCCCGGGAGCCTTCGGTGTCGCGCACCGAGCTCGAAGCCGCCTTCCTCGCGCGGTTTCCCGGCGCCGCCGGGTTTCTCGATGGCCTCAGGCTCCGCATGAACGCGCTCACGCCGATTCATCTCCGCCAGATCGAACGCCTCGGGGCGCTCTACGGGGAGTCGCGCGTCGCGGCGGCCCTCGAACGGGCGACGCTCTATCGGAATTTCAATGCGGAGGCCCTCAAGAGGATTCTCGAGGCGGCGCACCCGAACGTGGTGGGAGAGCCGCCCGTCACGCCGCTCACCGCCGGGCCCGAGATCCTCAGCGCCCTCGACGACGTCGAACCCGCCTCTCCCCGCGACTACATGCTCGATTCGATGCCCCCGACCCAGGAGAAGAACGATGGCCCGGAAGAATGATCCCCTCGAAGTGCTGCGTGCGCTGCTCGTCGACCTCAACCTCACGACCGTCGCCCGGCAGATCGCCGAACTCCTCGCCCTGGCCGAGAAGGGTCACCCGGCATACTCGGAGTTCCTGGCTGGCCTGCTCGAGGCGGAACTCGACGCCCGGCGGACCCGCAAGGTCCAGCGGCGCGTCCGCTGGTCGAAGCTCGGCGCGGAGATCCCGCTCGACGGCTTCGACTGGTCGGCCAGGCCGCAGCTCTCCCCGCAGGTGGTGAAGGAGCTCCAGACCTGCCGATTCATCGAAGAGCACCGCAACGTCATCCTCGTGGGAAAACCGTCCACCGGAAAAACTTCGGTCGCGAAGGCCCTTGGCCACGCCGCGTGCCGCCGCGGCCTGTCCGCCTACTACGGCACGCTGTCCCAAATCCTCGAGACGCTCCACAGCTCGCGCGCGGACGCCACCTATCGGAAGGCTTTCCGGCGCGTGACGCTGCCGGATCTGCTCATCCTGGATGATTGCGGCTTCGACACCGGGCTTGGACGCGAGGCGGCCAACGAGTTCTTCCGGCTCGTCTGCTCCCGCCACCGCGTGCGCTCGACAATCGTGGTGACGAATCTCTCGTTCAGGCACTGGGACGAATTCCTGCCTTCGCCGGCGCAGGCGGTGGCGCTCGTGGACCGCCTGGTCGATCAGGCGACGATCCTGCGCTTCACCGGAAAGTCATTCCGCGGCCCCAAGGACGTCTACGGCGCACCGCTCGACGGCGAGTAGCTTGAGCCAGGGACAGCGGTAGGCTGGTTCTCCCTCTTGTGAATAATGTCAATTCTCGAAGATGTCGTCGTTTGTGCGGGGATCCCCGTCCGGCCCCACCGAAAACAGGTAGTACCCAAAGGGGTTTCTCTCCTGCGGGAAGGTGTAGACGTACGGATGGCCCCACGAATCCATTTGCACGCTCTTTTCTTTGAGATACGGACCCTTCCAGTTCATCGGGATCATTCCCTTTGCGGGCTGAGAAAGGAGTGCGTCCAAGCCTTGTTCGGTGGTGGGAAGGGTCCCAGTATCCCGGCCGTAGGCCCTGAGCGCGTTGGCGATTTGCGAGATTGTCTGCCCAGTCGCCCTGATCTTAACCTCGTTCAATTCCATCTCGTCTATGGCCGTCAACTTGAACTTCTCGTCGAGAATGGCGGCGTCGAAGCTGAATACCTCGAATGTGTCCGAGGAACAGCCACCGTGGGATACCAAGTTTCTGAAATGCATCTTGCGCTTGAGAGGTCTCTGAGTTGCCGCGTCATACCAAAGCATGGCCTCGGCTTCTACCGCCTCAAACAACATGATTTTGTAAGAAATGACTTTAGCCTCCGTCTCGTCCTCGTCCACTTTGAATCCCGACAGACGGTAGTTCGTCCTCATTGCCTCGTATAGGGGTTGTTTATCCGGGCTCTCCTCGAAGAGTCCGGCATTGGAGATACCATGAGCGGCTCCAAAGCGGGCGAGTCCGAGAAAGCTCAACAGGTCCTGGGGTGTCGCCTTAGTTTCCTTGTGGGGCGTCCGATCGGGAGGCTTCATTATCCATGTCATCTTTGAACCGTCGGAAACGAGGAACAATTTGTATTCCCCGCCCGGGTTTTTCAGATTGAAGATGACGTTCGCCTTTCCTCCTTCTTTCAAGAGCATGGTCCCTGAGCCATAACCAACAGTGTCGGGCTTCCATGTGAACTTTACGGTCAGGCCCTTCGCTTTCTCAATCGTCTCCTCGATCTTTTTGAACGTCTCCTCGGCTCGCTTGTCCTGAAGAAGGAGGATAAAGGCTAGAAGCAGGTTCATGGGATGGCCCTCATGCTCATGGAATACTAGACGAAAGCGAAGAGCAGAGGACATTCTGGAGTGGAGGAACCTTCCTTGATCACCTGGCCCCACGTTGAAGCGCGGCCCAAGGCGCGACTCCGAAGTTATGTTCTTAGATGGGACCACACCGCCCGACGGCTACTCCCCGCAGAGTACTCCCTCCAGGCGGTCTCTGGGACCAGCTCTGCGATGATTCTCTCGGGGGTAACGGCCTGTCGGGAGAGGGGTTACGACGGGGCCTTTGCAGGCTCACCAAACCCCCTGCAGGACCACCGGCCGTGACAGGCCCCACAGGAGGGGGGTTTCCCATCTCAACCACTGCCGATCGGTC
>Ga0247727_10013981_pt1 | contig 13424 bp, 6 predicted proteins | sample WisWelCaveWW1625_FD_202498 | JGI IMG/M metagenome (GOLD analysis project Ga0247727, IMG submission 202498) | Biofilm microbial communities from Wishing Well Cave, Virginia, United States - WW16-25 | ecosystem: Environmental > Aquatic > Deep subsurface > Groundwater > Cave microbial mat | place... | reverse complement strand
CTCTCGCCCTCGCCCTCGAAATCGAGGACGAGAGCGATCGGCAGCGCGAGGAGGTGATCGAGCTCACCGCGGCCTGAGCCGCGGCGAATCGACGAGTCGGGTTACACCACTTCAGACGACTTGACTGTACTGGGCCGGATCCGCTGGCGAAAACCAAGCAGGGCTAGGACGCAGGGAGGCTGCATACCGAAGAGGTATGTGGCCGACTGAGGACGACGCAGTGCGCAGGCTTGCAGCCGCGCGAGACGGTGGCGTGCTCCCCGGAGCGACCACTAGAACGCGAGAAGACGAACTTCAGGAGAACACGATCTTCATGAGGTTCCCGCTCGAGACGAAGCTTCCCGAGCTCGTCTGGCAGCGGATCTGCACCCTGACATCGCCGTTTCCGGAGCGTCCTGTGACGAAGTTGGCAAGCGTGCCGCCGGGGTTCAGGTCCGCAATGAGCACATCGCTCGTTCCAACGCTGCGGCTGTCGAGCACGAGCCATGCGCTGCTCGCCCAGTTCCAGATCCCAACGGTCTGCGTACACGTCAGGGTGTTCTTTCCCTTGTAGGTGATCAGGAGGCTCGTCAGGCTGTTGGGAACGGCCGTCATCGTCCCGTACCACGCACTTGTTCGCTGACCCTTGTTAGTGGAATTGACGGCGTAGTACGCGGAGTCGTCCGCAGCAAGACTCGACGCGCCGCCGCTTCCATACGTTCCGGTGACGATCGTCGTCGAGGATGGGAACACTGTCGTCCCCGACGAGCTCACGACGAGCGTCACCGATGTCGTGCGTAGCAGCGACCCGCTCGACCCGGTGACCGTGAGTGCGTAGCTGCCGAACGGGGTGGTGGCAGCGGTCGACACGGCGAGCTGAGAAGAACCCACCCCGCCGACGACGAGAGAAGGGGTGAAGCTCGAGGTCGCACCCGCGGGCAAGCCGCTGACGGAGAGCGACACGTCACCGTTGAACCCGTTCAGCGAGCTCACGGTCACGGTGTAGCTCACGCCGCCTCCCTGACCCGCGTTCGCCGAAGCGGGCGCAGCCGAGAGTGTGAAGTCCAGCGGCGGGTCGATAGCCAGAGTGACGAGCGCGGAGTGGGAGAGCGAGCCGCTCGTCCCCGTGACCAGCAGCGGATAGCTTCCGGCCGGCGTCGAGATGGACGTCGAGACCGTGAGCAGCGAGGTACCTCCCCCGCCCACGACGGCCGCCGGGTCGAAGCTCGCGCTCGCGCCCGCGGGCAAGCCGCTCACGGAGAGGGAAACGTCCCCGCTGAAGCCGCCCTGCGGGCTCACCGCCACCGTGTAGCTCACATTGCCGCCTTGAGCCGTGCTTGCTGAGTAGGGCGAGGCGACAAGCGTGAAGTCCGAGGGAGCAGTGCCGAGCCAGTTGTACGCCGCAAGCACGTCCAGCCGCCCGTACCCGAAGGTGTTGTCCGCGCCAACGGAGCCGAGATCGACCCCGGTGGACTCGACCGCCGTCTCCAGCTGGGCGGCGGTAGCACCTCCGTGCGCATCGAGCAGGAGCGCGAGCGCTCCCGTGACGTGGGGCGCCGCGAGCGACGTGCCCGATGTCGTGACATACCCGCTGAAGCGGTCGGTCGTCCGGATGCTGACACCGGGCGCGACGAGCTCGGGATAGGTGGTGTCGGTGTCCGCGCAACTCGACGGGCCACGCGAACTGTACGCCCAGATTGCATCAGCATTGGTCGTCGCCCCGACAGAAAATGCCTCCGGATTGTTGGCGGGGCTCCGGCTCGACGGGCCCGACGGCCCGTAGTTCCCCGCCGCGAAGACAGGGATGATGTCGGCTGCTCTGAGGGCCTGGAGGTCGAGCTGGTACTCGAGGTTGCAACCTTTGCCCGACACCGTCCACGAGTTGTTGACGACGTCCGGGGCGTCGGGCGTCGCGGGGTTGCCGTCAGGATCGAGCAGCCACTGGAAGCCCTGGTGGACACGAGCGGTCGTCGCCGTGCCGGAGTCGTCGAAGATCTTGACCGCGATCCATTGTGCGTCGGGCGCGACGCCGACGGCGGTGCCTCCCCCGTCGCGTCCCACCATGACCCCCATCGTCCGCGTGCCGTGACCGTTCATGTCTGTCGGCGTCGTCGGGTGCTGGCCATTCGGGTCGAACCAGCTGTTCGTCCCACCGCGCCACTGCGCGGCGAGATCGGGGTGGCTCCCCTGCACGCCCGTGTCCATACTCGCCACGACGACGCCCCCGCCCGTGAAGCCGAGTGCCCACAGGTCAGGAGCCCGCACGAGGGCGATATTTGCCTCGGGCGTACTCGCCGCAGTGTCGAGAGCCCCCTCGATCGTGATCGTCGCGTCGGGCGTGATCTTCGACACCTCGGGTCGTCGTGCCAGCTGAGCCACGAACTTCGGCGTGGCCGTCACGGCAAGGCCATTGAAGATCCAGTACGACTGGTACTCGCCGACCGTCCCCTGCCGGCGGGCGGCCTCGAGCACCGCCCGGAGCCCGGTCTGGGTGGTGTCGGCCTTCGAGTGCAACCTGTTGACGAGCTTTTCGGCCCGAGCGGCATGCGTCGCGCCAGTGATGCCGGCAAGGGTGGCCTGGTCCTCGAGGGTCACGATGACGCTGACCATGTCTGCTGCCCCACCGCCCGGAGGCGGGATCGCAAGCGGGGACGCGCCGCCGAGGAGTCCGAGCAAGGCTGCGAAGAGAAGAGCCGCGGCCGCCTTCTGCAGGAGCGCCTGCACTGCTTCTACCTCGACGCGCTAGATGACCGTCACGCCCGTGAGCCGAGCGTGACCGAGGCGTACTGTGACCCGGTCGCCGCTCTTGACCAGCTCGCTGGGGTTGAGGAAGAGCATCCAGTAGTTCCGGTCATCGCGGACGCTGTCCAGCGGGACGCCGGCGTGGCCCATCCATTGCGTGGTGAGAACTCGACCGCTGGTACCGTCGATGATGGCCGGTACGGCCTCATGCTTCTTGTGGGAGCTCGTGGTCTTCTCGTCCAGGACGCGATAGCGAAGGTCGAGAATGCCCCCGTCACCCGATACGGCGACGCGAAGCACCTGGATGCCCGTGAGAGCGGTGAACCGTTTTGCTGAGGCGGTCGCCTTTGTGTCGACCGGCACCGCGGTCGAAACATGGTGCGCCGGCTGCCCGGCTGTCGCTGGCGCGGCGACCGGGCCGGCCGCCGCCGGCGACATGAGCGCCGAGACCATCCAGTAGCCCAGCGCCCCGAGGAGCAGAAAGGCGGGCGACCCGAGAACCCATCTTGAACGGGGATTGGCGGATGGGTCCCCGGGCCGCCCAGTCACGTCGGTGCCGGCGCTCATTGAACGTCGAGGAAGATCATCATCCCGCCGGGATACAAGCCGTCGTTCGTCACGTTGAGCTGGCGGTTGTAGAGCGGAAGCCTGTCGCCGCTGTTCACGTGAAAGAGGCCACTGATCGTGTCGAGGGTCGACCCCGACGGAATCGTCTCCGCGACCGCGTTGAACGGGTTGGCCATGAGATAAGCGTCCTGTGCGATGACACGCTGGTGCGAGCCGAGCAGTGTCATCGTGTGGTTCATGAGCCCGGCGTTCAGGTAGCGGAGCAGGACGCGGTCGTTGACGTCTACCAAGAAGTCGGGGACGTCCGGGTAGGCCTGGCCGTTGATCAGGAAGTACGTCGGGTGATAACCGGCCTGGTAGTCGCCGGAATCGCCGACGAAGTCGAAGGCGTTCGGCCCGCCCAGCAGGGCCGGGTAGTTGTTCAGGTTGGGGTCGATCTCGCTGAGGACGAGGATCTTCTCCTTGTCGTACGTCGTCGTAGCGCCGTACGCCTGCCCGGGCGTCAACGGGCGCACGACCAGCGCGCCGTAGAGACCCATCGCGACCTGCACAGCCGTGTTCGTTCCGGCTTCGTAGAGGAAGGTGCCAGGATTGCTGGCCGTGAAGGTATAGGAGGTCTCCCCGGGCGCCAGCGCAGCGTTCACGAGCAGTGCAGCGTTGACGTCCGCGTTGACGGCAGCCACGACGTCGTTCGCCGTCGAGCTGATCGCGCTGCCGTCGGTCGCCAGACTCACGGTGATGGCCGTGCCGATAACCGTGACGGCGAGCGAGCTGGGAGCTCCGGGGTCGACGTACTCGACTGTGATGCCGTTACCGGCGAGCCCCGCGGTGTCCGCCGTGTAGGTGACGTCGCTACTGTCGCCGGGAAGGGCCGTTGTCAGCGATGCCGCGACGGCCGGGACGTCGGAGCCGCCGCTCAAGCTCGTCGCGGCCAGCGCGGCGACCAGCCCCGTCCCGACGTTCGGCGGTGCGCCTACCGCGTCGGGCACCAGAGCCTGGCCGGGAAAGACGATCGAGACCGGCTCGTCAAGGTAGTTCGCGAGATTCACGACGACCCTGTCCCCGACGTCGACGCTCAGGACCGGGCCGGGAAGGGTTGCCGGTCCACCACAGCCGCCTGAATCGAGGGAGAAGCCCCAGATCGGAACACCCGCCAGGCTCGGGAGGTTGATCGTTCCTTCGTCAGCGCAGAGGTTGATCGTCTCCGTATCGACCACACCGGGTGCCGCCGGGGCGGCTGCCGCCTCGGAGCCGGACTGGACCAGCGCCGGAATGCTGGCCGCGAGTGCAGCGAGCGCGAGCAGTATCACGCCCCGCCTGATCGCCTTCCTATTTCGTGCGCGCATGGCCTGTCAGCTCCTTGCTGGGACGGTCGAGATCACGGACCCGGACATTGAAGTGCAGTTTTGTTCGGTGGGTCGACTCGAAGCAGGGTGGCCAAGCCGCCGAACCCCTCGTCGAAGTTCTGGAACTCGTTCAGCGCGTGGCTGTGCCACGGGTAGTAGTACTCGCCGCAACGGTTGAACGAGACGGTTCCCGGCGGCAGCGTCGACTTCGTCCCGAGGTAGGGGCTGCCGCTGTACCACGTCACCTTGTCCTTGAAGACGAGGTTGCGGAGTAGCGGGAGCGTGACTGGGACCGGATGGGTCGACGTCCAGTTCTCGGCGTTCGTCCACTTGAAGAGCATGTCGAACGTCTGCCCCGACGCGGCCGTCCGGGTGAACTGCTCGGAGGACCGGGAGGTGCCCGGGCCGACCAGCTGTCCGTCCTGCGCGATGACCTGGACGTGATTGCCGTGCGGGTGGAGGGGGTGATTCGACATCCCGGCATTGGCCATGCGAATGAGCGCCGGCAGCGGGTTCGTGGTTGCGTTGTAGGGCTTCACGCGAACGAGCGCGCCGTACGGCTGAGCTGGGAGATAGGCGACGCCGTCCCCGGCAATGGTGTCCGGGAACGAACGGCCGTTGATCGTCCAGTAGCGGTCGTGCTTCTGCGTCACGTCATAAGGCTCGTTGCGCTCGACCGCGCGATGGAGATCCGGATCCATGTCGTGCACCAAGATCAGGTACTCGCGGGCGGGATCGAACGCGGTGGACACATCGGCGTACGCCCGGCTCGGGAAGCCCGCTGGCCTGACGATGAGGGCGCCGTAGAGGCCCATCTGGATCTGCTTGCTCAGGTCCGAGCCGCTCTCGTACAGGTACGTCCCCGGCTCGCTCGGCGTGAAGGTGTAGCTCACCGTCCCGCCGCCCATCGCCACTTCCTGCGTGAACAGGCCCGGCGAGCCGCCTGCGGCGACGACACCGGTCTGGCCGGGGAAGACGATCGAGACGGGCTCGGGGATGTTGGAGTTGGTGAGGTTGATGGTGATCGGAACGTCCTCCGTGACGCAGAGGATCGGCCCCGGCATCTGGAAGGCTCCGGGGTTCTTCGCGAAGCCCCACATGAACATGCTGGCGCCGTCCGGAGTAGAGATGCGCCCGGTCCTCGCCTGGAGGTTGAAGGTCGGGCCGGTCGTGCACGGCAGAGCTCCCGCCGGCAGCGGCGCGGCGCTTCTCGGCACGGCGACGGCCGCGACCGCAAAGACCCCGAGCGCAGCAAGCAGCAAGCCGAGGCGCGTTCTTCGGGTCATACTCGTCACCATTACCGCCGTCCTTTCGCGCTGCGGGATGTCTGCGCTACGCATAGGTCTCATAGGTCTTGTTCAGGTCGTTGGGTCCCTGCGCCGGCAGCAGCGATGCTGGGGGGTTCGCGGGGTTGAAGACCCGCACCTCCGTCACCATGCCCCCGAGGCCAGGCAACCCGTTGTTGGACTGCCGGTCGTAGTTTCGGTTCTTCAAGAAGTACGTGTTCCAGGGCCCGTACGGGGAGCTCCCCGAGGCCGAGCCCGCGGCGAACGCCGGGGCGGTGAAGAGCACGTCCCGCGTCTCGCCGGGGCCGATGTAGAGCGTGTTCGTCTCGTACGAGAGGTCGGCGCCGAGAGGACCGCGAAGCAGTGTCGCGTCCTCGCCGATCACCTTCATCGTGATGCCCGGCAGGACCATCGAGTGCTGCTCGTAGCCGAGGTTCGGGATACGCAGAAGCACCTTGTCTCCGCCTCGGACCTGGATCAGCGACGAGACCGGCTGGTTGACGAGGTTGGGATCCGCGTCGATCGAGAGAGGATTCGCGTAAACCTCACCCTTGTTCGGCTTGATCGTGTCGGGATACGAGCGGCCGTTGATGATCCAGTACTGCGGCCGGTACTCCGACCAGACGAACTCCTGGACGCCGATAAGCCCGTCGTGCGGCCGGGCGTCGACCTCGTTGAGGAGCAGTGAGAACTCGCGGTCGAACAGCGTCGACGCGTCGTTGTAAGCGTACTTGGGCCCGAGCTTCGGTCGGATGAAGACGACCCCGGTCATGCCCATCTGGACGTGCTCGGAGTCCTCGAAGTGGCAGTGGTAGATGTACGTGCCGGGATGGCGTGGGACGTAGGCGTACGGGAGCGTCCGGTTCACCCCGGCCGCGAACGAGAGCTCCGGCGTGCCGTCGAAGGCCGGGATCGCGTCCCGGAAGCCGTGCCAGTGGATCGTGTGCGAGTCGTCGAGGTCCGGGCGCCCGACGAAGCCGACGTTCGTCAAGCTGATCACGAACGCCTTCTTGTAGCCCGGGGCGCTGGGTGTGGTGTCCTGGTACTCGTCGACGGCGAGGATCGGCGATGGCACCCGCGCATTCCCCTTCGTGGCCTGGACGATCTGGGTCGTCGTCCCCGCGGCATGCTCGACGAACCCGAAGACGTAGAGGTCCATCGGCTCGGGACGCCCCGGCAGGGAGATGAAGCCGTCGGTGGAGGCGAGGCGCCTGATGACGTTGTTGAGCGGGTTGATGTGGCTCTGCGCACCCGAGCTTCCACCTCTGGCGACTGCGGCGAGCGATCCTCCACCCGCCAGGGCCACGATGCCGAGCCCGCCCACCTTGAGCAGGTCGCTCCGGGTGACCTTCCGGGCAGTCGGTTCCTCGTTCATCCTGCTCTCCTTCTCTGCCGGGTCGGGCGACAGGTTCATGGGTCCGCCGCTCATGAGATGCACGTTTCCACCGGGGCAGCGGTGCTGAGCCAGTCGGCGCCGCGTGGGGCGATGAGCAGCGGCCGCTGCTGCCGGTCGATGTCGCACCGCGGTGCCAACACGATCGGTAGCTGCCAAATCTGCGCGGCCGCGCCGCCGAGGCGTGTCAGCACCGGCGAGGCTGCCGTGAGGTGGTAGTCGAAGGGAACCTCTGTCTTGCCGGCCGGCGGCGGATCGTTGCGGAAGAGCGTCGTCTGGATCTCGCCGGCCGCGCCAAAGCGGCTCGGCCCAACGTCGAGGAACGGGAGTAGGTCGCGCGCGTCGACGAACAGCGGATTCACCCCGATCTGGTTCGTGAAGATGCCGGGGGGATTGATGAAGTTGGCGGGGTCGAGCTGGGTCAGCACCGAGGTTCGCGGAGTGAACAGGCCTGCTGCGGTCAGGACCTCGAGGTCGAAGAACCCTTGCGAGACGAGAGTCGGCTCGATTGGCTCGGGTGGGTCCGTGCCCGCCGGGTCGTAGGTGAAGGCCTCGTTCTGCCAGAAGATGTTGTTGAAGAATGCGACCGGGTTCGAGAAGCCCGTGCCCGAATCGTTCGCCTCGCTCACGAGACCTGCGCCGTTGGGCAAGAGGTCCCTGTCCTCAGAGGTGTCGGTGGTCGCGTTGAAAGCGATGGTGTTGTTGACGATCCTGGCGTTCGGGACGTCGTCGAGGGCGATGCCGCCTCCGACGTCGGTGGCGACGTTGTCGTTGACCATGTTCGACATGAGGTCGATCCTGGAGTTGCTGGTGTCGCGGATGAACATCCCGCCGCCGTCGTCGTTCGAGAGGTTGAACTGGATGTAGTTGCGCTTCACGTCGACCCGGCCCGTCCCCACTCCGCCGTTGAGGACGGAGACCTCGCCGCTCACCATCAGAGCGCCGCCCGAGTCGAAGGCCTCGTTGCCGTAGAAGTTGTTGTCCTCGATGCGATTGGTGCCGCCGGAGGAGCCGTAGACCCCGACGCCGGCGCCGTAGGTGACCGAGTAGTTGGAGCAGATCTGGTTCCGCTCGATCACGAAGCGGTCGGCGCCGTTGTAGACCGCCACACCGCCGCCGTTGGACAGGGCCCCGTTACCGAGGATGCGGTTGTAGGCGATGCGGATGTCGTCGTTCTCGTTGTCGGCGGGGCCGGTGCGTGGCACCACCCCCACCATGAAGTTGTGGGGCGTGCCGAGGGCGATGCCGCCACCGATCCCGCCACCGTTGTTCTCGAGGATGTTGTTGGAGATCTGCAGGAAGCGCGCGAAGGCGTTGACTTGGATGCCGCCGGCACCCCCGTCGAGGCTCTGGCCCAGCGTGATGCCGAAGCCGTCGATTCCCGCGCGCAGGTGGCCGTTGGTGAACTGGCCCCTCGCCGTCGGGACGACCGTGATGGCCGCGCCACCGGGGACGGTGTCGTTCCCGGCGAAGGGCCTCAGCGAGTCCAGCTTGGCGTCCCACGTGATCTCGCGGTCGAAGAAGTTCCGCGCGTTGATGACCGCGCCCACGACCTCGAAGCGGACGTCGTCGGGGTTGGCCGACTCGGGCGCGGCGATCGTGCCGCCCGGTCCGACTCCCTGCAGCTTGACCTTCTTGTGCAGGATCACGTTCTCGACGTAGGTCCCGGGGCGGACGACGATCAGGGTGCCGGGGCCGTTGGGCGGAGCAGCGTCGATCGCCGCCTGGATGGAGTCGTTCGTGGGGATGGCGTCGCCCTTGTTGACCTCGACGACCGTTGGGTTGTAGCCGCCGGTCGCCCGCACGTGGATGGTGATCCCGAGCGGGGTCCATTCGCCGCTGTCGCGCCGGATCAGGAGCTGCTGCGGGCCGGCCAGGACGAAGTTGTTCGGCACGCGCACCCGGATCTGCCGATCCATCCACGAGAGGTAGTTAAGGTTGGGAGGCGTACCGAGAGGCACCGCGAAGGGCGTGGTGGTGCCGCCGAGGAAGACCCTGCCGCTCCCCTGCGTGGCGCCGAAGCCGGCGCCGTCGATCGTCAGCTCCCGCTGGCCCTGGTTCGCCGTGCTCGTGCTGCGCGTGATGTAAGGGTTCGAGACGCGGAAGAACTCGGGCTGCTGAGCCTGCCCCTCGGGCGCGACGCCGAGCGTGCACGCAAGCGCGGAGATCGGGTCGACGGGCACGTCGGCGAGCGTCGTCTTGCCCGGCCACACGTCGAAGGCGATCACCGCGGTCAGGTAGTCGGGGTTGAATAGCGGGTCGGCCGGGTCGTCCATCCGCAGGACGTACATGCCCGGGCAGACGCCGGCCGGCGTCGGGCAGAGGTACGTCTGGGTCGACGGGAGAGTGACGTCGAAGAAGCCCCACTCGTCCGTGTAGAGCATGGTCAGCAGCCGCCCGGTGTAGTCGTAGACACCCACCGGGATGTTCGGCAGGGCCATCGGCTGGCCGAACCAGGGGCTCGTGGGATCGGTGTCGAAGCGGATATCGTCCCCCACGAACCCGAAGATGCGGCCCGGCGGCGCCACCGACTCGACGGTGTTCCACGAGACGTCCTCGTTGGTGGTGAGTGTCGTCGGGTCGTCGTAGGAAGTGTTCGTCGTCGGATCGGCGTCGTGATCCGTGAAGAGGAAGAAGTCGGCCGCCGGGTTCTGGCCGTCGTCGAGCGTGACGAGCTTCCTGGTGCAGAGCGGCGTGTACTGCCCGTCCGCCGGGTTACGCAGGTCGTTGACCAAGTGCAGCGGCCCGACGCACGGAGGCGGCGGGATCTGCGGAACGAGATCGTCGCCCTCGTCGGTGTTCTGGTCCTCCTCCTTGATCACCTGGTAGAAGGCGGGAGGCACGACCTCGACGACGTAGTCACCGGGGAGCAACAGAGGCTCCGACGCCGACAGGTCGGCGTTGGTGATCGGATGGTTGAGCATCGTCTCGATCGCGTAGCCGCCGTCGAACGCCCCTTCCTTCGTCTGGTTCGAGATGGTCGGGAACTCGATGCAGTTCCGTCCGATGTCCGGGTTGAAGGGCGGCAGCACGGCGCCGGAGGCGTCCCTCACGTCGCACGACTGCGGGAAATTCGTTGGCGCGTCCATCCTCGGATGGCTCCAGGCGTCCACCGTGGCGGTGTTCACGAGGACGTCGTCGGACGTGTCCCACTGACGATCTTGCCCGGGGCCATACAAGTTGATCGTGGTGTCCGCCGGGATGCCGGGCTCGTAGTCCTCGGCGCCCGCGAGCGACGGGTCGAACTCGTTGCGCGTCGTCGCGTGGTAGACGATGCCGGTGATGCCGCCATGCTCGCCCTCGTACACCGCCGGCGTCGACGGGTCGTCCAGCGCGTACTCCCGCTTGCCCCAGTCGACCCAGCTCCGATGGCCTTCGAAGACCAGCTCGTTGAGCAGGAGGCCTCCTCCGAGCTCATCCGGATTGTCCGAGACGATCGTCGGGTCGAACTCGTCGTGCTGCGAGCTTCCGGTACGCGCGAAGCGCCCGAAGCCGACCTCCGAGATGAGGAACTTGGAGAGCGGGTTCAGCAGCTCCGGATACTCGTAGTAGCCGCTCTCGTTGTTAAGGGAGTACGGGTTCGGGTTTGTGAAGGTCGCGCTCTTGACGCTTCCGTCGCGGAACCTGAGGTCGAGGTCGATCCCGTCGATCCCGTCCTCGCAGCGGTCCGGGTTGCCCAGCTCGCACTCCCGGATGCCGTTGCCGGGCACAGCGCCCGGGATCGTGACGCCGCCGGCGTCGAGCCCGTTGTCCTCGAAGACGTACCCTGAGTTCCAGCCGAACCAGCGCGCGACCGCGATGCCGCTCTCGCCGTTGACGTCGAGCGTGTTGAGATCGAGGTTGCCGTTGACGTCCTGGTTGGCGTTCGGCAGCGTGAACGTCACGTAGCGCATGAGGAAGTCGAGGTTCCGGTCGAAGATCGAGAGCGTGTACGTGCCGTCGGGGATGTTCTCGATCGAGAACTCGCCCGTGTCCGGGTTAGGGTTCGTCACGCCCGTGTTCGGGTCGGGGTCCGACGTCCGCGTGTACACCTGCTCGTCGTTGCCGCCGACGTCGGAGAGGGCGACGATCGCCTCCCGCACGGGGTCGCCGAAGTCGATCGTGTCGTACGGAGGCCAGCCCACCCAGGTCCTCGCCGTGCCCGAGACCGAGCCGCAGCTTGGACACGGGGAGAGGTCGAGCGGCTGCACGAACCCGAACCACCATGCGGTCGGGATCCCCGCCGCGACGGCCGCCTCGCCGATGGCGCCGAGGCCGTCGTCGTTCTCGGTCACGCGCACGAAGTCGTACAGGTGCGTGCCCTCGAAGGTCGTCGTCTGAACCCAGTCCGTACCGTCGGGCGGGAGCACCTCGAGCTCGTACCTGCCGGGCGGGACGTTGTCGATCGTGACGTTGCCGTCCGGGCCGGTCACGCACTGACCGCCGCAGAGCGGGTTGCCGTTGAAGTCGGCCTGCATCTCGCCGACGGTGTCGTGGAGCCGCACCTCGAAGCCACTTAGCGGCTGGTCGCCCGCGGTGTCGATCAACGTGCCCGTGGCGTCGGGCGCTGCGTTGACCGGCCTGGTGTCCTGGAACGCGTGCACGACGAGCTTCCCGAGGGGGAGCTGACCCGCTTTGAGTTGAACGACGACGTCGCCCTCATTGGCGGGTAGCGCGAAGTGCTTGCCCCACAGCTTGTGGCCGGCGGCCTTCACGGTCACCAGATAGCGACAAGGACGGAGATTGTCTGGACCGCACGTCATCCCTGATTCCAGGGTGACCGGCCCGGTGTCCTGGTCGCCCGCGGCGACGAGTGGGATGTAGCTCGGCGTCGGCTTCACGCCAGGGCGCTGGTCCACCGGATCCGTGCGGCGGCCCGCGTTGTCCTCGCTGATGAGGAACGTGAAGTCGGAGATCGGGACGGCCGCGAGGTTCTGAGCGACGATCGTGACGTCGGCTGTCGCAGTAGGCGCTCCGGACACAATGGCCGGAACGAGGAGGGTCGCCAGCAGCAGAGCCTGTCCGGCGAGCAGCACGAAGCGCACACGCCTTCCCTGCTTGCTCCGGCGTTCGCGTCTCACGGTGCGAGCCCTTCCTGCGGCATCGCCTGCGCCTTTACGGCCTTCGCTCCAACGTCGGTGGTGCATCTGCCCCTCCCCTGGGTGTGACACGTGAGTCGAGCGCGCTCAAACATTCGCTGGAGCCGATTCTCGGGCGCGTACGCCCGGATGTGTTGGCTTGTGACGACGCTGTCACCAAGTCGTCATGCGAGGCTCATACGGGAGGAGCGTCGGCGGAAGCTCCGTGAAGGCGTTCCCCTTCGCGGCCGCGCGCCTCTTTGCTGATGGCCCTCTATTGGCTGGCGCAAGACCGGAATCCGCGCGCGCGGATTCCGGTCGCGCGAAGGTTCCTGAAAGCGTCCGCTTCGCGGCCGCAGCGCCACTTTCAATCAGCCCCCTAGGCTCCGAAAGGCGGAGCGATGTAGATGTGCACCGCGAGGGGGGCGAACGTGTCGGAGAGCTCGTCTCCGTCGACGCGGAGCGTGCGGGCCTCGTCCAAGACAATGAGGGGTCGGCCTTTGAGACCCGGCACGGCGATGGTCGCCTCTACCGCTTCCCGGCCGAGGTTCACAGCGACGATGTAGAGCGCGCCGGAGTCGCTGTGCACTCCAACCTTGATCGAAGCGCGGGAAGAGGTGGCGGTAGACCGCGTCGGCGAGAAGAGCGCGGGCCCGAGCTTGACGATGTCACGAGAGATCCGGCTGATTGCGTTGCCTATTTCCGGAGTCCAGTCCGCAGGGAAGAAGCCGAGCCCACGCGCCCCGCCGGCGATCGCGAGCCACGACTCCGCACGCACGGTCGCCGCCGTGACGGCCGTCGACCCTCCTGGACAGCGCCACTCAGCCGCCTCGATCCATTGAAACGTCGGCCTTCCCCTCGAGAGCCGCAAGAGCTCCTGCTGTGCTAGATAGACGTCGATGAGGCCGAGCGGCCTGCAGAACTCCTGGAGCGGATAGAGATCGAAGCCGACGACGTCGGACACGGCGATCAGGCCCGGATACATGTCTCGCCCCCAGGCGAGCGGGTCCAACCCCGAATAGAAGTGGTTGGTCAGAGTGAGGAAGCTGACTCC
>Ga0247727_10013980_pt1 | contig 13425 bp, 26 predicted proteins | sample WisWelCaveWW1625_FD_202498 | JGI IMG/M metagenome (GOLD analysis project Ga0247727, IMG submission 202498) | Biofilm microbial communities from Wishing Well Cave, Virginia, United States - WW16-25 | ecosystem: Environmental > Aquatic > Deep subsurface > Groundwater > Cave microbial mat | place... | reverse complement strand
AAGCGACTACATCAAACTTAATTCCCTTTAATTCCATTTGTAGAAGCACAGGTTCAAGTGGCATCATTTCAGATACATAGTAGTCAAGCGGGGTTTTAGAGACCCCCATAGCAAGCCAAGTTTTATGTATTCTTTTGAGCTCTTCTGTTAAAATTGTCCAAAGTTTCAACGTGTTACGACAATCTTCTTTACAGTATCTTGCTATAATTTCAACGTACTTTTTGTGACAACTTTCAATATCTTGCCGACAAAGTTCGCCAATATGTTTAGCTTTAGCTAAAGAACAGATACGGTCAAGTTCACGTTTGTCAGTTAAAGCTTCTTTGCCAATATATTTTTCTGAAAGTGGCTTAAGTCCCAGTTCCTGGTTCTCGTCAATAAGTTGAGCCAGGAGTTTAGTGTCCCAAATATTACAGCAGATCTGAATTCCTGCTGTTCTCAAAAATTTAAGATCAAAACGAAGGTTATGTCCTACAATATGAGCAGTAGGATCAGCAAGGATATATTGTATATCGAGCTCGGGAAATGCGATCTCGTAGGAAGAGCGCGTTTCATCCCATGCCACTCCCACACCATGTATTCGATCTTGGCGAGGATTTAGCCCAGTTGTTTCTATGTCAAGTGCAACAATTTGTTTCATAAATTTTGTTGTGTAAGAATTCCGTTGTTCCAAGAAAAGCGAAAAGCTTGGTTCATCAACTTTCCAAATCGGTCTTTGTGTATATAAAATTGCGCACGCTTGTTCTCGAAATCAGGAATAATTTCAATGACCATAACTGCATGGTTAATAAAAGTTTGATCTCCTTGAACTCGAGTTGTGAAATCTGGCAAACTTTGTTCTTTCATATCTTTCGGCGAAAGTGGCTTAAGCTGGGCAAAAAGAAGTACTGGAATTGTAACTTGCCGCCCGTATTCTTTAAGATACAGGCCAAGTTTTTTGGAAACTTCGTATTGAGTAAGATGCGGGCTCATTTGACTCCAAATAATTGTCTGCAGATAGTCAACTATAACTAAGTTAAATGAGTTCTCATGAGCCATATTTAACATATCAATAACATCTTCAAGACAAGACATGTCACGACTTTGTGTCGAGACAACGATAATTCTTTTCATAAGCTCAAATGAGCACGTCTTTATTCGCTGACTTTGCTCTGTTTTCAATGATCTATCTCGGTGTTTGTAAAAATCTTCGTTTAAAATGATACAACTTATTCGGTCTAAAACATCAGCAGAGAGCTCCTCGTTAGTTATCGCCAGAGCTCGCCTGTCAGGATATCGAATATAAAAGTCAGCAAGAACATTAGCACTGGCCGTGCTTTTTCCTCTTCCAGTACAACCTCCGATGAGAGTTATTCCCATCCGAAGCGGTAAGGGGGACCCCAGAAAAGCGATCTGACTGTCGGTTGCATGAGACGTAAGCTCATACTCCTTCAGATAGTGATCAGCCCGCTCTTCTAGAGTTAGCCCCTTATACCTATCCATCTCAGCCTCGTTAAAAAGGAAATTTTCCATCTTTGCTATCTGGCACTTTAGGTGCGTTAACAACTGGACGATCAGCATATACTTCAAAAGTATGCGCTTCAGTTCCTTTCCATTGACCATTTTCGATCTTATTTTTACCTTTGTAAGTAACGTCAATTTCAGAACCAACCGTCACTCGCTCTAAAAGAGCATCAAGTTGTCCAGTTCCGTTGATAATTTTCAAAGAACCGTCGGAAGCTCGGACTTTATGTCCTAGCTTCTCAAAACGATCTTCTTCTGATCCAAGATAAGTGCCAGAGATTTTTTCTCCGACTTTCATCAAGTTTGGTCGAACGTAGGTAACACCTCCGCCCCCCAAGGTTATTTGCGTTTTAGCCATTTTATCCTCCTAGATTTTACTTCGTGGATGTCGGCGTCTGTACTCACTACGAGCCAGAGCCCGCTCTTCGTCTGTTCTTTCAGGACGAATCTTGTCAACCAAAAGCTGCTTATCTTTGTAGCGCGAATATAGGGGTTGCCAATCTCCAGTTACAGCAACACCGTCAATTAACTTTTTGAGTTGTGCGTCGGACAGCTCTCGCAAGAACTCAGGTGTAAGCTCATATTTGTACTTGTATTCTCCAACGGGTTCTCTCCGGGCCTCCAAAGCTTCGTCGAGTTTCTTCCATCTTGAAAAGGCTTCTGTAACTTCAACTTGCTGTTCAAGCGATCCAGCACTTCCGTCACTCTTTTCGTAGTAGTATGCGTACATAGAATTTGTCCCAGGATCAAACCTGCAATGAATGAATACAACGTCGCCAAAATGATTATCACTAAGAAGTACGTAGAGAAAGAGACCATCTGTTATACCCCCCTTTTTATAAAGTTCTGACAAATAAAGACCAAGCTGAAGCATGTATCCTTTGTCAATTTCCATCTTATTCCAAAACTTATCTGCGCCATAACCTGACTTTGTTTTAACTTCGATTGGAAATTTAAGCCAACTTCCATCCTCTATTTTTCGGGCAACTTGTATATCCAAATATCCATGCCAAGGACGCAAATTAAGGCCCAAGGGATTTGTTCCTCCAATAGGAACTTGAGTCTTGACTAGATATCCGTCAGCCGCAAGCTGGTTGAAAACGAAACTTACGAGCTGCTTTTCAATTGCGTCTCCAACCAGCATTTTCATGGCCCCCGTTAAATCAGTTGGGTTTGTTTCTGGCTCCTTCAGCCAAGACCAATATTGATCACGCAAACAAGTCATCACTCCGCTCGCATAATGAGCTTCACGATCTCGGTAGTTAACTCGGTTTGGGGTTACCACAGCTATTTGAAAATATTTTGCCAACTTTTTCATACTTTTTACTCTATCACAAAAACGTTTAGATGATCAAGTCTTTTTATTTAACTCCAAACACAAAATTTGAGATACTTATATGTTAAAAATAACATAAAAAAATACTTGACAACTATCTAAATTTATGATATATAATAGCTATGTGTTCCGGGGAAGTGAATAAAGAAGAAAGTATGTATGTATCGTTAGATCTCGAGATGAACCAGCCGTCGCGGAAAATCATCCAAATCGGGATCGTCTATGGGGATATGAACACAGGGGTCATATGGGAAAAGCAGTCGATTTACGTCAACCCCGGAGAATCGTTGAACCCGTATATCATGAAACTTACGGGTGTCACAGAAGCTCACATACAGAACGCACCCACACTTGCTAGTGCCTATGTTCAAATCCAGGCGGCAATGAAGCGCCACGGTCCATGTAGAAACCCTATCACCTGGGGCGGAGGAGACTCCGAGGCAATGCGGGTCCAAATGGAGCTCAATGAGAACGAGTATCTTTTTGGACGACGCTGGTTGGACACAAAAACCATTTTCCAAGCATGGTGTCAATCACAAGGGAAACCTGTGCAGGCTGGACTCGCCAAAGCTATGTCCAAGATGGGGTTACAGTTTAAGGGCAGGAAGCATGACGCTCTAGCGGATGCTATGAATACGTTTCACTTTTATTGGTTTATGCTCAAGAAATTCAGACCATAATCGGAGGAGAGCTTTCTTTTAGATCTTATACCCTTGCTAGGATAAATCCAAAATATCCATTTAAGTGGATAATATATACTCTTGACAGAAATGTTGAATTCGTGTATTATTCAAATATGGGGCGAGTCAACAGCTCATTTCAAAAGGTACGTCAGTATGAGTTTCATACTCCAACTACAAGTGATTGCTCAATCGTTAGAAGACATCTTACGTTTTGAGCTTGGCTTGCCCCTGACCGGCTGCAGTAACAATCAAGAAGAAGAAGACGCTTACTGGACAGCGTATGATGCTGTGGCTGTCTATCCTTCGTTACTTTGGCGTCTAGCGCAACTGAAGAAAACAACTAAACTAAGCTGGCTTTTGGAGATCTGTAATGCAAGAAATTCACGTAAAGAAACGTGGCGAAGTTTACATAGTATACCTAGACTCGAGCGATCGGCCCGTGAAGCTAGGCTCTTATACCGATGAGCCAGCAGGCACGTTTCCACAAACATATACGTCGCGACGAGAGTTAGAAGCGTCGTGGGGCAGCGTGCTTCGTTTCGTTGAAGCTCCTGCGGAGCCTGAGCGAACTCTGAGGCGAGATCCTGTTGTTTCTCAGATGGCCGATCTTGTACTGTCTGGAAAGTCGGTAGACGAAGTTATGAAACAAGATATCGCAAACTCCTCTTCTTCTCCGTCTATTATTGTTAAAGCTCCTGTTATTGAAAATATAGCAGAGCAACTAGTCGTAGAAAAAGAAAACGACGCGCGCTATTTGCATGCGTTAGAAGTTTTAGAACGATATAAATTTGCACTTCAGCACGCAAACAAAAAAGCTAAATATGAACTTGAGCTGAAAATAACGTCACTTCAAGAACTTATTGCAGAAGTATTTGAATGAGCGATGAGTTTAAAAGTGACCCCAAGATTGGCACAATAATGTGGCCTCCTCATAAATGTCTAAAAGGGGGAAGTCATTATCATCCAGGGTATTTAACAGGCTGGATTTTTGAGTTTGGATCTATGTATTCGATAGGTTATGAACAAATGCTAGATTTTATGGTAGAACAGGGGTTTAAAGATGGACAACATTCCGCCAGAGTCTAAAGAACAGAAAACGAGACTAACGCCTAAGCAACAACGCTTTGTTGCAGCTTTAGCATCTGGCCAGTATACCGCTAAAGATGCACTTGTAGAAGCTGGCTACAAACCAACGACTGAAGTTAGTCGAGCTCGGATGGCGTCAGAGCTTTTAGCGCACCCAAAGATCCAAAACGCTTTAACGGAAACTATAAAAGGGTGTTATCCAAACGTAGACGAACGCTTAGCTCATAGGCTTGTGCGCGTACTTGACGATGAGCAAAATCATCCGTCCGTGCAACTCAAAGCAGCTGAGCTCCTGATCAAGCTTTTTGGCTGGGCGGCGCCCACTAAACATGCTACCGTCGCCGTTAAAAGCGAGTTTAAGTTACCGGAGGAGTGAACAAATGGCTAAAGTAATTTTAGAATTTAACTTGCCAGAAGAACAAGAGGACTATAACTATGCTATGCGTGGGCGTGATTATTCTTTTGCTCTTTCTGATCTGTATAATTTTTTAAGACAAGATTCTAAATATGGAGAAGGAAAGTTTGCAGATGTTTATACCAAGTTTTGGGAAATTTTAAAAGAACATGGCATAGAAATATAGGAGGACAAAATGCCACATAAAGTAAAAAAAGTCATGGGTGAGTTTAAGCGCGGTTCTTTAAAGTCTAGCGCAGGACCTAAAGTTAAGAGCCAGAAGCAGGCTATAGCGATTTCGCTGTCAGAGGAGCGAAGAGCTGGACAACACAGCGTTGCTAGCAGGAAACTAGCTTCAAGGCGTCGCCAACAAGGTTACTAACGTGCTGCCAAATCAGGGTACTAAATATGACAACGACAAGCCTATGCTTGCTCTTTGTCCTCCTTCTGGGATCGAGCTGCTAGGGCAGGCGATGACATATGGAGCTAAAAAATATGGTCAGCATAATTATCTCGGAGGTATTGCTTATACTCGACTTCTTTCTGCTTGTTTACGTCATGTATTTAGCTACGTTAAAGGTGAAGACAATGATCTAGAGTCTGGCTTGTCCCATATCGGACATGCACTTGCTTGCCTTTCTATGCTTGCTGAGATGACACGCATACACCCAGAGCTTGATGATCGGTTTAAGTTAGAGACAGAAAGACAACCTAAAGTTGTCGAACCAAAAATAAAGCAAACCAATGGAGAAACAAAAGACTGGTAATATTGTGATTTATAACTCCTGGTATTGTGTGTTTTTAGGTGAGCAGCAGATCACAGTAAGCAACGGTAACAAAGTTTTATGTTTGATGCTAAGATACAAAGAACGTGGAATACCGCTTGTCAAAATTTATGTTCCAGTCGAAAAAGCCTATACAATTACTTGTAGTTGATATTGACGGCACTATTGCAGACATCCGGTTTCGAGCCAAGAAAGCTGGCAGTTGCCCAAGCCGACGTAATCGCCGCGCTTTTCAGATCTGGCTAGATCGACTGCAACCTGCTAAATCCCTTTTAAGAGACAAGCCACTTTATCCAGTTGTATCATTAGTTTATACATATGTACGTCACATGCATACAGAAATTGTGTATTTGACTGGAAGGGCAGAAAAGTACAGAAAGATTACTGAGTTATGGCTAAGCCAGCATAAACTTCTTATAGGTCCGGTTTATATGCGTGCAAACGACGACTGGCGATCTGCAGCTCAATATAAGCAGTCTGTGATGAAGGAATTATGCAAGCGTGTGTCTGTTTCTAGCGCTATTTTAGTCTTAGATGACGATGCAGATGGTGACTGCAGTCACATGTACACAAAACTTGGCTGTGTGCATCTTAAGGTTTGCGTTTAATATAGTCTGCTATGTGGTTACGATAACTCAATATTTCTGAAATTCTTTGGCTATAAAAGTGGTTACTGTTAGCTATAAGTTTATTCACTGCTTCTAAACGTACACGTATTTGATGAACAAGCGCGAGTAAATCTTGCGTTGTCATTTATGTCCTCCTGGCGCATACCAACCTTGTCCTTTAAGAATAAAACCGCCTACATTTTTAACCCAGGCAGGCTCCATTTTTATCTTACAGATATTACAGATTGGAACAGTAAGTTCTCGATCTTTGATATACGCAAAATATTCGAGCTCTTTTAGACATTTGGGACATTTAGCTAGATATGTAGGCATTTTATCTATCCTGCCCATAGTCTTCATCATAAACATCTGAAGGTTCGCCTTGGAGATCACAGTTAATACAAATAAAACCTTCATCTGGGTCGAATTCATGTTCACAACATACTTGGCATACTTCGCCAGTCTTGTTTATAAACCCAGTATCTTCACAATCAATACAGTTCATGTTATTGCCCTCCTTTTACAGTTAAACCTACCGAATATCCAATAGCGACTCCAAGCACTGCCCAGTAATACCAGGGATACGAGCGAGCTTCGTTTCGGAGCTCAGCTTCGCGCCGGTCTGCTTCGACTATTTGTTTACGTAACAGCCCGCGTTCGTCTTCTAAAGTTTTGATATAAACAATGCATTTTTGCAAGACAGAGTCACAACTAAACGTTTCCGCCTTTGTCTCCTCTGTCCGACTTGTGCTTGCCGTAAGCATTATAAAAATCACGACCTGCATTGTCACTTTTTTCAGCTGCATTTTTGTTCCTTTCTTCAAGCACTTGGACTCTGGCTTCTTCTAACATTTTAGCTGTTTTGTTCAATTTAAACCGGTTAAAAAGCTCTCTTGCTACAATCAGCCCAGCGAGCAAAAGTAAAATATATTTGTTTTCCATTAGTTACCTCGATGAATGAATATGCCCCAAACGTGGTGCACTATCTCTTGTAGGATCTCGAAACTGTTTGCAGAAATACTAGTTCCGTTTTCATGGGTATAAGTGTAAATATTATTTCCGTTAATCACTTCTATAGTCGGAGTATTTTCCATTTGCTTCTCCTTAAAAGTCAAAGATCAAAATAGCGCTAACAGCAGCCCCAACACCAAGACCGTTAGCAGCCAAGTCTCCTGTATCTAACGAGCGCCCCTCTGCTGCGTTCGTAAACTCTTTTAAATAACTAATTGTGCCTGTTACAAAGACGGGAAAGAGTAACGCAGGCACTTTCATCTCAGGGATTTCATTGACATGGAATAGCTTCTTAAAGACTCCGTATCCAACAGTCACAACAGCATAGTTGAGACCAAAATGGGCGACTTTGTCGGCCTCTTCAGCTCGGGCGCTTTTAGCTATAGCTAACCAAAAGAGTAAAAAAATTATAACTAAAAGCGCCCGTTTCCAACCAGGAGGTCGAGGTCTGCCTGGTTTATAGTGATCCCAAAGTTTCATCTGCATAAAATAGTGTGGGTGTGTAAAGTCCATGAGATTACTCTTATATTTTTTCAGGAAATACTGAAACTAAGTTAATTTCCGACCGCCCATTCAAGTATCGATTATATATTTTTTGCAATACTCTTGCAGCATCATATTGTTTGTTGTACGTTGCAAGAGCATCAGATCGTTGTGCTTCCAAGTATAAGTCCAATCAATCAAGTGTGTCAACTAAAAGATCATGAATTTTTTTGTGACTCATAGATTTCGGGTGTTAAAGCAGAGCCAAGCACGCTTTCCCAAAAGTTGACTTCTTTGTTGATCTGGTCAAGCCAATAGTTTAAAACAGTTTGCTCATCTTTGGTTGTGGGTTTAAATCCGCTCAAATATCTCTTTAATTCGACATGTGCGTTTGCTATTTCAGTTTTCATAGCTAACTTCCTTTGTTATATACTTGACGATACTATTGTTTGGAGTTCGTTGCAAGTTTTGCACTTGTCTGAAACCCAAAAAGTTGCAAACTGCTCGTCTTCTCTTGTTCGATCCAAGAGCGCGCCGGTCTCGGCTGGGTTTTCATGGCAACAATTGCATTTTCCTTGTCCTTTGATGATCTTAATTAAAGTTTCGTCTTCGATCATATAAAAGTTCATAAGCACTCCGTTTGTTTAGTCTGATTAGTTAACGTTATCGTGTAACCCAGTATCCAGTCAATAAATCATAAGTGTAAGGTTCCTCGAACCTGATTTCAGTTTTAGGTATATTTTGTAGTATCCCGATGTCTTTAGTAGCACCGTTTGAATAGATGAGCTGAGTGCGTCTAAAGTCATCTGAATATAGAATGCATTCTTGGTCGTGTGAATCAGCTAGTGCTTTGGCTAAACTTAAGTCTTCAAGATATGGAACCTCTAAAACATAGCTATTCTCACTTTTACCATTATAGTAACCAAGAACATGCTTGGCTTTGAATCCCCAATCTTGGATAAGCTTCAATTCCTTGATATAACTGCTTTCACTTTCAAGGGTATCAATATTAAGAGCCAATATAACGATAGGTGATTTAATGTTTGTCATGATTCATTCTCCTATTAATATTAAATTAAGTCAATTCAAAATGTATCGCTAAGTTTATTTAATTTTTCGACCATGAATGCTAAATTTTTCTTAGTATCCATAACTTTCCAGATTTCTTTTGTGAGTTCTGGAAAAGCACATTCAAAGCTCATTTTTGGGGAATGATAACGGTTTCGCTTGTCCTCAATTTCAGCCATTATAATTAAGATTCGGTCTTTTTGATATTGAATGTTATTCATAGTTAATCCCATTGAATTTCGAAATATTGTTTCGACAGCGAACCATCGGAATTCTTATTGAAACCAACATATCTAGATTCAATCTTTCCTATGGAATCTATTACTGTTTTAAATATAAGTGCTCCGTTTTTAAGCTCGGCGCATAGAGCCTTGAAACCATCATACTCATACAAGTCGGCATGCTCTTCGTTCTTATCATCTGTCCATACGTGACAGAATGTCTTAAACTCTGCCTTACTGTAATCAATACTTAGCATTTCAGGTGTTATAAGTGTAAACATAGTTACTCTCCTATAGTTTATCTATATAATTTTCGCATTCTCAAGCTTCCAAAATGTTCCCCCTCTATTCTAAGGCAGCTCAACTTTCACGACTGGAATGCTGATTGTGCAGAAGCGCATCTCTTCAGCGCAGCCTGTCAGGATTAGAATTGAAAGTGCCAGAGTCCAGCTAACGTTCTTCATTTTGTCCTCCTTGGTTCTCTTGTCTTACCTTTAGAATCTCATGGTTCTATGTAATGTGCAAGTGGGCAATTGTGAAATTATTATTTGCATATGCAACTACACACCAACTACAAGTTGTTAGGCACTAGCTAAAAAGAGCCGGTCTATCGCTACTTACTAGCCGAAGCAAAGCAAGGGGTATCAAAGGCCTCATAACAGAGCACCGATGCAACAGCGCCCGTTTAAACGCACAAGAGAGCTAACTGGCGGACGAGCAGTCAAGTACTTAGCAAGCGCAGCAGCGACTGAGCAGCACCCGGACCCCGGGAGTGGCAGGCCCCTGCTGCTGCAAGATCCTCCCCCAGCGGATGTCATTAAAATTTAAGGACTTATGGATATATCGTAACCCATACTAACTTTACTATAAATAGACTAGTCACATAAGAAAACTTAATAAAATCATATAGTAGGGACTTTTTCACGAACCCCCGTTACATAAAAATCACATAAGCGGCAAAAAGATATTGACAAAGGCAAAAAAATATGCTATGGTATAATCGAGGGCAGAACTTCTCAAAAAGACTCTCCCTCAAGCTAAATCAGACTCACCCCGCTGACCTTTTCGCAGGTTAGCTCCTACGGGACGCCTCTTCGAGGCTGAACGCAGGTTCGGCGTCACCTGCCGGGTCTTGAGAGAAGCAAGATCTCTTCTTGACACCTCCTACGCTAAGCGAGGCATAAACGGTGCAAGTGGCGAGCGAGGCTTGGCGGCTACCGAGCCAACTTAGGCGTAAAGGCAGAGGCCGTCTCGCTGTTAGAGCTCGACGCCTCCTTCCCACTAGCTTACTACCTCCCGGACGACATGGTCTTATCTTAGCATATAAATATGTTTCTGTCAAGCATAATATTAGATAACAAAGTTCTTGACATACTACACAGGCTGTGGTATAGTTAACGAAGAACAAGAATTTAGGAGACGTGGATGAGCTTTATCTTTGTATCCCCAGCTGGTGGCGGAAGCGCTGATTTTAAGAGCTCCGCTAGAGTAGCCACGACTGTAAACATCACACTTTCAGGAACTCAAACGATCGACGGCGTTGCTGTTGTTGCAAGTAACCGCGTGCTCGTTAAAAACCAAACGCTTGGCGAAAACAACGGCATTTATGTTGTGGCAGCAGGTGCGTGGTCACGTTCCACGGACGCTGACGCGAACTCGGAAGTAACTTCTGGTATGATCGTGCCTGTTGAAGAAGGAACTGTCAACGGCGACGTTCTATTCATGCTCACGACGAACGATCCGATCACGTTAGGAACTACCCCGCTTGTGTTTTCAGTGTACGGACAGGGAACCGTTGGAGGGACTGGCGCAAATACGCAAGTTGCATTTTGGACCGCATCCAGCACTCTTTCTGGAGATTCTGACTTCACGTGGGACAGTGCTACCAATATTTTAACTCTTGCGGGTGCTCTTAGAGTAGGTGTTGGTACTGCTGCCGCCCCATCTTTAACTTTTAGTGGAGACATAAATACTGGTCTCTTTAACTCTGGGGCTGACATCCTAGATTTTGCAACGGGCGGTGTTTCTCGCTGGCAGATAAACGCAAGTGGACATAAGTTACCTGTTTTAGACAATATCTATGATCTTGGCTCGGCTTCGTTTCGCGTTCGATCTGGCTACTTTGGCACTTCTGTAGTTGTTGGAAGCACAGTTACTATTGACTCGAATGATATTACTTTAGGAGCAGCTTCGTCAGCTGATATTTTATGGACCACTGACGGAGCAGGATCAATCGGCGCTGCAGCTAGCAGCAAGCCGTTGAACGTATTTTTGAAAGAATTTGTCGGTGTTAACATAAGTGCGTCTAATTCTGTCAGCATCCAGTCTAACGCTGGAGAGTTTGGACTTACTGCTTATGGAAGTGGCGCTGATGCTACTGCTTCTGGACGAGCGGCTTTAGTTAACCCTAAAGCAGTTGTTGCTTCCGGTGATGTCGCTGGTATTCAGCGTTTTATCCTATCAAATAACGCCGGGGATTCTAGAGTAGGGCAGATGCGGGCTCTAGCTTCAGGTGCTGGCGGAGTTAACGGTTTTGGTGGAAATCTTGAGTTCTTTACAAAAGAAGACAACGTAGCTTCTGTTCCAGTACAATTTTCAATGGACAACGCTGGGCAGTTTAAGTTGCACCGAGCGACCAACGCTAATATTATTTGGAACACAGATGGTGGCGGAAATATTGGGGGAGCTAGCGGTAGCAGACCCGCGTTTGCTTTTATCCAAAAGAAAATTCTTGTTCGAGATACGACTGGGTATGAAGTTGGGGCTGGATTTGGTTATATTTTACTCGGAACTCGCGGTGTAGTAGCACTACAAAATGATCCTGCAAATACAGGGGCAGGAGTCGTAGCGGGAGATGTGAAATTTTTACATGAGGAAAATTCTACTGCAAATAAAGAAATAGCGCAGATTTTTACAAGTTCAGTAGGTACAGCTGGAAGCGGAAACTTAGGCTGTAATTTTAGCATTCGTGTTCGAGAAGATGTTGGTTCTTTAAATGATGTTCTTACAATTCAAAATACCGGTCGTGTACGAATTCAACATAGTGCGAATCCTCACATAACCTGGGATACCACTAATATAGGTGATCTTGGTTTTGACGGTTCAAATATGCCAAGAACAGGTTATTTTGGCACAAGTATCAAAGCTCCTGGCCATGTTTATAATCAGCAAGCAACACAAAATTTAACTGCGGATAATACAGCAATTACAACATTTAGTGGACTAACAGTAGCCAAAAGTTATATTCGACTATCAAGTGATAGTGCAGTCGCAACCGATCGTACGTTTACACTTGGAGCAGGAACAACAGGACAATATCTTATTATTGAGTGGGTTGGAACTAATGCTGGAGAATTTATTGCAGATGCAACGACAAAATTAGTAGCCACGTGGTTGCCAACACAGTTTGACACCATGTCTTTGATTTATAACGGTGCAGCCTGGCTTGAACTCGCACGCAGTACTAATGCGTAAGGATAACATGTGGCAAGAGGCGGACAGCGTGACTCACGCGAAATATTCTTTATCAACTCTCTTCGGTTTCGTAACTTGGGAGACACTCCTCAAGCTCCTCAGTTTGGCACACTGGATCTTTATTTTAGAGAAAAAGTTCTCTTCCGACTTGAGGACAACGGAGTGGAAACGCCAATCGGCGGTTTCGGAGCTTCAGCTTCTCCAGGCTTTACGTGGGGTCGCGTTAAAAAAGTTTCACTTCCAACGCCCAGCATTATACCAGCAAACTCAGAAGAGGGTGAGTACTTGCTTAACGACGGTGTACCCTCAAATCGCTCAGGTCGCTTGGTTCCTTTTAACAGGCCTACGATCAGGCGCATTTTGTTAGTAGCAGAAGAGAATATCGTGACAAATCCAGCGGTATTTACAGTTCAAGAACATAACGGCGTGACGTTTACCGATTTAACTTCAGTTAGTTTGCCTGTTGGCCAGCTTACGGCAACACACACTTTAAATGTGGCGATCACTAGCGGAAGGCAACTAGCTGTAAAATTAGTTTCTGGTGAATGCAAAAATCCGGTCATAGGAATAATCCTTGACGGACTTTACTAAGTTATCTGTAGTTGGGGCTATTTTGAGTATAGCTCTTGGCAAAATTTGTTAAAAATACAACTGGGAGTCGAATTAGTCTCAGCACCGTGGGAGTTACGATCCCATCGCTCTCAACATACGAGATTCCTGAACCTGACTATCTGTTGTGGGCGAGACCCGACGCGATAACAGAAATAACGCCT
>Ga0247727_10013979_pt1 | contig 13425 bp, 12 predicted proteins | sample WisWelCaveWW1625_FD_202498 | JGI IMG/M metagenome (GOLD analysis project Ga0247727, IMG submission 202498) | Biofilm microbial communities from Wishing Well Cave, Virginia, United States - WW16-25 | ecosystem: Environmental > Aquatic > Deep subsurface > Groundwater > Cave microbial mat | place... | reverse complement strand
GACCCCATAACGGAACGTTCCCCATCGATTCGTACGCATATTCCTCCTTATAAAGTGATGGCCTGGGTACAAGCCGGTATCGTAACAAATGGATCAGAATCTTCAACTCGGCTTACGCGACCACCTCGTACTTCGCTTCGATGCCCTTCCGGAAGGTGGGGTCGATAGCGTGCCAGGACAGCGGGTCGGAAATCAGTTCGTAACGGGCCGTCATTCGGTTTTCGCGTATCCAGCGCTGGATAAACTTCCCGCACTGCTCGTACGCCACTTCAAAGTTCTTGATCACCCCCGCCTTCACGGTGTCGCGTAAGTCGGCGTTCAGCGCGTCAACCGCCTTCACCAGACGGTCCAGTTCTAACGGCATCGGTCGCCTCCTGGCCCATGATGACCCGAATCGCTCATGCGATCTGGGTGCGTGCTTTGTTAAGCCACCTCTTTACGTCCTGGTAAAAGACATGATCGTAACATCTTGAATGCTGTCCGCCACGACAACAATCGACGATGGCACGGCTCGCTGTTCTTGATGCAGCCGCGCCGATCGGTCGAACGACCAATATCCTCCTGATCTTTATCCCAGGATCAGGGCCTCGGCGATTTGGATGGCGTTTAGCGCGGCGCCTTTGCGGAGGTTGTCGGCGACGATCCAGAGGTTGAGGCCGTTTACAATGGAGGTATCTTCCCTGACGCGACCGATGTAGACGGCATCGTGACCGGTGGCGTCGAGCGGCGTGGGGTAGATCTTTCGGGTTGGGTCGTCCAGAACAATGACGCCTGGAAAGGCGGACAGTCGCGAACGCGCCACATTGACCGACAGTTTGTTTTCTGTTTCAACGTTGACCGATTCGCCGTGCGACCTGAAGACGGGGACGCGGATCGTTGTGGCGGACAGTCCCAAATGGGGCAGCTCGAGAATCTTCAGCGTCTCGTTGATGATCTTGGTCTCCTCCTCCGTGTCGCCGGTGACGGGATCGGCGTCCCAGTTGACGATACAATTAAAGGCGATCTGCCGGTCGTAGACCGCAGGCGTCACCTCACGGAAGGCGAGTAGCGAGCGGGTCTGCTCCATCAATTCATCCATCGCATTTCGACCGGTGCCGGAAACCGATTGAAACGTGGTCACGACCACGCGCCGCAGTGTGGCGGCATCGTGCAACGGTTTGAGCGCCATCACCAGTTGCACGGTGGCGCAGTTGGGATTGGCGATGATGCCATGATGCCCGGCAATCGCATGGCCGTTCACCTCCGGAACGACCAGCGGCACGTCGTGGGCCATTCGCCAGGCGCTGGAGTTGTCGATCACCACGGCGCCCGCCGCCACGGCGTGCGGCGTGAACTTTTTGCTCATCGCCCCGTCGGTGGCCCCCAGCACAATGTCGATACCGGTGAAGGCCCCGGCCGTCCAGGTTTGAATGTCGATCTCCCGTCCGCCAAACGGCAGCGTGGTGCCCGCCGACCGCTCCGACGCAAAGAGCGACAGCTGCGCCACGGGAAATTGGCGCTCTTCCAAAATGGCGACCATCTCCTGCCCCACCGCGCCGGTCGCCCCCATCACGGCTACATGATATGCGGACTTCTTCTGCATGATTTCTCTGGCCTTTCTCTGGAATTGCGGGCTTCAGATGCCCCCACAATAACCCTCCCCGTGAACAGGAAGGGGACGATCCTTATTACTGTGGCAGCAGATCGAAAATGTTCCAGCTTGTTTAATGTGGTTACATCTAATTGATAGCGGCGAGCGGATGTGGATATTCGCGCCAATTCAGGATGGAAAGGGTCTGCCAAGTTCTTCAATTTAGATGCCGAATTGTTCTGGTTTACAGATCACTTGATTGCCTAAAAACAATTCCTTTAATCAAGGGCGACCGTTTCTGGGCGGGGACGCGTTATCCTTCCAAAACCTGCGCCACGATCCGCGCGCCCATCTCCAGCGTGCCGATGGTGCCCGCCCCTGATGCGGCGATGTCGGCGGTGCGCAGGCCCGCATCCAGCACGACGTTGACGGCGTGGTAGATGGCGTCGGCTTCCTTTCCGAGGTCGAATGAATATTGCAGCATCATGGCCGCCGAAAGAATTGTGGCGATGGGATTGGCGATGTCGCGTCCGGCGATGTCGGGTGCGCTGCCGTGGATCGGCTCGTACATTCCGCGCCGGCCTTCCCCCAGCGACGCCGACGGGAGCATCCCGATGGAGCCGGTCAACATCGCCGCCTCGTCCGACAAAATATCGCCAAACAGGTTCGTCGTCACCAGTACGTCAAACTGCTTCGGGTTGCGGATGAGCTGCATGGCGCAATTATCGACATACATGTGCGACAGTGCCACGTCGGGATAGTCGCGGTGGACCGTCGTCACCACCCGACGCCAGAGTTCCGTCGCCTCCAACACGTTCGCCTTATCGACGGAGGTCACCTGCCCGCGCCGCCGCCGCGCCGCTTCAAATGCCACCTTTGCGATCCGAACAATCTCCGGTGTGGTGTAGACCTCGGTGTTGACCCCCCGCTCGCCCCCCTCATATTTCTCGATACCGCGTGGCTGGCCGAAATAAATCCCGCCGGTCAATTCCCGCACCACCAGAAGATCGATGCCGTCGATCACCTCGCGCTTCAGCGTGGAGGCATCGGCCAGCATCGGAAAGAGCCGCGCTGGCCGCAGGTTCGCGTATAACCCCAGCTGCTCGCGCAGCCCCAAAAGCGCTCGCTCCGGCCGGATCGAATAGTCCAACCCCTCCCACTTCGGGCCACCGACCGCGCCGAGCAGAATCGCGTCCGCCGACCGCGCGATTTCCAAGGTGTCGTTTGGCAACGGCTTTCCAAAACGGTCGATCGCCGCGCCGCCCACGATCGCCTCGTCAAAGGTGAACTGATGGCCAAACCGCTTCCCGACCGCCACCAGCACCGCAACCGCCTGCGGCACAATCTCCACGCCAACCCCGTCTCCGGGCAGCACCGCAATTTTCATCTGCATGTTCGAATTACTCCTTTTAGGGTGAACAACGTTAATGGATTCCGTTCGTGGTTTGACAGGCTCACCCTGAACGGAGGGTAAAGTCATTGCGAAGCGCGGGAGGGCTTCGGCGTCGGCGGGATCGGAACCTTATTCAGACGGGGCGATTTTGGCGAGGAGCGCTTCGGGGGTTTCGGACTCCGCAATCACCTGTCCGACCAGCGCGCGGCTTCCCCGACTGGGGTCCATCAGCGGCACCCGCTTCATCCCATCGGCACCCAGGTCGAACACCACCGATGTCCAGCTCGCCGCGTAAATCTGCTTGGGAAACTTCGCGAGACAGGCCCCGCGAAACCAGGCGCGGGTCTCTTCCGGCGGGGTCTGCTGCGCTGTGGCGACCACCTCATCTGTGATGAGCCGGTCGATATGCCCCGACCGCTCCATCGTGTAATACAGCCCCTTCGTCTGGTCGATGTCGTGGTATTGCAGCCCCATCATCACCACGCGGGCATCTTTGAAATCGCACCCCTTCCGGCCGATATACGAGTCGATCAGATGTTTCTTAATCACCCAATCGAGCTTGCGATGCAGGCGCATCGGGTCGAGGGCGAGGTCGGACAGGACGGAACGCCAATGGGCGAGAAGGTCGCGGACGTTCGGATCGGCGTCGCCCGTAAAATGTGCCTCGGCCGCTTCCAGATACGCGGCCTGAATCTCGACCGCACACGAGCGCCCACCCTGCGCCAGCGGAATCGTCTGCTTCAGCGACAGATCGCGCGACACGGCCTTGATCGCCTGTACCGGGTTTTCGAGAGCGACGCCATTAACGACGACGCCCTCTTCGAGCATCGACAGGACGAGCGCCGTCGTGCCGACCTTCAGATAGGTGGACCACTCCGACATGTTGGCGTCGCCGACGATCACGTGAAAGCGCCGCCAGCGGCTCGGATCGCAGTGCGGTTCGTCGCGGGTGTTGATGATCGGTCGCTTGACCATCGTGTTCAGATCGATCGGCACCTCGAAGAAGTCGGCCCGCTGCGACAGCTGATAGTCGGCGGGCGATCCGCGATGCTCGGAACCGATCTTCCCCGCACCGGCGAAAATCTGTCGCGTCACAAAAAATGGCGTCATCTGGCTGACGAGCCGGTCGAACGGCACCGTCCGCGCCACGAGATAGTTTTCGTGATAGCCGTAACTATTCCCCTTGCCATCCGTGTTGTTTTTGTAAACAGAAAACGCCCCCTCATGTGCCTTGCGCCGATTGGCCGCCAGCAGTGCCGCCTCCATGATCCGCTCGCCCGCCTTCTCGTGGGCCACCACCGTGCGGGCATCGGCGCACTCCGGCGTGGAATACTCCGGATGGGCGCCATCGACATAAAGCCGCCCGCCGTTGGGCAGCGGTTTATTGAGCAGACGATTGTAATCGGGGCCGGGCCGCTCGCGCTCGCCATCCACCTGAAACCCACGGGCGTCGAGCAGCGGATTCTCGTTTTCGTAGTCCCACAGGATGGCGGGCGAGAGGGCGGCGGGTGCGCTATTGATGAGAAAAATGGCGTTGGAAACCGGATCGGGCGCGTCGGCCTGTTTCACCGCAACGCCGAACTCTGTCTCTGTGCCGAAGATGGGGGTCATTGACGTGGGCCAGGTGATCTTGCGAATAGGGACGGTTGGGCAACAGGCGGCGTATGGGGCCGCCCCGTTCAAAGTTTGGCCTGTCTACCATGCCCGATAAGAGAGATCAAGATCGTGTTTTATCGGCGGGGCACTTTTTGGGCGGTGAGGATACGAACCATCGCGGGGTGAATTCGGCCGTTAGTCGCCAGGATGTCGGGGGCGTCAATGGCGCAGGGTTTGCCGGAAAATCGACTGACCCTGCCTCCCGCTTCGGTGACGATCAGGCTGCCCGCAGCGGTGTCCCAGGGTTTGAGGTGCATCTCCCAGAAACCGTCGGAGCGGCCAGCGGCCACGTAGCAGAGGTCGAGCGCGGCCGATCCGGTTCTGCGCACCGCCTGCGCCGTCAGGGTCAATTTTGCGAAGTGATTGAGGTTGTTATCGGGATTGGTTTGAATATCGTATGAAAAACCGGTCACCAGCAGGCTGTTTTGAAGGCGGGTCCTCGATGACACGGTGATGGGCTGACCGTTTAATTGCGCTCCCGCGCCCGCCTCGGCGGAGAAGCACTCCCGCCGGATGGGGTCATACACCACGCCAAGCTGTACGACGTCATCAACCGCAAGCGCGATTGAAACACAGTAGAACGGAAACCTGTGGGTGTAGTTGGTGGTGCCGTCGAGCGGATCAATCAGCCAGCAATAGCGCGAATGGGGAGAGGCCCCGGCATCGGCCCCATGCCCCTCCTCGGCGACGATCCGATGCTTCGGAAAATGGCGCAGCAGCGTCCGAACGATCAGCGCCTCGGAGGCGCGGTCGACATTCGTGACCAGGTTGCGCACCCCTTTATAGGACACATCGATTCTTTCCCGTGACGCCGCTTGCAGCAGGGCACCCGCCTGCCGGGCCACGCGAAGCGCTACTTTGGTAAACGGTGCAAAGGATGACATGGGGCGGAACATAGCAAAAGATCGATCGGCCAACAAGCCAGCGTCATCCTGTCATTCTGTGGCGATTGCGCTTGTGTCTGGAGAATCGCGTGTGGTACAAAGCCGCAGGGGAATGGGGATGGGCGTTTTTTGGAAGTGGGCGGAGGATGGCCCACTTTTTTTATGCCCGCAAATCCTGCGGCGGGGCGGGACGACACAGGCCCCTCGCGCCGTACCCGTCCAAGTTTGGAGGCCGTCATCGACCAGGTGGTGGATAAGATCAAGGTCATTGCCGAGCCGATTTTGACCTCGCTGGGTCTTTTGTTGGTCGATGCGTCGTATGGCCGGTCGCGCCACGGGGGACAGATGAAGATCACCATCGACAAACTGTCGGGCGGCGTGACCCTTTCGGACTGTACACAGGTGAGCCGATTCGTCGGTCGGGCGCTGGATGTGGACGAGGTCATTTCCGAGCGTTACACGTTGGAGGTCTCCTCGCCGGGGCTGGATCGGCGGCTGGTTTCCCGCGAAGATTTTGTCCGGTTCGTCGGAAGCAAACTGAGGGTGAAAACCCGGCAGCCGATCGACAATCAAAAGGTTTTCATCGGGTATCTTTCGGCGTTTGCCGACGATACGTTGCATCTTCAGATCGACCCCGATGGGGTGCGGCAGCTGGCCTGGGCGAATGTCGACGAGGCCCGTCTGGAAGTGGTCTTCTAATAAGGAGTGGTATGGGTCGTGAGATTATGGCGGGGATTGAGCAGATCTCCAGAGACAAGGGGATCGAACCCGAACGGATCATTCTGGCGATCGAATCGGCACTGTTGACGGCCGCCAAGAAGAAATATGGCGGCGGGGACAATATCGACGTGCAGCTCGACCGGAAGACCGGCGACATTCAGGTCGTCAGCCGCAAGACGGTTGTCGAGGCGGTGGCCAATTCCGATACCGAGATCACCCTCGACGCGGCGCGCAAGGAAGACGAATCGGCCGAGTTGGGTGACGAAATCGGTTTCTTGCGCGAAACAATGGAGTTTGGGCGGATCGCGGCGCAGATGGCCAAGCAGATCATTCTGCAAAAGGTGCGCGAGGCGGAGTGGGAGGTGGTCCACCGCGAATATGCCAGTCGCATTGGCGAGGTGATGAGCGGCGTGATTTTGGGACAGGAGCGGCGCAACTACATCGTGCAGATCGGCAAGAGCGAGGCCCGCCTTCCGCAGCAGGAACTTCCGCCGAAAGAGACCTACCAGCGCGGCGACCGCTTCCGCGCCTATCTGCTCGACGTGCGCGCCTCCACCGAGGGGCCGCAGGTCATTCTTTCTCGTTCTCATCCGCAGTTTGTCGCCCGCCTCTTTGAGACCGAGGTGCCCGAAATCGCCTCCGGCGCGGTGGTCATCAAGGGGATCGTCCGCGAGCCTGGAGACCGGACGAAGATCGCCGTCTTCTCCAAAGAGCAGGGGGTTGATCCGGTGGGTGCCTGCGTCGGTGTGCGCGGATGCCGGGTTCAGGCCGTGGTGCGCGAGCTGCGGGGCGAGAAGATCGACATTATTACCTGGACGGAAGACCCCCGAACCTATATCGGCGAGGCGCTCAGCCCCGCCGTGATCGACAAGGTCGGGATCAACGACGTGGAGCGGACGGCGCTGATCGTCGTCTCCGAACAGCAGATGTCGCTTGCCATCGGCAAGAAGGGCCAAAACGTCCGGCTCGCCTCCAAGTTGACCGGATGGAAATTGGATCTGATCAATCAGACCGAATACGAGGCGGAGCGGGCAAAGGAGCGCGAGCATGAGATCGCTACTGCGATCCAGCGGGAGCAGCGGCTGCAAGAGGCGCAAAACGCCCCGGCCCAGGGTGCCGCCTGCGACATTGAGCCTTCCCCAACAGGGGAAGCGGAGACGCTTGCCACCGAGTCGGGGGAGTCTTCGGTTGAAACGGCGGCGGGGGAAAATAGCGCAGTCGAATCAGCGTCAAATCCCGTGGCGGATCCGGCGTCCATGTCGGCGTAGCGTCAGTTTCCTCCTCCCCCTGACCAGGGGGATTGAGAAGGTTTGTTGAATGTTTGGAACAACCCCACTGCTCCCCTTGTCAGGGTGGTTGGACACTCCGGTTAGCCCGGTATTTTTCATACGGATGATCCATGCGAATTAACGAGTTTGCCAAGACGACCGGCCGGTCGAGCGCGGAGATCATGGCGCTGATGCGCGCGATGGGAATCGCGGCGACCAACCATGCCCAGGCCATTTCAGACGAGCAGGTCGTGGCGATTCGTGCCCGCATCGAAAAAGCGGCGGCGGCGAAAAAGCCGAGCGTCGTTGGTTCGGGCGTCTCTCCCAAAACGACGCTGCCCACTCCCACGTCTGGCGCGCATAAAACATCTTCCGTCATCCATAAAACCCACTCCAAAATAATGCCGCCTATCGTTGTCGTCGCGCCGCCTGAGAAGAAGAAGATCGTCCTCATCAAGAAGAAGGTGGTGTCGCTGGTCGAACCGGAGGTTATTGGTCTACCTGTTGAACCCGCCGCTCTAACCGAACTGGCCAAATTGGCCGAGGTGGTCGATACGGCCGATCCCGCGCCTGTTTCCGTCGCTTCGGGCGTTGCCCCGACACCGACACTGACACCGAAGCCCGCGCCGCCTGCCGCCCGCGTCGGCGGAACAGTCGCTATTCCGCGCATTAAGCTGTTCCCGATGGAACCGGTGGTGAAGGCGCCGCCGCCACCGATCATCATTGCCCTTCCACCTTCCATTCCAAAGGACAAGAAGAAGGGGAAGGCGGCGGAAAAGCCGACCGGCCCGGTGGTAAAAGAGAAGGCGAAGAAATGGCGGATGTCGGAGTGGAGTGGCGTGACGACCGATACCGATGCCGCTGCGGCAGTGGTCGATCCGCTGGCGCAGGCGGTGGAAGGTGCGACGGGACTGCCCGCATCCGTGGCGCCGGTGGCGGTAGTGGCAAATAAGGCGGTCGTCCCAGAGACGCGGGCCTGGCAGGATTTTAAGCCAGTTCATTGGAAAGACAACCGGCGGGGCGGCAAAAATAGCCGTGGCCGTGGCCGTGGCGCTGTGGCGACTGCCGCAGGGACCAAACCGCGGCTCAAGGTGGTCAAACTCTACGAAGGGATCACCGTCCGCGAACTCTCGGAACTGCTCGGCCAGCGCGTGCCCGCTATCATCGGCAAGCTCATGGAGATGGGGAAGATGGCGACGATCAACCATCCGATCGATCTGACCGAGGCGGCACTCATCGCAGAAGCATTCGACGTGAAGGCAGAGATGACCACCGAGGTGGCCGAAGAGACCCTGCTCGGCGTTGACGTGCCCGAAGATGTGACGCTGCGGGTTCGCCGCCCGCCGGTCGTCACCATCATGGGTCATGTCGATCACGGCAAGACCTCGCTGCTCGACGCCCTCCGCGAAGCGAAGGTGGCCGAAGGGGAGGCCGGGGGGATTACGCAACATATCGGGGCCTACACCGTCGCCGTCGGCGGCGGGGCGATCACCTTTTTAGACACCCCCGGCCACGAAGCCTTCACGGCGATCAGGGCGCGGGGCGCGAAGGTGACCGATATTGTCGTTCTGGTGGTCGCCGCCGACGACGGCGTCATGCCGCAAACGATCGAGGCGATTGATCATGCCCGTGCGGCGTCGGTGCCGATCATCGTGGCGATCAACAAAATCGACAAGCCAGAGGCCAACGTCGAGCGGGTGAAGGCCGCCCTCGCGGAGCGGGACCTCATTCCAGAGGAATGGGGCGGGAAGACGATCTACGCCGAGGTTTCCGCCAAGAAGAAACTGGGGCTGGATCACTTTCTGGAAATGCTCCTCTTGCAGGCCGACGTGATGGAACTCGCCGCGAACCCCACCCGACCGATGAGCGGCACCATCATTGAGGCTCATCTCGACAAGGGTCGCGGGCCAATCGCCACCGTCCTGGTGCAGGAAGGGACGCTCAAAGTCGGCGCATTCTTTGTCACCGGCACCTGCTTTGGCCGGGTCCGTGCGCTCGTTTCCGATATGGGGAAGAAGGTGGACGAGGCAGGCCCTTCCTCGCCGGTGCAGGTCATTGGTCTGGAAGGCGTGCCGCAGGCGGGTGATTCGTTCCTGGTCGTTCCGGACGATCGAACGGCCAAAGAGATCGCCAATAACCGAATGCAGCGTCGTCGCGCCGCCTCGTCGGTGATTATCGACAGACGGATGACGCTGGCCGACCTTGCGACCAGCCTGGCCCATGGGAAGGTGAAAGACCTCCCGCTCATCGTCAAGGCCGACGTGCAAGGTTCTCTGGAGGCGCTCCTCGGCGCGCTCGACAAGGTGCAATCCCCAGTCGTTCGGATTCGGGTGATTCACACCGGCATCGGCGGAATCACCGAGTCGAACGTCCTGCTGGCCGCCGCCTCCGGCGCGATCATCATTGGGTTCAATGTCCGACCCGAAACCAAAGGGCGCGACCTCGCCGAGCGGGAGCAGGTCGATGTGCGACTCTACACCATCATCTACGAAGCCATCGCCGACATCACCTCGGCCCTTGAGGGCCTGCTTGATCCGACGTTCAAAGAGCGGGTGCTTGGCCGTGTTGAGGTGCGTCAGGTCTTCACCATCCAGAAAATCGGAACCATCGCGGGCGGCTACGTGGTGGAGGGAACGATTCTACGCGCCAGTTCCGGCGCGCGCGTCCTGCGCGATTCAGCTGTCGTCTACAACGGCAAACTCGCCTCCCTGCGCCGATTCAAAGACGACGTCCGCGAGGTCGCCGAAGGCTACGAGTGCGGCATCGGCATCGAAAACTTCAGCGACATCAAAGTCGGCGACGTGATCGAGGTCTACACCCAGGACCGAATCACCGGAAAACTATAGCCGTTGCCAGTCCGGAGGAGACGATGGCAGAGAGCACGCTTGATCAAGTCCAACGTACTGGGAAGTACGCTCGTCACGTTGGACAACGAGCATTTGCACGCCTCGTCAACCGTCTGCCCGTCTGCACGCCAACCGTGGCACGGGTCGCACTTACCTCTAATCATTAGCCTCCTGCACACTCAACTCAAATGCGCCCATCCCTCCTTCTTAAAATCGCAAGCGGCGGCTTTCGTCTCGTCGGGCTGATCGGCATCGTGATGTGGCTGCCCGTCCCGGTGTGGGCTGCGGCGGGGGATACGAAGGCGGGCGATCCGGTGGGGTATCTTCAGAAGTCGTATGAAAAGATCGCCGATCTTCAGGCCGATTTTGTTCAGACGCTCCGTTTTGCCGACTTTGAAACCCCATCGGTCTGGACGGGGAAGGTCGCGCTTCAGCGCGAGCGGGGCAAGGGGAAGATGCGGTGGGATTTTAAGGCACCGGAAGTCTTTCAGGTGTTCGTCGATGGGGAGACGGTGCTGCACTACACGCCAGAACATCGCCAGGCCCTGCGAAGCAAGATGAGCGGAAATCCCGCCGGAGCGATGGCCTTTCGGCTCCTCGCAGGCGTCAGCGACCTCACGCGCGACTTCGACGCCTATTCAACGGGAAACGCCCATCAGATCAAGTTCGTTCCGAAAGACAAAACGACCGGCTTCCTCTGGATCGAGGCCACAGTGGCGCCCCATGCCGCGCTCTCCGGCGTGGTCATTGAGCGCGTGGTGTTGCAGGAGGAGAGCGGAAATCTCACCACGTTCGTCTTCAACAATTTAAAAATCAATACCGGCATCGAACCCGCCTCTTTCACCTTCACCCCACCCAAAGGGGTCGAGATCATCCCCGCCCCGTAAGTTCATTTTCAGGGCACCGCTATAAGGGATATCCGTCATTCCAGCGAAGGGGCACCCACCCACGCGGGAATCGATGCAGCGCGTCGTTCCATCATGCCAAAAGACTGGATACCGGCTTTCGCCGGTATGACGATAGATATCCGTCTACCCCCACCTGATACTGCAAGACGATCCCGATCAACAGGATAAGTCCGACCCAGACGTTGGATCGAAACAGCGCCAGTAACTCGTCCCCCTGCGGATTGAAAAAGAGCCGATAGACCTGCCGAAACAGCAGGGCCGCCGCCACCACCAGCGCCGTGTTGTAAATGGCGCCCATCTGCATGGCGCGTCCGGTCCAGGCTAGAAAAAAGACGACCAGCGCATATCCCGCCCCGACGGCCCATCGGCTGTGGCGTCCGAAAAGGATCGCCGTCGATTTCACGCCGATCTTCCGATCCTCCGCCTGATCGGCCAGCGCGTAGACGGTGTCGTAGGCGGTCGCCCAGCAGAGGTTGGCCGCGAAGATCAACAGCGGCGGCAGGGCGAGCGACCCGCGCGTCGCCGTCCATGCCATCACAATTCCGAAACTAAACGTCACGCCCAGCACCACTTGCGGCAGGTGCGTCCACCGTTTGGTGAAGGGATACAGCAGCGCAAAGGCGCAGGCGAGGACGCTGATGCCGAGGGTCAGCGCATTCAGTGTGAGCGCCAGGAGCAGCGACAGGGAGAGCAGGACGAATAACACGATCATGGCATCGGACACAGCGAGGGTCTGGGCGGCCAGCGGCCGGGTGCGGGTGCGGGCCACCTGCGCGTCGAACTTGCGGTCGGCGAGGTCGTTCATCACGCAACCCGCGCTTCGCATGAGAAATGAGCCGAGCGTGAAGACGATCAGATGCCAGAGCGACGGGCGGCCTTCTGCGGCGAAGAAGAGCGACCAGAGGGTGGGAAACAGGAGGAGAAAGATGCCGTACGGCTTGTCGATTCGGATCAGTCGCGCGACTTCCCGACCCCGATGGCCCAGCGTCATCGGACAATCGCGCGGGGCGGGAACGCCTCGAAGATCGTGCCGGAGGCACCCGTTGCCAGGGTCAGCCGGTATCGGCGTATCCAGAAGTGGAGCGTGGGTAAAAATCCAAGCGCTTCGGACAGTTGAGGGACGGGGCGGCGTGCCACCTCCAGGCGGTCGCGCTGTGTCGGCAGATCACGAATTATTTTGCCGACCGGCAGATGCCCCCGCTGCATCTCCTCACGCAACACCGATGGGAGGCTCGCAAGTGGAAAGAGGGACATGGCAAAAAGGACGGTCTGCTCCGGCGAGCCACTGCCATTACCATCGCCTGCGTGCAGAAAGGCGTGCCGCGAAAGCGCCGGACATCCTCGCGGAACGCCAAGCCAATCGGCGTCGGCATCCGGCATCGGGACCTCCTGCTGATGCTGCAGGTTGAGCCGCACCGGCGCCTGGTAAAGCGCCTCCAGATGCTCGACCAGCGTGCCGTCTGTGAGGAGCAGAAGGCGGTGGATCGGATCGACCTTGTGCACCTTGCAGTAGTCGAGAAACGTCGCCCGATCCATGATCGGCGTCTCCCAGGGTGGTATTTCCGCGTAGGTCATGTCGTTTGAACCCGCCTCTCTTGCATGGATGATTATAGTGGACCCCATTGTCAAGACAGTGGATCCGTTGAGTTTAAGCTGTACATGTGACCTCACTTATAGCTGAGCGGCGCTGCCCCGACTCTACGCTTGCCCTTTTATAGGTCCCTCCGTTTGAAACGTCTGTGGCGTGTAACGGCGCAGACGCTTCAAATGGAGGGAGTGAGAGTCTTCACCCCTCGAAAAGCCTCCAACCCGACTTTCGCCTTGAACTCCTGCGTGTGCATCTTCCGCAGCTTTACCTCGCTCATGCCCCCTCCTCCTTATCCTTAAAAAAGACAGCTTAAACCCTCAGCTTAAATTGTCTTGAAATCGACGTGCAGCCTACTTCAATCGCTCGAGTTTGCCTTTGCGCTTCACGATGTTCTTGTAGTCCCACTGGATCTCGATGGCCTTCTTGAGCCACCTCTTGAGATCCAGGGCCGCGATCTGATCGTCAGAGGTATAGCGGGCTTCGGCGGCCTGGAAGCTGCCTTCGGCCTTCAGACCAGGCTCGTCGAAGGATTGGCCGCTCCAGAACAGGAGGCGGACGCAGTCTTTGAGCTTGTGGTAGCCGACAATCGGAT
>Ga0247727_10013977_pt1 | contig 13426 bp, 9 predicted proteins | sample WisWelCaveWW1625_FD_202498 | JGI IMG/M metagenome (GOLD analysis project Ga0247727, IMG submission 202498) | Biofilm microbial communities from Wishing Well Cave, Virginia, United States - WW16-25 | ecosystem: Environmental > Aquatic > Deep subsurface > Groundwater > Cave microbial mat | place... | reverse complement strand
AATTGAATCATTTATTAATAGTTTTTCTTATCATTGGAATAAGCCCCTCGCTACATTTTTCGCTGGTGATTCTTTCCAAAATCCGAGAAGCACGAATTCGGAGCAGAGCAGAATGAGCACTCTTTGCTCTTAAATTTCATTGACTTTATAGTTTTCTATGCTATTTTGAGGCAGCAAAAATACAGCACAGTATATCTAACCGGGGTTTATTATGGCATGCAGACGATGATCAGATAAATTGCAATTTGCATTTCAGAAATGCATCACTCCAATAATCCAACAATCCATCACTCCAAAACATCTTGGCTCTCATGCCTAACTCTTTGACCTCTTTCTGGTCCTCCAAATCCGTGCTCATCACCGGCGCGTCGTCGGGTTTGGGGTGGGCGCTGGTGCACGCGCTGGCGCCGTACAAAATTCATTTCTGCCTTCTTTCACGACGCGAGAAAGAACTGCAACTTCTCGCCGGGCAATTGCGCAACTGCGGCAGCCGATTTTGGATTCGCGCTTGTGACGTGCGCAATCGGCAGGAAGTCGAGCGCGCGGTTCAAGATTTCGTGAAAGAGAGCGGTAGACTGGATGTGGCGTGGGTGAACAGCGGCATCGGCGGGGAAACTTCTCGCCACAAATGGGAGTGGGATTTCGTTGAGCGGATGATCGACACAAATTTCAAGGGGGCACTATACACGGCGCAAGCGTGTCTTGAGGTGATGTCTAAGCAGAAACTCGGAGCGCTGGTGGGTATTTGTTCTATTGCTTCAATGCGCGGCTTGCCGGCGCGAAGCATTTACAGCGCCGGGAAAATTGCGCTGACTTACTATCTCGAAGCCCTGGCCGTCGAATATCCCGAATTGCAGATCACCACGATTCATCCCGGTTTTGTGGATACGGCAATAAATCGTGGCAATCCCAATCGGATATTTTTACAAACGCCGGAGCATGCGGCGCAGATGATGATCAAAGCCGTGGCAAAGAAAAAACGAGAGTATATTTATCCCTGGCAGATGAAAATTATTTTTCACTTGATTCGCGCTCTGCCGTTTGGAATTTATAAGCGCCTAGCGCGGCGGATGATTCATCTCTCCCGGCCAAGCTCGACAGCTTCAGAGTAAATCATAACTCTCGTACTCTTACGCATACTCCTACTCTTACTCGCTTTTTGATTTTTTGTGCAAAAGACAAAAGCGAGTAAGAGTAAGAGTAAGAGTAGGAGTAGGAGTAGGAGTAGGAGTAAGAGCAAAACAGCATCAAGCATCACTTCAAAAACAGCATCCGCCGAGTCGCAACCTCGTTTCCCGCGCGAATTTGGTAGAAATAAATTCCGGTCGGCATGACCACACCGGAATCATTCCGCCCATCCCACCTCACTTCATGAAAGTCGGGATTCTGCTCTTGATCGACCAACGTGCGCACCTGTTGGCCAAGCAGGCTGTAGATTTTCAAGGTCACCCGGCCGGCTCTGGAAATTGCATAACGAATTCGCGTTGACGGGTTGAACGGATTCGGGAAATTTTGCTCCAACGCAAATGTTCTCGGCACTGATGCCGTCTCATCAGCATCTTCCACGGCCGTCGGCTCGGCTTTGAAAAACGACAAGCCGCTCATCGATTCAAAACCCAGCGAGCCGATACGCGTTCCAACGCCGGTTGCCGGATCGATCGAAATCAAGCTGTTCGGCTTCGAGGCGTCGGCGCCGATCAAGCCATACAAATTGCCGTCGAGATCGAAAGCAATATCCGGAATCGAGCCGAAGAATCCCACTGCGTCAACCAGCGTCGCGGCAGCCGTGGCGGCGTCAATGGTGTAAAGCTCATCACCGGCAGCGCCGTTGCACTCTTTGCTGGTGGCGGCATACAAAACGCCTTCGGGAGAAAAGGCAATTCCCGAGATGCAGTTCACGCCGGTTGAATCGATTAATGTTGCCTGCGCTGTGATAATGTCGATCGTGTAGAGCGCGCTGTTGACGCCGCGACGCACGCCGTAGAGCGCGTCACTTCCATCGAAGGCCAACGCATCGACGAAGCCGATGTTCATTTCTCCTATGGCCGTCGCTATGCTGGTTACCGCGTTGATCTTGAGCAATGTCGATGGGTTCTCCGGCGTCGTCGCATAAACTTCGCCGACGGAATTGATCGCCACCCCGGAAAGCGCCGGGAAGCCGGTAATGCCCGCCACCGTCGCTTGGCCGGTAATTTGGTTGACGGTAAAGAAGCGTCCGCCATCAATCGGCCCGCTAACCGCATACAACACGCCAGGTTCTGCCGCGCCGACCGGCACGCCGTAACCGGTTAGTAAAATTCTCTTGACCGTCTCGTCAGCGTCGTTTGAAGTGATGATGACTTCTCCGGTGTCCGGCCCGGCAATTTGTGGAAAATATTTCGCGGTGAAATTCACTTTTCCGCCCGGCGGAATGTCCAACCCCAACGCCGGTATCTCGAGCACAAATGACGGATTCGAGCTGGTGATCGTGCTGATCGACAACATTTGCGTGCCGATGCTGCGAATCGAAATCGTCGCCGCCTCGCTTTCTTCCCCGAGCACGATGTTTCGAAAATCTTTCGATGCCGGATCGAGACGAATCTGCGAGCCTTGCGCCGCATCGACCGTTAGGCTTAGCGCGATGGAAAGCCTCCCCTCATCATCATCGCTGCTGCCGACGATTAACTCTGCTTCATACGTTCCGGGCGCAATATTGTCGGCGTCAATTTTAAGATTCACTTGCGCGCTTTCGAGCGGATTGAGAACTCCGCTGTTTGGCTCAACCTCGGCAATCCATGACGGAGGAATGGCGTAACCGGCGATCAGATCGCTCGGGTCGGCCTGGTGCAAAGCAACCAACACGCCAAGCCCATCGGGCGATGTCGGCAAACCGGTCGTGAACGTTGCGCCGCCGGCAATGCCGCCGAGGAGCTCATCGCCCATAAAGCTTAGCGAGTTAAAGCTGCCCGTTTGCGGAGAAAAGCGCGTCGCGAGCGCGCCATCGCCGTCTTGCGACCACGCCCACAGATACGGCCCGCCGGGCGTCGCCGCATCCCACCCCAGCCCGAAAATTTCAAGCGTGTTTGGATATTGATTGACGAGATCTCCTGCACGATCGATTTCATAAAGAGTAGAATTAAATGAGGCAGTCCAGAAATGATCGGACGCCGGATCGTACGCGAGGGCTACGGTAAAAGCATGTGGGCTGGGAATGGTCACACCGGTGGCTTCTCCCGTCGCGGGATCGATCTGATCAATGTGATTGCCGTTGCCGGCGTACAGAAAGGTCCCGTCAAATGCAAGATCGGTCCAGCCGATCTCGATGTCTTCCGACGGCTGATTGTAGGTTGCGACCAAGTTGCCTTTTATATCGAACTTGAAAAGCCGGTTCGGGTCCGAGGCTTGCGTGGCGCCGGCGCCGGTCACCCAAAAGTATTGGCCGTCGAATTCCACGCCGATGGCAAGGATCTCTCCAGCCGGTGTGCCGACATCATAGTTGAAAAGACTGCGAGCGCCACCGACCAGTAAAACCGACTCTGAGTTCGTCGGGCTTGCCGCTGTTGGCGCATCGAGCGTTTGCGCAGGAGCGAGGATGGCGCTGTCAGTAGAGATTGATCGCCGCCTATTCTCGCGAAGGTCAATTGCCGTATTCGTCTGGCTTTTATCCAGGACAATACCCAGTGATTCCGTAGATGAAGAAGGCACTGATCTTTCAGCATGATTGAACCGAGAGCTATTCACAGTTGGCAAATTCAAAGAGCCCAAGCCGCTGGCGCTGATTCGATAAGACAATTCCTCCGGGCCGAGGTTGCCGATTGAAAAACTCAATTCCGTATACTCTCCGCTTTGCAAGGTAGCCGCCAAACTCGTCGTCGAAAGATCGATGTCTTCGCCGACCTTTCCGAAGAGTGAAATTTGGATAACCGGCGTCTCCGCATCGTTCGTCGTCACGGTGATGGAGCCGCTTGCCGGCGTCGACAACGTCGGCGCGAAGCGCACGGAGAATTCCACGGCGTCGCTCGGCGCAATGACCGCAGGCAAAGCAGGCAAATTCTCCAGGACGAAATTTTCCGTCGATAACGACACGTTATTAACGATCAACGCCTGATCGCCGATGCTTCGAATGGCTATCGGAATGCTCGGGCTGTCGCTGTTAAGCCCGATTTCGCCGAAATATATTTCCACCGGATCAACGCTGACCTGGCTATCGGTCAATGGCGCAAAGGTCGTCTGGCCAAACCATGTACCCCAGCGCTGGTCAAACTCGCCCGGCCCAACCGGTGTTTCGGCATACTCGGCAAACATCCAGATTCGGTTCGGATCACTCGGGTCGAGCGCGATGCCGTTGTAATCTCCCCAGCGGTTGCGTTGAAATGGGTCAAAAGGAGAAACCTTTATATAGTTGCTTTCGCCAGCCTTCAGTTGAGCGCTTGCCTGCAAGACGGGTGGATCGGTATTGAGCCGGCCGGTATAACGAATGCCGGCGTACTCGGTCAACCCGGAACGATTGACCACTATCGTCAAATTGCTGTTCTGATCGACCATCACCGCCGGGTAATAGTACCAGAAGTTGTCGGCGCCGAAGGCAACATCCTCCACTGCCGTCGCCGTGGAGGTGTTGATGCGTAGATAGCGCGCCAGCGCAAAAGCATTATCGGTTCCTCCGGGAACGCTGTGCGCCGTCCACAAAGAACCGTCGCGATAAACCGCATTGCGGAAGCGCCGGTCGCTCGTATCGATCAACGGCTCTCCGCCGCCGAGCTGATTGGCGTCGGTTTGCATGCCGAAGCTCGTATCCACGGGAACATTCACCGCTGAAAGCGTCGGCGTTGCGCTCGTTGGATTGGTCACCGACCACAAAGTCACGAAGGTTCCGATTTGATAAGGCGCATCGTTGATCAAGTATTCCGCGCCGGGCGTTCCAAACGTCAACGCCGGCACTACGGTATGCACGTTGACGGGCAGGTTATCCGGGTCGCGCAAATCCCAAAAATCAGCCCACGTCACCGAACCGCAGGCATTGTCCAACAACTGTTGCTTGGGAATAATCCTCAATTGCACGTACTCGAATACAAGACTGTTCATATTGTTCGTGACATAGAGCGCATTCTGGTCGATGCCGAGTTTGGGAAAATCGTTTCCCAAATTAGTCGTCGTTGTTCCATTCACGTCGCCGGGAAGCCGCCAGTTGCACCAAACACCGGTCGGGTCAGCGTCGTCGGAAACCGAAAGCAGCAGAGACGTTGCCGTATTGCCGCACTCTATCCACACCATGAACCAGCGATTGGAATGCGTATCGAAGACGATTTGCGGATCGCATGGCAGAGAACCGGGCAGAACGTTTTCATACCACTCGGAGGCATCGACAAATTTGATCAGCGCGCCGGTTTTGTCAAAAATGCCGAATGCACTATTGACGCACCCGACGATGTGGTTCGGGCCGGCGGCCATGATCGGATCTGGCGGAATGAAGCCCGTATCTTCGAGCCCGGGAAAGCTCAGGACGGGAAAAGGCGCATTGGATTGAACGACAGCTTTCGGCAACGCATTGTCTCCGGCTTCATTTTCAATAGCCGGGTCTTTGAAGAAGTTGCGTTGCGGGCGATGAATCCGATTCGTCGCGCCGTTGGTATTGTCGATCAAGTCGATCTCACGATCATCGAGCGCCTGGCCCCGGTGAAACGCTGCAACGTGTTTGGGCAGCTCGGACGCGCCCGTGATGTCATCCGTCGATCTGCTCGCGCCGCTCGCGATACTTCCCGCAGCCGGGCCTTGAAACAGTGACTCCTGACGCATCGAAAAAACCAGATTACCGCCGGTCGGCACGCCGCCGCTGGGCCCGCCGCCGTTCCATTCGGCAACGAGGATGTAATAGGTTTGCCCGGCTTGGGCAACAAACGAGGTATCGGCCTGGCGAACCACACCGAGTATCAAATCATCATTGCAGACGATCAAGCTCAAATCGGCGCAGCTTCCCGTAAAAATGCCGAGCGCCGTATCATAAGTCTCCGGTGTGCTGCCGGCAGTGCTGACTTTCACCGCCATGTTTTGGCCGGGTGTAAATTTATACCAAACGGTTTTTCCGCCGCCGCCGTCGGCGCAAGGAAGCGGCGGATCGTTGACTTGGACGGTTGCCGGTCGAGTATCGACTTCGTCGGTAAATGGCAATTGCGTGACGGTCGTCGCCGTGACGCATTCGTCGTTCGCCGGCGGCTGCGTCGTGCCAAAGCCGAAGGTGAGCGTCAGCACATAAGGCGAAGTTGTCGGGCCGATTGGGGAGGGATCGTAAATCGTCACGCCGATGAGATAGGTGCCTGCTGCCAGCGCGGATTGAACGATTTCTTCTCCACCCAAGCCCGTGTCATTTGAGCCTTCGATGATATTGCTGACCGGGCTGTCAAAAAGAAAAATATCGAGGTCGGATTGATTGCCCGAGAGATTGATCTTTAAGCCGGGCTGGCTAATCGTCAGCACATACAAATCCTCAACATCGTCCATAAGCCCCCCGCCATAATTTATGCTGAAACGGCCGACGTCTGAAGTTTCCGCGCTGCCGTTGACGATGATCGGCGAGCTGCCGCTCAGCGCTTGCGCAGTCGCCTCATCATCATTCGGCTCAATCTCATCCACATTTATTTGCGATGAGAAACGTTTTATGATCGAAAGTTTTTTAGAGGGCGTCAGCTTTTCAAGACGTACGGAAGGCGCAGAGCTTTTTGCAGCCGGCGAGATAAAAACTTTTTCCTGCGCCATGACGGAACCAGCCGGCGTCAAAAAAATCAACAGGGATAATGAAAACAAGGCAGCGCTCATAAAACTTCCCGTCTTCGTAACAAAACTGGAATTCACAAAGCCTCCGCGTTTCAGGGTGAAATCCTTCAATGGGTTTTATGGGGCAACATGCTTTATGACCTCATCTGCAAGAGAGTTTTTAGGTGATCATCGAAAACTCGATGCGGCAATTCACGACGTGCAGTATGGCCGGCGGCGGCAAGAAAAAAAATGCGGCAGGAAATGCCATTCTTTGACGATGCATTCCATCGTTTGGCATCCGATGGCTTTTGTTTTACAGGAACTGAAAAGGCGATGCGCCTATTCCGACAGGATGATTGGCCGCCGCGGCGAACGAATCTTCAGCGCCGAAATAAGGTTGGTGAATATGACAAAGGCCAATTACAATGTCAATAACAAAATACGCCAGTGAGCGGGTAATTCCCACGATCAAATTAGCAGTGCAAAAAAAACAATTTGGTGAAAAAGAACCGGCTCATGAAGTTCTCTTCTACCCGTTCAAAATACGTTCAGCAAGCTCTCTAACGCTACTCACAATCACCTCCGGCCCGGCATCTTCTTGCAATTTGCCGGCGTAGATTGGCCGGCAAATCCAGGCGGTGTGCATGCCAACCGCTTTGGCGCCGGCGATGTCGGTGCGGTGCAAATCGCCGACGTGAATGCATTCATCCGGTTTTACACCTAACTTTTCCAGTGCCAATTGAAACATCTTCGGATGGGGTTTGGTAACGCCCACTTCGCCGGAGAAAATCGTCGCGCGAAAAGAATCGAGCGCGCCGTAATCCTTCAGCACGCCGCGCATCACACGACCCGGCGTCCATGCGGTGTCGGAAATCAGCGCCAGCGGATAGCCGCTCGAAAGCTTCTTCACTGCCGCCATTGAGTTGTCGAGCTGCGGCGGCATATCGCCAACAAAGACTTCTTCGAAATATTTCACGACGCGCGAAAAGTTTTCCGGCGGCAGTTTGGCATCGAGAGCGCGCAACATCTCTCGCACACCGTCTGCTGCGTCGAAGGCTTTTTGTTGCGCCCACATCTCGTCGAAATAAATCCACGCGCGTTTGTAGGCGGCTTTCAATTGCTCGGCATTAAAAATTTGCCCGATTTGTTTTAATTCATCGCGTAAAAAATTCTGCCGGCGCTCGCTGTAAACGATGGTGTCTGAAGGCGCGTGGTTGTCATCGAACAACGTGCCCCACAAATCGAGGGTGATCGCTTTGACGTTTTGTTTGAGGGCATTCCAAATCGCCGCATTCGGCGGGGTGATGGAAAATTTTTCGGAGGGTTGCTGTTGTGTATGTTGCAATGAAGATCCTCTACTCTTCGTCTCTTTGATTCTAATTTTTGCAAATAGGAAAAGGTTTTTGCAACAGATTACGCGGATTACTCACATGACATAAAAAATCGGTGTAATCCGCGTAATCTGTTGCTATTTTGTTCAGACTCATCAATTCATGTTAAGCAAAGGGGCACGATAATGTCGCACCCATAATCACAACTTCTCCGCGATCGCTTTTGCTTGCAAGAACAACAGCAAATAATCTCTTCCGCCGGCCTTCGAATCGGTGCCGCTCATGTTGAAGCCGCCGAACGGATGGCCGCCGACCAGCGCACCGGTGCATTTGCGATTGATGTACAAATTGCCGCAATGAAACTCACGCTTGGCGCGTTCGATCTTCATGCGGTCGTTGGTGAACACGCCGCCGGTCAAACCGTAAATGCTGTCATTGGCAAATTTCAGCGCTTCGTCAAACGAGCGCGCTTTGGTGACGCCGAGCACCGGGCCGAAAATTTCTTCGCAGAACAGCCGCGCTTCGGGGGCGATGTCTTTGAAAATCGTCGGCTGCACGTAATAGCCGTGATCCGGACCCGGTTCGCCGCCGATCACCAGCTTGCCTTCTTTTTTGCCGATGTCGATGTAGCTCAATATTTTTTCCTGCGCGCCAGCGTTGATCACCGCGCCCATCCAGTTCGCCGGATTCTTCACCGGGCCGACGGTAATCTTGCGAACGCGCTCGGCAAGCCGCTCGACGAATTCATCATAAACTTTTTCATGAACGATTACACGCGAGCAGGCGCTGCATTTTTGCCCCTGAAAACCGAACGCCGCAATCGCGGTTTGATCTGCCGCGAATTTCAGATCGACATCTTCATCTATAATCATCGCGTCTTTGCCACCCATTTCGGCGACGACACGCTTGATCCAGATTTGTCCTTTTTGCGGCGTCGCGGCAAGCTGATTGAGATGCAAGCCAACGTCCATCGAGCCGGTGAAGGCGATGAAGCGCGTCTTGGGATGCGCCACCAGATAATCGCCGATGACGCCGCCGCTGCCGGGGAGATAATTTAAAACGCCCGGCGGCAATCCGGCTTCTTCCATCACCTCGACATATTTGTGGCCGATGGTGGGAGAATCGCTGGCGGGTTTGAGCAACACAGTGTTGCCGGCGACGATGGCAGCGCTCGTCATACCGGTGAGAATTGCCAGCGGAAAATTCCATGGCGGGATGACGACGCCGACGCCGAGAGGAATGTATTTTAATTCATCATATTCGCCCGGCACCGGCGTAATCGGCTGGCGATCGGAGTAACGCAACATCTCACGGCCGTAGAACTCCAGAAAGTCGATGGCTTCGGCAGTCTCAGCATCAGCTTCGTTCCAATTTTTGCTTTCTTCCATCACCATCCACGCGGAAAGCTCGTGTCGTCGTCGTCGCATAATTTCCGCGGCTTTGAAGAGAACGATGGCGCGCTCTTTGGGATCGACATTTTTCCACGACTCAAAGGCGCGCAACGCAGCGTCCATTGCCAAGTCAACTTCTCTCTTGCCGGCTTTGTGAAACGTGCCGACGACTTGATCTTTTTGCGACGGGTTGTAGGACTTCAAGAGATCGCCGGTCTTCACGCGCTTGCCGTCGATGAACAACGGATACTCGCGCGAGAATTCGCTCTCGACGTTTTTGAGCGCTGTTTCAAATGCTTGGCGATGTGGCGGCGGCGTAAAATCGACGTAGGTGGTGATCTTATATTCGGAAATCATAAGGAGCCTCCAATCAGTTTGCTGCCGTACAAACAATTTCTTTTTTCCCCGACAAAGAAGACTTTCCAAAAAGACTTTTCAAAAAACTTTTCATCTTTTCAATTTTATAGTAATAGAGCGTTTGGCGCTCACCTCCTTTTCGAATCATTCGATCGCGCATGGTTTAATTTGTTAACCTCTTCGCTTGCGCATGACGCGGTCCACTCCTTCTCTGGCAAATTTCAGAACCATGGTCTTGCCGAAAAGATCGAAGCGAGCCGCGGCTTGTGCCATGGCCGTGGAAATTTTTTTGCCGCGCTGGCTCGGACAAATGGCCAGGATCGTCGAGCCTGAGCCGCTCAAGAAGCTTGCGTAAGCGCCTGCACGATCGGCGGCAGCGCAAATTTTCTCGAACCCCGGCACCAGCGCCTTGCGATAGGGTTGGTGCAAAAAATCCTGAACGCCGAAACGCAGCAAGGACGGCTCGCGCTTTGCAAACGCGGCGACCAGCGTGGCGACGCGCTGGGTGTTTTGCACGGCATCTCGATGCGGGATGTTCTCCGGCAACAAAGCGCGCGCGGTATGCGTGGCGATCTCAAGCTCCGGCACGAAACAGGCAGCCACCCATTCCGAGGGAGGCACGAAGCGCGTACATTGCAAGCGGCCGTTTTCGAGGCCGTTTACCGTCAGCCCGCCCAGAAGCGAAGCAGAAACATTTTCGGGATGATGCTCCATCTCACACGCCATTTCGAGAAGTTCCATCGCGGAAAATTTCTGCTCGAAAAAAAGATTTGCGGCAACCAAACCGGCAATGATGGCAGCGCCACTGCTGCCGAAACCGCGCTTCAGCGGCAGGCGGTTTTCGATATCGATTCGCAGTGGCGGACGTTCGGCATGAAGCTCCCGGCAAAGTCGATCAAAGGCGATGACGATCAAGTTCTGTTCAAGTTTTAGTATTGTCTCCGCGCCCTCTCCACGCGCGTGAATTTCGAAACCGCCGCGCAACGATTCAAACCTGACAATAAGATGTAAATCTACGGCCAACCCCAGCGTGTCGAAACCGGAGCCGAGATTGGACGTGGAGCCGGGGACTCTAAGTTTTATGATCGACATGATTCTTGATCTTCAGAAATTTTCTTTTCTTAAGAACTCAACACAGCACTTTCAATCTTCCGTCGATTCTCGTGAATGAGCTGCGTTTGCTCCGGCCAAAAAAGATCGGGGAACGATTCAAGGGGAAACCATACGACCTCATCATGATATTGGATGTCGGTAGGAGTGCCATCGACTTGATCCGTGAGAAAGAGAAAGAAGTGAGTCTTCTTCCAATTTTTCCTGCCATAATCAAGACGCTCTTTGACGCCCAAAGGCATCAGCAGCTTCAATCGATGCAGGCCGGTTTCTTCTTCGATCTCACGCATCGCAGCTTGCTCGAGGTTCTCGCCGACTTCAACCCGCCCCTTGGGAAGAATAAATCCTGTTCGACCCTTTTGCGTCGCGAGGGCAATGTAGATTTGATTATTTTCGAGACGCACCACCACGCCGCCGGCGGAAAGCTGCTCAGGTAGGCCGGGAGGCTGATGATACCAAGTGTTATCGATTTTCGTCACTCTTTTGTCCAAACCTATCTTATGATCTTAACTAAGAATCTTGACTCCATCGTTCTCAATCAAAACCAAATGTTTTTTGATAAGCTTATCATTATGTTTATCAAGAAAACGATTCATCATATTTAGCAGATGCAAGGTTTTCGATTCACTCAGTTTGAATAGAATCACCCCACCAATTTTATAAGAGATGAATTTACGGTAATTTTCGAAATCGGCGTCCCTTGTGACGATCCAAGATTTTTCTCGTTCTGCAATTTTGTACACCTCTCCATTCTTGATGCCTGCCTTCCCGATTTTCTTGAGATGCCGAACCGTGAAACCACGCTTTTCGAGGACTCCGATCAAAGCAAACGGCATATTCTCGTCGAGCAGGAATTTTACCTTGGGCTTAGATGGCATACGCTTCATACTCGGCTAACTTTGCGGCGTAGCGTATCGCGGCCTTAATGTCGCCGGGAGTAAGGGAAGGGTAATCTTTGATGATTGCTTGGATACTTTCCCCTTCTGCGACTAATGATACGATCAAATAGACCGGTATTCTCGTTCCCCGAATACAAGGCTTGCCATGAAGGATGTCGGGGTCGGACGAAATTCTTTGCAATAGTTTTTTGTCCAGCATTGTTGCGTTCTCCACTTGGTCAAACAATTCTTGCACATTGTGATTACTTTTTCAACAACCTGCTCCCTGGCTTCTCCGCCTTCCCGCCGGCTGCACACAGCGGGCACGCCTCCGGCTTAAAAGTCTCCGGCGACAATTGTAGCGTCGAAATCAACGGCACGCCGAAATTTGCTTTGCCGGCGCTGCGATCGACGATGCAAAAAACGCCGGCGACTTCGCCTCCGGCCTCGCGGACCGCGTCGATGACTTCTTGCACCGAGCCGCCGGTGGTGACGACATCTTCACACACCAAAACTTTTTCGTCTTTATTAATTTGAAAACCTCGGCGCAGGCGCATCTTTCCATCCTGTCGCTCGGCGAACAAAGCGCGCGCCGACAAGAGGCGGGCGACTTCATGCGCAACGATGATCCCTCCCACGGCCGGGGCAATCACCACCTGCACATTTTGACTGGCGAATTTTTCTCGAGCAATTTCACTCAGCGTCGCCGCATGTCGAGGATACTGCAAGACTTTGGCGCATTGAAAATATTGACGGCTGTGCAAGCCCGAGGTCAATTGAAAATGGCCATCGAGCAACGCGCCCGTGTTACGAAATATCTGCAAAATTTCTTCGGGAGATTTCATCTAACGCTTTCGTTAATAGCCGACTGGATGTCGTTTTGAAATTTCCTTGCCGCAGTTGCTGCGGCAGTGGCGAAGTTTTTATCATCTCCGGCAAAAATAATTGCGCGGCTGATATTAATCAATGACGGAATTCTTCCATTGGCCGTGCCAATGGTCGCAGAAATTTTGAGATCCCCGCCTTGCGCGCCGACGCCCGGAATCAAGAATGGCAAGTCGCCGACCGCTTTACGAATTTTTTTTAATTCATCTTCCTGCGTCGCGCCGACGACGAGACCGCAGTTCTTGTTGACGTTCCATTCTGCCACCCGCGCTGCAACGTGCAAAAACAGCGGCTGGTTGGAATCTGGAAAATGTTGAATCTCCCGGGCCGAGGGATTTGAAGTCATGCACAAGAAGAAAGCGCCTTTTGCCGGATTTTCCAAAAACGGCGCTGCGGCATCTCCGCCCAAATACGGATTCACCGTCACGCAATCGAACGGCAACTCCTGCAAAATCGCGCGGGCGTAGTGCTTGGCGCTGTTGCCGATGTCGCCGCGTTTTGCATCGGCAATGCGGATCACATTGTCCGGCAGCAACCCGGCAACCTTTTCCAATGCGCGCCAACCGTCTGAGCCAAGCGCTTCAAAAAATGCGAAGTTGATTTTGAAGGCCGCGGCGGGTTCGGAAGTAGCGTTGATAATCTCTCTACAAAAGTGAACTATCCCTTCAGGAGTGCGAGGAAAGTTGGCGGGAAGTTTTTCGATTTCAGGATCGAGACCGACACACAAGTGGCTTCGGCGTTG
>Ga0247727_10013976_pt1 | contig 13426 bp, 11 predicted proteins | sample WisWelCaveWW1625_FD_202498 | JGI IMG/M metagenome (GOLD analysis project Ga0247727, IMG submission 202498) | Biofilm microbial communities from Wishing Well Cave, Virginia, United States - WW16-25 | ecosystem: Environmental > Aquatic > Deep subsurface > Groundwater > Cave microbial mat | place... | reverse complement strand
CTGGCGATGCTCGCCGCGATCGGGTTGGTGGACGTCGTTTTTGCGGCGATGTCCGCGCTGAGCGGAGGGAGAGTGGCGACAGAAGTCGAAGCGGCGGCTGGGAGGGATGCGGAGCAATCCGATCATGTGACACCTGTGGAACGAAACGTCTTTATCTATTTGTTGTTATATCTTATCTTTTCGACATCCCAATTCGGATTGCAACTTTCCAACGCAACGCTTTATCCACCCGATCAGGCGGCGATGAGTTGGGTGCGCGATAATACGCCCGAAGCTTCGCGCTTCCTCGTGCTGACAGGCACTTCATCCGTATCCTGTGATTCCGTGCTGGAGTGGTTCCCCGCGTTGACGGGCAGGCAGAGCATATACACCGTCCAAGGCACCGAGTGGACAAAGGGAGCCAATTTCAACGATTATGTTCGATCCACCTACGCGGTGCAGGAATGTTTATCGAGCGGCGACGCGTCCTGCCTGGATGAGGCTGTCAGCCGCTCGGCGTATGACTTCATGTATGTTTCAAAAATCTTGCGCGTGGATAATTGCATCCCACTCGATGTTCAAAAGACGTTTCCTTATTTCCTGGAACACATGCGCGTGGATGAGGATTTTGAAGCCATTTATGAAACAGAGGGTGTGATCATCTTTGGCAAACCATGACTTTCAGAGGCAATGGTCATCTGCGAATCAATATGACGGCGGTCTGATCCTGGTAGGCGATTGCCCAATTTTCGGATGAAACGAGCGCGTTGATCAGTGGGGCATTCGAGTGCATGATTACCCATTCAACATGATATTTTGCCAGAATATTTTCCCATCCCTTGCCCAGGGAAATGACCTGTTCATATTCACGCGTCAGCGTTTCTCCGTAAATATGTGTATGGCCATCCATGAAAACCTGTTGATCGGGCCATAGTCGCAGAAGAAGGTATCCGCCCCAATCGAATTCGTTGAACATGTGTCCCTGCTGTGGATGCATTTGAAGCCATGTGGCAGCCTCCACTGGGAAGAAGCGATTATCGAAAATATTTCCTCTGTTTTCTGGGTCAATGGCTTTCCCTGATTGGAGAAGCAACGCTACCATGATAACAACAATTGGGATCCAGATGAATCCGTTCGAGGATGCATTTATCCTGGCAACGTTCCTTTCAATTACAGATAATCGACTTTCTGGATATTCCTTCCTTATCCAGTCTGCAAGCGCCTTTGCGGTAATGGGGGCTGAAGCTATTGCGAATAGCGGGATCATTCGGCTGGAATACAGCGCGACCCCTGCAAACGCCACAACCATAAGAATGTGCGCCCAGGGAAGTTTGTCTGCTGCGCGCGCGAAACCGATCAGTGTAAGCGAAAGGATGAGTATAAAGGGCCAGGTCTCTGGCAGGTGGAAATTGGCTGATTGATATTCCGGGATTTTGGAAGTTATGTATGCATTACTTCCCAATGAGGCGATCGCTTCCCAGATCCTGGCGCCGGATGGGGAGAAGAGAGTTGCGGCAAGAGCGAATATCCCACCTGTTATCAACGCTTTAGCTTTTGCGCTTGCAAGCCATATTTTTGAAGGATGATCGAGAAAATCTCCTGTCAGATAAATCCCCCAGATGATAATCCCAATCACGAACATACCATGCAAGTTGACCCATACCAACATGACGAGCGGAAGCCATCCCCAGGCGCGCGTATTGCTTTCATCAATGCGTTCGATCAAAATGACCCAGACGGCGGTGAGTAGATAAGTGAAAAGATGCGGCCGGGGAAGAACATGGAGTTGACCTGCCCCAATCGCCAGAGCCAGGATGACCAGTGTAATGAAAAAGTCTTTGCTTCGTCTGGCTGTGTCATAATAAACCATGCCCCATGTAAGAGTTAAGATTATGCCAGTGAGCAAAACGACTCCGTTCAGCCCAAAAATATTTTTTGCGCCTGCAAAGATGACTTGTGCCAGCCATTCGTGCGGAATGCTGGGGTAGCCCACAGTGCGGAACGAGAAATCGTCGACAAGAGAAACATGACGGGTTTGCAGGATCAGGTCTCCGACCAGCAGGTGACGCGGCAGGTCTCCGTCAAAGTTGAGGATTCTCGGTCCGCTGGCGATGGTTCCCCAGAAGATCGCGGCAAAAAGAATGTATTCTATGCGAGGCGCGAAAAATCTGATTAATTTCATGATGATATTATAATAGCGCAAATCGGTTTGCTCAGGGAAATTTATGACAAAAAAAATTTGCGCCATTTGGAACGGACTTTCACCTGCCTGGCGATTCGCGTTCGGCGGATATTTTGTTACCCGCATGGCTCTTACGTTGTGGTCGCTGGCAGTTTATTCGATTTTCCCCATGGCTATGCAGAATCTCGATCTGTTTGGCGAGCCTGTCCTTTCCGTATTTTATTTGCGGACAAGCGAGCGATACGTTTATTCGCGGCAGGTGAACGATACCGTACTATCGTTCCATGTCGCCGACTCTAACCACGCGGCTGACAATCAAACGGGGAGCATCTGGTCCTTGCGCGAAGGGCATGCGGCGCAGGGCAAATATAGCGGTTCTGTGCTTCAAGCATCCACACATTCTGTTGAAGAAATATTCCCCTATGTGGGAATGAAGCCGGCGAAAAATATTGTGTTTGCCTTATGGCAAAGATTCGACGCGAACTGGTATCTGAAGATCGCAATGCGCGGTTATGGTAATGATGGAAGTACAGTTTACTTCCCTGTGTATCCGATGCTTATCAGGATACTTATCTTTTTTATGGATCCGGTGCTCGCCGCGACGCTTGTCTCAAACCTGGCGTTGATCGGGGTCCTTGCGTTGTTCTATCGTTTGACTGCAACCATCGCCGATGATGCGGTCGCCCGGCGCGCGGTAATTTACTTCTTACTCTTTCCCACCGCGTTTTTTCTGACCGCCGCGTATACTGAATCTCTTTTCCTTTTCTTTACGCTTGCCTCATTCCTAACCGCATCTCGCGGAGGATGGGGCTGGTCTGCGTTATGGGGCGCGCTCGCCGCATTGACGCGTTTACAGGGCGTTCTGGTCATTGTCTCGCTCGCATATATGTTGTGGCGTGGAATGCGGGATTTGCCTTTGAGGACGAAAGTACTTCGCAGTGCGCCCTTGTTTATGATTCCCATTGCCACTGTCTCTTTCCTTGCTTTTACAAATCTCTCGCTCTTGAACGCCTATCAAGGCATATTGCACGCGCGTTTTGTTTTGCCATGGGATAACATCCTTGCGGCATTATCTCTCCTGTTTAGCGGAAAAGGCAGTATTATTGACGCGTTGAACCTAGTCTTCACGCTGGGTTTGATCGCGATGATGTTCGCTGTCTGGAGGAAACTTCCGTTTGAATATACGTTATATTCCCTCCTCATGTTAACCGCGCCGATGCTTCGTATGACAACAACCCAGCCTCTCGTCAGTATGATGCGCTATGCGCTCGTAATTTTTCCGATGTTTATTGTTTTTGCTGTTTGGGGAAAGAATGGATGGGTCAACCGCGCCATCGTTTACGTGTCCTTGCTGTTGCAAATGTATTTAAGCGCGCAGTTGATCTTGTGGGGATGGGTGGGTTAAATAACAAGCGACACCTTTCGATGTCGCTTGGTTCGTTTACTCTCCCAAATAATCGCGCAATTTTCGCCGAATGGATGGATGCCTCAGCCGACTCAACGCCTGCGCTTCGATCTGCCTCACGCGCTCACGCGTGACACCCATCTTGCGGCCCACTTCTTCGAGCGTGTAAGCCTGTCCATCGAGCAAGCCGTAGCGCAGTTGCAAAATGCGGACTTCGCGCGGAGGCAGTCCGTTAAGCACTTCGCCGAGGTGCTCCTTCAACAGGTTGTAAGTCGCGGTTTCATCGGGTGGGGGAGCGTCATCGTCTTCAATGAAATCGCCAAGCACGGAATCCTCTTCGTCATCCGTTGGCGTTTCAAGTGAAAGCGGACGCCGCGCCACCTGGATCATGTTCTCCACTTTCTTGGGTGGCACATCCAAAGCAACGGCGATTTCCTCCACGCTGGGTTCGCGTCCCAGACGCTGGGTCAACTGGTGTTGGACGCGCAGGAGTTTGTTGATCTGGTCTCCCATATGCACCGGAACGCGGATCGTGCGTCCCTGATCGGCGATGGCGCGGGTGACAGCCTGACGAATCCACCATGTGGCGTACGTCGAGAATTTGTGCCCGCGGCGATAATCGAACTTCTTGGTCGCGCGGATCAAACCGATATTGCCTTCCTGGATCAGATCCAGAAACGGCACGCCGCGGCCCATATATTTCTTTGCTACCGAGATCACCAAACGGGAGTTCGCAGTTATAAGATGCTCACGAGCCGCCCAGCCATCCTCGATCAATTTGCGAAGTTCTGAACGACGGCGCGGGCTGGAGTTCCCTTTTGCGAGTTCCTCGCGCGACATCCGTCCGCGTTCGATGCGTTGAGCCAGTTTTACTTCCTCGTCCGCGGTCAAAAGCGGAACCCGGCTGACCTCTTTAAGATACAAGCCAATCGTATCGTCTGTATCTATGTTTGCAAGGTAATCGTCGAGCGCCAGATCAACTTCCGGTTCAGTTTCAGTGGCTTCAACAGCGACGAGTTCATCTTCCGTGGGTTCCGCGGTGGCGGTGTCCTCAACAAACGGGATACCCGCGCTCAATAGCGCCGAAAAGGCTTCTTCGAGTTGTTCAACGTCCTGCTCGGCTTCAGGGAAGAAATGCAATATGTCATCGAGCGTGATATATCCCTTTTGCCGCCCCTGCTCGATGAGCCGCGCGATTGCAGAGAATTCTTCCTCTTCATCAACCATCAATATCTTGTCTACATCCATTCGCTAAAGGTCCATTTCCTTTATCTATCAGAATACACTTTTTTTGACAGGATTTCAATACTCTTTCATTACTTTTATAGACGCTTAAGATTAATAAATGTTACGGCTGGGGCGTGGCAGTCTGATTCGCAGGCGTGACAGCCGTCGCTGTAGGAGGAGGCGGCGTTTGCGTAGCAGTCGCAGGAATCGGGCTTGGGGTTGGTGTCTCCAGATACGGAGGGTTGTTCAAGAGTCCGAGCAATGAGTCCACCGCGCTCCTGCTTACGATGAGAACGTCTCCATTTGTGTCGCGAACGTAATAACCGCTTTCTGTTGGTGTGATAACACCGATCTCGACCTTTCGTTCCACTCCGCTGGTGAATTTGATTGTCAATGAATATTCCGGGACTGATAACCCCACGATCTCAAGATCGATGTCAGGAATATTATCCAGAATTTGCATCGTGGTGACCTGACGCGCCGCCGCTTCAGCCGACCCCTGGTCTGCTTTGGCTTCGATGGGCAGAGTCAGCGCCCAGGCATTATCTGCATCACGCGCAACCTCGACAGTATCTCCCGCTTTCGACTCAATGCGGATGCCTGTCGGTACGCCGTCTTCCGCTGTGAACAAATATGAAACCACTGAAGCCGGTTCCAATGTGACCGAAATATCCGCAGGTTTTGGGCGATTATTGAGATAGTAATATGTTCCTGCCATCGCAAGGAATAGCAGTAAATAGATGACGGTGGGGCGGCGCATTTTGTTCTATCCCTGCCGCCTGCGTGTGAGCCATGTGGATATGCCAGCCAAAACCACCAGTCCGGGAATAATCACGACCGAGCCGAGAAGGATTGCGATCCATTGCAATTGCGAAGGGGGAGTGAATGTGCGTTGCGTTGTTGTCTTTGGTGTGATGTTTGCGATATCCTCCTGCTCGGCAGACCAATCCACCGAGTTGACGAACATATCGCCGTTGCCGAATTGGTCGAAGTTTGGATCTATCGCAAAGTTGGAACTTCCAAATACAACCACGCGCCCGCCTGTAGCCATATTTTCTCCAGCGGCAACAAGAGTGAGCGGACCCTGAACTTCCATACTTTCATCGAAACTGGGCGGTCCCCCGCCCTGGGTAAGGCTTTGGAAATCTGTTTCACCCCACGAGCGTTCATTCGTTTGAACCAATGGACTGAGTGTCACGCCATCCACCGCGCTCGCAATGCTGAGGCTGCGCGTGAACGGATAGAAGGAAACAAGGTTGTTCATATTGATTGTGACGGGATGCGAATCGTAAAATGCCGCTGCGGCTGCTGTGGGTTGTGAACTGTTCAAGTCAATTACGATATCGTTGTTGAGGGTGATTCCCCAATCCTCCGCAAGCATTTCCGCCAGAGGATCGCTTGCCTCGCCGAATTCTGTGATGATAGCGGGGTCTTCCATAACGACAAGCGAACCGCCGTTGGCGAGATAATCCTTGAATAGTTTAACTTCATTTTCCGAAAGTGGTTTGAGGGGACCCGCAATCACAATCGCGCTTGCATCCTCGGGGATCTGATTATCCACCAGCAGGTTTAGTGTAACAACCGAATAGTTCTTGCTTTCAAGGGTCTCCTTGGCGCGCGTGATGGATGTTTCACCGCCCTGCTCGATGTCGCGCTCGCCATGACCGGTAAGGAAATAAATCACATTGTTACCCGGGTTTAGGAGACGCAACATTCCTTTGAGGATTTCTGTTTCACTCGCAAACGCGACAATTTCTTTCAGTTCGCCCATCTGCAAAAGGATTTTGCCGTCGCCGGTGATTCCTGCACTGATCGCGGCTTGGGGATCGCGGTCCGGGTCAATGAACTGATAATCGAATTTGCCATTGCTATTGGATTTGATTTTGTCCAATAGTTGTGTGGCGCTGTCTTTATTGCTATTTTGTGAAAAGAATGCAAGGGCAGTGACCTTTTCAGGAAGCTTTTCGATGGCGGCAAGTGTTTCCGGCGCGAGTGTATTCACCTGATCTTCGGTCAGGTCGGCGAGTGGAACAGGGTTTTGATATGCAATCACGTTCCCAATGATAATAATGCCCGCGAAAGCGACCGACATGATGAAGGCATTACTTCCATAACGTGCCTGGCGGCCTGTCACAATTCGGCGGACTTTATCCGGCTCCATAATGGCGTAGGCGGCAATACCCAGCACGATGAATCCCGCGCTGACGATCAGATAGCGTTGGAGATTATCCACGTTGGTAACTGTCACCACCTGCAAGGATGCAAGCCCGCGTACAATGCCGAGGAAGAATGTGGCAATACAAGCGACGAGGGCAAGGATAAGCGCCGCGATGGAATAACTTCTTGAGCCAGACTGATTCTTGTTGTTTTTCATTAGCGCCATCTCCGAATTTCAATTGCGGTCGTGCCTGTGAATAGACCTAGTGCGATCAGGCTGAAATAGTAGATAAGATCGGACAGTTTTACGTTGCCGGCGTTAAGGGCGTCAGTGAAATGTGACGACATATTAAGATAATTGAGCGCGTCGCCGCCACTTGGCAGTAAATTTGCGGGCAGGCTCACCATAAACCATAAAAAGAAGAACAAGCCGAAAGTTACGAAGAAAGACGCGAACTGGTTTGTGAATATTGCCGAAATGCCCACTCCTAAAGCCAGGAATGCGGCTGCCACCAAAATCACTCCTAGATAAGAAGACAGCAAAAGCTTTTGGTCAATGCCCGGGCTGACCAACCCAAAGTGCAGGATGATCGGGTAAACCAATGTGATGGCGAGTATGGTTAATATGAAAAGCAGGGCGCTTAGCCATTTGCCGACGACGAGTTCAAAATCCCTTATGGGGGCCGTCAGGAGCAATTCCAACGTTCCCATGCGCGCTTCATCAGAAATAAGCCGCATTGTCAGCACGGGTGTGGTGAATACAAGCAGGAAACAAAACAGCCAGGTGATCGGGGTGAAATCAGGTGGGGGAGCGCCGGAAAACGCCTGCTGGGAAGTTGCAAATACGATAATGGCGAAATAAATGCCGAGGGGCAGAAGAATGGAAAACGCCACTACATAGGCGAGAGGGCTGATAAAGTAATGGTTGTATTCGCGTTTTGCGATTGTCCAAATGTTTCGCATGGTTTACCTCACGAGGATTTCTTGCCAGTGGCATTATCACGGGTGAGCTCGAGGAAGATCTCCTCAAGGCTCATGCCAATGGGACGCATTTCGAGCAGGTCAAACCCTGCCTGGATGACTGATTTTGCCACCTGCGGACGCACATCCTGTCCGGCGGAAAATTCAAATTCAACAGAGCCATCTGTTTTTGCTTCCACGTGGCGCACACCTTTGACCTTGTTGATCTTCGCAGGCAATTCGTCCGATTCGCCGCGTACGCGCAAAACGACGCGTTGTGAACCCACCAGCCGCGACTGGAGGTTATCTGGTGTATCCTCCGCAACGATCTTGCCTTTGTTGATGATGAGAACACGGTCACACATCTGTTGCGCTTCCGAAAGAATGTGCGTGGAAAGCAGGACGGTTCGGTCCTTGCCGATCTCTTTGATCACATTGCGGATCTCCACGACTTGCGCGGGGTCGAGACCAATGGTCGGTTCATCCAAAATAAGCACTTCAGGGCGATGGATCAAAGCCTGAGCCAGACCAATGCGCTGGCGCATCCCTTTTGAAAAATTGCCAATATACCCGGTGGCGCGGTCTTTCAAGTTGACCATTTCCAGTGTTTCATAGGCGCGCTCTTCTGAATTGGGAATGTGGCGCAGGTCTGCCATGAACTTGAGGTAGTCGAGCGCGGTCATGTCGGTATAAAGAGGCACGGTTTCTGGAAGATATCCGACTCGCCTGCGGACCTCGAGCGATTCCTCAACCACGTCATAGCCGGCAACAACAGCAGTGCCATCAGTGGGAGGCATGTACCCCGTGAGGATTCGCATTGTTGTCGTTTTGCCTGCGCCATTAGGACCAAGAAAGCCGACAATTTCTCCCTGGTTGGCATCGAAACTTATTTCGTGAAGCGCGCGCCTCGCGCCGTAATCTTTGGTGAGACCATTGACCTGGATCATTGGTTCTCCTTATCGTGGGATGGGATGTTTACAAACAAAAGGCACGCCTGCCGGTGGGCCGCCGTGCCAGATATAAATCGTAATTTACTATACAGAAATTCAAAATCGAAGTCAAGTGACTTGTGGAGTTCTAATCAAACGCTAATCTGAAATGATATCGCGCTGAGCGGAGTGAGGGCATGCTTTTTGTCCGAACGTAGTCGAAGCGGTTGTTTAGGCATGAAGTTATTTACCTCAAAAAGAAATACCATCCGCCGACCGCCGCGACAGCGCATAAGCCGAATAACAGGATTCCTATGACGACAAGGCTCCAGCCGCTTGTTGATTCCGGCTCTATCGTCGAGGTCACGATCTTTGGCTTATCCTTGGATGTATCAAAAAATGAATGACGCGGGTGTTCATTCCCGGAATTTGTTTGAACAGTCGAGGTTTGTTGTGGGACGTTCATCATTCCTTCTAAAAAATCCGGGACTCCGTTTCGATTTGAATCCAACGTCCCCATAGCCTGTTCGTATTTTGCGCGGATATCTGGTGGAAGCTCATCAACGCTGCTGTATTCCCTGCCATCCGCGATGATCTTTGTTGACGAAATTACGTTCGAGACCATCCCTTCAAATGAATCGGGAATTCCATTCTTATTTTTATCTGCAAGGATGTTGAAGTTATCCAGCGCGTCGGGGATACCGTTTTTATCCTTGTCGGCGAGCTGACTCATGGCGCTTTCATAATGCCTGCGGACATCCTCAGGCATTTCGTCCACGCTTTTATAGGTCTTGCCATCAATAACGATCAGTTTTGGATTCATGCCATTCTCCGTGAAAAACCTGCGGCGCTCTTTTATCTATTGGCTGATTTTATCATTTCCTGTAAACTTTATGATATGGAGACGCCATGACTGAATTACTTTATCAGACCGATGCTTATTTGCATGAGTTCGAAGCGAATGTGCTCTCTATCTTACCGGAGGAACGCGCAGTCGTCCTGGATCGAACTGCCTTTTATCCTGGCGGCGGAGGACAGCCCTGTGACTTCGGTTCGTTGACTGTCGCTGGTGTGATCTATCCGGTGGACAAGGTGAAGAAGCAAGGGGAGAACGTCCTGCACTTTCTTGGCGGCAACGCGCCATTGCCTTCGGTCGGCTCCGCTTCACGCGGGACTTTGGACTGGGCGCGGCGATATAAACTGATGCGCACCCATACCGCCCTGCATGTGCTATGCGGGACAGTCTTTCGCGATTACGGCGCGCTCGTCACCGGCGGAGATATGGAACCGCTCAAGGGCCACATGGACTTTGAATTTGAAACTATGCGCGGCGATTTGGTGCGTGAGATCGAAGCCGCGATTAATAAAGAAGTAAAAGAGGCGCGTGAGATACGTGTCAAAATTCTTCCGCGCGAAGAGGCGTTCCAAATCCCGGATCTGATACGCACGAAGATCAACCTGTTGCCCGAAGGCATCGCCCAGGTGCGGACAGTCGAGATCGTCGGCCTGGATTTGCAGGCAGATGGCGGCACTCACGTTCGCAATACGAATGAGGTCGGCCATATCCGCGTGGCAGATTACAAAAGTAAAGGCGCAATTAATAAGCGGATTTATATCGAGATTGCGTAAGGTATAATGCCTGCCTTGGTAAGATCAAACTTCAACTTTAGGAGATATATATGAAAAGCACCAAATTTTTCCCCATCGTTTTTTTCATTGTTGCGCTCGTTTTTGCATCGCTGGCATGCAACTTTAGCGCATCCACTGCCAATATCACCAACGCTCATATGTCTCGTGATGAGGGGGATACCGAGCAGACTAATGTCTTTACGCCTGCTGATGCGAGTTTCTATTGCTTCTTTGACCTGAACAACGCACCCGACGATACAGTCATAAAAGGTATTTGGACTCTGGTGGAAGCCGACGGATACGATTCCAATTCAATAATTGATGAAGTCTCCTATACCGGCGGTGATGATACGCTGTATTTTAGTCTTGCGCAAGGCAATACCGAATGGCCCGTCGGAAAATACAAAATTGATCTGTATTTGAATGACGAATTGGTGCAGACTTTGAACTTTGAAGTTCAGTAATAAATACCGAATCAAAAAACGCGCCCTATCTGGAGCGCGTTTTTTGATTGCGAATACAGCGTGTCATCCTGCTTTACGATAAAAGCACCTGCCCACAATATTCGCATTTATCCATGCCAAGTTCGAGTGTGCCGCCGCAGTTGGGACATTGGATCGTTTCCACCTTGATCGGGAAGCCCGCGGTTTTGAACGCGGCTTCGTTCTCTGCCAGGTCGCCGCGCAGGCGTTTGAGGCGCGCCAGATATGCATCACCCGTCACCTCGCCTGATTTGCGGAGTCGTTCCACATCCGCAATGGACTCCTTCAACATACGCCGCTCGGCATCAAGCGATTCCTTGCTCTTATCCTGGAATGAAACTTTCAATTCAGGTCTTTTCGGTATGGAGGTTAGGATCGCGGCGATCACCAATATCACTGCTGACACGATCACACCGACCACTAGGGGTGTATATTGAAACCCGGGGATGGAATTGAAATTGAGTCTGTTCACGTCAATTTTTGAATTGTCGGCAATCACAACGTAACGCTCGCCGTTCAGTTTGCCCACGTCAATTCGCGTGATGCCTGTGCTGTGCGAATCCAAATTATTGCGCGAACCAGTGCCTGTAAAAACAGCTACGCCTCCACTATCGTCTCCGATGACCGCTTCCTCCGAGCCGTCGCCGTCAACATCGATGCCCGAAATTTCATTCACCTTATCAGACATCGAGCCCGTCCACATTTGATTTGCAGTCGCAGCGGTGAATGAAAAAGCCCAGACGCCGCCGTCTTTTCCGCCCACGACAAATTCACGCGACGAAGGCTCGCCGTTCAATTCCACTTCGCGAATTTCAGACACCGCTTGTCCCATGCTCTGGGTATACAACTGGCTTCCATCCGGTGCGGAGTAAATGACGAATGCCCCGAACTCGCCGCCTGTCAGGATTTCGCTATTGCCATCGCTGTTCAGATCAAAAGCACGCATCCTTCGCAGGGACTCCTGATTCGTGCTCCAAAGGGCTTTTCCCTCGCTGTCTAGAACTGCCACCGCGCCGTTATGCGATGCCGCAGCGAGTTGGATTTGTCCGTTGACGCGCGCATCGTCGAGCCCGCGGATTTCTTCGTTCCCAACGGAATACGACCACAGCGATTCTCCACTCAGGCTCAAAGAGAGGAGTCCGCCGCTGGAATCGCCCAAAACAATTTGAGGTCCAGAAGGGAAGCGGATGACTGAAACGCGCGCGGGGGCTCCGACGGTCAGGCTTTCCGCAAGCGTAGTGATTTCCCCATTACTTATCACATCCACGGAGTAGCCAAAATCGCTGAGATAAAAAACGACAATATCTTCCTTGTTATCGCCATTTACATCGCCGAGTGTTGTCTTGGGAAATCGATAATCCCGGGTGAAGAGAACGGCTCCGTTGCCATCGTAAAGGCTGACGTTCTCTGTATTTTGAATGAAGAGTTCATCCTGGTTGTCGCCCATGAGGTTCATGATATTCATGCTTTCGGCGGTGAAGTATGGCTGGGACCATGTCACATCGCTTCCAAATTTTTCCGCGCTCACCGCTCCGCTGAATGCGAATACGCCCGACACAGCCATCACCAGACAAACCAAAACAAGCGCGACAACGAAAGGAATGATTTTGCGATTCATTTACGCCGCCTTTCTTTGCAGGAGGGTGTATGCAGATTGGAGTATGTGCAAAATATTTTCATGTTCCACTTCTTCGAATGGTGAATTGGCGGCGAACGAGATCATGCCGTCTTCCGTGCTCAACTGGCTGATGGTGAATTTGCCGATGTTCAACCCCTGTTTGAAGGAGGGACTGGTCCGTTCAATTCTATACACTTCGGGGTCCACCACGATCCGCACTTTCAGATCATGTTCACTGCCTTTGAATTTTTCAGGTTTGAGTTTTGATTTGCCGCTAATTCGACTTGTCTTCCAATATGATTTACGCTTCTTCGATTTTTGGATCGCAGAGAGGCGCAGGATGTTGCCATCGTATAGTTTGGCTTTCAATGCCAGCCATTCGTCACGGAAATATTCGGTGGTGCGGTTTTGTGTATCCTGGGTTGTGCGCGCCACCTTTGTGGCAAGCATGGCGCCTGTCAGATCGAGGTGACCCAGAAATGTGGAGCCAGGCCTGAGGTCTTCGCGAAGCGTGCGCAGGATATCTTTTGTTCCGTTATAGCGGGGTGAGAAATCCTGCGAGTCGCTTTTTCGCAAGCCGCGCGCCATCACAACGGATGCGATCCAGAGCGCCATGCCGCCTGTTGTGAAGATGAACGAAAAATAACCAAGCAATAACAACACCCCGTCGATCAACATCATGCCAACGCCGACGAGGAAGATGATCATGGGAATCCAACGCCATTTATCGCCTGTCCTCTCGGTCTTTTGCACATCCGCTTTTAGATTTTCCATTCCCTGAATAATGGATTGTGGTTTATCCGCCAGCGAAAGGTAAACGGGGAGCAGGTCCTTTTTGCCAAACGCGTTTGCCGAAGG
>Ga0247727_10013975_pt1 | contig 13427 bp, 14 predicted proteins | sample WisWelCaveWW1625_FD_202498 | JGI IMG/M metagenome (GOLD analysis project Ga0247727, IMG submission 202498) | Biofilm microbial communities from Wishing Well Cave, Virginia, United States - WW16-25 | ecosystem: Environmental > Aquatic > Deep subsurface > Groundwater > Cave microbial mat | place... | reverse complement strand
GCTTTGCCATTTTTTCCGCGAAGCGGATCGGTATCCGACAAAACCAGGTCGAGCATTTCGTAACGTGGAAATAGTTTCACTTGGCCGGCATCGACTTGCCGCATCAAAGAGCTGTACGCGCCGAGCAGAAGCTGCTGGCCCGTTTGTCCGCGGGCGTAAAATGTGCGCGAGACCTGCGCCCCGCCGAAAGAACGATTGTCGAGCAAGCCGCCGTATTCGCGGGCAAAGGGCACGCCCTGCGCGACGCATTGGTCGATGATGTTATTGCTGATCTGCGCCAGCCGATAAACGTTGGCTTCGCGGGCGCGATAGTCGCCGCCCTTCACGGTATCATAAAACAAGCGCCAGATGGAGTCGCCGTCGTTGGGATAGTTTTTCGCCGCGTTGATGCCGCCCTGCGCCGCAATGCTGTGTGCCCGCCGCGGTGAATCCTGAATGCAGAAGTTCAACACGTTGTACCCCAATTCGCCGAGACTCGCTGCCGCCGCGCCACCGGCCAATCCCGTGCCAACGACGATGATGGTATATTTGCGCTTGTTGGCCGGGTTCACCAGCTTGAGATTGAATTTATGCTTGTCCCATTTTTCTGCAATTGGACCATCGGGTACTTTTGAGTCGAGTTTCATCTATCAAGCTCCTGTGAAAAATATCCAAAGTGGAATGCCGAGAAATCCAACTGCCAGCACGAGAGCGACAAAAATGCCGGCTCCATAAATAATGGGCGTGTAGCGCGGATGGCTCACACCCAGTGACTGGAACGCGCTCCAGAAGCCATGCCACAGATGTGATCCCAAAAAGATCATCGCGGCGACGTACCAGACCACGTAGCCGGGTTTTCGAAAGACCTCCCAAACCAGTCCGTGCAAATCGCGCATTTCTTGGCCATCGACGTCGGTGATGTAATTGGGCCCGAACTTGAAAGTCTTTAGATGAATCACGATAAAGACAAACAGGGTGATGCCGGTGTAAATCATGGTTGTCGATGCAATGGATTTTTTGCTTGTGCCGCCGGCATCGCCGGTTTTGGCATAATCGATCGGTCGCGCTCTTTTTTTGCCGAGTGTAATAGAGATGGCAGAACCCATGTGAAAAAGCAGGATGGCGATCAGGATAAACTCGGCGACGTACAGAATCGAACCGAAGCTGATCAAGAAATGCGAATACTTATTGTACGGATTGGGATCTCGGCTGAAGAGCAGTAAATTGCCGCTGAGGTGCTCGATGAGGAAAATCACCATGGCCAAACCGGTTAGGGCCATGATAAATTTCTTTCCAACCGAGGACCACAGCGCTTTTGCAAGTGGCAGCATGGGTCAGGCTCCGAGTTTTTTAAACGTTATTGCGTTAAGATGAATCATGGGGCAGGGGTTTTTTCCGTGCTGAATATAAAGCGAGGAGGTTTAAAAAGCAAGGAGATGGTCGGGAATTTTTTCGTCATATTTTGAATTCAATTTTGACACTTGATATTTAGGGTTCAATGAATTATTTTGAAATTAAATTAAACTAAGGTGAAACCCATGTTACTAAAGAAGAAAGTCAACGTTCCGGATTGGCTGAAAGAAAATGACTTAATTTCTTTGCTTTTATCACATGCCACCACAAAGTATGAATATTTTGCGAGTCGTGCTCGCATCTATTCTGAAAAATATGGCGCCGATTATAAGTCTTTTAAAGAGAAAATAGAGCAGAGCGACAAAGAGTCTTTTAAAGAATGGGACGAATTGATCGAGTGGGAGGCGTATGAAACAGCAGCTGAGGAATGGATGGCACGCTCTGAGGAGCTTAAGACATGTTTGACCTCATAACCAAGTTACAAGGCAGTGCGGTAGTCAAACAGGTACATGTCTTAGATATGCTCGACGAATCTTCTGCGAAATTTTTAAAATGTTGTGCAGAACTAATTGATGGCTCGAAACTCTATGTGTCAGAGTCTTATGTCGTCGGTAAGAGCAAGTACTCGTATCACTGGCAGAAGAGTTCGAATGAATTGATTTTGCGGTGGGATAATGCGCCGCATTATCGTCAGCATTCCACATTTCCCTATCATCGCCACGAAGTTGAGAGAGTATATGGTTGTCCCCGAGTTCTAATTGATGAAGTTCTACAAGAAATAGAAAAAAGATTGAGTACAAAGACTCCCAAAAGCTAAAATCGACGACAAGATCACACCGGCCACTCCTCCCCCGTTGCCGCCATTTCCCAAAACAGATATTCGTAACGCGCCGTCATCTGAAACAACTCACCCATCCGATCCAATGCGTGTGGCGGCTGGCCTTTTGCCAATTCATCCAGCGTGACAGCCAGCCACTCGACATATTGTTGAAATCCCGGACTGGTCCAGTTTTCGATAAACGATTGCCACTGGCACACGCCCTTGAGATTCTTCTTCACTTCCGTCCACGAATCGAAGTAAGCCTTCTCGGCGGCGTAGAGTACGGTGAAACCCTCTTCGAAGGAACAGCCAAACGCGGTGGCCAACAAGAACTGCAGATAGGCATGACAGGTGGGGGAGGGTTTTACATCTTCAATGTTTACCCCGTGGGCTTCCGCATTCTGGCGGAACAGCTTCAATTCGTTGTCCAGCGCCGGCAGAACTTGCGTCAGATTCGGGCGAAGGTTCACGGGCGCTTTTGATAACAGCACCGCCGTAAACGGAATTGCTTCGCGCACGAAGATGTAGTCCTGCCGCATCCAGGTTTTAAAGGTATCGTCCGGGATGGAGCCGTCGGCTGTCATTTTTAGAAAACGGTGGTTTAGCATTTTTTTCCAAACACCTTCACTTTGGGCTAACAATTTCTGGTGAAACGATTCCATGCAATCCTCCTTTTAATCCTGTTGATTATTAGACTATATCCTGCCAACGTCTTGCATAAACACATTCTCCAAAAAGAATAATGCGACAAACGTGATGGCGCCGGCCACCACCGGCGTGACCATCCAGCCCAAGGCAATTTCGCCCAGCATGCGATAATTGATATTGCGTGCATTCTTCAACAAACCGATTCCTAAAATCGCGCCCACGACCGCGTGGGTGCTGGAAACCGGCACCAGCGGAATGGGCGGCAAGCCAATCGAAATTAGAAGTTGTGCCAATTCCCTCGATGAAAAAATAAACAACACCAGCGCATGCGCCAAAACCACTACCAGCGCTGTTTCCGGGGAGAGGCGGAACAGACTGCGCCCGATGGTGTGCATGACTTTTTCGGAATAGGTGTAAACGCCCACCGCAATCGCCACGCCACCGATGAAAAAGAGCTGGCCCTGACCGGTGAATGGTATTAACCCGAACAGATCAAGATCGCGGAAAGGCGCTACCGAAACGAACACGCCCATGACATTCGCGATGTTGTTGGCGCCCAAACTGTAGGCACCGAACGCCCCGATGACAATGAGACTAAGGCGCATATAAAAATCCAGTTCCAACAAATGGAATTTGGCGCGGTTGAAAAAGAACCGAAACAGCACAAACAGAACCACCGCAAACGCCGCGGCGAGAATTGGACAGAGAATCCAGGTGGAAACGATTTTCGAAAGTATCTGCGGATTCGTAGCCGTGCCCGTGTACAAATTCCAGCCAATGATCGCGCCCACGATCGCTTGTGAAGTAGAAACCGGTAGCGTGAGCTTGGACATCCAAAAAACAGTGAAGCCGGCGGCCGCGGCAACTATGAATGCGCCAGCAATGGCGTTGATAGCTCCGAGTTCGCCCAAAGTTTCCGAAGCCCCCGCTCCGCTCACTACCGCGCCGAGAATTACGAACACGCTGCAAATGATAGCCGCCGTCCGAAAGCGGATCATCTTCGATCCAACAGCGGCGCCGAAAATGTTGGCGGCATCGTTGGCGCCGAGCGACCATCCCAGAAAAAGTCCGCTCGAGAGAAAGAACAGGGTCATTGCAGATTCAGATGATTCTTTTAATGGCGTAAATGGAAAGCCGGTCTGCCACTGCTTCGGCGCGATCCGCCAGAGAATCGACGTGCTGAACGAAAGACGCGAGATGCATCTTTCTGGCCAGATCGATTTTGAGTGCAAATATTCGACGCTTCAACTGCTCGGATGTTTTGTCAGCCTCCCTTTCATAGAAATAGACTTTGTGAAGGTGATCTTTGATTGCGTGCACTTCCCGAAAAAACGCTCGCGTTGCCAGCACGATTGCCTCTGCTGTCTGGGCAGATTGTTCGGTGAGATCGAGAAAATCTTTTATGAGCGCCAGTTGAATATCCGGCGATTCAATGGAAAATTGGATGAGCAGATGTTTGGCGGTATCGATGACGTTATCTATGCTTTCGAGCAACCCGAGCACATCGCCGCGATGCTCGGGGATCAATGAGTGGCTGTAAAGCTGGGTTTCAATGGTGCGGCGCAGCTCATCGGCGCGGTTCTCCAAATGGCTGATGCTGACGAGGTCGGACTCTAATTTTTCTCGATCGTTGTGGAGATAGTCTTTGATGGCCTGCTGGAACACTATCACGCCTTCGCTGACGGCGTTCAGAAATTCATCGATTTGCGCTTCTATTATTTTTGTGGATTTAAGAAGGATTGGCATAACGTAGTTTCCATTGAAGGCTTTAATTCAAGTTAACATAAATCTCCACTAAATGCAACATTCCCTCTCATAAGTTTTGGTGCAATTCAGCAGCAGCGGCGGCGGTCTCCACCAAATAAGGCAGGAGGTGACAGTGGTTGAAGTTCTCGATCAGCGCCTGATCTCATCAAAACCGAATTAGCCAATCAACTAGCGTTCGAGGCGATGATTAACTCAGAAATGACAGCCGCGCGACACTTTGGATAACCCAGAGTATCATCCTTTTTCTCAACACAAAAATATTGATAAAATCCGTATTGATGCGTACGATTTTTAGTCGGGCCATGCCGGCTCCGAAGTTTTTTTCCATCAGATTTTCTTGCAAGCTGAACTACGTGGCGGCAAAGAGTATATCGTGAAAGGATTTCATGGGTTCGCAGATGCCAACGGCAACGGCGTTAAAGAAGGCGTCGTCGGCGACAATCGGCCTCAACACCACGGACAGCACTGTCGCGGGTTACGGGATACTGAACTCGACTTCGGCAGCTGATTATAATCCGCTGAAATTCACTTCCGTTTATTCCAGAATTATCCCAACCCGTTCAATCCTTTGACCACGATCATCTATTCTGTGGCGCAAACCGGCGAAGTAGAGTTGACCTCAACCTTGCGAAGGTTCAAAACCTTCGCAAGGTTCGATCGAATAGTGCTATGCCTCTAATTCTTTGAACGATCCCACCGTTTTCGTAAAGCCATAAATGACCCCAATGCCTATGAGGGTGTGGGCTGCGAGCACATACCAGACATATTCCGGATGCCCAGCATCACGAAAATAGCCATAAAGCGGCGTATAAATCAAACCGCTGAAGGCCCCGATGCCAACTGCCAAAAAGTTGGAGCCCATGTATAACCCGGCTTTTTCTTTCGGGGCGATCCAGGTGATGTACTCTTGAATGCGCGGTGAAGCAACCATCTCGCCGATCGCAAACAAGAAAATTCCGAATAGCACTAACGAGGGCGCGGTGATTTTTGAAAGGCCGATCACCACAAAACCGAGAACCGCCATGAAAAGTCCAAACAGGAAGGTGGGAATGGCGCTCGATTTTTCGGCAAACTTAGAAACGAAAACTTGGAAGATCATAATGATGTAGCCGGTGTGCGAGATCGTTTCGCCGAGGATGCGTGGAACGCCATTTTCATCAACATGCGAGAAGATGTTGGTGAACGTTGTTCCGATGACGGATTGAATATTTTGATACAGAACGGCGGTATCGAGATTGCGATCCAGGAAAATGGCCGTCAGGTTAAAAAATGCCCAGAATGGTATCCAAAAAAACGCGCCCAACAAAAGGAGTAGCGCTGCAAACTTACTGTCCGAAAGGGCGGTTACCAGATCTTTAAATTTCTGGCCCAGCGTGACGCCTTCAATTTCCCGCGGGGGCTCTTTGTAGAAAAAGATGGTGATCAGAAACATCGCGCCAATGCCGATGGCCGCGGCCATGAAGGCATAGTCCCATGAGATCGCTCGCAGCTTGCCGGCGATGATCGGGCCAAAGGAGGCGCCGACATTCACCATCGCATAAAAAATCCCGAAGCCGAGAGTCTTGTTGGTTTTGTCCGTTACCGCTCGCACCGTGCCGGAGATCAGCGGTTTGAAGATGCCAGCGGCAAAGCCGATGCTGAGCATCGTCAGCGCGATGCCGGAGAATGATTTAGTGATCATCAAAAGTAGAATGGCTGGCAGGTAGGCGAGATAAGCAACCAGCAACGTTTTCTTGAATCCGTAGCGGTCGGCGAACGTGCCGGAAACGACGGGAATCATGTACGAGAAGAACAGGAAAATCGTTTGTACGACACCCAATTGGGCTTTGGTGTATCCGAGGTATTCCATGTAAATTCCAAAGCCCATGTAGATGCCGTAGTACGAAAACCTCTCCAATACTTCAATGGAGTTTGCAGACCAGAACACAAATGGAAAAGCCGTGCGTTTTTCTGCCATAGATGCCTCACTTTCGTTTCAGATTCAATTCACAACGTCAGTTTGAAAAGCCAAGCGCATGGCTCTATGCGCCTTAAATTAACAGCAATCCCGTCTGCGGAGTTGAAATGTACTCCGCGCCATCAGATGTCACCACAATCATATTTTCGATGGTAACCACGCCGTATCCGGCAACTGTCAACCGCGGTTCGATAGTGAACACCATGCCTTCTTCTAATTTGTCAAAAGGCCGGTTGGCGTACTTTTCCCAAGCCGGGCCAAGCAGCGCTGTGCCGTCGTGGGGGAAGCGGCCAACCTGATGCCCCAGCGCGTGCGGGAATTCCTGATAACCATTTTTTGTGATGTGGTTTCTTGCCACTGTATCCACTTCGATTCCTTGAACGCCGGGCTTCATTGCTGCCTTTGCCAATTCAATGGACTCGACGATGGTGTCAAAGCCTTTCTGTACTTCTGACGGCGCGGTTGTTTCGCCTTCGCGAAGCACATAAAAAGTACGCTGCAAGTCGGAACAATAACCGTTGTAGCGCAGGCCAAAATCCATGTTGAGAACGTGACCGCGTTCTACTTTCCGGTCAGTGGGAGTGTAGTGGGCGCCAGCAGTGTCCGGTCCGGTGAAAACCGCGGGACACGTACTCTGCTCCCACGCCGACTCGAGGCCGAGCCGTTTGCGTTCATTGGTGACGAAATCGGCAATCTCAATTTCAGTTTTGCCGGGACGAATAAACTGCGCCACCTTCGCAAAGATATTCTCAGTATGCTCGATGGCTTTTTTTATGAGCTGGATTTCTGTGTCCGACTTGCGCTGCCGAACGGCGGAAACGATCTTTTCCGAGGAAATCACCCGTCCTTCAAAACCGAGTTCGGCCAGCCATTCCTGCAAGGTAAGATACATGCCGTGGGTGAGGCCATCGCAAATCTCGCTGCCTTTGGAATAGTTGATGGCAATCTGTTTCGGATTCAGTTCCTTCAAATAGCTCAGCAGCGATTCTTTGGCGCCCTCAATAAACGACACGACTTTTTGATAAGCGCCGGTATCTTCAAGAGTCTTCTGATCATATTTCCCCACGATGGCGCGCGTCTCTCCGCTTTTCGAAATGATAAAAGCGGAGTGCCACGTCACATCTACGCCGGCGATGAAATCCAAAATCGGATCACCGTTGAGCGAGGTTTCGCGGACGAACGTGAGCCAGCAATCGATGTTGAATTCTTTTAGAATCTCGACCGCCTGCTTGACTTTTTCTTGCACAAGCATAAGCATTTTCCTTCTGGAAGAGTGAATAAGTTTTGGGAAGTTTTGAAAGGTAAATCGGATTGTACGGCTATGCCAATTTGGGTGGACAAAATCATATTCCGGAGGTCGGTCTTGGGTACGTTTCTGGAGTTGGTTGTCAACGAAACAGTCTCCCTCGCACATTGAGGCTACGGGCTGCAATATACCAAATTAGAATTGAATATTCAATCAACTCCTCTTGTTTTTTTTCGATGGATTCGCACTTGAATATTTATGATTTCTTCTGCATATTTAGCCCGCTGTCATTCAGAAGGAATCTTGTTCATAAAGAGTAGGTACTCCAGTTCAAAAAGACTCCTCCTGAGTGACAATCAATTGATTCTTTTTAGAAGGGAGGGACCCATGCACGATCCACGATTTGATAAGTTGGCCGATGTTCTGGTAAGACACTCGACGAAGTTACAGGATAATGAAACCATTCTCATCGAGGCGATCGATGTTCCACATGAGATGGTCGTCAGTTTGATTCGCAAAATTCGTGCAGTCGGCGGCAGACCGATGGTCACTCTGAAAAGTAACGTCGTTCAACGGGAGTTGATTGGCAAGGGGGATGAAACAATCATGAAGCAGATCGCTGATTGCGAAAAATATCGCATGGAAAAAGTGCAGGCATACATTGCATTGAGGGGCAGCCACAATATTTCCGAACTATCGGACGTGCCGTCGGACGCCATGCGCGCGTATCAGCAACACTGGTGGAAGCCCGTTCACATCGAGGTTCGTGTTCCGAAAACCAAGTGGGTAGTGCTGCGCTGGCCGTCATCTTCTATGGCGCAGCAGGCGCAAAAAAGCACCGAAGCCTTCGAGAATTTTTACTTTGACGTCTGCACACTCGATTATGCCAAAATGGAAAAAGCCGCGGCGCCGCTCAAAGCGTTGATGGCAAAAACGGGTCAAGTCCATATCAAAGGGCCGGGCACTGATCTCGAATTTAGCATAAAGGGCATCAATGTTCTCAATTGCGCCGGCACGCACAACATTCCGGACGGCGAATGTTACACCTCTCCAGTGCGCGATTCCGCCAACGGCACAATCCAATTCAATGCTGGATCAAATTACCAGGGCACGACTTTCAGCGATGTTAAACTCACCCTGAAAAATGGTAAAGTGGTGGAAGCTACTGCCAACCACACAGAAAAGATCAACGAAATTTTAGATACGGACGAAGGCGCGCGCTACATCGGAGAATTCGCGCTGGGATTTAATCCGCACATCACCTTTCCCATGCTGGATATTCTCTTCGACGAAAAAATTGCCGGCTCGCTGCATTTCACCCCCGGCAATGCTTATGAGGACGCCGACAACGGTAACCGTTCCTCGGTGCACTGGGATTTGGTTTTGATTCAAACACCGGAGTACGGCGGCGGCGAGATTTATTTTGATGGCAAACTAATACGCAAGGATGGCCAGTTTGTCCTTCCCGAACTGAAGGGATTGAATCCCGAAAATCTGAAGTGAAAACCGATCTGTATCCTTCATTCAGGTAGCCGCAGGCTTTAGTCCTGCGGCGTTTTGTATTTGGGCCGCAACCTATAAGATCGCGGCTACCCCTGAGGCGGGTTCTTAATTTCAATAACGAGCCGATTTGCTTTCTCACAATTAAGAAATATCTTTCCCATCCACATTTTCCAATTGTTGAAATAAATAGACTTATCTCCCTTGCCACCGATGGCACGCCATTTGAAAACACAGTCATGGCAGTTTGTCCCCAATTATCTCAACTGGAGGTGCCCCATGTCAACGGCAACCTATCTTCTTTTGGCGGCGGGTTTCGCCGCGGCAGTGTTTGCAGTGGTGTTGGTGATCGTCAAGACCGTCACCCGGTTTCAGGGTAAAATGTTGGTGACGTGCCCGGAAACGGACGAAACGGTGGGCGTCGAAGTGAATGTCAAACACGCGGCGTTGACGGCGGCGGTGGGGGAGCAGTCTCTGAAACTCAAATCATGTACTCGTTGGCCGGAACGCCAGAACTGCGGACAGGAGTGTTTGCGCCAAATCGAGTTGGGCCCCGAAAATTGTCTGGTGCGAACCATTGTCGCCGATTGGTACAAAAGCAAGACCTGTGTGTTGTGCAACAAACAATTCGGAGAGATTCACTGGCACGATCACAAGCCAGCGCTGATGCGGATGTCCGACCACAAAACCTTCGAGTGGCCGGAAGTGGCGGTCGAAACGCTGCCGGAGGTGTTCACCACTCACAAGCCAGTGTGCTGGAACTGTCATGTGGCGGAAAACTTCCGGCGCGAGCATCCAGAGCTGGTGGTGGAGCGGCCATGGAAGCGGAGGCATTTGGTTTAAGTTAACAAACCCCGGAGTCTTCAAGACTCCGGGGTTTCATCGATGCCATCGCTCCCAGCGATGGCATCGGTATGCTCTCCAAGTTTTCCTTTGCATTGATCCAACCTAATATTTATTTTCCTCGCAATATGAATCCAAAAACGAAATTAGTGGAGCACCTTAGGAACTCCAACAAAATTCTGATTTTCACCGGCGCTGGCATTTCAACCAACAGCGGTATCCCGGACTATCGCGGGCCGCAAGGTGTTTGGACGCGTCGCCAGCCGGTTTATTATCAAGATTTCATGAGCTCTGGGGACGCGCGCTTTGAATATTGGGATCAGAAGTTGGAAGCGTGGGAGACCTTTCGACAGGCGCAACCCAACGCCGTTCATTATGCAGTGGTCGATCTCGAACGAGCCGGCAGGCTACTGATGGTCGTCACCCAAAACATCGACGGGTTGCACGCGTTCGCCGGCACGTCGCCGGAAAAGTTGGTGGAGCTTCATGGCACTAATTTGCTGGTGGAGTGCCAGACCTGTCACGAGCGCAGCGATCCCGATCCGCACTTTCAGAATTTCAAAAAAACCGGCAAGGCGCCGCTCTGCAACTGTGGCGGATATTTGAAACCCGCCACTATAAGTTTTGGCCAAAGTCTGCGCGAGGAAGATTTGCGCCGGGCGGCTGAGGCAGCGGAGGCCGCCGATCTTGTGATTGCCCTCGGCTCAACGCTGTCGGTTTATCCTGCGGCGTCCATTCCATTGATGGCAGCGCAGCGCGGCGTACCGTTTGTGGTCGTCAATCGCGGCTCGACGGAACTCGACACGCATCCGTCCGTCACCCTTCGCCTCGAAGGTGACGTGGTGGAGATTTTTCCGCCAGCGGTAGAAGCAACTTTACTAAACCTTTGAGGTTTAGTAAAGTTAAATCCAATTCAACCCAATTGATATTGGAATCAATGACCGATCACACTCAAATCATCGAAACCGTCAAAAGCATTTTTCTCGATCAAATTCCTTTTAACAAGCTTCTGGGAATGACAATCGAGTCGTTGGATTTTGACAGTGCCCGTGTCCGCATCGACATGCGCGACGAACTCGTGGGCAATTTCATTCGGGGCATTTTGCACGGCGGTGTGATTTCATCGGTTCTCGATGTCACCGGCGGGCTCACCGCTTTTATGAGTTTGCTAAAACGAATGGGCCATATCTCCGCGAAAGAAAAGGTAGAACGGCTTTCTAAGTTTGGTACGATTGATATGCGCGTCGATTTTCTCAATCCCGGCCGCGGCCAATTTTTCATCGCCACCGCCACCGTTTTGCGAACCGGCAACAAAGTCGCCGTCACCCGCATGGAGCTTCATAACGACGAAGGCCTCCTGATTGCAGTCGGCACCGGCACCTACATGGTTGTTTGAAACCCATTTTCTATTTCTTCCGCGGTCCTCTTAGAAATTAATCAAATTAAATTTTAGTTATTCCTAAATTATTACTTGACTTCCTATAAAAAAATGATTATTTTAACCTCGATTTTTTTTACGCTATGGGGAAATCATGATTACACAAGCGGTGCAGGATTATCTGAAAGTCATCTACAAACTGGGCGAGGGCGATGAGTCGGTTACTACCAACGCCATCGCAGAGCGCATGAATGTGTCCCAGGCCTCAGTAACCGGCATGATCAAAAAAATGGCGGAGCTGAAGCTGCTTTCTCATACGCCCTATTATGGCGTCGCGCTGTCCGAAGCCGGACGTAAGATCGCCCTCGAGATCATTCGCCACCATCGATTGTTGGAACGCTATCTCGCCGAGGCTTTGGGGTACTCTTGGGATGAAGTGCACGACGAAGCCGAGCGCCTCGAGCATGTGATCTCCGAAGAAATGGAAGAACGCATGGCCGCGTTTTTAGGCCATCCCAGCACCGATCCCCACGGCGCGCCGATTCCGACTAAGGAAGGATTTATTGCTGAACGCGAGTTGACCACATTGACATCTGCACAGTCGGGGGAAAAAGTTCGCGTGGAGCAGGTGAGCGACCGCGATCCGGAGATGCTGCGCTATTTGGGCAAAATTGGAATCTATCCGGATGTCGAATTGAATATTGTTGAAAAAGCGCCGTTTGGCGGTCCGCTGACCGTGAAGATCGGCAAGCAGCAACATCATTTGGGCGAAGGTTTGACCGACCACATTTTGATTTCTCATATCAAAAATCGTCGCGGTGAAAACCGCGGAGGTGTTTGAGTTTCATGAGTCCATTAATATCGCTAATTATCGCAATGGCGTCGCTGGCAGTGGGCGCAGTCTTTTTCTGGCCGGATACCGGTCTGTTCTGGAAATGGCGGCGCGGATTGCGCAGCACCGAACGCGTATTGATCGAAGATGCGTTGAAGCATCTTTACGATCAAGAGTACAAAGAAATGCCGAGCACGCTGCAGAGCGTGGCCGGCGCGTTGTCTATTTCATCGGATCAAGCTGCGCGACTATTGGATCGCTTATCGGCGATGGGACTGGTGATTCATCCGGGGGAGGGATTCGAGTTGACGTCCGAAGGCCGTTCTTATGCTCTGCGCATGATTCGCGTCCACCGTTTGTGGGAACGTTATCTCGCCGACGAGACCGGTGTGCAAGCGACCGAGTGGCATCTCAAAGCCGAAAAGCTGGAACACCGTGTTTCTGAGGCCGAAGAGGAGGCGTTGGCGGCGAGCTTGGGATATCCAAGTTTCGATCCGCATGGCGATCCTATTCCAACGGCGGCCGGCGCGCTGCCGCCGCGAAAAGGTCAACCATTAACTGTCATGCCCGAAGGCGAGCTGGCGCAAGTGATTCACATTGAAGATGAGCCGCGTGCGATTTACACGCAACTGCTGGCGCACGGGCTGCAGCCGGGCATGAAAATTCGAATCTTGGAAAAGGAGCCGGAGCGCATTCACTTTATCGCTGATGGCGAAGAGGGCGTGCTGGCGCCGATGGTGGCAGCCAACGTCAGCGTGGTGCCGCTCCCCAAAGAACAGAAAATGGAAGGCCCGTTCGATTCGCTGGCGACTTTGAAAGTTGGAGAAAAGGCCGAGGTTATTGGCATTTCAAATTCGTGCCGCGGATTGCAGCGCCGCCGGTTGATGGATCTCGGCATGGTTCCCGGCACGGTGGTTTCGGCGGACATGCGAAGCTGGAGTGGCGATCCGACGGCTTACTCAGTCCGCGGCGCAACCATTGCGTTGCGAAGAAATCAAGCCGCGATGATCCATATTCGACGGGTAGCCAATGGGGAGTGATGGAGCGATGGGGTACTGGAGTTTTGGAGTGATGGCATTGCGCACGATCCAATACTCCAAAACT
>Ga0247727_10013974_pt1 | contig 13428 bp, 16 predicted proteins | sample WisWelCaveWW1625_FD_202498 | JGI IMG/M metagenome (GOLD analysis project Ga0247727, IMG submission 202498) | Biofilm microbial communities from Wishing Well Cave, Virginia, United States - WW16-25 | ecosystem: Environmental > Aquatic > Deep subsurface > Groundwater > Cave microbial mat | place... | reverse complement strand
CCTCGACGACATGGCCGTAGATGATTCTGTAAGTGATTCGGTCGTCGCTTGTCCTGAGCTTCCAATATCCCTCCCAGTCCCCGTGCAGTCTGGCTCCTGATCTCGGGTCATCCACCAGTTGCTCCAAGGCGATTGAGACCCTCCGACGGACCTCTGCGGCCAGTTTGCGAATATCTCGCAGAGCCCGGCGGGTGAAGCGAATCTCGGCTATCAACGCCTCTTGCGGATTGCTCGCCGAGGGGGAAGGCCGAAGACATCTTCGTACACATACACGCGCCCGGCCTTCGCGTCAGCCTGCGCTTCTCGCAGGGCCCGCAGCGCCCCTGGGTCGGCCATCTCCTCGGCAGTAGCCATCAGGCTATTGTACTCATTGGCGCCGAGGAGCACGGCCACTGGGGTTCCGTCCCGGGTGATGACGATCTGATCGCCTTCCTCGGCTGTGTGGATGAGCCTCGCAAGACGCTGATGAGCCTCTTTGACGCCAACGGTCCTTGCCATGAGGGTCCACCTCAACTTCAAGTACCTAGCGAACCACTAGCGCCGCCAGCATGCCAGCCTCGCGGTGACCGGGAATGCTGCAGAAGATCGTGTAGGACCCCGCCGCGAGCTTAGCCTTCACCTGCACCGTCTTGCCCGCCGGGAAGGGGGTCGCCTGCGCCAGCATCTTCCCCCTGGAGTCCTCGATGACGAAGTCGTGGTCGACGCTGCCGACATTCTTGATGATGAACGTCACGTCGCCGGCCTTGGCGAGGACCTGCTTCGGCTCGTAGAGGAACTCCTTCGCCACGAGGGCCGGCGTGGCGCTGGGTGTGACCGCGGGCCGCGGGGTGGCCGCCGGCGCCGCGCGTCCGGGCGCCGCGAGGAGCCCAGCCATGGCGGTCGCGAGCAGCATCACGGCGGTGAGGCGTCGTGTGTACATGTCCTTCCCCCTCTACCTCTATGCATTCGACGTGCGGTTGCGCACATCCCTATCCAGGGCAGGAACGCGGGCACGGGGCTGTCTAACCTCAGGGAACAGGGGGCCTGCAGTTGCGTCTCGACAAGTTTCTCCAGGCGAGCCGGCTGGTCAAGCGGCGGACGCTGGCCAACCGCCTCTGCGACGCCGGCAAAGTGACACTGAACGGCCACAAGGCGAAACCGGCCGCGGAGGTGCGGGTGGGTGACCTCCTGGGCGTGAACTTCGGCGCGCGCAGGCTCGTGGTGAAAGTGCTACACCTGCCAGCGGGACGTCCATCGGCCGATTCTCCTGTTGAGGTCGTGGAGGATCAGCGCACGCCGGATAACTGGTAGCGGCGCGCACCCATAGAAATGACTAGACAGATCATATAGTTATGACTATAGTAGTCCATGAGAAGACCTCATGAGACGCGTGTCGGTTGCCGAGCTCAAAGCACAACTCAGCCGCTTTCTGGCTGTAGTGAAGGCCGGCGAGGAGGTTGTTGTGACTGAGCGGGGGAAGCCTGTCGCCCGGATCCGGCCTGTCGAGGCCGCCGAACGAGGGAGCGTACATCTCGAAGAGCTGGTTCGCGCCGGGCTCGCGCGACCGCCTGTACGGCCGCTTCCGGGCGACTTCCTCCGCCGGCCGCGACCCGCGGATCCAAGTGGCCGGGCGCTGACTTTGCTACTCGAAGAACGCGCGGACGGCCGATGAGATTCTGGGACTCGTCGGCCATCGTGCCACTGTGCCTGGACCAACCCAACTCCGCTGCGATGCGGGCATTCCTGGTCGAAGACCGGTCCATGGCCGTCTGGTGGGGATCGCCCATCGAGTGTTGGTCGGCCTTCGCCCGCCTGCGGCGCGAGGGTGCGTTACGGCCCGAGGACGAAGACACGGCCAAGTCCCTCCTGGCGGTGCTTCAGGAGGCCTGGACGGAAATCCAGCCGAGCGAGGAGGCCCGCGCGCAGGCCGCGCGTGTGTTACGTATCCATCTGCTACGCTCCGCGGATGCGCTGCAGTTGGCCGCAGCGCTCGTCTGGGCCGGCAGTCCACCAAGAGGAGAGATTGTGGTCTTCGACCGTCGAGTGCAGGAAGCAGCGCGTCTGGAAGGTCTCACGCCTCGACCCTGGGCTCATGACCTATGACAACGATCACGCGTGTGACCGCCCGCGAAATCCTCGACTCCCGCGGCAACCCAACGGTCGAAGCCGACGTCGTCCTGAGCGACGGCACGATGGGACGCGCCGCGGTGCCGTCCGGCGCGTCGGTGGGCGAGCGCGAGGCGCTGGAGCTGCGCGACAACGATCGGTCGCGCTATCTGGGCAAGGGCGTGCGGACGGCCGTGGCGCACGTCCGGGAGCAGATCGCCCGGCGCCTGATCGGCGCCGACCCCGGCGACCAAGCGGGGATCGACCACGCGATGCTGGCGCTCGACGGCACCGAGAACAAGGGACGCCTGGGCGCCAATGCCATCCTGGCCGTCTCGCTGGCCGTCGCCCGGGCGCATGCCGCGTCCCGTGGGTTGCCCCTGTGGCGGGCCCTCGGCGGCGAGGATGCGCACGTCCTGCCGGTGCCGATGATGAACGTCATCAACGGCGGCGCGCACGCGGCCACGCGGCTCGACGTGCAGGAGTTCATGATCGTGCCGGCCGGCGCGCCGAGTTTCCCCGAGGCCCTGCGGATCGGCACAGAGATCTTCCATTTTCTCCAGCGGGCGCTCCACCAGAACGGGTTGAGCACCGGCGTCGGCGATGAGGGCGGTTTCGCGCCCGACCTGGCGTCGGCGGAGGCGGCGCTCGGCTTCCTACTGGAGGCCATTGAGGCTGCCGGCCACCGGCCGGGCCGCGACGTCGCCATCGCGGTCGACGTCGCCGCGAGCAGCCTCTACCGCGACGGTCAGTATCGCTTTGCGGGCGAGGGCGTCGCGCGCACCGGCGCGCAGATGATCGACTTCCTGGCCGCGCTGTCCGACCGATTTCCCATCATCTCGATCGAGGACGGGCTGGACGAAAACGCCTGGCCGGACTGGCAGACCCTGACGGGGCGCCTGGGCGGACGCCTCCAGCTCGTTGGGGACGATCTGTTCGTGACCAACCCCGCGCTGCTCCGCCGCGGCATTACCGACGGCGTCGCGAACGCCATCCTGGTGAAGCTCAACCAGATCGGCACGCTTACCGAGACCCTCGAGACGGTCCGGACCGCCCGCGGCGCGCGGTACGCCGCGATCATCTCACACCGGTCCGGCGAGACGGACGATGCGACGATCGCCGATCTCGCCGTCGCGACCGGGACCGGGCAGATCAAGACCGGCGCGCCGTCTCGCGGGGAACGCGTCGCCAAGTACAATCAACTGCTGCGCATCGAGGAGGCGCTCGGCCCGCGCGCGCGGTACGCGGGCTGGGACGCCTTCCCGCCGGCGGCGCGCCGCCTCGCCTGATCGGGCAGGATTCCCATCGACCGCCACGAATCGCAGCGAGACGGGGCAGCCATCATGCCATCCGCCACTGTGCGCCGCCTCGCCCTCCCTCCCAGCTCGGTCCGCCGGGTGGCCCCGCGCTGGGCCGGTCCGGCGGTCATGATCGGGCTCGCCCTGGTCCTCATCGGGGTCTTTGGCGGGGCCTACTGGGACGGGTATCAGCTGCGGCGTGAGGCCGCCCGGCTCGCTCGCGAGGGCGATGAGCTGCGCCGGGAGAACGTCCAGTTGCGCGAGGAGCTCCGGCTGTTGAACACGCCGGAGCACATCGAGCGGCTTGCCCGCGAACAGCTGGGACTCGTCCGCCCGGGCGAGATCGCGGTGATCCTGGTCCGGCCGACGCCCTCGCCCGCGCCGCGGTCGGCGCCGCGGGCTACGCCGCAGCAGGCGCAGCGGGACGGAGAACGCGGGGAGGGTTGGTGGGTGCGCCTCCGGCGGCGGTGGGTGCCGTGAGCTCGCGGGCGCGCGATGGGCGCGGGGCAGGTGACCCCCGCGGGTGTTTGACACCCCCGGGCCGCGCGAGTATAATCCGTCGCACGCCAGCCACTACAGAAGGAGCGTGCCGCATCGGGCATGGGAACAGATCCAGGCACTATCGTTGAAGGCACGGTCGTCAAGATTACCCCCTACGGCGCGTTCGTTGAGCTCCCCGACGGTAAGAGCGGCCTCGTGCACATCTCCGAAATCGCCGACACCTACGTCAAGGACGTCAAGGAATACCTCAAGGAGCAGGAAAAGGTCCGGGTGAAAGTGTTGGGCCTCAACGAGAAGGGTAAGCTTGACCTCTCGGTCAAGCAGGCCCTGTCTCCGGAGGAGCGTCAGGCGAGAGTCCGGTCGCGATCGTCATTCGAAGACAAGCTGAAGGCGTTCATGAAAGAAAGCGAGGAGCGGCTGCTCGACCTGAAGCGCAATACCGAAGCCAAGCGCGGCGGCCGCCGCCGGAAGTAGTCCACCTCGACCGTATGAGGTATCAGCCCACCGCACCAGCCCAAGGCCAGCGTCGCGCACTCTCCAGCTCAGACCTCCCCTCCGCTTCCGAAGACTCGGCCTCCACCAGCAGTTTACATAGGTTGGCCTCGTCACACGTCCGCTTCGGGGAGGTCCTCGCTGCAGATCGAGCGACTCCACCCCAGTAGCCGCGAGGGTGGCCCGATCCGCCAGCAATCGACGACTCACTCTGTCCACATCTCGATTGTGGATTGCTTGGTTGACTTGGAACCTCCTCGGCTTTGAAGAGGCGAGAAGAAGGACCAGAGAATAGGGGGAGGGGGACAAGCGCCGGATGCGCATAATCCGTATGGAGAGGCTACTGGACAAGGGACCATTCTCAGCTTCTGAAGCGTGGGCTCTGATCCAAGGACAGCTTCGAAACTGCATGAAGACTCTTGAGTGGCCACGTGGCTCGGGGAAGTTCCTGCTCCACGACCAACCAGGCAAGAAGAGGGGCCAGGGAAGTGGAGTAAAACCGATCAAGGACGGCTTCATGGAGTGCCTAAAGCGAAACGCGTGGCTAGTTCCGCACAAACTGAACATCGCAACGGTTAAGAAGCTCGGGCCCATGGACGCAGCGTATCGAGTGGGAGACCAATACTTCGGCCTTGAATGGGAAACGGGGAATATCTCCTCCAGCCATCGCTCACTCAACAAAATGGTCCTCGGGATGATCAAGGGTACGCTCGTAGGAGGCGCATTAATAGTCCCCACAAGGGCGATGTATAGATACCTAACGGACCGCGTAGGAAACTACGAAGAGTTAGAACCCTATTTCGACCTGTGGCGAATGGTTGAACTGAAAAACGCCCTCTTAGTTGTTATTGCCATTGAACCCGATGGTGTCGGCGCCGATGTGCCCAGGATTCCAAAGGGAACCAACGGCCGGGCGCTAATCTAGCTCTGCTCAGTAGACTACCGTTTCTGGAGTATGAGAATGTACTCAGATCGCATGGTATTGGCCATGCCAGTAATCTGCCGCTGAATTGCCCGAACCAGCTCTAAGCCGCTCTCCCTCGCCAGATCGACTAGCAGATCACTGATACTCCTAACATCCTGCGGTTCCACATTGAGGATCTTCGCCAGCTGCTGATTATTCGTGCCCACAACAACGGTGCAGAAACGGTCCGATCGAAGTACTCTCTGGCATTCGTGCAACACTTGCCTCATGTCTTGGACATAGAGCGCATACTTTTCCTTGAGAGTATCGCCTCGCAAGCCCAACATATCCTGTCGCAGAGCGGGTAGATCAACACCCATGCTCTGAAGATGAAACGCGTCGTTGGCCACATAGTCAATTGCGAAACTATAGGGAGGAGAAAAAAGGATCCCATCAACCTCGCCATCCTGCAGGGGAAGCCTTCGCGCATCGCCTTCCAACGACGTACCCTTCCCGAGCTCTGACTCAACCCCTTGTAGCACGCCCTGGATCTTGCGTGCAACAAACAGATACCGCTCGAGTATCGCGCGAAACAGCTCAAAAGGAGCACGGCGCTGGCTTCTCAGCGAATAGCCGGCGCTGTCGAGATACGCGAGCAGGAGGTAGTTACGAACCGCCTCAACCTTGAGTATGTTGCTCAGGGCTTTGCTGGGGTTGGATCCCTCTTTTGGTCCCCTATCCAGATCCAACCTGACTTGACTCGTTTTCTTCAACCCTCTCTTCCCGCTAGGGTGGCCCGAAGTGCGCGTAAAGTGCTCAAATACCGCTTCTGCATTCTGGAGCGCCCATTCCACCGGCGCCAATGGGACGCGGAGCCCGTCGAGCTTCGCTTGCGCCATGAATCGACAGAAAGGGCTGGCATCGATTCCAACTGAATCAACGCCCATCAAGGTCGCTTCAATAAGGGTCGTGCCTGACCCCATCATTGGGTCCAGAACCGTTTCCCCTGGCTTGAGCCCCATCAGGTTCAAGAGTGCTTTTACCATTTGCGGATGGAACTTACCACGGTAAGGGAAGAGGCCATGAGTTGCGTAGCCAGTCTTGAACTGGTTTGTTTTGAAGAAGGCCTTCAACCTGGAGGAGGAATGATCCGCTAACTTTAGCGGCTCCCCTCGACAAATCAAGAAGTGGCGAGTTGGCTGCCCACCGACACGGGAAAAGTACGCTCCTTGCCTAAGCACCTCATCTTCGGTAAGAATCCGACTCTCGTAGAATGCAAGTTGGAACTCATACAGCTCGTTGAGTTGGGGCACAAGCTCCAAATGGGGTGGGAAGATCTCACTTTCAACGTTTCTGCTCAGAACTTCACTGATTCCAGAAACACCCGGAGGAGCGAGCTTGGTTATCATGGGCGTGCTGTAGCTCTCCTGATTGCGGCCTGCGGCCAAGGTCAATCTACTACTTCAATCGTCAATCCCAGTACGATTTTCGGGTGATCTCCGTAACGACAATTCGATGCTAGGGGGTTGTTGCCCCTCTTTGCCCGACTGCGACTCTGGGGCCGAGGGCTGCGAGTGGTACCTATTCGATCCCCAGGACCCAGACGATCTCTTCAAACGCGCGCCAGGTGATGTCGTCGCGCTCGAGCTGCCGCGATGGTTCGGCCAGGTCAGTCTTCGCATCCAGCTCCTTCAACTGCTCGTCCATCCGCTCCAGGCGCGCTCGCGCGCCGGCGATCTCAGCCGACCCGACATGCTGCGGCAGCGCGGCCCGAATTTTCTCCATCGCCTCTAGCTCTACCTGGCGGGCCATGCGGTCCATCTCCTGAGCCTCAATCCGCGAGTAGACCACCAGGCCCCGCCGTTCTTCCAGCGCCGCGATCGCCGTCTCCCGCAGCATCTTCAAGAGCGGATCACCGGCTTCAGGCACGTTCGGACCCCTCCTTCTCGCGGCCCGACGGTGTGCTCACGCGCGGGACCGGTCGCACTTCCTGGTCCTGATACTGCAGCTCGTAGAGCTTGGTGTAAATGCCGTTACGGACCAGCAGGTCGCGGTGCGTGCCCTCCTCGACCATGCGGCCCTTGTGGATCACCAGGATGCGGTCGACGTGCTGGATCGTCGACAGCCGGTGCGCGATGATGATGGACGTGCGGTTGCGCATCACGCGGCTCAGCGCGTCCTGAATCAGGATCTCCGTTTCGACGTCCACGCTGCTCGTGGCCTCGTCGAGCACGAGGAGCACCTCGGGATTGTGCGCGATGGCGCGGGCAAACGCAATCAGCTGCTTCTGGCCCCCCGAGAGCGTGCTGCCCCGCTCGTGGACCTCGGCGCGGTAACCGCCCGGCATCCGCTCGATGAAAGCCGAGGCGTTCACGAACTCGGCGGCGCGGCGGACCTGCTCGTCGGTAATGGACATGGTGCCCAACCGGATGTTGTCCTCGATCGTCCCGGAGAAGAGGAAGACGTCCTGCAGCACGAGTCCGATGTGCCGCCGCAGCTCGCGCTGGTCCCAGGCCCGCACGTCGGTGCCGTCGACGATCACCTGCCCCCGCTGGGGATCGTAGAACCGCGTGATCAGATTGATGATTGACGACTTGCCCGCACCGGTGTGGCCGACGAAGGCCACACTCTCGCCGGGCCGGATGCGGAACGACACCCCGCGCAGCACCCAGTCGTCCGGCTCGTACGCGAACCAGACGTCGCGGAACTCGATCTCGCCGCGCACCCGCTCCGTGCGCACGGGCTCGGAGGGGTCGGCCACCTCGACCGGCTCGTCCAGCAGGCGGAAGATGCGCTCGGATGACGCCATCGCGGCTTGCAGGATATTGTACTTCTCTGCCAGATCCTCAATCGGGTCGAAGAATCGCTGCGCGTACTGAATGAAGGCCACCACCAGGCCGAGGCTGACCGCGCCGGCGAGCGCCTGGGTCCCGCCGTACGCGATGATGGTGGCCACGGCCACGGCGCTCATGGCCCCGATCGACGGATGGAACATGGCGAATGAACGCAGCGCGGCCATATTGGCCGACAGGTGGTCGCGGTTCAGGGCATCGAACCGGCTCTGCTCCCTCGCCTCGCGCCCGAACAACTGCACGATCCCCATCCCCATGATGTGCTCGTTGAGGAAAGCGTTGATGCGTGCCAGGCGGACGCGGACAGCCCGGTACGACTCGCGCGCCTGCACGCGAAACCGCGCGGTGACGCCGATGATCAGAGGCAGCACGACCATCGTGGCCAGCGCCAGCCGCCAGTCGAGGTAGAGCATGATGCCGATGATCAGCACCAGGGTAAACAGGTCGCCAAATACCGCGACGACGCCCTGGGTGATCATCTCGTTCAGCGCATCGACGTCGTTAGTGATCCGGGTGATGAGCCGGCCGACGGGTTGCCGAGTATAGAACCCCACCGACAGCCGCTGGAGGTGACTGAACACCTCCATTCGCAGATCGTACATCGCCCGCTGCCCGACCCGCTGCATCACGTACGTGTTCGCGTACCGGAAGATAAAGGCGGCCACCAGCGCGCCCAGGTAGGCCAGGACCACCACGCCCAGGCCGTCGAGCCGTCCGGGCGCGATGTGCAGGTCGATCGCCACTCGCACCAGGTACGGGCCGACCAGGCTCATGGCCGACGTCAGCAAGAGCAGCGCGACCGCCAGCGCCACCGACGCCCGGTAAGGGCGCACGTAGCCCAGCAGGCGTCGCGTCAGGCGCGCGTCGTACGCCTTGCCCAGGATTTCGTCTTCGTGAAACGGCAGGCTCATGATGGAACCGCCTCGTCGGCTTCCAGGGCCTCCCGCAGCAGTTGCTTCCGGTAGAGGTCGGCGTACAGCCCCCCGGCGGCCACCAGCGCCTCGTGCGTGCCGCGCTCCACGATGCGTCCGTCGTCGAGCACGACGATCAGGTCGGCTCCCCGCACGGTCGAGATCCGGTGGGAGATGATGAGGCTCGTCCGCTCAGCCGCAAACCGCCGCAGCCCGGTGAGGATGGCTTCCTCGGTGTTGGTATCGACGCTGCTGAGCGCGTCGTCGAGGATCAAGATGGCCGGGTCGCGCGCCAGCGCCCGGGCGATCGTGGCCCGCTGCTTCTGCCCGCCGGACAGCGTCACCCCGCGCTCACCGACCATGGTCTGGTAGCCGAGCGGAAAGTCGCCGATGTCCCCGTCCAGCCTGGCAATCTCCGCGGCCTCGCGCACGCGCTGGCCATCGCCGGTCTCGATGCCCAGGGCCAGGTTCTCCTCCAGCGTGTCCGAGAAGAGGAACGGTTCCTGCGGCACCACCCCGATGCTGCCCCGCAGCAGCGCGAGGGGAAGCAGGCGGATGTCGATCCCATCGATCAACACCGTGCCGGTGGTGGGATCGAGGAGCCGTGGGATCAAGGAGATGAGCGTCGTCTTCCCCGACCCGGTTGGCCCGACGATGGCCACGGTCGTCCCCCCAGGAATCCGCAGGGCGATGTCATGCAGCACTGTCGCCCCGTTGTAGGAGAACGTGACGTGCCGGAACTCGATCTCGCCGCGCAGCCCCCCGCGCGCCGCCGGGGCCGGGGCTCCGCGGGCCGCGGGATCCGCGATCGCGGGCTTCGTGTTGAAGATCGCGTCGAGACGGCGCATCGACGCCATCCCCTGCTGGATCAGGTTGGTAGTCCAGCCCAGGGCGATCATCGGCCACGACAGCATCATCAGGTAGCCGAAGAACTGCACCAGTTGGCCCAGTGTGATCCGGCCGACGACGACGGCCACGCCGCCCTGCCACAGGACCAGGGCGGACGCGGTGCCCAGGATGAAAGCCATGGCGGGCCACAGGACGCCCGATGTCCGCGCCAGGCGCAGCGCGCGGGTGACAAACTCCTGGTTGATGGCCGCGAAGGCGTCGATCTCGGCGGCCTCCTGCGCGAACGCCTTCACGACCCGGATGCCGGAGAAGTTCTCCTGGGCCCGCGCCGAGAGCGTGCTGAACTGCTCCTGGACCCGCTCGAACTGCCGGTGGATGCGCCGGCCCAGGAGCACGAAGACGACGCTGACCATCGGCAGGATCACCATGACCAGCAGCGCCAGCGGGCGGTCGATCGTGAACATGAGCACGCTCGCCGCGACAAACATGATGATCGTGTTAGACGAGTGCATGAGGCCGGCGCTCACGAGCCGGCTGACGGCGTTCAGGTCGTTAATCGCCCGGGCCATCAGGTCACCGGTGCGGGTGTGCTGAAAGAATCCCTGGTGCAGCCGCTGCAGGTGGGCGAAGTAGTCGTTCCGGATCTCGTACTCGATCCGGCGGCCGGCACCGAGCATTCGCATCCGCCAGTGGAACCGGATGAACCCGCCGGTGACCGACACACCGACATACGCCGCAGCCAGGCCGAGCAGCATGCGCGCGGCGGCGCCGGATTGGATGCCGTCGATGGCTGTGCGCAGGACCCATGGGTTCGCCAGCTGCAGGGCCGTGCTGACCAGGCTCAAGACGAAGCCGGTCAGGTAGGCGCGGCGGTGCCGTGCAACGTAGGCGAGAAGACGCCGGGTGCTCACCACGCGCTCCAGGGGCGGCGATCCAGAAACCAGAAGATTATATCATGGGGCGGCGACGCGAACGCCCGCCGCCTCGAGGGCCCCGCGCGCCGCGGCGGCGAGTCGCCCCGCCCCCGGCGTGTCGCTGTGGATGCAGAGGGTGTCGGGGTGGAGCGCGACGCGCGTGCCGTCAGTGGCGACGACCGCCCCTTCCCGCGCGAGGGCAACCGCGCGTTCGGCCACCCGCGCAGGATCGGTGACCAGCGCCCCGGGCTCGGCGCGCGGGGTCAGCGTGCCATCGGCGCAGTATCCCCGGTCGAGAAAGGCTTCGGACGCGACGCGCACGCCGCGCGAGGCGGCAGCGGCGGCCATCGCCGATCCCTTCGGCGCGAACAGGCAGAGCCCATCGAACGCGCCGGTGGCCTCCGCGATGGCCCCGGCCAGACGATCATCGGCCACCGCCATGTTGTAGAGGGCGCCGTGCGCCTTGACGTGCCGAAGGCGGACGCCCTCGGCGGCGGCCAGGGCCGCGACCGCGCCGATCTGGTAGACGAGCATCGCCACCAGGTCATCCGGCGCGACGTGCATGGGGCGGCGCCCGAACCCCTGCAGATCGGGAAAGCCGGGGTGCGCGCCCACCGCGACGCCCGCGGCCTTCGCCGCGCGAATCGTGCCCCGGATGACGACCGGGTCGCCGGCGTGGAACCCGCAGGCCACGTTGAGCGAGGTGACCGAGCGGAGCATCTCGGCGTCGGCGCCGATCGTATAGGCGCCGAACCCCTCGCCCGCATCGGCGTTGAGATCAATCGTCCGCGTCGTCATCGCTGCGCCTCCTCCAGCCAGTTCAGGAATCCCTGTCGCCGCGCGCGACCGCGGTCACGATGATGGGACAGGCGGTAGTCCGACGAGAAAGGGATTGGTCCGGCGCTCGCGGCCGACGGTTGTGGCCGGTCCGTGCCCATTGTACAGCACGGTGTCGTCGGGGAGCGTCAGGATGTGCCTGGCAATCGACCGCAGCAGCGTCGCGTGGTCAGCGCCCGGCAGATCGGTCCGGCCGATGCTCCCCTCAAACACCACGTCGCCCACGAAGGCCAGGCCGTCGCCGATCAGGCACATGTGGCCCGGGCTGTGGCCGGGCGTGTGCACGACCGTGAACGGTGCGCCGCCTAACGTCACGGTGTCGCCCTCACGCAGCAGACGGTCGGGAGCCGGAGGCCGCGGGATCGTGAGGCCGAAGAGCGTCTGCGCCCGATCGGCGGTGACCTGAAGGACCGGAAGTTCGGCGTGGAAGAGCAGGAACGGCGCGCGGGTCGCTTCGACGAGCGGCCCGACGGCGCCCACGTGGTCGAAGTGGGCGTGCGTGACGATGATGGTCTCCAGGCGAAGCCCCAACCGGTCGAGCAAGGCCAGTACCTTCGGGGCCTCGTCGCCGGGATCCACCACGGTGGCGCTCCCCGCCGCTGGATCGCCGATGACGTAGGCGTTCGTGCCGACGGGACCGAGCTGCAGGGTCTCGATGATCATTCCGATGGCGTCTCCCCGGTCAAGGGAATGGCGCGCTGCCGGTGAATATGTCAGCGCGCAGAGGGTGTAAATCCGTTGAGGTACCGGTGCGCGGCCTCCATGTGAAGACGGACGCGGTCCTCCCACCCCGGCGGCTCGATATCCGCCGCCGGCATGAACAACAGCGCGTGCGCGTTACCCAGAATAAGGTTGAAGCCCACGCCCGGGTAGGGGTCTTCCCTCCGCTGGACAGAACTGCGCTCGACCACGAGCGCGGGGTCAACCTGCCGGGCGGCGGCACGCAAACGGGTGTATGCTTCGGCTTCACGCAGAGGCATGCGCCTGCTATTGTAACGCATCGCCCGCGGGACTGACATCCGCGGGGCTGATACCACAACAGCCGGTGAAGGGGGTTCAGGATGGATTGGGAACAGACATGGTCGCGCTCTCTCCCCTATGGTGAGTTTCTGGCTACGCACGGTGAGGCCCGCCACCAGGAGCGCTGGCAGCGGATGTACGATCAGCTCGCGCTCAAGCCCGAGGAGCGGGCGCTGCTCGCCACCTTCGCCCGCCGGATGCACCTGCTCTGCGTCGCGGGCGCGTGGTGCGGTGACTGCGTCCTCCAGGGGCCAATACTACAGAAGATCCAGGAAGCGTGCCCGGCGCTCGAGGTGCGGTTCATCGACCGGGACGCGCACTCTGACGTCCAGGACGCGCTGGTGCTCAACGCCGGGCGGCGGGTGCCGGTCGTGGTTTTCCTGAGCGAGGATTTCCAGGAGTGCGGGCGCTACGGCGACCGGACGCTGTCGTCGTATAGGCGCATGGCGCGCGAGCGGTTAGGACCCGCCTGCCCGACCGGGATTGTCCCCCCCGATGATGAGTACACCGCCGCCGTCACGGCCGACTGGATAGACGAGGTCGAGCGCATCCAGTTGATGCTGCGGCTCTCGGCGCGGCTGCGGCAGAAACACGGCGACTAGTCGGGGCCGACCATCGCCCCGCCGGACCGATCGTCCGTCCACCCTGCGCTGGTCCCGCTGGCCGGCGGCCTGATCGTCTCCTGCCAGGCGAGGCCGGACAATCCCCTGCACGGCCCGCAGTTCATGGCCGCGATGGCCCGCGAGGCCGCCGGCGGAGGCGCGG
>Ga0247727_10013973_pt1 | contig 13428 bp, 17 predicted proteins | sample WisWelCaveWW1625_FD_202498 | JGI IMG/M metagenome (GOLD analysis project Ga0247727, IMG submission 202498) | Biofilm microbial communities from Wishing Well Cave, Virginia, United States - WW16-25 | ecosystem: Environmental > Aquatic > Deep subsurface > Groundwater > Cave microbial mat | place... | reverse complement strand
CATGCTCATCGACGACGGCGATGCCCGCCGAGTCGTAGCCCCGGTATTCGAGGCGCTTCAGGCCCTCGATGAGGATCGGGCCGGCCTCGCGTGGGCCGATGTAGCCGACGATGCCGCACATCCGGTGTCAGGTCCTCCATGTCGCACCGCGGCCGAGCGGCCGGGCGCGTCCTGGCTCATCCGATCGGGCACCGCGCTCAGTGTAGTCGCTCGCCCGCGAGCGTCGCGATCTCGTCGGCCAGCCGCGCCACCAGCCCGGCGTCCGGCCCCTCGACCATCACCCGCAGCGCCGGCTCGGTCCCGGACGGCCGGACGAGGATGCGCCCGCCATCGCCGAGCTGCCGTTCCGCGGCGGAGATCGCCCGCCGCAGCACGGGATCGCCCTCCCACTGGTCCTTGTGACGCACCCGGACGGCTCGCTGTTGCTGCGGCAGCAGCGGGATCCGCGCGGCGAGGTCGGCCAACGGCGTGGCCCGGCCGGCGATCACCCGGAGGACCTCGACCGCGGTGACGATGCCGTCACCGGTCGTGGTGTGCTCGCGAACGATGACGTGACCGCTCTTCTCACCGCCCAGGACGGCGCCCGCGACATCCATCCCGTCGACGATGTAGCGGTCCCCGACGGGGGTCCGGACGACGCTTCCGCCGGCCGCCTCGACGGCCTGGGCCAGCCCGCCGTTCGAGAGGACCGAGACGACGAGCACACCGCCGGTCAAGCGATCGTGTTCGAGTCGATCGAGGGCGAGGACGCCGAGCACCTGGTCGCCGTCGACGACGTGTCCGGCGGCATCCACTGCGATGAGCCGGTCGGCGTCTCCGTCCAGTGCGAAACCGACGTCGGCCCCACGTGCCACGACCGCGGCCGCGAGCGAGGCGGGATCGGTGGCCCCGCAGCCGACGTTGATGTTCGAGCCGTCGGGTTCGTCGTGGATGACCTCCACGGCCGCGCCCGTCGCCGCGAGGATCCGCGGCGCGACCGGGCAGCCGGATCCGTTGGCACAGTCGAGGACGACGCGCAGCCCGGCTCCCGCGATGCCGTGCGCGAGCGCCACCCGGTGGGCGACGTAGCGTTCGACCGCCTCGGGATCGACGAGCGCTCGCCCGATCCTTGCGGGCGCGACCGCCTCGAGCTCGTCGGCTCGCCAGACGAGCTGCTCGAGCTCGTCCTCGGCGTCGTCGTCGAGCTTCGCCCCACGACCGTCGAGGACCTTGAGTCCGTTGTCCTCCGCCGGGTTGTGGGACGCGGAGACCATGATGCCGGCGTCCGTGCCGGCTTCGGCGGCGAGGAAGGCGAGGGCGGGCGTCGGCACGACGCCGGCCAGCATGACGTCGGCGCCGAGACTCGTCGCCCCGGCGGTGATCGCCGCGACGAACATGTCCCCGGAGCGGCGGGTGTCCTGACCGACGACGAGCCGGCCGCCAGGCGGGACGAGTCGGGCAGCGACGGCTCGCCCCAGCGCATAGGCGAGCGTCGGCTTGAGTTCGATGTTGGCGATACCGCGGATCCCGTCGGTCCCGAACAGGCGCGGCACGCTACGGTACCGGGGACGGTGAGGGACTCGGCCCGGCCGAGCCGATCGTCAGGCTGACGAGCTCGGGCGAGCGGGCGACGAGGCTCACGCCGGTCGGAAGAGCGACGCTCGGCTCGAGCTCGTAGGTCCCGGGCGCCAGGTTCGTGACATCGAGGGTCGCGACGAGGGTCGCGCCATCGATACGGTCCAGGTCGGCGACGCTGCCGCCGAACGTCAGCAGGACGCGATCCGATGCCAGGTCGTAGGTCCGATCCGAACGCGCCCCGATGAGCGCCAGGCCGACCTCGAGCGTCCGCGTGGCGGTCACCTGACGGAGTCGGATGGTCACCTCCGCCGTCCCGGAGCCGAGCGGCAGCACCCCGTCCGGCAGCTCGAAGCCGACCGTCGCGACGACGTCGGCCGTCGCGCCGGCGATGGACACCGGCAGCGTGTCGAGTGCCACGAGGGGTGCGATCTCGTCGGCATCGCCCTCGACGGTGACGACGAGGGGCGTCAGCTCGACCCCGGCGATCTCCCAGCCGGCGGCCGGCGTGCCGGTCACGACCGGGTTCACCGCGAGCGAACGAGTCTGGCGATCCGTGAAGACGGCGATCCGGACGCGGACCGCGGCCGGCTCGACGTCGATCGGGCTGAGTGGCTCGCCCACGGCGTCCACCGGAACGAGCTCGACCTCCCGATTCACGTCGAGTCCGGACGGATCGATGCGCACGGTGGCGATCGCTGCGGCGACGCGGCGGACGACCGTCTCCGGGCCCCGGACGGTCGCCTCGGACGCCGAGACCACGGGCTCGCGGACGTCCAGGCCGAGTGGCACGACCCCGCGGTCCACCTCGATCGGGACGACCTTGGCGACGACGCGATCGAGCGTCACGTTCACCCGGCGCGGCTCGAACTCGAGGACCTGCACCCGCGGATCGGTCGCCTCGACGTGGATGGCGAGCGACAGAGGGCCCGCCCCCGGGTCGGCTCCCGAGAGGTCGACGGTCGCCCGGAAGCTCGAGGCGTCGAGCCGCAGCCCGAGATCCTCCGAGGCGAAGTAGCGCACCTGGCGAACGACGCCGAGATCGGACAGCAGGACGACGTCGGCCGACTGGCCGAGGCCGTCGATCGGCACGCTGCCTTCGAACAGGCGCGAGCGTTCCGAGAGGACGAGCCCGCCGTAGAGCAGCACCGCCAGCGCGAGGGCGGCCAGCTTGAGCGGCCAGTTGTGGACCAGGAAGCGGACGGCGGTCACCGCGGCGCACCGGCCGCTGCGCTCGACTCCTCCTCGCGCGCCTCCGCTGAACGACGGATCGCCGGGGAGCGCCACGTCGGCCGCGCGTCGGCGCGGAGCATCGAGCGCACGGTCCGGGCGAGCTGGGCCTCGCCGAGGTTGCGGACGATCCGCGCCCGCTCGACGAGGCTGACCTGGCCGTTCTCCTCGGACACGACGACGACGATCGCGTCGGTCTGCTCGGCGACGCCGAGGGCGGCGCGGTGGCGCGTTCCGAACCGCTCCGACTGGACGGACGTCTCGGCGAGCGGCAGGAGCGCTCCGGCCGCGAGGATCCGTCCGGCGCGGATGATGACCGCCCCGTCGTGAAGCGCACTGCGCGGTGTGAAGATCGTCCGCAACAGGTCGGCGGACAGGTCGCCGTGGATCATCACGCCCGTCTCGGCGAACTCGGCCAGGCCTGTCTCCCGCTCGAGCACGATGAGCGCACCGTGGCCCTCCGCGGCCAGGATCGATGCCGCCCGGGCGACCTCGGCGGCGACGCGGTCGGCCTGGCGCGTGTCGGCCGACAACAGCCTGGCCAGCGAGCCGACCCGACCGATCCGCTCGAGGACCCGTCGGAGCTCGGGCTGGAACACGACGACCAGTGCGAACAGCCCGACGACGGCGCCGGCCTGCAGGATCTGGGTGACGAGGCGCAGCCCGAGCGCTCCGGCCGCGAAATACAGCGCGACGAGGACGCTGACCCCGATGACCAGGCTGACGGCGCGCGTACCGCGGATCAGGCTGAACAGCCAGTAGATGAGGAGGGCGGTGATCCCGATGTCAAGCACGGTCGCCGGCCGCACCTGCTCGAGGATCGACGAGATGATCTGCGGCACAGTGAGCCGAGTGTAGCGCGCGCCCCGCGGGGCGGCGGATCAGCCCGCGCGGTCACCGCTGGCTGCGTCGGGAGCGGCAGGGATCGGCATCCGCTCGCGGACCGCGGCGGCCGTCGGCCCGTCGCCCGCGAGGTCCGCCAGCCGCCCCAGGAGCCGGAGCTTGTCATCCGCGTGGCCGCGCCAGCCTCGCGCCGCGTAGATGTCGGCGAGCATGAGATGGACGTCCATGTCGCCCGGATCGGCGACGAGCAGCGGCAGGCAGACGTCGAGGGCGGCATCGAGCCGGCCGCCGTCGCGATACGCCCGCGCCGCCGCGAGGGCGGCCGACCGGGCCGCCGCGGGATCGCCTGCCGCCAGCCCGGCGTCCGCCGCGGCGGCGAGCGCCTCCGGATCCGGAGTCGCGCTCCCTTCCACGGGCTGCTCGATCGGCACGCTGCCGATCTCAGGCGCGTCGGCGATGCTCGGGTCGTCGGCTGGTGCACTCGGCGCTGTATCGCCCGGGCCAGACCGCTCGAGGATCCGCAGCGCACGCTCCATCGCCTCGATCGCCGCGGCGTCTCCGGTCGTCGACCGCAGCCGGCCGGCGAGGCGCTCGACCAGTCGACGCCGCGGCCTCGACTCGGCCAGGTCCAGCGCTCGGCGAGCCGCGTCAGAAGCGTCGGTCAGGCGACCTGCCGCGTCGTGGGCCTCGGCAAGAAGGACGAGCGCCTCCGCCGCCTCGAGCCGGCGGCCGAGGGCGGCCAGCACGTCCGCCCGCCCGGCGAGCGCGGCCTCGTCCGCCGGCGCGCGCTCGAGCGCCCGCTCGAACGACTCGAGCGCCTCGGCGCCCCGGCCGAGTCTGGCGAGGACCCGGCCACGGCTGACGTGCGGCAGGGGACGGTCCGGCGCGAGGGCGGCCGCCTCCTCATAGGCGGCGATCGCATCCGTGGGCCGCTCGCGGAGCGCGGCGACGTGCCCGCGGCGGAGGGCATCCTTGTAGCGCTCGTACAGGTCGCGGCTCACCCGGCCATCGTACGCGTCGCGGATCGGCGCCGGTCAGACCGGCGAACCGACGAGCAGCTCGACGAGCAGGGCCTTCTGGACGTGGAGCCGATTCTCCGACTGGCGCAGGATGAGGCTCCGCTCGCCGTCCATGACGTCGGACGTGATCTCCTCGCCACGGTGGGCCGGCAGGCAGTGCATCACGCGAGCCGCGGAGCCGGCCGCGTCCATCAGCGCGGCGTCGACACGGAACCCGGCGAACGCGCGGCGACGGACGTCCGCCTCCGCCTCCTGGCCCATCGACGTCCAGCGGTCGGTGTAGACGACGTCGGCCCCGGCGACGGCGGCTCGTGGATCATGACCGAGCTCGACCCGGCCACCCGCCGCGCGGGCGCGGGCGCGCGCCGCGGCGACGATCGACGGGTCGGGCTCGTAACCCGGCGGATGCGCCAGGCGTATCTCGACCCCCTGGCCGGCAGCGGTCACCGCGAGCGAGTGGTACACGTTGTTTCCGTCGCCGACGAACGTCACGACGAGCCCGTCGAGTCGACCGAACGCCTCCCGCAGGGTGAACACGTCGGCCAGCGCCTGGCAGGGGTGTTCTCGCAGGGTCAGCGCGTTGATGACGGGGATCGACGCCGCATCAGCGAGCTCCTCGGCGATCTCGTGGGGACCGGTCCGCACGACGATCGCGTCGACGGAGTGCTCGAGGTTGCGGGCGACGTCCGCGACCGGCTCCCGAGTCCCCCAGCCCACGTTGCCCGCGGTCAACTGGATGGCGCTGCCGCCGAGCTGGATCATGCCGGCCTCGAAGGTCACGCGGGTGCGCAGGCTCGGGCGCTCGAACAGCATCGCCACCGTCCGACGCATGAGCGGCGGTGCGGCGTGATGACGGGCCCCGGAGAACTCGGCCTTGAGACGCTCTGCCGTCGCGAAGACGCGGCGCACCTCGTCGGGCCGAAGGTCCGCCGCGTTGACGAGGTCACGACCGCGCAGGCTGCCGGCCGATGCGACGGGCGCCGGCGTGGGCGCGGTCATGGGCGCGGATTCCCGGTCAGCGCTTCGTGTACTGCGGCGCCTTGCGAGCTCGCTTCAGGCCGTACTTCTTGCGCTCCTTCATCCGCGGGTCGCGGGTGAGGAGGCCGGCCTGCCGGAGCGGCGCCCGGTGCATCTCCGGGTCCAGATCGAGCAGCGCCCGGGCGATGCCGTGCCGGATCGCGCCGGCCTGGCCGCTGACCCCGCCGCCCTCCACCTTGATCATCGCGTTGAAGCGGCCGTCGGTCCCGGTGACGCGGAACGGCAGCCGCACGTCCGCCTCATCGATCGCGTTGCCGAAGTGCTCGATCAGGGTCCGGCCGTTGACGACGATCTCGCCCTCGCCGGGCAGCAGCCGGACCCGGGCGACGGCCGTCTTGCGACGACCGGTGCCGTTGGTGAAGGTGGGCGTGCTCATGTATGGCTCCTTGTCAGGCGAGCGGCTCAGGCCGCTGAGCCTGATGGGGATGGTCCTCGCCGGCGTACACCTTGAGCTTGCGCAGCTGCTGGGCGCCCAGTCGGGTGTGCGGCAGCATGCCCTTCACGGCTCGCCGGACGACCTCCTCCGGCCGCCGGGCGAGCAGCTGGCCGAGGCGCTCCTCCTTGTAGCCCTGTGGGTGTCCGCTGTGGCGGATGTAGAGCTTCGTCTCGAGCTTGTCGCGGCTGACCGACACACGCGCGGCGTTCAGGACGATGACGTGGTCGCCCGAGTCGAGGTTCGGGCTCCATGTCGCCTTGTGCTTGCCCTCGAGGAGCCGCGCGATGCTCGTGGCGAGCCGACCGAGCGTCTGGCCCGTCGCGTCGACGACGAACCAGCGTCGCTCGATCTCGCTCTCTCGCATCGTGTACGTCTTGGCGCTCATGCTTCCTCGTGTCCTTCTCCACTTTCCCGCCGTCGTCCGAGGACGACCCGCCGCAGGCTCAGCCCCCTGGCCGCGGCCGCGGCCCCGCCGAAGGCGGGTCGTCGGTCGGCCAGCGCCGCCGCGATCGCGTCGGCAGCCAGCCTACCGCGACCGACCTCCAGGAGCGCCGCGACGATCCGTCGCACCATCCTCCGGAGGAAGGCCTCGGCCCGGACGTCGATCGTGACGATGCGGCCCGAGCGCCGGACCCGAACGGCGTACACCGTCCGGACCGGTTGCGGGTCAGCTCCGCCGAAGGCGCTGAAATCGTGCCGGCCGACGAAGACCGCCGCTGCCCGAGTCATCGCCTCCACGTCCAGGGCCGCCGACACGCGGAGCGCCGTTCGCTCCCGGAGCGGACTGCGGGGCCCGTTCCAGATCGTGTACCGGTAGTCCCGGTAGCGCGCCGCGTAGCGTGGGTGGAAGCCCCGCCGGGCCCGTCGAGCGTCGCGCAGAGCGACATCCGCCGGTAGGATCCCGTTGAGGGCTACGACCAGAGCGTCGGCGTCGAGGCGACCCGAGTAGCTGAACGCGATGACCTGCCCCTCGGCGTGCACCCCGGCGTCCGTACGCCCGGCCCCGACGACCGGCTGGCGTTTTCCGCCCGACAGGCGGGCCAGCGCGGCCTCGAGCTCTCCCTGGACCGTCCGAGCCCCAGGTTGGAGCTGGAACCCGGCGAAGTCCGTGCCGTCGTATTCGACCCGTGCCCGGTAGCGCACGGGCGCGCCCTCTCGAGCGCTCGTGTCTCTTCTCTGCGTCGCAGCGATCCTTCGCCCCTGCTCGAGCTCAGACGAGCTCGAGCTGGACGATCTCCGCCGCATCGCCCTGGCGCTGGCCGATCCGGATGATCCGGGTGAACCCGGACGTCCGATCGGCGTACTTCGGGGCGATCTCGTCGAACAGCTTCCTGACGACGAGCGGCTCGTTCGGGAACGCCGAGACGACCGTTCGCCGGGCTGCCAGATCGCCGCGCTTGGCGAGGCTGATCATCCGCTCGACACGGCCCTGGACCTCCTTGGCCTTGGCCTCGGTGGTCTTGACCCGCTCGTGGCGGATGACGGCGACCGTCAGGTTCTTGAACAGCGCCAGCCGCGGGCCCTCCTTGCGCGAGAGCTTGCGGCCATCGATGCCATGCGCCATGTCAGGCGCCCTCGCCCTCGGTCTCGTCCTCGAAGGGCGTCTCCTCGTCGATCGACTCGCCGAGGTCCGACGGCTCGCTCTCGGGCAGGATGAAGCCACGCATCCGGAGCCGCTCCTTCATCTCATCGAGCGACTTCTTGCCGAAGTTGCGCATCCGCAGCAGGTCCTCGTCCTTGAGCTGGAGGAGCTGACCGACCTTGACGATGTTGTTGCGCTTCAGCGAGTTGTAGGCCCGCATCGGCAGGTCCAGCTCCTCGATCGGCATGTCCAGCATGTTCGGCGGCAGCTGCGGCAGGCCGGGCTCGAGGCCCGTTCCGGGGACCGACGGCTGGCCGATGGAGATGAACGGCCGGATCTGCTCGACGAGGAGCCGGGCGGCTCGACCGAGCGCCTCCTCGGGGCTGATGGTGCCGTCCGTCTCGATCTCGATCGTGAGCTTGTCGAAGTTGGTCATCTGACCGACCCGCATGCTCTCGACCCAGTAGTTGACCTTCCTGACCGGCGTGAGGATCGCGTCCACCGCGATGACCCCGATCGGGAGCTGCTCGGATCGCTCGGCGCCGAGGTAGCCGACGCCGCGCTCGACGGTCAGGTCCATCTCGAGCGTCACGTCATCCGAGTCAAGCGTCGTCAGCACGAGCTCCGGGTTGACGATCTCGACGTCGGCCGACTCGATGATGTCCGCCGCGGTCACGGGGCCGGCGCCGCTCTTCACGAGGCGCAGCTGGACCGGGTGGTCGGCGAAGCTCTTGAGCCGCAGGCGCTTGACGTTCAGCACGATCTGGGTGACGTCGTCCTTGACGCCGGGGATCGCCGAGAACTCCTGGTACACGTCGCGGATCTGGATGGACGTGACGGCGGCTCCCTCCAGCGACGACAGCAGGACGCGGCGCAGCGCGTTGCCGATGGTGACGCCGTAACCGGCCTGAAGCGGCCCGGCCTCGTACTTGGCGTACGGGCCGACCTCTTCGACGGGCGCGATCTGCGGGCTCTCGACTTCGATCATCGGTTGGGCTTACCTCGAGTAGTACTCGACCACCAGCTGCTCGTTGAGGTCGAGCGGCATCTGGTCACGCCGTGGTTGGGACAGGACGGTGCCGGCGAGCCTGGCGGGCTCGACCGAGATCCAGTCGGGTGGCTGATGGGATCGCAGGCTGTCCTTCGCCACCCTGAACGGCTCGCGCTCCCGGTGCGATTCGCGAACCTCGACCCGGTCGCCCGGCTTGACACTGAACGACGGGACATCGGTCGGCACGCCGTTGACCGAGAAGTGCCCGTGGCCGACGAACTGCCGGGCCTGGCTGCGCGATGAGGCGAAGCCCATCCGGAAGACGACGTTGTCAAGGCGCGTCTCGAGCGAGCGCAGCAGGTTCTCGCCGGTCACACCGGGTCGAGCTTCCGCACCGTCGAAGTAGTTCCGGAACTGGCGCTCAAGGACCGCGTAGACGCGACGCATCTTCTGCTTCTCGCGCAGCTGGATGCCGTAATCACCCATCTTTCGACGGCGCACCCCGTGCTGGCCGGGCGGGCTCGGTCGGCGCTCGAAGGCGCACTTCTTCGTATAGCAGCGGGTGCCCTTGAGGTACAGTTTCACGCCCTCTCGGCGACACAGGCGGCAGACGGATTCGGTGTATCGGGCCATCGGCTGGGACTCGCCTCAGACGCGGCGCCGCTTCGGCGGGCGGCAACCGTTGTGGGGGATGGGGGTGACGTCGGTGATCGCGGTGACCTCAAGGCCGGCGGCCTGGAGCGAGCGGATCGCCTGTTCGCGGCCGGCGCCGGGGCCCTTGACGTAGACCTCGACCTGGCGCATCCCGTGCTCCATGGCCTTTCGCGCGGCGACATCGGCCGACAGCGCGGCGGCGTACGGCGTGCTCTTCCGGGAACCCTTGAAGCCGGCCACGCCGGCTGAGCCCCAGCTGACCACGTCGCCCCCGAGGTCCGTGATCGTGATGATCGTGTTGTTGAAGGACGCCTGGATATGGACGTGCCCGGTCGGGATGTTCTTCCGCTCGCGGCGACGCTGCTTGACGGCCTTCTTCCGTTCCGCCATCGAGGTCTCGGCTCCCCCTACTTCGTTGCCTTGCGCCGCGCGCCGACGGTCTTCTTGGGACCGCGACGCTGGCGGGCGTTCGTCTTCGTCCGCTGGCCGCGCACCGGCAGGTTGCGGCGATGGCGGAGGCCCCGGTACGAGCCGATCTCGACGAGGCGCTTGATGTTCAACGCCACCTCGCGGCGCAGGTCGCCCTCCACTTTGTAGCGGCGGTCGATGACCTCGCGCAGCCGATTCAGCTGCTCCTCGGTCAGGTCGCGGACGCGCGTGTCGGGGTTCACGTTCGTCTGGACGAGGATCTTCTGGGCGGTCGGCAGACCGATCCCGAAGATGTACGTCAGCGCGACCTCGACCCGCTTCTCGCGGGGGATGTCGATGCCGGCGATGCGTGCCATCGCTGCCCTACCCTTGCCGCTGCTTGTGCTTCGGGTTCGTGCAGATCACGACCACGGTGCCGTGGCGCCGGATGATCTTGCAGTTGTCGCAGCGGGCCTTGACGGAGGCTCTGACTTTCAACGGATCCTCGATCGGCGCTACTTCAGTCGGTACGTGATGCGGCCGCGGGTCAGGTCGTACGGCGAGAGCTCGACCCGGACGCGGTCGCCCGGCAGGATGCGGATGAAATTCATCCGCAGCTTCCCGGAGATATGGGCCAGCACCCGGTGGCCGTTCTCCAGCTCGATCGCGAACATGGTGTTCGGCAGGGACTCCGTGACGGTCCCCTCGACTTCGATCGCGTCTCGCTTGGCCACTGGCGGGGATGCTTCCCTTTCTCACGTCGAGTGCCGGCCCGTCGGGCCGACACACGAACGCGTAGCGTATCAGAACGCGCCACGATCCGGCAACCGTCGGTCAGACGCTCGTCAGGATCTCGGCGCCGTGCTCGGTCACGGCGATGGTGTGCTCGAAGTGTGCCGCGGTCGAGCCATCGCTGGTGACCACCGTCCAGCCGTCGCCGGACACGGTGACGTCGTCCCCGCCGAGCGTGAACATCGGCTCGATCGCCAGGCACACGCCCGGCTGGAGCCGCAGGCCGTTCCTGCCGGTGCGGTAGTTCGGGACGTTCGGCGGTTCGTGCATCTGGGTCCCGATGCCGTGCCCGGTGAACGGCCGGACGATGCCGAAGCCATGGCCGATCGCGACATCCTCGATCGCGGCTCCGATGTCCTCGATATGGTTGCCGGGCAGCGCCGCAGCGATACCGGCGATGAGCGCCAGCCGGGTCGCATCGACGAGCTCGGCGACCTCCGGCCGGGTCTCGCCGACGATGAACGTGCGCGCTGCGTCGCCATGCCAACCATCGAGCGCCGCGCCGGCGTCGATGCCGACGACCTGACCGTCCCGGATCGTCCGTGACCCAGGGATCCCGTGAACGACCTCGTCATCGATCGAGATGCAGATGCTGCCCGGGAAGGCGCCCAGGCCGCGCCCGTAGCGGCCACCGCCCAGGTAGCCCTTGAACGACGGCGTCGCGCCGGCCGCGAGGATGTGTCGCTCCGCGATGCGGTCCAGGTGGGCCGTCGAGACGCCCGGCCGAAGCTCGGACTCGACGAGGGCCAGCACTTCCGCCACGATCCGGCCCGCCCGCCGCATCTTCTCGATCTCGGCGCTCGACCGGCGGCTGATCACGGCCGGACAGCCGGCCCAGGCACGGCGGAAAGGAGCGCCTGCGAGACCTCCTCGATCGACCGGCGGCCGTCCACGGTGCGCAGGACGCCGCGGGCCCGGTAGTGGTCGACGACGTCGGCCAGGGCGCCCAGCTGGGCGTCGAGCCGCGCGCGGACCGTGTCCGCGCGATCGTCGCTGCGCTGGATGAGCTGCGAGCCATCGACGTCGCAGACGCCGGGCCGGCGTGGCGGGTTCGCGTCGACGTGGTAGACGTGGCCGGCCGCTTCGCAGATCCAGCGTCCAGGGAGCCTGGCGACCAGATCGCCGGGCGGGACGTCGATGAGCAGCGCGACCTCGACTCGACCGTCCCGGGAGGCGAGCAGCTCGTCGAGTGAAGCCGCCTGGGCGGCGGTGCGCGGGAAGCCATCGAGGATGGCTCCGCCCGCAGCGTCCGGCCGGGCCAGTCGATCCCGGAGGACACCGATCGTCAGCTCGTCGGGCACGAGCCGGCCGGCGTCCATGTGCGCCCGCACCTCCGTCCCCAGCGGGCCGCCTTCCCGGGTGGCTGCTCGGAACAAGTCTCCCGTCGCGACGTGCGGGAGGCCGAGGCGGTCACGGAGGACCGCCGCCTGGGTCCCTTTCCCGGCGCCTGGGGCGCCGAGGAGGACCACGACTCTCACCGGATGAAGCCCTCGTAGTTGCGCATCAGCAGCTGCGCCTCGATCTGCTTCATCGTCTCCACGACGACGGACACGACGATGAGCAGGCCGGTCCCGCCGAGCGCCAGGCCCTGCAGGCCCGGATCGAGGATGCCCGCCACGACCGGGGCCACCGCGACGACGCCAAGGAACAGGGAGCCGGCGACGGTGATCCGCTGGACGACGTTCTTCAGGTAGTCGCGGGTCGGGATGCCCGGTCTGATGCCGGGGATGAAGCCGCCGTTCTTGCGAAGCTGATCGGCCGTCTCGTCGGGCTTGAAGGTGAACGCCGTGTAGAAGTAGGTGAAGCCGACGGTCAGCAGGAAGTACAGGACCGCGTACTGGATCGTGTTCGAGGCCAGGAAGCCGACGATGGCCTGCGCCACCCCGGAGACGACCTCCACCGTCGAGCTCGTGAAATACAGCGCGAGCTGGGCGGGAAACTGGAGGATGCTGATCGCGAAGATGATCGGGATGACGCCGGCCAGGTTGACCCGCAGCGGCAGGAATGTCTGCCCACCCTGGTACGTCCGGCGGCCACGGACCCGGCTGGCGTACTGGATCGGGATGCGCCGCTGGCCCTCCTGGATGTAGATGATCGTGCCGACCGCGACGACCGCGAACAGGGCGATGCCGAGGATGATCCGCGGGTCGGGCTGACTGATGAGGCTCGCCAGGCCGGACGGCGCGCGGCTCACGATGCCGGCGAAGATGATGAAGCTGATGCCGTTGCCGATGCCCTTCTCGGTGATCAGCTCGCCGAGCCACATCAGCACGACGGCGCCCGCGACGAGGGTCAGCATGAGCACCCACGAGGTGAAGCTGCCGAGGTCGAAGCCGTCGATGATGATGCCGTCGCGATTGAGCAGCGACAGGAAGCCGAACGCCTGCAGGAACGACATCGGCACGGTGAGGTAGCGGGTGTACTGGTTCAGGCGCTGACGCCCGTACTCTCCCTCGCGCTGCAGCGCCTGCAGCCTTGGGATGACGCCCGTCATCAGCTGCATGATGATCGAGGCGTTGATATACGGGTTCATCGTCAGCGCGACGATCGACAGCGACGACAGGCCGCCGCCGGAGAACAGGTCGAGGAAGCCGAACGCCTCGTTCTGCTCGAAGAAGGCGCGCAGCTGCTCGCGATCGATGCCCGGCAGCGGGACCTGGGCGAGGAGACGGTAGACGACCAGGATCCCGAGGACGAACAGGATCCGCCGCCGGATGTCGGGCGCCCGGAACGCGTTGACGAGGGATTCGAGCACGAGGCGGCCTACGCCTTCGGGTCGACGGACGCTTCGGCCGTGTCCGTCGGCTCATCGACGGTAGCCCCGGGCTCGACGGTGGGTTCGGAGGCGACCCCGGCCTCCGGGCTCGTCGCGGATCCCACC